>Ga0210406_10007107_pt1 | contig 11454 bp, 9 predicted proteins | sample IncBWC30MmetaG_FD_155454 | JGI IMG/M metagenome (GOLD analysis project Ga0210406, IMG submission 155454) | Forest soil microbial communities from Barre Woods Harvard Forest LTER site, Petersham, Massachusetts, United States - Inc-BW-C-30-M | ecosystem: Environmental > Terrestrial > Soil >... | reverse complement strand
CAGGCCGCGCCGCGGACGCCGCTGGAATCGCCGTGGACTGCTTTGCGAATTGGAGTTTCGAACACAGTCGAGAAGGTGTACCGCGCCAGTTGGGGCGGGAGTTCGGTGTAGAGTTCGTCGATGTTGGACATCCCACCTCCGATCACAAGTATGTCCGGGTCGAGGGTGTTAACCACTACTGACAGCCCGCGGGCCACGCGATCGATGTAGCGTTGCCAAACTATCCGGGCGAGACGATCGCCCGCTCGCATTTTCGCTATGATGTCCTTTGCTGCGAGCTCGCCGCCAGCATGCCGAGCGTAGTCGGCTTGGAAGGCGCGACCTGATACCCATGTCTCCATACAACCGTACTTTCCGCAATAGCAGGGTGATCCAGGGATTTCATTCGTGTTCGGAAACGGTAGCGGGTTATGGCCCCACTCGCCGCCGCTGTTGTTGGGACCGTGATGCGCCCGGCCGGCGATGGCGATACCGGCGCCGGCCCCACTGCCGAGGATCACGGCAAAAACCACATGATATCCGGCGCCTGCCCCATCGACGGCTTCCGAGGCCGCTAGACAGTCGGCATCGTTCTCCACGCGAATCTCTCTGCCCAGCACCTCGCGCAGGTCGCGCTCTACTGGCTTGCCTAGAAGCCAGGTTGAGCTTGCGCCTTTGCCGAGTCCGGATTTAGGTTCAAGCGAACCCGGGATGCCGATCCCGACCGAGCCGCGCCGTCCGGTTTCATTCTCTAAACGAGAAACCAGATTACTGATGATTCGCAGACAGCCCTCGTAATCGTGGCGCGGTGTGTCTTCGCGGAGACGCAGAAGCTCGTCGCCTGCGTGAGTCAGAGCGATTCCTTCGATTTTAGTGCCGCCCCAGTCAATACCGATCAAGACGTCTGCCGTAATACTCATTGGTCAGGAAAGGCAGGCTAAACTGCGGCATGAAAGAGTAGGTCGCGGTCTCTAGCGAAACCGGCCAACAACGGCAGGCTAGCTGCGCCTAGCACCCGCGCATCGCTCCCGATGGTTCCTTCGACAATGTCGACTGGCGCCAGCCCCTGTAAATCCATCTGGGCAAACTTTTCTCGGGTTCGTTGGACCACTGCAGACCGAATCGCTTCCGGGAACGCTCCATCGATTACAATCGATTCGAAATCGATGACGGAAATCGCCGAGCCAATAGCGACGCTCACACTAGCAGTAGCTTGGTCGATCCAGGCTTCCAGCGTGGTGTCCACTGCGCTCCAGTCGTTCGGCGATCGCCAAAGGATCGAAGGATCTTGACCCTCATCTTTCAACATGTTCTCCAGGATATAGATCGAAGCGCAACGGATGAGGCTTTTAGCCGACGTCGGACCCACTTCATTTAGGTTCGGCACCAGCATCGAGCCGAAGGCGCCAGCGTAGCCGGCTCGCCCGGGATAGAGGGTGCCGTTTAGCACCACACCACCACCGATCAACGTGGCGAAGAAAATATATAGGAAATTTGTGTAACCGGCCCGGTTACCAAAGGCGAGTTCGGCGGCGCAGGCGGCGGTAGCGTCGTTGCAAAAGTAGGCTGGCCAAGGTACCAGCCGTTCCACTTCGCTCTTAATGTCATAACTCCGCCAGGCCTCCTGCACTTCGTGGGGCGCCCCTACTTCGTCCTCCCAACCCCACATCTCGAAAGGAGCAGCGATACCAAATCCGCAGATCCTTTTTGTTTGCTGATCATCCAGATTCTGAGTGAGCTCAGCTACCCCGGACCGCACGAAGCGTTCGAGCTCATTCGGGGTAGGGTAGGCGTAAGTCTCACGTAGCACGCGTCGAACCTGACCGACAAAATCCATCAGCACCAGATCTGCACTGCGCCGGCCGAACTTGAAGCCAATGGAGAACGCGCCCTCCGGATTGAGAGACATGGGGACCGAAGGTTGGCCGACCTTTCCCCGAATTGGTGTTCCTTTCAGCAACAAACCGTCGTTTTCCAGCTGTTTCATGATCACCGAGCTGGTTTGAGTCGAGAGACCGGTCCGCCGCGCGATCTCGGTTTTCGAAAGGCTTCCGTGACTGCGAATCAAGGACAAAACCAGGCGTTCATTGTACAGCTTGACTCCCGATTGATTGGTCCCTCTGCTTGCGTCGACAGCGCGGAGAGGAGGGTTGGTGAGGGCAGATAAAATGTCGGGCATTTTCTTCGACTCCATTCCGACGATGACCTTTGGCGGCGGCTTGGGTGGGGGACAAATGGGCGCGACCGTTAGGAGGGAGTGTAGAAGACGAGGTAACAAGGTCAAATAATAAATCATTCCGATTTATTTATGGGTTGACAGAGGTCGCCTATTAGGTGCAAAGGTTGGATGCTCGACTATCTACCCCCCATCAAAACCCCAGAGAACTAATATGCGTATCAACGTTCCCCGTTCTACCAAGCTCGCCGCCGCTTCTTTCATAGGTGCGACGTGCGCGTTTCTCGTTCAATCGGCTCCGGTGGCTAAAGCTGCCGGCGACCAGATCATTATCGGCCTCGTCACTAAAACCGAAGTTAACCCGTACTTTGTTAAGCTGCGTCAGGCCGCAACCGCGGAAACGGAAAAACAAGGCGCCAAACTTATCGCCCGCTTCGGTAAGTTCGATGGCGACAATGAGGGCCAAGTCGCCGCAGTTGAAGACCTGATCAGCGCCGGAGTGAAAGGAATTCTCATCACCCCGAACAATTCGACCGGTATGCTCGGGATAATAAAAAAGGCGCGTGAGAAAGGCGTTTTAGTCATTGCCCTGGATACGGCTACGGATCCGGCGGACGCGGTTGATGCGACGCTGGCGACGGACAATTTCGAGGCCGGCGTTCTGCAGGGTGAATATGCACGTAAGGCGTTGGGTGATAAGCAGGCAAAGCTAGCTATGTTGGATGGTACTCCCGGCGGTACAGTTGATACTCAGCGGCATGACGGGTTTCTGAAAGGCTTCGGCATCAAGGAAGGCGACCCAGCTATCGTCGGAAAACAGAACACTCATGGCGCCCAGGATGAAGGCCAAACGGCCATGGAAAACTTGCTGACGGCCCACCCGGATATCAACGTCGTCTATACGATCAATGAACCCGCGGCTGAGGGCGCGTATGCGGCGATCAAGGCCCGGGGTAAACTGAAGGAGATCGTCTTAACTTCGATCGATGGCGGCCGGCTCGGCGTTCAATACGTCCAACAAGGCAAGATCGCGGCGACGGTCATGCAGTTTCCGAAGATTATGGCGTCGAAAGGGGTCGACTATGTCGTCGAGTACGTGAAGACCGGTAAGAAGCCGAGCGGCTTTATCAACACCGGCGCGAGCTTAATCACAGACAAACCGTTCGGCGGCCTGGAATCAAAGGACACGAAGTGGGGTCTGCAAAACTGCTGGGGCTTAAATACTCCGGCAGAAGCTAAAGATCGGTTGTTTGCAGCGATCGGGCAGCCCTGAGATTATTTTTTGACCCTCTCCTGATCTGAGGTCGTTTGAGGAGCTAGGCGCCGGTGGGGCGAGGCTCCCAAACGACCTAAGAGGTCTCGCAAACAATTTAATCAATGAGCGCGAGTAGTATTCCAGCTTCGAAGCGGCCTTCCGGCGGGTTCGGCCGGCTGATCACGATGCCGACGTTGGGGCCCTTGATTGTATTGCTCGTCTTTTGCGCTGTTTTCTCGCTGGCGACCAAGACTTTCTTTGCCGCCGGCAACCTCTCGCTGGTGGTGCAGCAAAGCGTCATCGTGGGCACTTTGGCCATTGGACAAACGATGATTATCCTCACCGCGGGGATCGACCTGGCGAATGGCGGTATCGCAGTGCTGGGTACAATCATCGCGGGCAGGATGGTAGTCGAACAGCAGAACCCGGTGCTCTCGTTGCTGTTCGCGCTGATCGTCTGCACCAGTTTCGGGCTTGCCGCCGGGTTGCTTGTGAGCCGGTTGATGTTGCCGCCATTTATCGTAACCCTGGGCTTGCTCGGGATCATTACGGCCATCACTCGCTTAACGGCTCAAGGCGGCGCCTTTCCGGTTACAGACGACTTACTTTCCTGGCCTGGGAACGCCTTTAACGTGGGCGATGCCTCGATCACTTACGGCATGGTGGTCATGTTCGGGCTCTATGTAGTGGTGTGGTACTTACTAACTCAGACCGCCTGGGGCCGGCATGTCTACGCTATCGGGAACAACCGTGAAGCCGCGCGGTTAGTTGGTATTCCCGTCCAAGCCCGTTTGCTGTCGGTCTATACGTTTGCCGGATTACTTTACGGAATCGGCGCTTGGTTAGCGCTGGGACGCATCCCAAATGCCGACCCGAACGCGCTCCAGAATGGAAACCTTGATAGCATCACCGCGGTGGTAATCGGCGGTACCAGCCTCTTTGGGGGGCGCGGTAGCTTATGGGGTACGCTCATTGGGACGTTAATTGTGTCGGTGTTGCGAAATGGACTAACGCTAACCGGGATCGATCCGTTGTGGCAGGACTTAGTCACGGGCATTCTCGTCATTAGCGCGGTGGCTCTTGATCAAATTTCGAGAAGGAAACAACGATGACAGTAGAGACCAGTGCGAAAGTAACTCTGCCGCCGAAAGGAACGGTAGTATTGGAGGCGCGCGGCATCACGAAGCGGTACGGCCAAGTCACCGCGCTCGATCGAGCAGATCTCGAACTCAAGGCCGGCGAAGTGCTGGCGGTGGTGGGCGACAACGGCGCCGGCAAGAGTACGCTCATCAAGGTTCTTTGCGGTGCGGTTGTTCCGGATGAGGGCCAGGTTTTGCTGGATGGTCGCCCCGCGCATTTCCGTAGTCCGTTAGATGCCAGAAAACTCGGGATTGAAACGGTGTATCAGGATCTCGCGGTTGCGCCGGCTCTGGATATCGCCACGAATTTATTTTTAGGACGAGAATTGCGGCATAAAGGGCCGCTGGGGACCTGGTTCAGGTTGCTGGATAAAAACCGGATGCGACGAGAGGCGCAGCACGAGATGGATCAATTGAAGTTTCATCTACCGGCGATTGACAGCGCAGTGGAGAAACTCTCCGGTGGACAAAGGCAAGGTGTCGCTGTAGCTCGGGCGGCCATTTTTGCGCGCCGGTTAGTGATCATGGATGAACCCACCGCCGCTTTGGGAGTTCGCGAGTCCGGTCAGGTACTGAATTTGATCAGAACGATCCGCGATCGAGGCCTTCCCGTCATCCTGATCAGTCACGATATGCCGCATGTGTTCGAGGTCGCCGATCGGATTCAGATCATGCGTCTCGGACGCCGAGCCGCTCTGACCAGCCCACAGAAGCATACGATGTCTGAAGTCGTCGCTATCATGACCGGAGCTGCGCGTGGGGATGATGCGGTAGAGGCGAACGGATCGGCGTAGGGGCGAAACGGCGAATGGGCCAGAGGGCGCGAATGCGCCCCTGATCGGTGGGGCGAAAATCTCGGCGCGCCGTGGATGCTGCCACCTCAAAGCGTTAAGCCCGCGTCGGATTTGAGCCGTGCCGTGGGGCTGCCATCACCCCAAAATTGTCGCGAACCCAGCCATGTGTATTTGGAAACAACAATGGGGCGATGCCACCCGCACGGAGCGGCTCAAACCCGGCGCGGATAAGTCAGGTAGCAAAATAAGACCTCGGCGCGCCGAGATCTTCGCCCCACCGGTCCTCGCCCCACCGATCAGGGGGGCATCCGCGCCGCATCGCCCATTCGCCCTCTCGCCGTTTCGCCTAAAGACGCTCCGCCAGCGCTGCGAGCTTAAGTACCGTATTCCAATTTCGGCCGGAATTCGGTGTTCCTAATTTCTTTTCGATCAGTTTGGTCGTCAGCTTCGATGTTCCGACTCCGGCGGAATAGTACACGTACACTTGTTTGCCATCGGCCTGAAAGATCTCGGGCCCGGTGATGGCCGCCCTCAACGCCTCAACTTCCTGATTGGTAGGTCCACGCTTCAGGACCACGACCAATAGATGCCCTGGATCGCGTTTCGCTTCTTCGGTAAAAGGGTTCCGGGCGATGATTGATTTCCATTCTTCAACGCTCCGCACGAAAAAGTCGGTCTGCGAACCGGTTCGCTGGGCGAACTCGGTTTCGAGAAACTTTTCTAGGGCGACACCGGTCTTGCTTTTGCTACGGAAAACAGCGTTTCCTGAGTTCAGCAAGGTTTGCGCGTCCTGGAACCCAAGATCAGCCAACAACTCTCGCAAATCCGCCATGCTGACTTTGATACCGCCGACATTGATCGCGCGGAGTAGGGCTATTTGTGCAAACATTGGACGCTCGAAGGTGGAAACGGTGGTTGCGAATGTTTCTTTAGCTTAAGACTCGCTGTACTGCTCAAGAGGTGACAAAATCGTCATAACAAATTCGTTGACTAGGTCTAGCCTGAATTTTTCTCCTGTAAGAATGCGCCAACCAATTTCTCGTCGAGCCGAGACGTTAGGGTTTTCGTTCAGAATATCCACGGGTGAGCGCGCTCTCGCGCGTTGTCCTGCTGTTCCAGCCAAGTCCTGCAATCAATGAAGATGATGAAGCCAAATCTAAATTCAGTAACACTGGCAACGCCGCGGCGTTCCCGGCTATCCTTCGAGATTCTTGGCGTATCTGCGATTGCTGTTTGTATAATCTTTTCAGGCCAAGCGTTTGCTACGACGAAAGGTCTCAGTCAGATAGTCACTCCGGATATTCAGCCGCTAGGCGATCTTTCATTGAGTTTTCAATGGCAAGCTGAGCAGATCGGAAACCCCTATGAGCTTCAAGGTGAGCTCGGCATCACGAAATTTTTTGAAGTAGCGGTGTTCGAGGGATTCAAACCGGTCCAAACAATTTTTGCTACCGAGTTGAGCTTGATTAACAAGGGGCCCTATTTACTCAGTACCGGCTTCGCGAATTGGACTACCAGTGGCCAGGCGCCGCAACCTTATTTGTTGGGCGGTTATTATACTGAGCATCACAAGCTGATAGCGGGGATACAGGCTGTTGATAACCATATCCAAGCCGTTTTGGGATACGCGTACGACATAACCAAACAGTACCGACTACAAGTCGATTTCCAGAGCGGACGAGCAAACTTCTTCACTCTCGGAGCAACGTGGACACCGAACGATTTTGTGCAGATTAATCCAGCCATTTATTTCTCAAACGAAAGGGCCGGCAACGTTTCGGGATATGTCGTGATCACCTTCACAAAGCATCTTTTTGGGCCCAAGGACCCATAGAACGGGGTTTGGGGTCCGTCTTCACTAACGGATGACTATGATCTCTAAAACGCGATATGCGCCGATTTGGGCTGCGCTTGGGTGGTGGTGGGAGCCGTAATGCGTTGTCTGGTGATCGAAGACGAAATGGATACAGCCCGGTATATTTGCAACGGGCTAAAGGAGGCCGGTTTCAACGTCAATTGGTGTAGCAACGGTGCTGATGGTTTGCATCTGGCTGCGGACGAAAATTGGGACGTGGTTATTCTCGACCGCTTGTTGCCCGGCAATGCCGACGGACTCTCAATTGTGCAGACGATGCGCGCCCTTCGTAAGTCGACTCCGGTTTTAGTGCTAAGCGCGCTCGCAAGCTTAGACGAGCGGGTCAAAGGGCTGCGGAGCGGTGGCGACGACTATCTAACCAAACCTTTCGCCTTCTCCGAATTGCTGGCCCGAGTCCAGGCATTGCTGCGGCGATCCGCTATGCATCAGGACGTTGCGGAACTGATGATCGCCGATCTGAAACTTGATCTTAGAAGGCATCGGGCCGAACGCGCTAATAAAGTGATCGCTCTACAGCCGCGGGAGTTCCGACTATTGGAATATCTAGTCCGAAGTCAGGGCCAAGTGGTTACCCGTACGATGTTGCTGGAAGCGGTCTGGGAGTATCATTTTGATCCCCAGACGAACGTGATTGACGTTCAGATCAGCCGGCTCCGGCACAAGATCGACAAAGGATTCTCGCCGCAGTTACTGCATACTGTACGCGGTGTCGGCTATATGATTGCGGTCCATGATTAGATTGTTCAACACGGTCGCCTTCCGGTTGGCCATGGGCTACGGCGTCCTCGTGTTATGCGCCGTGGCCGTGATCTCCGCGATCCTCTATTTAGGCACGGTTGAGGTGATGGATCGCGAGATTAATGCGAAAATCTTTGGGGTCTCTGATCGCTTGATCAAGCGTTTCGCAGAGCATGGACTGGAGGGCGTCCAACAGGGGATAGATCAGTTATTAACCGATAGTATCGATTTTGATACCGAAGTCTATTTGTTGGTCGGACCGGATGGGAAAAAGATCATCGGCAACATCGATCCGGTGACCAGCGATGCAATGCAACTGGATCAACTGGTTGATGAACAGGTCGTCCGCTACGGCCGGAAATCGAGCAGCCGCCTCCTCTCTCACCAATTTACAAGTGGCTCGGTTCTGGTGGTAGGTCGAGACATGCATGCTGTCCACGAGCTAAATCAATTGGTTCTGCGCGCACTTGGTATTGGCGGTGTCTTGGCCGTGGTGATCGCAGTCGGAGGAGCGATTCTGTTTCGAACCCAACTCGAGCGTCGCGTCGCTGCCATTCGGCTTACGGTTTTGGAAATCGAGGCCGGTGATTTGGATCGGCGCATTCCTGTGCTCGACTCGAATGACGAGTTCAGCCGGTTAAACCACGACATCAATCATATGTTGGATCAAATCCAGCATTTGATGGAGGGGGTTCGCAATGTCTCCAATGCGATTGCCCACGATCTGCGGACACCGCTGGGACGGATCAGGAGCCTGCTCGATGAGGCGCTTCGGCAGGACCGAAACCAGGAAGAACTTTCGACTGCAGCGACCAATGCGATTCGGCAGATCGACGATTTAACGGTGGTGTTTGATAAGCTGTTACAGATTGCGGAAGCGGAATCGGGTACCCGGCGCCAATCGTTTGAGCCGGTTGGATTGAAGGAAATCGTCACTGACGTCGTTGAATTCTATGACGCCGCGGCGGAGGCCAAAGGGATTCGTTTGACTATCGGGGTCGAAGGCGATCCTACTACACTCGGCGACAAGGATCTTTTGGCCAGCGCGACCGCTAACTTAGTGGATAACGCCCTCAAGTATGCGGGTAGCGACTCCACTATACGGGTTCGTGTCGTACAAGATCGCAATACCGTATCAATCGTGGTTCAGGATAACGGCCCTGGTATCCCGGCGAGCGAACGAGACAAAGTCATGACGCGGTTTTATCGGGGCGATCGGAGCCGAACGCTGCCTGGGAATGGGCTTGGGTTACCGATAGTCAGCTCGATCAGCCAACTCCACTCCGGCACCTTCGCACTAGAGGACGCTTCTCCTGGCCTCACGGCGCGTATCGTTTTGCCGCGCGTGCGGGCGAGTGGGCGAATGGGCGAACGGAATGGGCGAAACGGCGAGAATCCGCTCCCGGCGCAGAAACCGGTTCTCGAATCCGAATAATTAGAGGTCGATCTTAACCGGAAAATCTGGACAAATCGCTGACCGCTGTTGGGTGTTGGAATTCCCGTGGCAGCTCGATCGTGACTGGCATAAGAGATTCTATTCTCGTTTTGCCATGGTCACAATGGTACGAGGTTGGGGAGTGGCACGTCAGGGGTAATCCCCGGAGCCGCCTGCTGCCAACCGATAGAACTGGCAACTTACAAAGCGGCTCCCCTCCCGGTTGGGGGCGCATTACCATGACCTAATCTCACCGGCTCTTTTCTTTGCGCGGACTCGTATGCGGCCAACACAACCCGTAAAGCCTGGTAACCGTCGTTCCAGGTCACAGACGATTGCCGCTGTTCTCGGATTGAATCCACGAATTCCTGGATCATCGGTTGGTTGGGATCAGGACCGAAGCCAATCCACTCGGGATTTCGGGCACCGCTTTTCGCGTAGACCGTTAAGTGCTGAGCTAAGCTATCCACTACGGCAGCGCCTTTTTCACCAATGACCTCTATTTTCAGGTGTCCCCAACGGGGATACCAGGTTGGCCGGCTCCAACTGCAGTCAATACTGGCTTGAACACCATTGGACAAGGTGATTAGCAGCAAGCCAGCGGTATCTACATCCAGCTCATTTGGATAAAATAAATTGTCGATCTCCGCGTAGACTTCGACTACCTCAGCCGAAAAGCACCAGCGAAAAAAATCAGCCAAATGTACGACGTGATCCATGGCAGCTCCGCCGCCGGCTAGTTCTTGGTTGGCAAACCATGCCCGGTGCCCGCTGGGGTTTTCACTGTGGTTGATACCGTTCACCCCGAACACTTTTCCCAACTCACCCTGCTGAATCATGGTTCGTAGCGCCTGGGTCGACGGAGCAAAGCGCGTGGGAAACGCGGTCATAAACCGGACCCCGTTTTTGTCGCAAATGTCTTTCATGGCTTCAGCGTCAGCCAGAGTGGTCTCAATCGGTTTCTCGCAAAGGATCTGGCAGCCGGCGTCAGCCCCTAGTTCTACCAATTCGCGATGACGAGCATTCTCCGAGCAAACGACGACTCCATCCAATCCTCGGGCGAGCAGTTCCTGATGGCTGGAGAACCAGGGCACGCTGAACTCTTCGCTGAATGCTCGTCCTTCATCCGAGTTTTCATGCGAGAATCCGACAAGTTCGATTTCCGGAATCGCTTTGAGGTTAGCTTGATACCCTGCGGCGTGTAGGTGAGCGACACTGAGAATTCCGATGCGCATAAGACTAGGCAAGCTGGACCGGTCGGCCTGTATCCAACGACTCCTTTACCGCTAAACTAATCCGCAGCGCCTCGAGTGCGTCTTCAGCTGTGACCTCGAAAGGGTCACCGCTCTGAATGCACTGATACGCGTGCCGGAGCTCAGCGGCAAAAGGATCGTTAGTTAAACCGGATGTCGGCAAACCTACCGAGGCGGTTTCTTCGGTCTTTGGAGGAAAGAAAGTGAGCAGGGGAGAGGGCTGATCTGAAGTCCATTCAATCAACCCATCCGTTCCCGAAAGATCGAGTCCAGTGCGAAAAACTCCAGGAGGATAGGCCCAGCCTCCGTCGATCAAAGCGATCGCTCCACTCTTCAGGCGAAGAATGGCTTGGACATATTGCGCAGCCCCACTACCCGCGTGAGTCTTCAACGCATAGACGCGTGCTACCTCACCGGCTAACCAACGGGCATAGTCAAAATCATGAATCATGAGGTCTACCACCATCCCGCCGGAAAGCGCATCGTTAAAATACCAGGCATCCGGCTTTTGTGGGACGTAGCTCACCCGTTTAAGCCGTAAAACACCAGGCTTACCAATCCGTCCGGCTGCGACCAATTGTTTGGCTGCTCGATATTGCGGAAAAAATCGGAGCACCATCCCGATAAAAAATCGAACACCTCGGCAGGCCTCAATCATGGCTTGGGCGTCTTCGACGGTGAGAGCAATCGGCTTCTCACAAATTACATGTTTGCCGGCCTTCGCCGCTGTTAAGACCAGCGGTTTGTGGGTTGTGGTCGGCGTGCAGATGTCTACAATGTCGACGGTGTCCAGGAGGTCGGCGTAATCC
>Ga0210406_10007106_pt1 | contig 11454 bp, 10 predicted proteins | sample IncBWC30MmetaG_FD_155454 | JGI IMG/M metagenome (GOLD analysis project Ga0210406, IMG submission 155454) | Forest soil microbial communities from Barre Woods Harvard Forest LTER site, Petersham, Massachusetts, United States - Inc-BW-C-30-M | ecosystem: Environmental > Terrestrial > Soil >... | reverse complement strand
CAGAGATCGCCGCAAAAGAAAAAGACGGGAAGCGCCTTCGTGTTCGTCTTGGGTTTAGTAGATGGTGCAAGCGCTAGCGGGAGGATGTGCCATTGCGCGCCGGCGTTGAGTATCCAAAGCGTCCCTTCAAGAACCTGGCGTGTCGACACCGGCATGCGGCCAGGCCGCACGTCCGCAATGTTCTCTTTGGGAAAGTGATGGCGGATCCGCTCCCATTGCAAATCGCTCAGCCGAATCATTCCACAATATAGCGGATCGACAGCCCTCGGCAATTCTGAGATAGGTTCTAGGCCATCGCGCTGCTGATGTGCGCGAGCGCGGCCGCCACTCCGGCGCCGCTGCGGATTGCCGCGATCGCCGCCAGCAACATCCATGGCTGGTATGTGGGCAATCAGGGCATATATCCTGCGCAGTTGGAGGGCCTGCTTCGGGCCCAGGTCGCCAATGCCGTAGTGCCCTTCGAAACGACGGGGATGATGCTCCGCCGAATCGACAGGGATGTGCCGGATAAGAGGGGAACGTGATGATCGACGTTCCTCCCAGTGTGGAGATGGAACGCCGGCTCAAGGCTCGCTCGATCAGGGATGCCGCTGCAATATCGTGCCTTGTATTTCATTCATTTCACGCAGCAAAGACACGCCATCATCGCTGCCGCCCTGCTTCCGCGCGTCATGGAATTCCTCGATCGTCAACGCGGTGAAATGGTATCGAGCCGAATCCGACACGGAACTCCGGCCTATCCTTGGTCAGCGGACGTGGTCCAGCATTCGCCCCCAATGCGAGGGTAGGCGTCAGCACGCCGAAGGGTTTATGGGGCAGGTACCCCGCCGTTTTCACTTCCGCCGTTAGGCTTTCGAGCGAATTCAAACCATTGTAGCGCGAAAGCCAGCACACCGAATCCAATCGCCGCAAGCAGCGTTATGCCGGCAATGGTAACCCACATACTCTAACCCTCCATTGGGTGAACACTTAATCTTATATCATGCAAATTAACGATGCGCAGCCGGGTCTCTCCGAATGCTGCCGGCCTCGGCACGTCAGCGCATGGCTCTTAGTGACTCCTTTTGTTACTCAGCCCTCTTCGGCGGGGGCTCTTCTTCCACAGTGACGGCCTATCGCTTTGCCAATCGCTGCGTTCGGCCCCGGCCTGTCACTTTTCCGCCATGGTGCTGGAATGCGGTATTTGGGACGCCAACATGGCCTGCATCAGGAGGCTGCCTAAGCGTATACTGAACCGTCTTTTGCTGTTCTGCTGTTTGGCTAGCTTGTTGCGGGGATCATGCGTCTCGTATTCTCATTCTGGTGGCATGACATAGGCGTGTTCCGAACGGTTTCTTCCCGTTGGGGCGCCGGGGGACGGTGCGACGGTGCGGGTCGAATGATGCGGGCCGCTGCCGCGCTTCGGCTGCTTCCAGCCCCTTTGCGGCGAGCACTCCCCCACGGGCGGCCCCGCCCTGCGCGACCAACTCAGCGCCGTCGATGTCCTACAGATCGCGGCGCCAAAGGGAACCGAGGAGGCGCGGCGCAGTCGAAATCCGCGATGCGCTCCTCTACGACTTCACCAGCGGCGGCTATCCGGCGCCACCAACCTATCGGCTGAAGATCTCGATTGCCTCGACGCGGGTATCGATTATCGTCGATGTCAACACCTCGCGGCCAGACGTCGAGAACTACGGGCTCAATGCCAGTTACACGTTGACCGAAATCGCGACCGGCAAGGTCGTGGTCACGGGCCAGACCTTCGCCCGCGTGTCCTACGACATCCCAGGCCAAGAGCAACGGCTCGCGCGCGTGTGCGGATTGCGCGATGCTGAACTCCGCGCTGCCAAAATGATCGCCGATAATGTCAGATCGCGACTTGCGTCCTATTTCATTGCGGGGACGTGACACAGAACAAAGCCGCAAGCCGCCGCATCGCCCGTCAGCACGCCCGGATGTGGAAGCGCGCCTAATGTCGCCAGGCGGAGATTGCCATGCAGCCTTGCGAAGAGCTGGCGGCGAGAATAACTGTCCAGGAAACAGCCCCGCAGTTTGGGGGCCGCGGGGCTGAGTAACAGGGTCTGGGAAGACTGCTACTCCCCACGACGCTCTGTGCCACTGCGCTGCCGTCCTTCCTGAATTTAGATGCCGACCGCCCACGAAGATGCGGTCGTTGATCCGAGCACCGCAACGAATTCTATATATCCGGGCTACTTTTGTCGTAACGTTGATCAGGAGGGTTTCCCCTCACGGATTGAAATATTCCATCGATCCAGCCCCCATCCATTTTGATACCCCGCTAGTGAGATCGACCACCAGCCGCTGGCCGCGCAGGATATTTGACCCCGCATCACGACAACACTCCCGACACGAGCGTCAGTGTTCTCACGCATGTTGAAGGTGGCGGTGTCCCCGGTTGCCCTCTGATGCTGTTGAACCACAACTACTTCACCTTTGACCTCAATCAGGCGGATCTGCCGGTCGCCTCCAGACCCTGAAGCGGCTGCGTTGGCCATGCGTGTACCCGCGAAGCTCCAGCAACGCTGCCCGTTCGTTCCGGTTTTGCGAAAAACCCTGCTGCGCGTTCGGCGGACCCGGATTTTTCTGTGCGATCGCGTCGGGGCGCAGGCCGCGGCGGTGACGGCGATTGCCGTCCCCGCTACTATCCTCGCAAATGCCGCCTCGCCTGCACCTCATGCCTCACCTCCCGGCGTGAATGTTGTGCTGTGTTAGGCAGCCATGGAAGACTTGGTCGCGCCGAAATATGGTTCGGGCACGGCACGCCGAGCCGCCACCTTCTTTTTTCTTCCGCGCCTTTTGGCATCGCGCCGTTCTCCAAACAGTGCGATGTTATCCTAGTCTGGTATCCCGGCAGTGCGGTGAGGAATGGGGCTGCGCCGAACAAGCCAGGGGCACACCCATTATCAGGCGCTAGCGCCTTAAGGTTGCCTGCTTAGCGCGCGATTTGGGCATTCAGCAGGGCTGCCCGGACAATCATGGCAGCCGGTCAGGACAATGTGGCGCTCTCGGATGTTCCGTTTCGCGACACTGGGACAAGAACTCGGCGGCGTCACAAGTCCGACGACCGTGGCGTTGAATCGGCCTGGGACGCCGGAGATTCCTTATCGCGCCGACGTCGACGGTCTTCGGGCCATTGCAGTCCTGGCCGTCATCGCATTTCACGCCAATCCGTCGTTCATGCCCGGCGGGTTCGCCGGCGTCGACATTTTCTTCGTCATCTCCGGATTCCTGATCGCAAGCTTGATCCTGGGCGGCTTGAAAGGCGGCTCCTTCAGCTTCCTTGAATTCTACGCAAGACGCATCCGCAGACTCTTCCCGGCTTTGATCGTGGTCTTGTTGGCCACGTGGGTGCTCGGCTGGTTCATTTTGCCGCCGACCGAATATGCCGAGCTCGGCAGGCACACGCTGGCCGGCGCGGGTTTCGCGGCCAATATTCTCAACTATGCCGAAGTCGGCTATTTCGACCTGCCGGCTACCGCCAAACCGTTGTTGCACTTGTGGTCGTTGGGCGTCGAGGAACAGTTCTATATCGTCTTTCCCGCGCTTCTGCTTTTGCTCTGGCGCTACAGAGCGATGAGCTCTTGGTTGGCGCTGATCGGGCTCGCTTCATTTGCATTGAATATCGCCCTGGTTCGCGGCCACCTCTCCTTTACCTTCTATCTTCCCTTGACGCGGTTCTGGGAATTCATCGCCGGCGCCCTGTTGGCATGTGCCCACTTGTATGGCCGCACCTTCGCTTTACCGATGCATTCCGCTTCGGCACTTCCGCTGCGCGATGTTTCCGCCGCAATCGGGATGCTGCTCATCCTTGCCGGCATTAGTTTTGCTCGCGAGGATGCCTTCCCTGGCTGGTGGGCCTTGCTGCCCGTGTTGGGGACGTTCCTCATCATCGGGGCAGGCTCGCAGGCATGGCTTAATCGCGTTGTCCTCGCGCATCCCAAATTGGTGTTCGTCGGCCTAATCAGCTACCCGCTCTATCTGTGGCATTGGCCGCTTCTGGTTCTCGCCCGCACGGCGATACGCAACGAGCACGGCAATGAGTACCTGCGCACGACCGCGATCATCGCGGTTGGGCTGACGTTCCTATTGTCGTGGCTGACGTATCGATTCATCGAGCGGCCCATTCGCGCCCGCCGATCTGGATACACCGCGCGGCGGACGACCGCGGCTTTGGGCTCTTCACTGGCCGCGATCGCGGTGGTCGGGTTTGCAATTGCGCAAATCGGAGGGCTGACCATCCGCTACCCCAAGGAAGTTCAAGCTCTCCTTACGCCGCTCGCCGCGGGATCGGATAATCCGCCTACCGATGAATCCGAGGGCTCCGCGGGCCCGAAGCTGCTGGTTTATGGCGACTCGCATGCTCACCACCTGCTCGCCGGGTTGCGGCTGCTTCAGAACGAGCGAAGTTTCCGGCTGTCGCTCGCGGGTTGGGGCTGGGGTTGCGCACCGCTGGAAGACATAAAGCCAAATGACCAAGAAAAATGTCGCGACCTCGCCGCCGGCAATGAGGCGTTATTTGCAGAACTCAAACCGGACATCGTCGTCATTGGCGCGGCTTGGCCGCAATATAAGCATCTGGAGCGAATCAGCGACACTCTGCGTGGATTTCAGCGGATCGGCGTGTCGCGGATTGTCGTCATCGGATCGGTTCCCGCTTGGCCGCAACCGCCGCAAATCATGTTGTACAAAGCCTACCGAGCTGATCCGCGCCATGGCGTCCCGGACCGGCTGTCCGGCTTCGACACCAGGACGCTGGCGGTCGATCGGCAGCTCCGCAACATCACATCGAGCCTGGGCGTCGCTTACATCTCCGCCTACGACGCGCTCTGCAATGAGACCGGGTGTCTCGTCCGCTTAGGAGACACGGCGAAAGATATAGTGCAAGTCGACCTCACGCATTTCAGCGCGGCCGGATCATCGTTTTTTGTCAGGCAGATCGCGCAGCAGATTTTCGAGTGAAGGAAGCGGATCACGCCGATCTCGCTCGTCGTGCCGTTGCGCCCCTCGGTCAGGGGCGGACGATCACAACGAACGCCGCTAACGCGATCCCCACGACGATGGCCCCGGTCGTGAGCCCCTCACCCAGCCAGAGCCATCCCTCGGCCAGACCGAAATTGCCGGCAAGCGCGGCCTCCGGCGGCCCGCTCGGGGCGTAGCGATCGACGTAAAAAACCTTTCCCACCGCGCACAGCACGTAGAGGGCGCCGATGGCCGCGACCAACGATACCAGAAACGCCGCGAAACTCGCGGCCAAGGCACCGTATCCGGCGAGAAGCGCAAGCACCATTAGCGTAAGGCAAACCCAGCCGGCGACACGCACCGCCGAGGCTTGACGCGAACTACAAACGCGCTCCCTGCCAGCCGAGGGGCGGGTCAATAGCAAGACGTGCAGCAGAATGGCAGCGACCAGCATGACGAACAGCATGTTAATTGCGGTCGACAGCACCGGCTGCGCCGCAACGGCGCGGCACAGCCCGAGCAGGACGTAGAACCAACCCAACGATATGGCGGCAGCGCTAAGGTCGAGCGCAAGCCCGCGCGCCGTGTCATCGTCAGCACCGATCAAGCGTCGCCACCGCGCATGCGGTGCCAGAACGGCAAAAGCGACGGCTTGTCCGAACGCCGCAACGACTGTCCCGATGTAGACGTTGCGGGAAATCTCGAACATGTGAACTTCGAGCGCCTCGCCGACGCTGATCACCACGATCGGCAGCGCCAGGGCGATACGCAGGAAGCCGCGCAGCGAAGATAGGGTTTTGGCGAAATAGGCGTCGCCCTTTCCGGCCACGATGATGCGCTGCCGCCACCAGAGCCACACGATTCCCATCACGATGTACAGCACGGTGAGAACGAGAAGCACCGCGGTGCCGCGCCATGGGCCGCCGCCGTCACGCACCGCGGCCATCCAAAACCGCCCCTGCCCGACCAATCGCTCGAGTGCGGATGGCAGCGCCGCGGCGGCCCCCAACCAGAGGGAGGGCGAAAGCACGCTGGCGGACGGCATCCATGGGCTCGTGCCGGAGAGTTCGCCCCGCAATTCGGTAATCCGGCCCGCGAGTCGGTCGGCCTCTAACGCGAGCAGACTGGCGCGTTGCACGGCCGCGGCGGATTGCGGTGATTGTCCCCTTTCGTTGTTCGCCGCCACGGCGTGCAACGCGGCACGGATGGGCTCGAGCTCGTTGCTCGCGGCGGTGAGCTCGGCGCGGGACACGCCGGCGCGATCGACCCTCGCTGCAACCTCGGCGACCGCGCGGCCATTGCGTTCGGCCAACGCCGACAAATCCGGCGGCTGTGCGAGCGCCGACAGTATTCCCGCCTTCTCGAACAACCCGCGGTATCGGTTTGCGACCAGGCGATTGCCGTCCGGCGTCCAATGCCCGCCGGCGAGTTGGTAGCGCGGCGCGTCCTCGAGCGTGACGTAGGGAACCTTTCGCGACTGAAGGTAAGCTTCGAGCTTTGCGTCGCGGCGCTGCAGGCCAACGACCAGAACGGCGCCGCGCGCCTGCGTGGTCCGGCGCAACATCTCGACCAAATCTTCCGTCGGATCGGGAACGATCAGCTCGTTGTAACGCAGAGCGGTCCAGGCGAGCACGGCGGCTCGCGCCAGGGCAAAGTTCTCGACCCATGGATTGCCGCTTGCATAGGCGCGCGTCGGCGGCGGCAACGGATAGCCACGAATTTGCCATTCACCTTCGGCAACCTGGACGAAATAGGGCTTGTAGTTGGTGTGATAGCGAAAGCTGCTCGTGTTATCATCCCGATCGTTGTCGTTGGAGAAGGTGAGGACGACGACTCGCGGCATGAGCCTATTCCACAACTTCTGCACCAACAGCAACTCCTGGTCGGTCCCGAACCCGAGAACGCCGGCATTGACCATCCGATGCTGCGGCAGCTCATGCTGGAGGAGGTCGGTGAAGCGTTCCCCTACCTCCGCGTCGAGGCCCCAGACCATCGAATCGCCGAGGAAGACGAAGGTTCCGCCCGGCGCGTCCTCGTTGAGCTCTTTCTCACGCAGACCGAGGCTGTTGTGGCGCACCGAAACCGAGCGATTTCCCGTGGTAGACTGGGTGACGACATTCGGGATCTGCGACCAGCCCAGTTGGGCATCGGGCTGAACGGCGTCGCCGCCATTGAGCACAACACTCGAGTTTCCCGAAATGCGAAGGGCTGAGAAATCCAAGATGCGAAGCAGAATCTCTCCGACGCACAGCACCGCGGCCACGATGAAGCCGAAAACGAGCACCCCACGCAGGAGCGCGACAATCGAGGCCACGCGCACGATCAAGGTTTGTCGGCTGATCGGGCCGAGTTGAGAGGCTTGGCGAAGCATGAAATGCGGTGCGCGGATCGAACCGAAACGGCGCAGTTAGATGATGTTGCCTGCGGCGGTACGTGCATTAAGATGAATATGACATAGAGATTCCCGTATGTTCAAGATATCCACGCCCATAGGCAAGATTTCGCTCGCACCGATCTTGCTCTGCATCGTTCTCATCGGCGGGCTGTTTCTGTTCGGCAAGGGGTCGATCGACATTCCCAAGCTGTACCAGCTCGTGTCGAGTTCCTCCGCTCGCTGAGCGACCTGCGAACTCTCTCGACGGCAGTTGTCAGGCATGGGGTCATCCAGGGTCGAAAGGATTGCCTCTCTTGATCTGGTGAGAGGCGCGGCGGCGTTCTGCGTCGCGATCCCGCATTATTTCGTGCTCAATTCGACGGATTGGCCAACAGCCGAAGCGGTCTCGGTTCTCTCGGTCGAGGTCTTCTTCGTCCTGAGCGGATTTGTTCTGGCGCCGCAGATTATGTTCTGCAGCCGAGACGGCAGGCTGGTGAACCTCTCGATCTTCCTTGTGCGGCGTTGGATGCGAACGATACTGCCGTTCCTCGTGGCCTTAGCCGCCATATCGGTGTTGGTCGACCAGCTCTTGACCGCCGACTTCTTCCGTTACGCGTTCTACGTGCAGAATGCGTACCATCAGCACAACATCAGGGACTACTTTCCGGTCGCGTGGAGCCTCTCGGTCGAGGAGTGGTTCTACGTGACATTTCCCATTCTGATGTTCGTTTGCGCGAAGGCCTTCCGGCGCGTCGACGCGCAATTCGCCCTGACCGTGGTTGTCGCGTTCATCATTGCCATAACCGCCCTTCGCACCGTCTTCGGCGACCTGCAGTCCTGGGATGCGCAGGTGAGACGCGTCACCCTATTCAGGATCGATTCTATCGGTTACGGATTCCTCTTGTATTTGATCATTCAGCGGTTAGAGGCGAGCTGGGAGAGGGGTTCCGCCGCTTATGTTCGCCCGGTACTGGCTGCGCTGCTTATTGGGCTGTCGGTTCTAGGGCTGTGCCTCACGATCTGGGCGATTGCCCCCGGGGGCGGTGCGAGCCGTCACGTCTTCCCATTCGTCGCGGCCGCGGTCGCAACGTCGGTGATTGCGCTGTCCTACCTGTCGAACTCGTTTTTCGATAAGCCCTATCTCGGCGGGCTCTGCATATATCTCGGCCGAATTTCCTACTCGGTTTATCTCTTTCATATCATGCTGATTCTGCTGCTGCGCCCAAGTTTGCAGCAACTTCCGCTCCTCGCGCAGCTCAGCATCTACGTCGTCGGCTGCGTAATCTTTTGCAGCATTTTCTACCAGTACTTCGAAAAGCCGATTCTCGCCGCGCGTCCGAAGTTCAAGCTCGGCCGATCGCCCGCATTGGGCTCTTTTGCACCGCAAGCTCGGTCTCAGGGCGCTATTGCAGCCGCGGTCACGCTGATCGAGGAACCGGGGCAAGCGGTCGCCGTCAAGGTGGATTGATACTGCGAGGCGCCTCACGCGCGGTCGCTGCCGTGTTCGTGGCAACGCGCCGGCCTGCCGCGGCGTGCGCCGTGCCGCTCGCCATGCATGAATATTCCCGGATACAATAGACCGAACCCAGCGAGGCGATCATGCTCACGCGCCGGCGCCTGCTCGCAGTATCGGCTGGGTCAGTGCTCGCGTCTCGCCTTGTCGGCGATGGAGCGCGGGCAGAGAAGTCGCCGGATTGGCCCAATCGCGTCGTACGCGTCATCGTGCCGGTGGCGGCGGGCGGACCGACGGACACGGTCGCCCGCGTTCTCGCCGAGCAGCTCGCGAAAATCTGGGGTCAGCAGGTCATCGTCGAGAACAAAGGAGGGGCCGGCACCAATCTCGGCAACGAAACCGTCGCCCGATCCGACCCCGACGGCTACACGGTGCTGTATGCTACCTCCTCGCTCGCGGTCAATCGCAGTCTTTACCGCTCGCTCAGCTACGATGCCGTTGCCGACCTCGCGCCGGTCTCACTCGTTTCCAAGTTTCCGCTCTTCATGTTCGTACCGAACTCGTCGCCGGCCAAATCGGTGATGGAGTTCATCAGCCATGCCAAGGCTCATCCGGGCAAGATGACACTGGCTTCGCCGGGGACCGGCAGCGCGCCGCATTTGGCCGGCGAGCTGTTCGGACAAATGGCCAAGATCGAAATGGCGCATGTGCCCTATCGCGGCGCGGCGCCTGCGCTCAACGATCTCATCCCGGGCAGGGTCAACTGCTATTTCGGCAGCGGCGCGCTGCTCGAAAACATGCGCGCGGGCCAGATCCGCGGGCTGGCGGTCACCGGCAGCAAAAGAGATCCGGTGGCCCCGGAGTTGCCCACGATCGCCGAGGCCGGCGTTCCCGGGTATGAGGCCTCGTCCTGGCATGCCTTGTTCGTGCCGGCCAAGACGCCGCCTGCAATCGTCAGGAAAATGAGCGCCGATACCATCGGGGCTCTCGCCGATCCCGCGGCGAGAGGCAAGCTGGAGCACTTCGGCTACGCGGTCGTCGGCTCTTCCCCGGGCGAGCTGGAAGCTCTGCTCAGATCAGAAATCGACAAATGGAGCGCCGTGATCAAGGCGGTCGAGATCAAGATCAACTAGCACTTGCCGAGAATGCGGCCGGGAGTTCTCCGGCGTGGCAACGCTTTCAGGCCGATTGGATGTAGTCGCGCAGCGCGGCCGACTCGTGCTCCATTTCCTGGAGCCGGTACTTGACCACGTCGCCGATCGACACCACGCCGACCACCTGGTCCTGCTCGATCACTGGCACGTGGCGGAACTTGCCCGCCGTCATCCGCTCCATGATCACGCCGATGGTCTCCGAGGGGCTGCATGTGAAGACCTTGCGCGTCATCACTTGTGCCAGCGGCTGCGTCAGCGCGCTTGCACCCTCCTCGGCGAGTACGCGCACGATGTCGCGCTCCGACAGGATACCGACGATCCGCCGATCCGGACCGAGCACCAGCAGCGCGCCGATCCTATGCTCGGCGAGCGTGCGCACGGCGGTTTCGAGCGTCGCCGTGGGTTCGATCGACACCACCTGGCCGCCCTTGGCGGAGAGAATATTCTTGACGTGCATGGGTCGCCTCCCTCCGACCGGCGTTACTCCGCCCTGCGGAGTGCCGTGCCGGAAATGCTCGACTTACCATCGAGTTCGTCGCGTCAGCTGTGCCGTCTGCGCACGGGTGAGCCCCGCGCCGCGATGCCGTGTGGGCAACCGGCCGGAGCTCTCGACATCGTCCGCGCTCGGCGGCGCTGACCTGTGGAAGATTATCGGCCCGAACGTTCGATGCCGCAAGGTGCTCGCCTGCAGTGCTGCGCTGCTATCTGTGCGTGTCGGTCAGCCACGGTCAACAGAGGCCGACGTCGGCCCTGGCCCTTTGCCGCCGTCGAGTGCCGCAGGGACCGGATCGAATGCAGCAAACGCCAGCAGACCGGCCAAGAAGCCGCCGATATGGGCCTGCCATGCGATCGACTGCTCGACCCCGGGCATGCCCATCGAGAACACCCCGAACAGAATATTGACGCCGAACCAGACCAGCAGGAATGCGATTACGCGCGGATCGCGAAGGCTTACCGAGAGCGGCGCTGCCGGCGCCCGGCAGGCCTCGTCGCGGTCGCGCCACATCTCGAGCGGCCCGCCACGCTGAAATACAAACCGTGTCGCCGCGGCCATCGCTCCGGAAATCGCCGCCGAGGCACCGACCATCGGCAACAGTTCGCCGAAATGGGTGACGAGATGCATGGCGGCGCCGGCGGCGGCGGTCATCGCCATGAAAGCCATGAATCGCAGCGAGCCGAACCTTCGCGCAACCGGCGAGCCGAAGGCCAACAACCACACGGCATTGAAGATGAGATGACTGAGATCGGCATGGATGAGCGCATAGGTGACGAACGTCCAGATGTCGGCTGCCCAACCTCCGGGCCAAGCCACATCGGAGAGCACGCTGAAATCGTAACGCGCCGGGATGAAGGCGAAGAGCAGCAGAAATTCCGTCGTCTGCTCCGCCGACAGCACGAACATGAGCAACAACTGAACGAGCCCCAGCACGGCGAGCAACGCGACTATGGCCGCGGGCACGTTGAGCATGCGTTCGCGGCGGGGCTGATCGAACATGGGTGCTGCTGGATTTATT
>Ga0210406_10007104_pt1 | contig 11456 bp, 11 predicted proteins | sample IncBWC30MmetaG_FD_155454 | JGI IMG/M metagenome (GOLD analysis project Ga0210406, IMG submission 155454) | Forest soil microbial communities from Barre Woods Harvard Forest LTER site, Petersham, Massachusetts, United States - Inc-BW-C-30-M | ecosystem: Environmental > Terrestrial > Soil >... | reverse complement strand
ATACTCGGGAATCTGGTGCAGACGCGAACGACGGCGCGCCCTGCCGAGATTTCGCATTACACCACGGTGCCGATGATTAACGTCTACGCCGCGGTGGATGGCCGCGACCTGGGGGGCGTTGCGGATCAAGTGGAAAAGGATGTCCAGGCCATCGAAAAGGAGTTGCCCAGGGGCAGCCATATCGTCACGCGTGGCCAAGTTCAAACTATGAAGAGCTCCTTCACTGGCCTCGGCATCGGCCTGATTGGCGCCATCATTCTTGCCTATCTCCTGATTGTCGTGAATTTTCAGTCCTGGCTCGATCCTTTCATCATTATTACCGCGTTGCCCGGCGCGCTGGCTGGCATTTGCTGGATGCTGCTGCTGACGCACACGACCCTCAACGTGCCGTCGCTGACCGGCGCCATCATGTGCATGGGAGTGGCCACGGCGAACAGCATTCTGATGGTGTCCTTTGCGCGCGAGCAGCTGGCGGAAGGCAAGAGCGCGCGTGACGCCGCGATTGAAGCGGGGTTTGTGCGCATCCGCCCGGTGCTCATGACGGCGATGGCGATGATCATCGGCATGGTGCCTATGGCCGTCGGGCTGGGCGAAGGCGGCGAACAAAACGCCCCGCTGGGACGCGCGGTTATCGGCGGGCTGATTTTCGCCACTTTCGCGACGTTGTTTTTTGTGCCCTGCGTTTTCTCCATGATTCACGGGCGCCGGGAGCGCCAGTCGCCACGGGATGGAGCACCGGCATCGGCTTGAAGTTTTCGATGTGGAAGTGAGGACGGAAATTGGTGGATGATGGAAGGCGGAGTCGAGATGGAATCTGAAAATCAAGAGCGGCCGCACAGGAAAGGCAGCCGGTTCTTCACCATTCTTTTCGTTTTGGTGATTGTGCTGGTGATTCTTGGCGCGGTCACGCTATTCCAGCGCCGCTCGCAGTATCAGGCGCTCGCCAAGGAAACGGAAACGCTGGCGATCCCCACGGTGGCCATATTCCACCCTACGACGGAATCTTCGGAAGAACAGCTGGTGCTTCCAGGAACGATGCAAGCCTACGTCGAATCTCCCATCTACGCGCGCACCAACGGTTATTTGAAAAAGTGGTATCACGACATCGGCAGCCGCGTGCGCCAGGGCGACCTACTCGCGGACATTGACACGCCGGAAGTGGATCAGCAACTTTCACAAGCGCGGGCCGATTTGAATACTTCGCAAGCGAACGCGGCTCTCTCCAAAATTACAGCGACCCGCTACGAGGAACTTATCAAAACAGACGGCGTCTCCAAGCAAGAGGTTGATAACGCCGTCGGCGATCTTGCCGCCAAAGTCGCCACGGTGAGATCCGCGGAAGCCAACGTGCGGCGGCTGGAAGAATTGGAATCCTTCAAACACATTTATGCTCCTTTCAGCGGCGTCATCACGCGGCGCAATGTGGACACCGGCACGCTCATCAACGCCGGCAACGGCGGCTCATCCCAGCTGCTTTTTACCCTCGCGCAGACCGATCCCCTCCGAGTCTATGTCAGCGTCCCGGAAACCTCCGCCCCATCGATTCACGCAGGGCTGGGCGCATATCTCGCCCTCACCCAATATCCCGGCGAGAAGTATCAGGGCAAGGTGGTGCGCACGGCCGAATCCATCGACACCGGCACGCGCACGCTGCTTACCGAAGTGGACGTGCCGAACCACACGGGCGCGCTGCTTCCGGGCGGATATGCGCAAGTGCATCTAGAAGTAAAGGTAACCGGAGCACGCTTGCAAGTGCCCGTGAACGCGCTGCTGTTCCGTTCCGAAGGGCTCCGTGCAGTGGTGGTGGACGCGAATCATCGAACGCACTTGAAACCGCTGACCATTGGCCGCGACTACGGCACGACTCTCGAAGTCCTGCAAGGACTGAACGCGTCGGATTGGATTGTGCTGAATCCTGCGGACTCGCTCGAAGATGGCCAGGAAGTTCGCGTCAAAGAGATCGCCTTGAACGCTGCGCTGCCGCCTGCTGGCCAGGCAGCCCCCGGGGCGGGTCAAACCAATCCGAGTAGTGCCCCGGCTCCGGGAACGAAGAAACCATAATGAAGTGTGCGGAAAATTTTCCCCACCGGGTCGGGCATGCTGCAGCCATGCTTATTTCCATCGCTGTATGCGGCTGCACTGTGGGGCCGAAGTACCAGCGAGCCACGGCTCCCATACCCGCCAAATGGGATGTTGCAGAGCCGTGGCGTGAAAGCGCGCCGAAGGACGGCATAGCCAAGGGCGAATGGTGGGGCGTTTTCCACGACGACGAACTGAGCACGCTGGAAAAACAGGCACTCGACGCCAACCAAACCATCAAAGTCGCGGCGGCCCGACTGGAGCAGGCCCGGGCGTCCGCAGCGGTGCAAATCGCGACGCAATTCCCTTCCTTGGCGACGGCGCCGAGCGCCGAGCGCCAGCGCCTTTCCGGAAACCGCCCACTCGGCGTCTCGGTTCCCGTGACTTCCGCAATAACCCAGAACAATTTCACGCTTCCTTTCACCGCGGGGTACGAAGTGGATTTGTTCGGCCGTCGGCGGCGTAGCATCGAAGCGGCGCAAGCTTCTTACCAGGCGAGCGCAGCCGATCTCGAAAATGTACGCCTGGTGATCACCGCGGAGCTCGCCGGCGATTACTTCACGCTCCGGCAGCTCGATACGGAGATTGGGATTCTGACGCGCACTGTGGAATCGCTGCAAAAGGCGCTGCAGCTCGTGGATTCACGGCACAAAGGCGGTGTGGCTTCCGGCTTGGACGTCGCGCAGGAAGAGACCTTGCTGAACACTACGCGGACGCAAGCGATTCTGCTGCAACAGCAGCGAAAACAATTTGAAGATGCCATCGCTGTGCTTGTGGGAAAACCCGCGCCGGATTTTCACATCGCTAGCAAAGAACTGAGCGCCGATGCCCCTCCCCTGGACGCCGGGTTGCCGTCCGATTTGCTGGAGCGCCGGCCGGACGTCGCAGAAGCCGAGCGGCAGATGGCAGTAGCCAACGCGCAGATCGGGATCGCCAAGGCCGCTTACTATCCGTCGCTGAATCTTTTTGGGACTGGCGGCTGGCAAGCGGCGGACATCGCCAAACTAATGAATGTGCAGAGTACCTTCTGGGCCGTGGGCGCGAACGTAGCGGAGACCATTTTTTCCGGAGGCTCGCGGCGTGCGCAGGTGCAATTCGCCAAAGCGGGCTACGACGCCAGTGTGGCAGGATATCGCGATGCGGTGCTCAACGCTTTCCGCGAAGTCCAGGACGACGTCACCGGCTTGACGGTGCTGGACCAGGCCAGGCAATCGCAGCAACTGGCCGTCGATGCCGCGCGGCGTACTCTTGACCTGGCCAGCAACCGCTACACCGGGGGCTTGGTAAGTTACCTCGACGTTGTGAACGCGCAGCAGAATTTGCTGAACAACGAGCAGGAGATGGCCGTTATCCAGGGCCAGAAACTAGTGACAAGTGTGCTTCTCGTCAAAGCGCTCGGCGGGGGATGGGATGCTTCTAGCCTCTCCGCGGTGCAAGTGAAATCCAAGTTGAGAGACGTGGTAGCACCTTAAAAGAAGCGCCCCTTGCATGCCGCGCCGGCCCGCACCACTCTGTCAAGGATTTCCAGTGTCGTGGGGCGAGATCACTCGGCCAAGTTCAGAGGCGCGGCTAAGACGGTCGAACATGCGGTAGGCCGCGGTCGAGATTCGAATGATAGCTGCGCCGCCGTCTCCTTCGTGGCGGAGATAAGTAGTCATCACGCTGATCACGTAGGGACGATTGCCGGTGAAGACGATGCCGGAATCGTTGCGCACACCTTCGAGCTCCCCCGGTTTGTTAGCCACACGCAGGTCTTCGGGCAACTCCCGCGGAATGTAGCTTTCCTTATGGACGCTGAGCAGCTTGAAAAAGTCTTCCGTCATTGCCTTGTTCAAGACTTTTCCGCGATAGAGATCCTCCAGCAGGATCATTAATTCACGTGGCGTCGCGATGTTTTCGCGGCCTTCGGCGGCGGCCTTTAAGTCCATCATCTTGCGGCGCAGACGCGTGTGCGCGAGTCCGAGCGAATCGAGCAGTGCGTTCACGTTGTCCATGCCGATGCGGTCGATGATGATGTTCGTAGCGGAATTGTCGCTGACCGAAATCATCAGTGCAGCGACGTCGCGCAACGTGAGCCGTGTAACACCGGGAGTGAACGCTTCCGCAATCCCGCTCCCGCCAACGAGGTCCGCCTGCTGCAAGGTGTAGAGATCGGTGAATTTCAGTTTGCCCTGCTGCACTTGGCGATAGAATTCCGCGAGAATCGCGATTTTGATGGAACTGGCTGTTGGAAGAACTTCATCGGCGTGGAATAAGTATTTCTGCCCAGTGGAAAGGTCCAGTATGGCGACAGCAAGAACGCCGTCGAGGCTGCGATCGGTCTCGCTAATGGTTGCTTCGAGCTTTTGCCAGAGGATTTGCTCCTTCTCCTGAACAGTTTTTTCCTGCGATGTTTGTTGCGCGCAGGATGGAATTGGGGAGCAGACAACAATAGTGAGCAACATAAGGCACCCAAATCTTTTGAACACGGTGACCTCCGGGTCGGCGGGATTATAAGGCCTGGGCGCTTTTCAAACGAGGGAAGAAAAGCCCTCACTATGAAACTGTGCGGCCTCCGGATGCGCATTGCAGCGCGGGCCGTGCTTGGCATGAAACGGAGAAACGTTGATCGTGGAAAAGCCAAGCCTTTCAGGACGATAATGGGAAAAGGCACCCACCCGCCTGCGAAAAGCCGCGTCGAAAAAGATGGGGAATCGGATCTAGGGAAACTCGGCCGGCAACGCATTCTTTGGAGAGAAGAATGATGCGAAAAATCATAACCGCAATACTGTTCATGGCTCTGGCAGGGGCGCTGGCTGTTGCGGCTCCCCCGCAAGACCGCGACGATAAACACGATAACGGGAAGCATAAAGGCCAGGATAAACACGGGGGCGATGACGGCGATCGCCACGACAACGGGAAACACAAAGGCTGGGACAATCCCCATAACCCGCACGCGAACTGGGACGCCGACCGCGATCGTATCCGGCCCGGACGTTCTTATCCCTATGGCCGGTACGAGCACGTGAGAGGTGATTTCGTCGCTCGGCGCATGGATTTCCGGACGCGCCGCGTCGTGCTCTACGACAATTCGAACTGGGTTGTGGCACCGTATGACCTGGAGCGTTGCCGCGATTGGGAATGGGACCGCGATCGCGTTTTTGTCTACGACGACGACCATCACCCCGGCTGGTACTTGCTTTTCAATGCCCGGCTGGGACGCTATGTACACGTCGAGTATTTCGGCCTCCACTAGAAAGCTGCCCAAAAGACTGGCTTTGAATCTGTGGGGCAACAGCCTGGTAGCTTTGCCCCACTTTCTTTTTCGCGGGCAACGAAGCCGATCAGCACTCTGCCGAAACTAGCGATGGCTCGGACTAGAGGTTGTCGAGAAAGAATTGCGTTACGCGCTGCATGAGCACTCGCCGCGCGGGAGGATCGCTCACGCCGTGGCCGCGCCCGGGAAACGCCAGCACCTCCACGTACTTCCCCGCGTCGATGAGGTCGTTGATGATCGTGAGCGTGTTCGCAAAATGCACATTGTCATCGCCCGTGCCGTGTGCGATCAGCAGTTTCCCTTTCAGTTGCGCCGCATATTTCGCGGGTGACGAGTCCTCATAGCCTTTCGCATTTTTCTGTGGCAACCCAAGATACCGCTCCGTATAGATGGAATCGTAGTAGTGCCAGTCTGTGACGGGACCGCCAGCAAAGCCCGCCTTGAAATCATCGCCCGCTTCGAACATAGCGTGCAGCGTCATGTGTCCGCCGTAGCTCCATCCCCAGATCCCGATGCGATTGGCATCGACGTAAGGAAGCGACTTGAGATATAGCACTCCATCGCGCTGATCGGATAGCTCCTGGGCACCGAGGCGAAAATGCAGCGGCGTTTCGAACGCATGGCCCCGTCCCGCCGACCCACGATTGTCCAGCAAAAAGACGACGTAACCCTTCTGCGCCATCATCTCATGCCACAGGAAGGTGGATCCGCCCCACAAGTTGCGGACCACCTGTGCATGCGGGCCTCCATAAGTACTCACGAGCACGGGATATTTTTTCTTAGGGTCAAAATTCGGTGGCTTAATCATGCTGGCATTGAGCAGCACGCCGTCACGGGATTTGACGCTGAGAAATTCCACCGGCGAGAGGCGGTACTCTGCAAGCTCCGCTACTTTATTCTCATTGATCGCGGCAATGCTTGAGCCGTCTGTGCGGTAGAGATCCTGCCGCGGCGGAGTGCCCGTATTCGAATAGGTGTCATAGAAAGCCGCCGCGTTCGGCGCCATGACGACAGCGTGTGCGCCTTCTGCTTTGGTGATGCGTGTGAACTCAGTCCCATCGAAACCGACGCGATAGAGATGACGCTCGAGAGGAGATTTCTCCGTTGCGGTGAAATAGATGATTCCCTTGGATTCGTCCACGGCATCGAGCGCAGAGACTTCCCAGTCACCCTTGGTCAGCTCTCCGAGTTGTTTACCGCCAAGATCGTAGAGATAAAGATGGCGATATCCGCTTCGTTCGCTGGTCCAAAGAAAGCGCCTGCCGTCCTTGAGAAAATAGAGATCGTCGCTGACGTTGATCCAGTATGGATCTTTTTCCGTCAGCACGACTCGCGCGCTGCCTGTTGCCGCGTCGGCAATCAAAAGATCGAGTGAGTTCTGCTCGCGGTTGAGGCGTTGAATCGCAATCTGTCTCGAATCCACGAGCCAATTTACGCGCGGAATGTAAATGTCCGTTTCCGTTCCGATGTCCATAACGCGCGGTTCACCACCGCTCAAAGCTGCAACGAGCACGCGGACCACGGGATTGGCGCCCCCGGCCACCGGATAACGCTCCATCTCCGCTTCTCCGCTCGGCGAAGCGAAATCCACCATTGGATATTGCGAAACTTTGCGTTCATCCATTTCCAGATAGGCGATCGCGGAAGAATCCGGCGCCCACCAGTACGCCGTCTTGATTTCCAGTTCCTCGGGGTAGACCCAATCCAGTTCGCCTTTGCGAATCTCTTCTGTGCCGCCTTGAGTGATCGCCCGCTCTTTGCCGTCGGCCACACCTACGACCCAGAGATTGTGATCGCGCACGAAGCTCACGTAGCGGCCATCGGGTGAAATCTTTGGGTCAGCGATTCCCGCTTTCCCAGAGGCGAGGGTGCGAGTGGTTTGCGACTTTAGGTCGAACCAGGCCAGCGCTGTCGGGCTCAAAAACAAAATGGCGTGGCCATCCGGAGCCCACTGATATTGCGAGGGTGCGCGTCGCCCCAGGCCGGTTGCCTGCGTGGGTCGCGAACTGTCTGCCGGAAGAATGGATTCGAGTTTATCAGCGGCAACTAGAAGACGGCGCTGTCCGTTGGCCGCATCCATCACCCAAAGTTCCGCTCTGGCTTCCCCGCCTGAACCTTTGGTTTCGAAATAGCTGAGTTGTTTGCTGTTAGGAGCCCAATTGAGTCCCCGCATTACCCGCCCGCTCAGGCTCGGCATGGAATAGATCCGGTCCACGGTCAGCGCCTTTCCGGAGCCGGTAGTCCGCTGCTGGGCTGCAGCACGAAAAACAAAAACGCTGAACGCTGAAAAAACAATTAGAGCTGCAGACGAACTGTAAAACCGGCGAAGCAAAGACATGCAAGCCTCCTGGGTATGGTCGCTAGCTTGAAATGATGTTTTGAAAAAGCGAGAAACCTAAGTTGAAGACTAGCCCGGCGGCCAGCGGAACGTACGGCCGCCGAGCAAGTGTAAATGGAGATGGAAAACGGACTGGCCGGCGCCGCGGCCATTGTTCAGGACGGTGCGGTAGCCTTCGAGAAGATTGCGTTCGCGGGCCAGTTGCGCGGCCACCAGCTGCAGCTTCCCAAGGATCGCTTGGTCTTCGGGTGTTGCCTCTGTCAACGATTCGAGATGTTTTCGGGGACAAATCAGGATATGCGTTGGTGCCTGAGGGCCGATGTCTTCGAAGGCGAACACATCGGGATCTTCGTAGACGATCTTCGATGGAATCTTTTTTTCGGCAATTTTGCAGAACAGGCAATCGGCGCTCATAGGTTCCCTCCTGCGGGCGTGCCCTCGTCCAACCGTGTGACCAGCGGCGTAAAGCCTTCACGGGTGCGTAGCTGTTCGCCGAACTGGTGCGCAGCGTCCTCACCGGAAATTTTGCCTACACGCACGCGATAGAATATTCCGTCGGGCGAATCATACTGCTGAATGAAGATTGGTGAGTAACTGGCATTCAAGCGGTCGCGAAGCCGCTCCGCGTTGGATCGATCGCGAAACGCGCCAACTTGCACGGTGAAGAAACCCACCGTGGGATCAACGCCGCCAAGAACTTCGACCCGCACGGGGCCAACTCCAGGACCGACCAATTCAATTTCGCGCGCCGCCGCCAATGAGAGATCGATGATGCGATTGTCCACGAACGGCCCGCGGTCGGTGATGCGCACCACCGTGGACTTCCCGTTGTTCACGTTGGTGACGCGTACCATCGTTTCGAACGGCAAGGTGCGGTGCGCCGCCGTCAATTTATACATATCGTAGATCTCGCCATTCGAAGCGCGCCGTCCATGAAACGGCTCGCCGTACCAGGAAGCGTTTCCTTCTTCCGCGTAACCCGCAGGCGCCGGCGCGGGCTTGTTGCGTTTCGAAGCGGACACAGGCGCTGCCGCAGTTTCGGAAACATCCGTTGATCGCTTCGCGGCGTTCTCGGTAGACGCTGGCGTTTCGGTGGGGTGCGCCGGAGGCGGCTGCCGCCGGTCCGCAATAGGATTGCGGGAAGCACAGCCGGAAAAACCAACGCAGAGGGCGCAGAGAACACAGAATTCGCGGAGCAGAGAAGACAGCCACAAAAAGTGCCGCCAGCGGCGGAGTTCGGAAAAAGAGACCCAGTTCGCGGGATTTAATTTCGCGGAAATGGACTCGAGTGAATCCCTCAAAGGCGGGCTCGCGTCATGTGGAGGGAGGCTTCTGCGAATTACGGGCAGCATTGCGCGCCTCGATCCAGCCCGCAGCCTCCGTAAGCTTTTCGGAAACTTCGCGCAAGAACTGCGCGGTGCGCTTTTCGGTCTCCGGAGCGACTTCTTCCTTCACAAAACTTTTCACGCGCTCGAGCTCTTCATCTACGCGCTTCCCAAAGTCTTCGAAGTTCTTGATGCTCTTAAGTCGCCCGAACTCTTCGTCGATACGCTTGCCGAACTCTTCAAATTTGTCCATGAGCAGTGTGCCCTCGGAAAAACAGCCGCCTCAGGAAGAACAGCGGCGACTTGGGTATTATAGGAACGCTGTTTGCGGCTCGCAAGGAGGAGAATTGCCCCTTCCCTATCAGTGGCAGATGCGCGTGGAAAAGTTGAAAAGCGCCATGCGCGGACTTTTTGGAAGCGGCGATCAGCAACCGCGCCCCAAAATCTGCCCCGCCTGCGGGACCCTGGTTGGTATTAGCGCTACACGCTGCCACGAGTGCGGCACAAGCCTACGGTTCTCGCTGGTCGCCGTGAGCAAATCTCTCGGCGGAGTGATTGGCGGCGACACTCCCGTAACTACACTGATTCTCATTCTAAATCTGCTGCTATTCGGTGTCAGCCTGGTCGCCACCAATCAGGGCAGTAATGGCGGCCCGAATTTGTTCTCAGGCATCAGCTCGCATGTTCTCTACCAGCTCGGAGCCCGTCAATCTATCGCGATCCTCGCCGGAGAATGGTGGCGGCTCGTGATGCCCATGTTTCTACATGCCGGATTATTGCACCTGGGAATGAATTCCCTTTTCTTCGTGGATATCGGCCCGCAGGTCGAGCGGATTTACGGATCGGCGCGCTATCTTTTCCTCTACGTGCTCACCGGGATTTGCAGCTTTATTGCCAGCACGGCTTGGAATCTCGAGGTGTACCACGGATTTGGCGTCGGGATTGGAGCTTCCGGCGCGCTTGCGGGCTTGATTGGAGTGATGCTTGGGATGACCAGCGGACGCGGCGGCAGTTTCGCCCGCGAGATTCGCGCCCAGATGATGCGGATGATCGGATATCTGGTCATCATGGCCATCCTGCCCATCGGGATCGACAACGCCGCGCACTTCGGAGGGCTCGCCGCAGGTTTTCTTCTTGGGAAAGTTTTCGCAGACCGTGAGCCGATGAATGCGGGGGAGTTTAAGCGAGCTTACGCACTCGGATGGCTTGCCGGGCTTGTGGTTGTGGCCAGTTTTGTAATGATGTTTCTGCATTTTCGAGACTCAATCCCTGGGAAATAGACACATTCCGGGGACGCGGCGGCGCAAAGTAGGTTACTCTATCCACAAGAAGGGGCATTCCTCGTGGACCTGCATTCCATCGTAGTTGTCAGTTTGCACTCGCCCAAAGAGAAAGTTTGGGGCGAGCTGCTAGCCATCAATCCATCCGGGATCACCGTCCGCGGCGTGGATCTTAATTCGTTTGACCATTTCATCCGGCAGATTAACGAGCCGGACGGTGAGCGCGTCGGCCTCCCGACGGTTTTCTTCCCGATGAACCGCCTGGAGCGCATCTCCCTCGACGAACCCTCGGGGTCGATTCCTTCGATGAATGAACTTTTCGCCCGCAAGATCGGACGCCCGCTTGCCGATTATCTCGCGCAATTCGCGTGACACCCCAAGACCGAACTGCGCTATCCTAAATCACAATGCAAGGCCGCATCTGGACGGTACCCAATCAAATCACGTTTCTCCGCCTCGGCTTTTTGCCGCTGTTTCTCATTCTCATGTCCTACGAGAATTATCGGTGGGCTCTGTTCGTTCTAGTCATTGCGGCCTTCTCGGATGGCATTGATGGCCTCCTCGCGCGAAAACTCAACCAGCGTTCTGCTCTAGGCGCTTATCTCGATCCCATTGCGGACAAGCTGCTGCTCTCCTCCTCTTTCGTGATTCTCGCTTTCAAGAAGCAATTGGCGTGGTGGTTAACAATTTTGGTGCTGAGCCGCGACGTCCTGATCCTGGTTGTGGCGGCAGTAATTCTTCTGGTCTCCGGCTATCGGCCGTTTCCGCCCAGCGTGCTCGGAAAATTCACGACGGCGGCACAGATCCTTCTTGTCTTCACCCTGGTTCTCTCCATCGCTTATCCCGATCTCCAACTTGCCTCATTTATCCGCGTTCTTACTTACGCCGTCACCATCCTCTGCGTTGTCTCCGGGTTCCATTATTCATTTTCGATTGCTCGCCGCATCAGCAGCTCCTAAGAATGTCATTGGAGAATTAGACGGGCATAGGCTTTGGTCCTCGCGAAGGCAGGAGGAGCCTTGGCTCAGTAAGGGACTGAACTTGCTCGAGTGTGGCGTCTGGGGCGAGTTCGCGAAGAAGCAGGCCGTTTGACGTGATGTCAATGACGGCAAGTTCAGTGACGATGTGATCGACGACTTCGACACCAGTAAGTGGGAGCGTGCATTTTCTTAGAATTT
>Ga0210406_10007103_pt1 | contig 11458 bp, 12 predicted proteins | sample IncBWC30MmetaG_FD_155454 | JGI IMG/M metagenome (GOLD analysis project Ga0210406, IMG submission 155454) | Forest soil microbial communities from Barre Woods Harvard Forest LTER site, Petersham, Massachusetts, United States - Inc-BW-C-30-M | ecosystem: Environmental > Terrestrial > Soil >... | reverse complement strand
CTTCCGGATTCTGGCCATCGACTAAGACGTATGATTCCTTCTCCGAAACCCCGAACTGAAACGTGACCGCGGCCAGTTGCTTGGCCACGGCCGCATTATCATTGGGGTTTAGTCTTCGGATGTGCGTCAACCAAGCGACCGCCCGGTACATGGCGCCGCTGTTCACGAAAGAGAAGCCTAGGGCTTGGGCCAGTCGTCGTGCAACTGTGCTCTTGCCGGACGCAGCGGGGCCGTCGATCGCGACGACTGCGAATGCTGATTGCTCATTCAATGTTTGTCTAGCGCTCCGGCCGGGTTGATGACGGGCGTGGTTCTATCATCATTAGGAAAAAGCAAATCGTTCAAGTGATTTTCGAATCCGGGGTAGGATGTGTGAATGCATTCTGCATCTTCGATAATGGTTTCGCCATCGGCGAAGAGACCAGCCACCGCAAACGCCATGGCGATACGATGATCACCAAAGCTCCTCAACCGGCCGTTCATTAGAGGAGCTCCTCCATTGATCTCCAAGCCATCCTGAAATTCTACCACATCCACGCCCATGGAGGTTAGATTCGCCGCGATCGCGGCCAACCGATCCGTCTCCTTAACTCTGAGCTCATGGGCATCCCGGATCAGCGTTTTCCCTTGAGCTAAGGCAGCGGCTACAGCCAAAATCGGAATCTCATCGATAACGTTTGGAATCTCGTTACCGGCAATGACCGTTCCGTGCAAACGAGTCCCTTCGATCCGGATTTCACCGCTGGGCTCCCCATGTTCGGTATCCTGCACCACCTCTCGAACATGAGCGCCCATTCTGAGCAAAATCGATAGGATGCCTGTCCGGGTTTCATTCAAACCAACGTCGCGAATTAGCAGATTGGATCCTTCCTGCGCAGCAGCAGCCACCATCCAAAAAGCCGCGCTCGAAATATCGCCTGGAACAACGAAATCGCGCGATTCGGCCACCTGGTCCCCATAAATCGAGATCGAGTATCCGGAATTAACCGGTTCCCGGGTCGTCTTGATCAGAAAGTAGTCCATCAATCGCTCGGTATGGTCGCGAACTAATACAGGTTCCACCACAGTGGTTTTCCCAGGAGTTTGTAACCCAGCCAGCAGGATTGCACTCTTCACTTGAGCGCTAGCCACGGGAAGCTCGTATCGGATCGGCTGCAAACTCTGGCCTTTTATTTTGAGCGGCGCCGTCCCATTGGCACCGGTTGCTTCGATCACTGCCCCCATTTTGGCCAGCGGTTCGATTACCCGATTCATCGGCCGGGAAGACAAAGAAGCGTCTCCAATCAGTTCGGACTCAAACGGCTGGGTCGCTAGAAGGCCACACAGCAGCCTCATCAGCGTACCCGAGTTGCCGCAATCGATTGGTCCGCTCGGGACCCGGAAATGGCCCCTTTGACCGTGAATAATCAAGGTCGTCTCGTCCAGCTGATCGATCGCGATGCCGAGCATTCGCATCGCTTCCACCGTGCACCGGCAATCCTGACTCGGGAGAAACCCTCGAATCGTGCAGCTCCCGTTCGACAGCGCAGCCAGAATAACGGCTCGATGGGAGATGCTTTTGTCTCCAGGAACTACAATCTCCGATTCGATATGCGGAGCCCGAGCAACACGTAATTCGGCCATAAATTGTTCTAACCAGCTAATCTGTCGCGGCTTCTCTTCGCCGCATCTAGAAAAGCTTGCAAGCTTTTCGCATCATTTGCTTCCAAGATTCGAATGGTCTCGTCGAGCGTGTCTCGAAAGCGATACAGATTGGTAAGCAGATCGCTCCGATTAGCAAGGAGGATCTCCCTCCATAACTCGGGTGACCCAGCCGCAATCCGGGTGGAATCCCGAAAGCCGTTCCCCACGAAGCTCAGACCTTCTGTGGCAAATTCCGCGGCGTGCATCATTAATATCGCCGCCAACAAATGGGGTAGATGGCTCACCGCCGCGACCAACCGGTCGTGAGTCGGGATGTCGACAAACAAAGGGATGCTGCCAACCTGGTGCCAAAACTGCGCCAGAGATTCCAGGGCTTGCTTGTCCTGGCATAGATCCGGAGAAATGATGGTAACCGCTTTTTCAAATAGATTGACGCGCGCGGCCTCCAGACCGGATTTTTCGGAACCCGCCATCGGATGGCTCGGTATGTAAAAACATCGGTCTTTAAGAATTTCAGCCAGGCGTGGAAAAACATGGCTCTTTACGCTGGCGACGTCTGACACCACAGCGGTTGGTTTGACTGAAGGCACCAATTGCTCGGCTACAGACGGTATCGACGAAATCGGCGTAGCGATAAAGATCAAATCACTGGACTCGGCCAACTCTGCAAGACTGGCAGCCCGAACCGCGTTGCTCAGAATAGTTTCTACTGGAGTACTCCCGGGCTCATAGAAAGTGACGCGATATCCCGCTCGACTTCCTGCTAGAGCAATCGACCCACCAATCAGCCCCATTCCGATCACCCCTAAATTCAGGTATCCCATTATTTAGCCTTTCCGCTGGGACGTTCTTCTAAACAAGCAAAAAGGACGCGAGTTACCGCGTCCTTTTCACGATTAAATTCGTATTCTTTATTTCTACGGCACCAAGAAAATCTTGCCGGTGTAGGGATCTTTTACTTCAGCTCCAGGAGGATATCCTTCGACGTCGACTTCCCCTGCGTTGGGCGCATAAGGGCTGTAAACCCGACCGGGTTTACCCGGGACTTTGGTAGCGTAAGGATAATTTTCCGGCGCTGTCGGCGTTCCTGCTGGGTTAGGTATGTTACCAACTTCCGGCCCCGGGGTTGGAGTAGGAACAGGAATCGGGATCGGCGTGGGAGTCGGCGCCGCGGTAGCTTTCGGCGTCGGGCTAGGCAGATAGCCATATTTACCCTTTTGGGGTTGGGGGGTTGATTCGCCGCACGAAAGTAACGCTATGCTGATCGGAACCAGGCATGCGAGGTAGAGGTGACGGATCATAGACGCGGTCTCAGGATTAATTCATTCGTCGAAAATTGACAACCCCTTTCGTTAACGAGCAAGAACGAGCGGAAACGAGCGTGAGCGAGCGCGAACGGCAGGAATCAATCGTCGTCGTCCTCGAAGAGTCGTACCACCCATGACGGTGAACCGCCGAGCACATCCCTTTGCAATCCGAACGTTCGACCTCGGAATTCGGATAAACAAACACTTCAAGGTCAGCCTAGGCTCATTCGGGGTAGCAACTCTCGAGGACGAGGACGATCGCCGTGAGCGCTGCTGACCCCCGTTCCCGCTCGTTCCCGGCGGTCCCGCTCGCTCGCGCTCGTTCCTATCCCGCTTGTACGCGCAAGATCTGAATCAACAAACGCAATCGCTCGGCAACATCTGGCGATTCTAAAAGTTGTTGGCGCGGCGCCAATTCGCTGACAAAAGCCGCGCCCACTACATCCGCCAAAATTTCTGGACTATCGATCTGGTGCATTTGCTCCAGCAAATTCGGCGGCAAGGGTAGTCCCAGTTGTTGTATCCGGACACAGAGTTCCTTGACTTTTTCGCCTAGAGCGTCGGCTTCGACCGCATTAGTGATTCTGGATTCGATTAACTCAATCTCGGCAATCCGAAACGGTTCCTCTTGGGTCCAATCAACAATCCGAACTCGGGCCAAGCCTTGAAGTACCAGATTAGAAGTTCCATTTTCGTTACCCACACAGGCGCGGATCAGGCCGACTCCAGCAACCGAGCGCAGATCTTCCACTCCTTTCGGCTCGCGTATTCCTGTCTTAGCCAACGCCACTGAGAACATTCTTTCGCCGGTCAAACAGTGGCTCAGCATCTGGCGGTAGCGGTTCTCGAAAATATGGAGCGGAAGCAACGAATGCGGGAATAGCACCGCATTCGGAAGCACCATAATGGGAACTTCGCGTGGAATACGGATCACGACTTGAACTCACGAGGTAACCGTCGAGCAAGCTGATCAACGTCCTTATCTCCGCGTCCTGAAAGATTGACCACAACCAACTGGTTCGGCGGCAGTTCGTGCGCATGCTTGATGACATAGGCCAGCGCATGCGCCGATTCTAGTGCAGGCAGAATACCTTCTGTCTTGGCTACAATGTGGAACGCTTCCAGCACTTCGTCATCGGTAGCATAATCGTAGCGGACGCGCCCGATCTCGTGCAGATAGCTATGCTCAGGACCTACGGCTGCGTAGTCGAGCCCGGCGGAAATCGAATGAGTGCGCTGGATCTGACCGTCCTCGTCGGCCAGCAGATATGTCTTAGTACCCTGAAGTACACCCAACCGGCCGCCTTGAAAGCGAGCGGCATGTTGTCCAGGCAAAATACCAGTTCCACCTGCCTCGACCCCGACCATGGCGACACTTTCATCCGCCAGAAAAGGGTAAAATAAACCAATCGCGTTACTACCTCCACCCACACAAGCAACCAGCAGGTCTGGGAGCCTTTCTTCGATCGCAAGAATCTGTCGCCGGGTTTCGTCACCGATGATTCGATGAAAATCTCGCACCATCATTGGGTACGGGTGCGGCCCATAAGCGGTACCTAACAGATAGTGAGTCGTACGGACATTCGTCACCCAATCGCGCATCGCTTCGTTGACCGCTTCTTTGAGAGTGGCTTGTCCAACGGTAACGGGAACTACCTTGGCTCCCAAGAACTCCATGCGCACTACGTTCAAAGCCTGTCGCTTCATGTCCGTCTCACCCATGTAAACGACACACTCCAAGCCGAATCGAGCCGCCACCGCCGCCGTGGCTACGCCATGCTGTCCCGCCCCGGTCTCGGCGATAAGGCGTGTTTTACCCATACGCACGGCTAGGAGAGCCTGCCCTAGGGCATTATTGATCTTATGGGCTCCGGTATGGAGCAGATCTTCTCGCTTAAGATAAATACGTGGACCGCCCAACCTTTGGGTTAGCCGTTCTGCGAAATAGAGCGGCGTCGGGCGGCCGCAAAAGGTTCGGAGCAACTCTTCCAACTGCCAGCGAAACTGAGGATCGGCCTTGGCACGCGTATACTCTTCCTTGAGTTGTTCGACTGCGGGCATCAACGTCTCTGGCACAAAGACACCGCCAAAAACGCCAAAGCGCCCTCTCTCATCCGGTAGCTGGCTCGTATCGATCTGTAAGTTCGGTTGCATAGGACATCAGACAGCGACGTGGGCGTAGGTCGCCGCTGCCAGGTATCGAATCTCTGCCTGGTTCGGGGCGGGAATCAAGTGCAATCCGGGCGGATGGTGGCGAGGGGGCGAATTGGCGAGACGGCGAAGGGGCGAAGGGGCGAAGGCGGCGAGCGGAGCCCAGGGCTGGTGGGGCGGGGCTCCGGAACAGCCTAAGCAGGTTCGCAAAGGGTGCCGGTTTTTTTCGTTCGGCACAGCACGTCACGCCTACAGGAAAGTCCCTGACCCTTGCGAGCGAACCTGTTTCGGCCATCCCGGAGCCTCGCCCCACCACCCTGGGCTCCGCTCGCCCCATCGCCGTTTCGCCCATTCGCCGTTTCGCGCCCCTATCGCGCATTCATCAACGCATCCACGCTACGCCGGTGCGGGGTCGGCATAGGCAGAGCCGGCAAATCGACTATTCCATGATAACTGTTATCTGGCGCTAACACTGCCGGGGCCAACCCAGAAAAGACTTTCAGATGGATCACGAACCGCGTCACCGAGTGACGCATTTCGAAGAGCGGGATTTCGTTCATCCCCAAGTCATCAGCCAGCGGCAGAGTCCACAATCCCTTCCAGCGCGGGCCGGCACATTTCCTTAGTAGCACCTGATCCCCGCGACGGATCCATCGATAGTTTTCGTGCCTTTGCACGATTTCGGCTCGGACACTTTTGCGAGGGATGCTTTCCGGATTTGATGCTCGGCAATCAAATCGTACCGGGCAACGATCACACGTGGGAAGGCGGGGAGTACAAACCAGGGCACCCAGCTCCATAATCGCCGAGTTGAACACACCAGGTTCCGGGCCCACCACAAGCCGCTCGGCCAGTTCCCAGAGTGTCGACTTGCCAGGCTCCCGATCGATCGGGGTTTCCAGGTTCAACAGGCGAGCCAACACCCGGCTTACATTCGCATCCAGGATGGGAGCGGGCAGATTGAAAGCGAAACTGGCTACAGCGCCGGCCGTGTAACGCCCGATACCAGGCAGTTCCAACAGGACCTTTATATCCCGGGGCAATTCACCGCCCAGGTGATCGACCACCCATCGAGCGCACTGATGCAGATGCCGTGCTCGAGAATAATATCCCAGCCCCTGCCAAGCGTGGAGCACATCGGTTTCATCCGCCTGCGCCAGCGACTTCAACGTCGGAAACAATTCAAACCAGCGATCGTAATAGCGGAGAACTGTAACCACCTGAGTTTGCTGCAGCATCATTTCCGAAACCAGGATGCGATACGGATCCGCGGTGGTTCTCCAGGGAAGCGATCGGCCATGGCGCCGATACCAAGCAATCAAAGCCGCGCGAAACCTCGTGCTTTGCAGCTCAACCTGATTCATTTTCGGCGAGTGACTTCCTTCACGTTGCCTTTAACCGCCGTCCAAGCAGAAAAACTGCGGGAGCTGCTGGCAGAGCAAGGCTTCGAATTCATCAGCCGGCCATACATGCTCTTTTTCGCTCAGAAAGGCAAACTGTCGGTCGCGGTCTACGAAAAAGGTCCAAAGGTCGTAATCCAAGGAAAAGAAACCGAAGACTTCGTTAAGTACGAGCTTGAGCCAAAGATCACTGGGGAAGCCCGGCTCGGATACGAAGAGGTTTTGCAACCCGCGATGTTCGAACCTCACTTTGGGATCGACGAAAGCGGAAAAGGAGATTTCTTCGGTCCGCTCGTGATCGCGGGAGTATTTGTCGATCGCGCCATTGCCCGGCAATTGCTCGATCTTGGCGTTATGGACAGCAAAAGGATCTCTTCGGATCAAAGGATTATGCAGCTGGCTGACTCGATCCGCAGCACCCCTGGGATTAGCAGCAATGTGGTGGCGATAGGACCCGAGAAGTATAACGAATTGTATGCGCGTTTTGCTAACTTAAACGACCTGCTGGGCTGGGGACATGCCCGCGTAATTGAGAACCTCTTAGGCGAACGGCCGGACTGTCCTCGGGCGCTATCGGATAAATTTGCAAACGAGCGGGTAGTCCAACGCGCACTGCTCTCCGCCGGGAGCAAGATCATCGTGGAACAGCGTACTAAAGCCGAGTCGGATATTGCAGTCGCAGGCGCTTCTATTCTCGCCCGAGAGAAGTTTGTCCGTTGGCTAGACCGAAAAGGCAAAGAACTCGGAATCGCGCTACCAAAAGGGGTCTCAGCTGCAGTCAAAGCCGCCGCTAGAGAGATAATCGCCAAGCAAGGGGCGGAAGCATTGACGCGGGTGGCCAAGATGCATTTCCGCACCGCGGCGGAGGTGATCGGTGGGCCTTAGGTTAGATTTGAGAACTGATCTGTGAATGGTGGTCAGTGGAAGGCAGCCCTTCGTGCGCGTCCTCATCCTCGAGCGGTTGTTCACGGAGCCAACGGTTGTTCACACCTTGACTCGGCTGTCGAGATAGACGCCAAGGTCGTAGCCAAATCAACCCCGGTCAACGATGAAGCCTGGAGCCACTTCCTTTTATGCCCTGTGGGACTAACCTGCTAACAGATCGACCAACCCGAAGTATAAATATTCGTCCGAGGGTTAAAAAAACTCTTTCTACCTGAGCCCTGTTGTCCCTAGACTACAGACATCAAGACGAAACTCGCGCCGGTGCCTTGAACGAACGTACCTGGTCTGTTGTCGGAACGCTTAGTGAGTAAACTTCTGGCTAACATTGTGAAATGCAAGGTAGTGAACCCGAGCGGGAGGGACCTTACCCCCTTCGAAAAGCCGCCAGCCAAGTTAAATACAAGGATCCCAGGGTTTTTGAGTGCTCTCGATCATGCGGAGAAACGCGATAATCCCTTGCCTGTCACCCTTTCTTGTAGATACTTTCAAGAATTCAGTCTGGTTAACGGAGTTCAGCCTCTAGGACTAACGGTTGGTGGACAACCTTATGCCGGGAGAGTCGAACGTTCGAAAGGAGTTCAAATGCCAAACCTAACGAAGCGGGAGATCGTTGTAAGAATCAGTAACGATACAGGGTTAGTGCAACATCAGGTCTTCGACGTAGTTCAACGTACCTTAGACCTCATCACGGACAGCCTGGCCCGAGGCGATGATGTAGAATTAAGAAATTTCGGGATATTCGAAGTACGATTGACCAAGGAACGGGTAGGACGAAACCCGAACCAACCGGGCAGTAGTTTCAAAATCCCACCTCGAGCGACGGTCAAGTTCAAAGCGGGCAAAGTGATGCGGCAAAAAGTCGCGAAACTGTCACCTGTTCTTCGGCAAGCCGAATCGCTCAAGGGTGCGCCCGTATAGAGCGCGGCGACCTGTCTCGAATCAACTCCGTTTCTCCTGACTGTTACCGGTTTCCCACTGCTTGAGCAGAGTCTCCACACTTCGGGGCACACCAGGCGCTTTCTTTGGGCGCAACTGAAACTGAGACAGACTCTGATCGACTCGCGGCTTTCGATTCTTCCCTTTCTTTTCCCGCAGCTGCTCAGCTTTGACTTCATGGCGGGTCTTGTTCTGAGCGTGAGCCTCTAACTCGTCGACCAGAATCCGGCGCGCGAAAAATCGGTTCAAAGCCTGACTTCTTTCCCGATTGCAGCGCACCCGAATACCCGTCGGGCGGTGAACAATAGTGATCGCGGTTCCTCGAAAACTCTCTTCGAGGTCCCTTTCATGGCAGCCCAGGGCATCCATCTTGCTCTGTAACGCCTTGGCTTTTCGTTCTGAGACAGGAAAAACAATCACCGGCTACTCCCCGTTACCCTTAACGCGACTATATAATTCGTCAAAATCCTGTGATGGTGTTTATGCCATTCTTGACTAAGATAAACGCTGCCATGTCTTCTGAACTTCTCACGACTAATCGTAAGGCCCTGACCATCAATTTGGATGAGGCAAAATACGGGACGTTCGCCGAAATCGGAGCTGGACAGGAGGTCGCTCGCCATTTTTTCCAAGCAGGAGGAGCCGCTGGCACGGTCGCAAAATCGATCTCCGCGTATGACATGAAATTCAGCGATGCCATCTATGGCAAGTCTGCTCGCTATGTCTCACGGGAACGCCTCGGTTTAATGCTTGAACACGAATACGAATTGTTACTGGAACGACTTAAGGCCGTTCGGGGCGATAGTTCAGCTTTTTTTGTTTTTGCCAATACGGTGGCGGCCAGAAATTTCAAAGGCACCAATGAGTGCCATGGGTGGATGGGAATCAGGTTTCAGGCTGAACCGAACGCACCTCCGTGTGATATCGTCATGCACGTCCGAATGTGGGACAAGGAAAACGTCCTACAACAGCAGGCATTGGGCCTCATCGGAGTGAACCTGATCTATGGGGCTTTTTATTACTTAACCGATCAAGACAAATTTATCCAATCTCTGGCTGACAACCTGACTCTGGATCGAATTGAGGTCGATATGATCAATTTCACCGGACCCCAATTCGTCAATGTCGACAATCGGCTAATGAGTCTGAAGCTGGTTGAGTACGGGCTGACGAATGCGGTGATGTTCAATCCGGACGGCGTCGTCATGCAGCCGTCCGAAATACTCCACAAGAAAGCCATTGTCGTAGAACGGGGCAGTTTTCGGCCGGTCACTCTGGTAAACGACGATATGTTGAAGTGTTCGTTAGCCCAGTTTCTGCAGGAGCCCGCGGTGCTGGGTAGAGACGTGATCGTCTTAATGGAGCTAACCATCCATAACCTGTCGGCTTCAGGAAATATCGACCACGAAGATTTCCTGGCGAGAGTAGATACTCTCGCAGCGATCGGATACAACGTTCTGATCTCTAATTATTTTGAGTTTTTCCGGCTCACATCTTACTTCCGGCGTTTCACCAAAGAAATGGTTGGCGTAGTGATGGGTATCAATAACCTGCTGGAGATCTTTAACGAGAAATACTATGACAGCCTGGAGGGCGGTATTCTGGAATCAGTCGGCCGCCTCTTCAAAGCGTCGACCAAGTTGTACGTGTACCCAATGCGGAAGAGCGCTTACGATCGCTATTGTCTAAAGGCTGATTGTCCGGCGCCGGCCCCTGGTTCACCAGCTCTGCCAGCGGATGTCTGGATCAATGCTACGAATCTCCAGGTAGCGCTAAATTTGAGGAATCTTTACGCTCACCTGATGGAAAACCGTTATATTTCTCCTATCGTCGGTTTCGATCCCTCTATTATGGATATTTTCTCTCGCGATATACTGGCCAAGATTCAAAACGGCGCGAGCGGATGGGAAAACGGTGTACCGGCCAAAGTCGCGGCTCTAATTCAGGAGCGGCGACTCTTTGGCTATCGAACGCCATCTGCTCGCGAACTACATCCAGTTTGAGTTTGAGATGGAGTTCAAGATAGAGAAGTGGATAATTCTTTAGGAAGTTACAGGTTGAAATCAGTCTTGCTTCGATTAGTCAATCATCATTTCCTAAGCCGTGGCCAGGCGGTCGGCCTACGCTTTAGTTGATGAACCCCCTAGAACAACGCATCGGATACAAATTCCGAAACTCGCTGCTTTTGGCCGAAGCGCTGACTCATCCCAGCCTCGGCCATGAAACTCAGCGACATCATTTCGATAATCAGAGGCTGGAGTTCCTCGGAGATGCAGTGCTTCAACTGATCTTTACCGAGCATCTATTTCGGTTGTTCCCTCATTTCAGCGAGGGACAGCTAACGAAAATGCGATCACGTCTGGTATCTCGCGAAGGTCTCAAGGTTCATTCCATAAACATCGGCCTGGGCGCTTATCTCATGATGGGGCGAGGTGAAGAGGCGAGTGGAGGCCGGGAAAGAGCCTCGATCCTGGCAGACGCTTTTGAAGCGCTGGTGGGCGCGATGTACCTGGATAGTAATCTCGAGGTAGTACGACGATTCATACTCGACGAGGCGCACGATGACATCCAACGCCTGGCTTTACAGCCTTTGGAAGTGAATCCCAAGGGCCAGCTACAAGAGATCCTCCAGGCGATCTCCGCCAAAAGCCCGGTCTACGAGATTGTTTCTCAGGCCGGGCCCGAACACCAAAAGCTGTTCATTGCCAAAGTGATTTGGGACAGCGCTGAACTCGGTTCCGGCGAGGGTTCAAGTAAGAAACAGGCCGAAACAGCCGCCGCCTTATCCGCTCTCCGAGCCCGCCTCTGGGAAAACGACGCGGCTACCCCAAAAACGGAATCGGCCGGTTCGTAGAACGGAGATATACCAGGCCGATACCGAGTAAGAAAAACGCGACCGCCGGCGTCCACGCCGCTACCAGCGGGGAGATACGTGACCCGGTTCCCAAAGCCGCAAAAACATTTCCTGCTCCGAAAAGGGCTAGGAATAGCAACAGACCTCCGGCTACCCCCCCGAAGGAGCCGCGCCGGGAAAAAACGACGCAAAGAGGACTGGCGATCAACACAATCACCAGC
>Ga0210406_10007102_pt1 | contig 11458 bp, 5 predicted proteins | sample IncBWC30MmetaG_FD_155454 | JGI IMG/M metagenome (GOLD analysis project Ga0210406, IMG submission 155454) | Forest soil microbial communities from Barre Woods Harvard Forest LTER site, Petersham, Massachusetts, United States - Inc-BW-C-30-M | ecosystem: Environmental > Terrestrial > Soil >... | reverse complement strand
CTGTCGATGCCGCCATCTGAGACCGCCAACAAGACGCCGCTGCCGCCAGCGATGGCCGGCACGATCGTTGGCCAGCCGCCGCGCAGGCGGCTCAAGCTCGACGACGATCCGTTCGGCGCGGTCGGCGATTACGCCGGCAGTTTCCTGATCAAGTCGGCGGTCGAAGTCTCCGGCGGCTACGACACCAATCCCGGGCGCACGTTCGAGCCGCACGGACTGCCGGCCTACGTCATCGCGCCGGAATTTCTGGCGGTCTCCAATTGGGAGCGGCACGCGTTGGTCGCCGATCTCCGCGGCTCCTTCAACGGCTACGCCGGCAATCTGCCGGCGACAATCGACGGCCTGCCCAACTCGGCGCCATCAGATGTCGACCGGCCGGATTTCACCGGCCACATCGACGGCCGCCTCGATGTTACGCGGGACACCCGTCTCACCGCGCAGGCCCGCCTGCGCGTCTCAACCGACAATCCCGGCAGCCCCAACATCCAGGCGGGCCTTGCGCGCTATCCGATCTATGCGACGCTCGGCGGCACCCTCGGCTTCGACCAGAGTTTCAATCGCCTGGATGTCGCCGCCGGCGCCACAGTCGACCGCACCGACTATACCAACTCAAAACTCACCGACGGCAGCACGGCCTCGAACGACGACCGCAATTTTAGCCAATATGGCGGCGTTGGCCGCATCAGCTATGACCTGGCGCCGGGCGTCAAACCGTTCGTGGAGGCGGAGGGCGATACCCGCGTGCATGACCAGCCCTTCGATCGCAGCGGTTTTCAGCGCGATTCGACCGGCGGCTATGCCAAGGCCGGCACGTCGTTCGAGTTCACGCGGCTACTGATCGGCGAAATCGCGATCGGCTATGCCGCGCGCAACTATGTCGATCTGCGGCTTGAGCCGTTGCAGGGCCTGCTCACCACCGCCTCGCTGATCTGGACCGCGACGCCGCTGACGACGGCAAGATTCTATTCGGACACGCAGATCGCCGAGACCACGCTGCCGCTGACCTCGGGCGTGTTGGTGCACACCTATACGTTCGAGGTCGATCACGATTTTCGCCGCTGGCTCGCGGCCGTGGGCAAGTTCACCTACGGCACCTACGACTACCAGGGTGACGTTCGAAGAGACAAGACCACCTCGGTCGAGGGCGATCTGATCTACAAGCTGAACCGCAATTTCTGGATCAAGGGCACGCTGCGCCACGACATCCTCGACTCCAACGTGCCGCTGGCGGGGTCGAATTCGACGGTGGTGATGCTGGGCGTGAGGGTGCAGAATTAGGCGCGAGCGCTCTTGCTTTGGGTTCCCCGGATGCTGCGCAGCGCGCAGCGTGCGCTGCTGATCCGGGGCCCATTTCTATCTCACAACGAATGGGTCCCGGCTCTGCGGTGCATCGTGAAGAACGCTGCACCGCGTCCGGGACACGAGGTCACCGCGGCAAATCCGTCTTCCCCATCAGGAACCGGTCGATCGCCTGGGCGCAGAGCCGTCCCTCGCGGATCGCCCACACGACCAGCGATTGCCCGCGGCGCATGTCGCCGGCGGAAAACACGTTCGGGCGCGAGGTCTGATAGTCGGACATGTTGGCGCGCACATTGCCGCGCTGGTCGAGATCGACGCCGAGCATCTTCAATAGCCCCTCATGCACGGGATGCACGAAGCCCATCGCGAGCAGCACAAGCTCGGCATCGAGCTCGAACTCGGTCCCCGGCAAAGGCTTGAACTTGTCGTCGACCTGCACGCAATGCAGCTTTGCGACCTTGCCGTCGTCGCCGGAAAATTTCTGCGTCAGCACCGCGTATTCGCGTTTTGCCCCTTCCGCCTGGCTCGAAGACGTGCGCATCTTCAACGGCCAGTTCGGCCAGGTCACGCCCTTGTTCTCGTGCTCGGGCGGCGCCGGCATGATCTCGAGCTGGGTTACCGACCCGGCGCCTTGCCGGAACGAGGTGCCGATGCAGTCCGAGCCGGTGTCGCCGCCGCCGATCACGACCACATGCTTGCCGCCGGCGAGAATCTCGGAAACGTTGCCGAGCGGCTCGTTGCCGACGCGGCGGTTTTGCTGCGGCAAAAAATCCATCGCGAAATGGATGCCGTCGAGATCGCGGCCGGGGATCACGAGGTCGCGTGGCGCTTCGGCGCCGCCGGTCAACGCCAGCGCATCATAGTCGTTCAGCATCTGGCGCGGATCGATCGCGCCTTGATCGTCTCCTTGCGAAGTGCCGCCGACATGGACGCCGTAATGGAAGGTGACGCCCTCGGCCTCCATCTGCGCCACGCGGCGGTCGATGACGTTCTTCTCCATCTTGAAGTCGGGAATGCCGTAACGCAGCAAGCCGCCGGCCTTGGCGTATTTCTCGAACAGATGCACGTCGTGGCCGGCGCGCGCGAGCTGCTGCGCGCAAGACATGCCGGCGGGACCTGAGCCGATCACCGCGACCTTCTTGCCGGTCTTGGTCGCCGGCGGCTCCGGCTTGACCCAGCCGTTTTCCCAGGCGCGATCGACGATGGCGCATTCGATCGTCTTGATGGTGACGGGATTGTCGTCGATGTTGAGCGTGCAGGACGCCTCGCACGGCGCCGGGCAAATCCGCCCGGTAAATTCGGGAAAATTATTGGTCGAGTGCAAATTGCGCGAGGCTTCTTCCCAATTGCCCTGGTAGACGAGGTCGTTGAAATCGGGGATCTGGTTGTTGACCGGGCAGCCCGGCGTACCCGGCGCCACTGAGCCGGTGCCATGGCAATAGGGAATGCCGCAATTCATGCAGCGCGCGGCCTGGTCGCGCGTTTCCTTCTCCGTCAGGGGAACGACAAACTCTTGAAAATGCTTTACGCGCTCGGCGACCGGCGCGTACTTGCGATCGTACCGCTCGATTTCCAGAAAACCTGTCACCTTGCCCATTAAACCTGACGCCCCTGCATCCCTGTTTGGTCATTCCGGGATCCGCCTTCAGGCGCAGACCCGGAATCTCGATGTTGGTTTGCGAGATTCCGGGTTCGCGCTTCGCGCGCCCCGGAATGACGCTGGTTGATACTACGCCCCGATCGCGATTTTCGGCTCGGCGTCCGCATTCGCCTTCATTTCCTTCAGCGCGCGGCGGTATTCCACCGGCATCACCTTGCGGAATTTCGGCAGCCATGTCTTCCAGTCCGCCAAAATCTCGGCGGCGCGCCTGGAGCCTGCCAGCTTGGCGTGGCGGGTGATCAGGACGTGCAGCCGCTCGACGTCGGCGTCGAGCAGGTTCTTGAACACGTCGACCCGGCCATGGGCCTCGAGATCGCCGGTGTGGTGATAGGTGCCCTGGTTGATCATCTCTTCCGACAGCACCGGTTCGAGCTCGACCATCGACAAGTTGCAGAGCCTTTCGAAGTCGCCGGCCTCGTCCAGCACATAGGCGATGCCGCCGGACATGCCGGCTGCGAAATTGCGCCCGGTCTTTCCGAGCACCACCACGATGCCGCCGGTCATGTATTCGCAGCAGTGATCGCCGGCGCCCTCGACCACCGCGATCGCGCCCGAATTACGCACCGCAAAACGTTCGCCGGCGATGCCGCGGAAATAGCATTCGCCCTCGATCGCGCCATACATCACGGTATTGCCGACCACGATGCTCTCTTCCGGCACGATGCCGGAGTTGCGCGGCGGCTTCACAATGATGCGGCCGCCCGAAAGGCCCTTGCCGACATAGTCGTTGCCTTCGCCTTCGAGGTCGAAGGTGATGCCGCGCGCCAGCCACGCGCCAAACGCCTGGCCCGCGGTGCCCTTCAGATTCACTTGAATGGTGTCGTGCGGCAGCCCGGCATGGCCGTAGATCTTTGCCACCGTCCCCGACAGCATCGCGCCGGCGGACCGGTCGGTGTTGTTGATCTCGACGTCGATCTTGACCGGCGCGCCGCGATCGAGCGCGGGTCTCGCGCTTTCGATCAGCTTGCGGTCGAGCACGGCTTCCAGATGATGGTTCTGCGGCTCGGCATGGTAGATCTTCTGGCCCGGCTGTTCCTTCTGGCGCACGAACAGTTTTGAGAAGTCGAGCCCCTTGGCCTTCCAGTGCGCCACCAGCGTCGACTGGTCGAGCATCTGGGTCTGGCCGATCATCTCGTTGAAGGTGCGATAGCCGAGTTGAGCCATGATCTCGCGCACTTCCTCGGCGACGAAGAAGAAGTAGTTGATGACGTGCTCGGGCTGGCCCGTAAAACGCTTGCGCAGCACCGGATCCTGGGTCGCCACGCCGACCGGGCAGGTGTTGAGATGGCACTTGCGCATCATGATGCAGCCGGCCGCGATCAAGGGCGCGGTGGCGAAGCCGAATTCGTCGGCGCCCAGCAGCGCGCCGACCACGACATCGCGTCCGGTGCGGAAACCACCGTCGACCTGCACCACGATGCGGCTGCGCAGCCGCTCGCGCACGAGCGTTTGGTGGGTTTCGGCTAGCCCAATCTCCCAGGGCGAGCCGGCGTGCTTGATCGAGGTCAAGGGCGAAGCACCGGTGCCGCCCTCAAAGCCCGCGATGGTGACATGGTCGGCGCGCGCCTTGGCAACGCCGGCGGCAACCGTGCCGACGCCGATCTCGGAGACGAGTTTGACGGATACCAGTCCTTCCTGGTTGACGTTCTTCAGATCGTAGATCAGCTGCGCCAGATCCTCGATCGAATAGATGTCGTGGTGCGGCGGCGGCGAGATCAGGCCGACGCCGGGCGTCGAATGCCGCACCCGCGCGATCACGGCGTCGACCTTGTGGCCGGGCAACTGTCCGCCTTCGCCGGGTTTTGCGCCCTGTGCCATCTTGATCTGCATCATGTCGGAGTTGACGAGATATTCCGTGGTCACGCCGAAGCGGCCCGAGGCGACCTGCTTGATCGCCGAGCGCATCGAATCGCCGTTCGCCATCGGCTTGAAGCGATCGGACTCCTCGCCGCCTTCGCCGGTATTGGACTTGCCGCCGATCCGGTTCATGGCGATCGCGAGCGTGGTATGCGCCTCGCGCGAGATCGAGCCAAAGCTCATCGCGCCGGTGGCAAAACGCTTGACGATTTCCTTGGCCGGCTCGACTTGAGACAGCGGCACCGGCTTGCGCTTCTCGCCCTCGGCAGTCTTGATCCGGAACAGGCCGCGCAGGGTCACCAGCCGCTCGGACTGCTCGTTGAGGATCTTTGCAAACGCCTTGTAGCGCTCCAGCGAATTGCCGCGCACGGCATGCTGCAGCGTCGAGACGGATTCGGCGGTCCAGGCGTGGTCCTCGCCGCGGGTGCGGTAGGCATATTCGCCGCCGACATCGAGCGCGGTCTTGTAGACCAGCGCATCGCCGAACGCGTCGGCATGGCGGCGCGCGGTCTCTTCCGCGATCTCGGCCAGGCCCACGCCTTCGATGCGGGTGTGGGTGCCGGCGAAATATTTGGCGACGAAATCCGCCTTCAATCCGACGGCGTCGAAAATCTGCGCGCCGCAATAGGATTGGTAGGTCGAGATTCCCATCTTCGACATTACCTTGAGCAGGCCCTTGCCGATCGACTTGATGTAGCGCTTGACGATCTCGTAGTCGTCGAGCGAGCCCGGCAGCCTGTCCTTCAGCGCGACGATGGTCTCAAAGGCGAGATAGGGATTGATTGCTTCGGCGCCGTAGCCGGCGAGGCAGGCAAAATGATGCACCTCGCGCGGCTCGCCGGATTCGATCACGAGCCCGACCGAGGTGCGCAAGCCGGTGCGGATCAGATGATGATGCACGGCGGCACAGGCGAGCAGCGAGGGGATCGGAATCCGGTCGGTGCCGACCATGCGGTCGGACAGGATGATGATGTTGACGCCGTCGCGCACCGCGCCTTCGGCGCGCGCGCAGAGCTCGTCGAGCACCTGTTCGAGGCCGGCGGCGCCGAAGCCGGCGTGGAAGGTGGTGTCGAGCGTGCGGGACCTGAAATGGGTGTCGGCGATGTCGGAGATCGAGCGGATCTTTTCCAGATCCGCATCGGTGAGGATCGGCTGGCGCACTTCGAGGCGCTTGGTGTCGGCAAGGCCCTGCAGGTCGAACAGGTTCGGCCGCGGCCCGATGATCGAAACCAGGCTCATGACCAGTTCTTCGCGGATCGGATCGATCGGCGGGTTCGTCACCTGCGCAAAATTCTGCTTGAAATAGGTGAAGAGCTGCTTCGGCCGGTCCGACAGCGCCGAGATCGGCGTGTCGTTGCCCATCGAGCCTGCGGCTTCCTCGCCGGTCGCCGCCATCGGCGTCATCAGGATGTTGATGTCTTCCTGGCTGTAGCCGAACGCCTGCTGCAGGTCCAACAGCGGCAGGTTGGAGCGCACGGCCTTGGCGGGCACGTCCGGCAGCTCTTCCAGCACGAGCTGGGTGCGGTCCAGCCACTCGCTATAGGGATGGCTCTTGGCGAGCTCAGCCTTGATCTCGTCGTCGGGAATGAGCCGGCCTTGTTCGAGATCGACCAGCAGCATCTTGCCGGGCTGCAGCCGCCACTTGGTGACGATCTGGTCCTCGGGGATCTTCAAGACGCCCATTTCGGACGCCATCACGATGCGGTCGTCCGAGGTCACGAGATAGCGCGCCGGACGCAAGCCATTGCGGTCGAGCGTCGCGCCGATCTGGCGGCCGTCGGTAAAGGCGATCGCGGCCGGACCGTCCCACGGCTCCATCATCGCGGCGTGATATTCGTAGAACGCGCGGCGCTGTTCATCCATCAGCGGATTGCCGGCCCAGGCTTCCGGAATCATCATCATGACGGCGTGCGGCAGCGAGTAGCCGCCCTGCACCAGAAACTCGAGCGCGTTGTCGAAGCAGGCGGTGTCGCTTTGTCCTTCATAGGAGATCGGCCACAGCCTGGAGATGTCCTTGCCGTAGAGATCCGAGCTCACCGAGGCCTGCCGCGCCGCCATCCAGTTGACGTTGCCGCGCAGCGTATTGATCTCGCCATTGTGCGCGATCATCCGGTACGGATGCGCCAGCGACCAGGTCGGGAAAGTGTTGGTCGAGAACCGCTGATGCACCAGCGCCAGCGCGCTGGCGAAGTCCGGCTCGTGCAGGTCGGAATAATATTTGCCGAGCTGGTCGGCCAAAAACATGCCCTTGTAGATCACGGTGCGGCACGACAGCGAAACCGGGTAATAGCCGGCCAGCCCACGGTCGCGGCGCTGATAGATCGCCTGCGAGATCGACTTGCGCAGGATGTAGAGCCGGCGCTCGAATTCATCGTTGGTCTTCGCCGCGCCGTTGCGCCCGATGAACACCTGCATATGCGTAGGCTCGGTCGGCTTCACGGTTTCGCCGAGCGAGGAGTTGTCGGTCGGCACCTCGCGCCAGCCAAGCAGCATCAGGCCCTCGGCCTTGATCTGTTGGGCGATGATGCCCTTGATGACGTTACGCCACGCCGTTTCCTTCGGCATGAACAGCGCGCCGACGGCGTATTCGCCGGGCTTTGGCAGCTGGAAGCCGATCTCGGCCGCCTTGCGCACAAAGAAGGCGTGCGGAATCTGCACCAGGATGCCGGCGCCGTCGCCGGCGCGCGGATCGGCGCCGACCGCGCCGCGATGCTCGAGGTTGCAGAGGATGTTGAGCGCGTCGGAGATGATCTGATGCGACTTCTTGCCCTTGATATTGGCGATGAAGCCGACACCGCAGGAATCCTTCTCCAGCGAAAGATCGTAGAGGCCTTCGGCCGGCGGACGCCAGTCATGCTCGCGCGCCGGTCCCTCACACGTAACGTCCGGTTTCGAGGCCACAGTCGCCGACAGCGCATCTGCCACGATGTTTTCGCGCTCGAATTCCGACCCGCTCATGTTACGTCCTCTTGATCCGGCAACCTCGTCTTTGGCGCACCTTGGGCGTTCCGCGGCACCCTCCGGGCCACCGCTCGTCCTAAGCGAGCCGCATTTTCAGAATTCAGGCTAGCGTCCTCGACGACGGCCCCGCCTGGACCTTCTCGGCGCTGGGCGCCTATCACGCGTTGCAATCCCCGTGCCGGGATCGCCTTGAAATTGAGACAGCGGTACTGTCCTATCCGCGACCATGCCAAATTTTTCTTTATCACACAAGCACGTGAAAGTCGCGTTTTCGATGGCAGCGCGGTGGTCGCTAGCGGATTTGAGGCAAGCGCGCCGCGATCCGGCCCAAGGACCGCCGAATTCGAACAGGAAACTCATCCGAGACGATTCCCGTAAGCATAGCGGGCACGAGAGAGCGAGAAAGCTCTGGCGGCGGGTCTTACAGGAGCGATGGCGATGAAGCTGTTCACATGGGCCGTGGCGGCCGGGCTGGTTGTCGCGGCGTCAACCGCGAATGCTCAAATGCTGGCGCCGAATGAGGCCGGCAAGGCGCACTATCGGGCAACATCCGACGTCCAGGGTCCCAGTCCCTACGCAGGGATGCCGCCGCAGGCGCCGGGCTACGGTCCGGCCTTGCTGCCACCGCAGGAGGTCTACGCGGTCTTGCGCGACAACGGTTTTTCGCCGCTCGGGATCCCGCACCAGCGCGGCTACGTCTATGTGATCGCGGTCGTCGATCGCGTTGGCGAAGACGGTCGGCTGATTATCGACGGCCGCAATGGCCAGATCATCCGCTTCATGCCGACATTCCGGACGGGCGGCTACTATGGTGAGGATTATCGGTCGCCCTATGGCCCGGCAGAGCCAGGGCCCTATGGCGCACCGGGCCGAGAGCCCTACGGCGCAGAGGGTTCAGGGCGCTATGGCGCACCAGGCCGAGAGCCCTATGGCACGGAAGGTCCGGGTCCCTACGGCGGCGCGGGCCGAGTGCCCTACGGTGCGGCCGGTCCGAGACCCTATGGCGCCGTAGGTCCGGGCGCGGATGCAGGGTCGCCGCCGCCGATCAATGTTAGAGGCGTGCCGCGTCCGCCGGGCTTGATCCCGCGGGTTGCAAGCCGCACTCCGGTGCCGGCGCCGAAACCGGCGGAACTCGCAGTCAAACCCGCGCAACAGCCGATCCAGCAATCGGCCGCGGTACAGGCAAAGCCGGCCGAGCCGTCCCCGCCGGCCGCAGCCCCCATTGTTGTCCAGGCCAAGCCTGCGCCGACGATCCAGCCGACCCAGGAAATGCCGAAGGTGCAGGGGCTGGAATAGCGCTGCATGGATCCAGTCAAATAATGGCGCCGTCATTCCGGGGCATCGCGCAGCGATGAGCCCGGAATCCCTAACCACCATCGGGATTATGGATTCCGGGCCTGCGCCAAGTGGCGCATCCCGGAATGACGGCCACAAAAAATGCCCCGGTTTGCCGGGGCAATTTTGCGAGTCAACTCCGTGAGTCAACCTCGCTAGTCAGCTCTGTCCCTGGCCGGCCGCCGCCAGGATCAGGTTCGCCACGTCTTTGGGGTGCGACAGCAGCGATAGGTGACCTGCGTCAAGCTCCACCGTCGTCGCATTCATGCGCTTGGCCAGAAATCGTTCCAGGTCCGGATTGATGGTCTGATCGTTCTTCGACACCGCATACCATGTCGGCTTCGAATGCCACGCGGCCACAGTGGTGCGCCCGGCGAAGATCGACGCGGCGGTGGGCCATTGGACCGCATAAAGGACTTTGGCCTTTTCCGGGGCGACGCCATTGGCGAAATACTTCAGGAAGGCCTCTTCGGACAGCGTTGTGAAACCATCGTGCTGCTGAATGCCGGCGCGCGCCGCACCGGCTGGGAATTTTCCGGACAATGCGACGAAGTCCTCGTTGGCATCCGGCGCACGCGCCGCGATGTAGACGAGCGCCGTCACTTTCGGATCGGTACCGACCTCGCTGATGACGGTTCCGGCCCAGGAATGGGCGACCAGCACGGTCGGGCCATCCTGCAACGCCAGGGCACGCCTGGTGGCCTCGACGGAGTCCTTAAGCGATGTCAGCGGATTCTGTACCGCGGTCACCTTCAGCCCTGCCGCTTGAAGAAGCGGAATGACTTCGGCCCAGCTCGATCCGTCCGCCCAAGCCCCGTGCACCAGCACGACGTTCTTCGCCTTGAGCGGCGGCGCCGACTGTGCGTGCGCGATGCCAAACGGCGCGGCGAACATGCCCGCAACAAGTAGTGTCAGGATCCGCAAAAACTTCATCGGTGTGCTCCGTCTTTCTGATCTCTCCCGCTGAGATAGGGAGGGAATATCAGGCCGTGTTGTTACGGCACCTCGTGTCACGCCAGTGTGATCTCGCGACGGCTCGAAGCAGGCACAAAAACGCCCCGGTTTCCCGGGGCGTTTCGTAAGCAGCAACGGTACTTAAAGAGCAAACCGCTTAGGCGGCGACCTTGCCGGCCGAACCGTCGACCACCTGCGGAGCCTTCTCGCTCGTGCCGATCGGAATGGTGCGGGGCTTGTTGGCCTCGGGAATCTCGCGGACGAGATCGACGTGGAGCAGGCCATGCTCCAGCTCGGCGTTCTTTACCTGCACGAAGTCGGCAAGCTGGAAGATCCGCTCGAAGGCGCGCGCGGCGATGCCGCGATAGATCACTTCGGACTTGTCCTTGCCGTTCTCATTGGCGGACTTCTCGCCCTTGATCGTCAGCGTATTTTCCTTCGCCACGATCGAAAGCTCGCCTTGCGAGAAGCCGGATACCGCAACCGAAATGCGGTAGGTGTTCTCGCCGGTCCGCTCGATATTGTAGGGGGGATAGCCGGGGCTCCCGTCAGAGGTTGCCTGGTCGAGCAGGGAAAACAGGCGGTCGAAGCCGACGGTGGAACGGTAAAACGGGGTGAGGTCGTAGGTACGCATAGATAGTCCTCCATTGAGCGACTGTTAAAATTACCCGCCCGCCATCGGGCCGGGCTTTCGTCTGTGTGCAGCCATCTGTTTCAACTCCGAAACACAGGGTGTCCGGGTTCCGAAACACTGGTAGCGGCCTGCACGAAGGTGATATGGGAAAAGGCAAGACGGCGTTCAAGAGGGCGGCGATGGTGCCCTTTTTTATGTTTCCACCCCTTTGCTACCCTTGGCCCACCCTTGATTCCCAGTCCTTTTCGCCTAGCCGGATCCGTTCATGACGCTCGTCTCAATTCCCGCCAATCCGGTTCCGGAAGACGTCGTCACCGGCACCATCAAGACATCGGACGGCGCGGAATTACGTTTCGCGCGCTGGGCGCCGCCGGCGGGGCGCAAGGGCACGGTCTGCGTCTTCACCGGGCGCGCCGAGCAGATCGAAAAATACTTCGAGACGGTGCGCGATCTGCGCGACCGCGGCTTTGCGGTGGCGATGATCGACTGGCGCGGGCAGGGTCATTCGTCGCGCCGCCTGCGCGATCCGCGCAAGGGCTATGTCCGCGACTTCTCCGATTTCGAGGTCGACGTCGAGACCTTCGTGCAGCAGGTGGTGCTGCCGGATTGCCCGCCGCCGCATTTCGCCCTCGCCCATTCGATGGGCGGCGCGGTGATGCTGCGCATCGCCCATGCCGGCAAACGCTGGTTCGACCGCATGGTGCTGTCGGCGCCGATGATCGATCTGCCCGGACGCCGCACCTCGTTGCCGGCGCGCG
>Ga0210406_10007100_pt1 | contig 11462 bp, 10 predicted proteins | sample IncBWC30MmetaG_FD_155454 | JGI IMG/M metagenome (GOLD analysis project Ga0210406, IMG submission 155454) | Forest soil microbial communities from Barre Woods Harvard Forest LTER site, Petersham, Massachusetts, United States - Inc-BW-C-30-M | ecosystem: Environmental > Terrestrial > Soil >... | reverse complement strand
CGTTTTGGAAAAAGCCAATCCCGTGCTATTTCCACAGGTGTGAATAAGCTGTGGAAAGCCAAATTTTGCCCTAAAGCTTCTCGCTTTGGAGTTCGTAATCGCGCGGGAAAGATCCCTGTGCCCCATGGATTCCCGCGCGGCCTTCAGACTTACATGACCACGTTGCGCACCTGAAAACTGAATGAATTCTCGCGCACTGTCCGTGTGGGAGCAAGCGAAAAGTGAACAAAGGACTAACACAACGTTCACATGCCATGCACAACTTTTCCACAAGCACAAGATTTGTGCAAGTGCAGGAATTTTTCGCGAATTACGGCCCTTTTCACGAGAAAATTTCCGCGCTGATGCACGTGTGCCCTAATTTGGTGCAGGCGAGGCTGAGGAAAACTGTCTCGATTTTTCAATGTTTTTTGTCCGGACGTTGAAATTCGTACACGCCTAGTGGGTCGGAACCGATCAAAAGCACCTCTTCCTCGACGAGGAGGGTGGTGCCATCCAGACGGGATCCGTCGGGCGTAAAGATCTGATATTCGGAGCGCCGGTTGCCCTCCTTGTCGAAGTGCAGCAGGGTGTTGTGCAGGCACATCCAGATCTCACCGGTTTCCGGGTCAACTCCAAACGCCGTCAGAATTGGCAGGAAATGTGCTGGCTCCTGGCGCTTGTCCTGGAGCTTGTCCTGCCGCTCGATTTCGCGACGCGTGGCACGCGCTTCCGACATGGCGTCGAGTCCCGTAAACTCAAAATCAACGCCTGCCGCAAAGCCGAAGCGGTCGTATTGGCGTACCAACGGCTCCGGCAAATAGGTGTAGCCATAGTAGATTCTGCCTTGGGGATCGGAAGCCAGCCGGCCCATGTTCAGGTAACGATTCAGGTCCGCGCGAGTGGCAAGTTCCTCCGGGCTGCCCATTTCGCGAGCAACCTTGCCATTGGCGCCGTAGACGGTGATGAGCCGCCCATTGTTCTGTGTAGCGACCGCCACTTCTCCGTCGGGCAGTGCGGCAAGAGACAAAGGCGCTGGCACCCGGATTGCCCGCGCATTCCCATTCTGCTCCCACAGCTTGATCTCGTCGGCGCCGCGATCGGCGACATACACAGTGCCATTGGCGGCCACGTCCATGTCTTCGCCAAATTGGATAGCCCGCAAATCCGTTGAAGCAGGCCCCGCGTTCTGCGTATAGTCCGGGATCTTCTTTAGGAGTGCGCCCTTTTCGTCGAAGACCGACACGGTGCTGCCGGGCGAAGTCAGGACATAGAACTTGCCGTCTGCACCGCGGCGCACGGCACGGAGACCCGGTCCGATGGGCTTAAACATACGCCGCCGCGCCATCAAGTCGTCGTCCACCTGCTGAGCGTTAACAGGGAACAGCGTGCCGGCTGTCAGGCACAGTGCTGCCGCCGCCATCCCGAACTTCGTTATTGTTTTCCGCATGGTGGTTCAGATTGCCGCAAGGGCCGCGTGGTTGCCCATTCGACACGGGGCGGTTTGCCCAGTTTGACAACAGCTACGGAGTGTTGGGGGTGTGGGCGCCGCACACTTCTCTAGCCCAAGAATAGTCGCTAGTCGGCCCGCAGGCGCAGCCGCTCGATGGATGTGGCGCGCAACCGGCCTGCTTCGCCGCGCGGACCCGTGTCGTCAGTCTCGATCAGAACCGCATTCATCTGGACGTCGCCTGCTGCCACCTCGAAGCGTGCCGGCAGGCCATCCAGGAATTTCTTTACAATTCCGGCGCGGTCCATGCCGATTACGCCATCGTGCGGCCCGGTCATGCCGACATCGGTGATATAGGCCATGCCGCCGGGCAGAACGTGTTCATCCGCGGTCGCTACATGCGTGTGAGTGCCGACGACGACGGTCACCCGCCCGTCCAGATACCAGCCCATGGCGATTTTCTCGCTGGTCGTTTCGGCATGCATGTCCACCAGGACGAAGGCGACATCGGGCGGCAATTTAGCGAGTTCTGCGTCCGCCTTCTTGAACGGATCATCGATGGCGGGCAGGAAGACGCGTCCTTGCAGATTCAAAACCGCATATTTGGTTCCGTTCTTCGTCGAGCCAACATATAGCCCACTGCCCGGATTGCCCTCGGCAAAATTGCTGGGACGCAGCAAGCGCGGCTCGTGCGGCATGTACTCGAAAATCTCCTTGCGGTCCCAGCTGTGGTTTCCCCCGGTCAGGACGTGGATGCCGCCTTGCAGCAGTCCTTCCGCGATGCGCGGGGTAATGCCAAAGCCTGAAGCCGAGTTTTCGCCGTTGGCGATGACCAGATCGATCTGACGATGCTCGACCAGGTCGGCCAGGCGGTCGTGAACGATCTGGCGTCCGGGCGAGCCGACAATATCTCCGATGAACAACACCCTCATGGCACGGGAATCCTTCTTGGTGCTGTTGCGTTACTTAAGAACTGAGGACTCGCACCTGCAAACTAAAGGAGCGGACTGCTCAGCCGTGGGAAGCTAGGCCGTGAACCTCTGAAATAGGTGGGCACCACGAGCCAGCCATTAGGCTTTCCTGCCCCGCAGGAGAGTTCCGGAAGAAACCCGCCAGCGGGACAGGCCGTGCACACAAGCTGACTAACCGCAGCACCCCAGAGATTCGTTACGGTTCAAACGGCTTTCGCGCCCTCACCTGCTTCGAAGTACCGCTCCAGCCAGTATTATCCTCCGACCGAGGCCCCGCGTCCAACAGTTGGGGGTTGCTCAGGCAAGATTGCGGCGAAGCAAAAACGGCCCTGGCGCGGAAATAGACGTCCCCTCAAGTGAAGGTCCGCCAGGAAAGACATTAGGCTTGCCAGGTTTGTACCCCGCGTGTAAAGTCTCGCGGTGCCAAAAATCAGCCCCATTCATTGCGCTGGGTTGCCGCTGCTCGTTTTCTTCTTGTCGCTTTGCTGCTCGTCGGAGACCCTTGCGCAGACCGGCCCATCGCCGACAAAAGATAATATCCAGCTCTGGAGGTTCGACGAATTGACAGCGCCGGGGTCGTGCCGCGCGAAAGGCCGCTTTCAGGACAAGGAGTATTGCGATTCGCAGGTGGTCAACCAGATTCTGGCGCTGGGAAAAGACGCCATTCCGTTCCTGATTTCCGAGCTCACCGATGACCGCAAGACCAAGCATCCCATCTACGACCTGTGGACGTACACTGCCGCCGGAGACATTGCTAATTCTTTCCTCTTCGATCTCTTCACTGCTCCAGACTGGACAGTGTCGCCGATGCCGGAACTGGAGTCGTTGCATATGGAGTGCACGCATCCGGGCGAGTGGTGCTGGCGCAAGTTCCTGCACAAGAACGGCAGAAAGTTTGTGCAGGAACGGTGGCGTGGAGCCTGGGAAGCCAACAAAGACCGCATCTACTGGGACGAAAGCGCCCGTTGCTTTCGGCTATTGCCCGTGACTTCTGAGCAGCGCCTGGCGGGCGGCTAGCGCGCTGGCGCGTCCTACTGCACTTTATTGTGCTGTGCGTTCCCTCCCCAGGCGTACCAGCCGTCGGCATCCAGGCTTCCCGTCTTCAAGCAAATCAAACGTCCGTCAGACGTTCCCGCATAAATATTCCCCTTGGCCAAAGCAGGCTGGAAGGTCATCGGCGCCTTCAAGGAATAAGAGAAGCCGACTGCGCCGTCATTTTGACGCACAGCAACGAGATAACCTGCCGCGCCGGTGAGATATAAATAGTCACGTCCGACAGCAGGCGGCGAAAAGATCTGGCCGCCCGAAGCGGCGCGAGCGCCCACAACTGCGGCTTGCCAGGTCTGTTTTCCATCCGATGCACGCACGGAGTTGATGTAATTCCCCTGGGCGTTCAGGATTTGCCCTTTGCTGATTGCCGCGCGCGAACCTTGATACGCCCAGGCGCCGACAACCGAACTTACACCGACACTTTCGCTCGCTTGAGCGAGCTTTGCAGACGCTGGCGCGGAACTGAAGCCGACGGAACTGTCCAAACTTGTGATTTCCATGGCAGAAAGCGCGACGCCTCCGCCCCTGCCTTGTTTCAGATAGTTCGCCTCGCTGCGGGCCAGCAGATCCTTGTCGCGTGCCGCGCCATTTTTTGCATCGACGCGCGCGATTCCCTCCACAGTCTCTTTTCCGTTCACGGTTTTGCGCGTTTCGTAGAGTTCGCCGCGCAACACCACTGGGGCGCTGGTGCCGGCGGTCGCTTTCACCCAGGCCACCGACCCATCCGCCGCATTCAAGGCGTAGGAAGTTCCGTCAAAGGTGGTGAAGTAGACCACGCCGTCGGAAATGACCGGCGCGGTGAGCACGTCGCCGGCGATTTCCTGTTCCCAGAGGTGCCGGCCGGTGTGCAGGTCGGCCGCGAGCAAGCGATGGCTGCCGCCCGGTGAGGCTGCTAGCGGATGAAATTCGGCGCGTTTGCGTGGGTTGCCAAGCCCGCCGGTAAAAGCGGGATGCGCCATGTAGAGGACGCCTTTGTCGATGGCCGGCTGGCTCATCAGCGGATCTCCCAGCCACTCCTGCCAGATCACGCGGCCGGTTTTTTCGTCGACGATCACAAGCGTGCAGCTCTCGGTGTTAAACGCTACCAGGCCGTCAGCGACGACTGCTGCGGTTGGGCCATCGTCACCGGTCTGAATCTTCCAGATGATTTTCCCCGTGTCTGAGTCGAGGGCATAGAACTCGTGCGATCCATATCCGCCACCCACGAAAAGCATGCCGTCGGCATACGCCGGCGTGGCAATCGGGCGAGCGCCGGGAAAGCGCAGGACCCAGCCGCTTTTTCCATCAGGAGTGTGGAAGCTAGCGGCCTGAAGAGTTCCTTTTGGTTCTGGCAGTGCTAACGCCACGGCTTTGCGTAGATCGATTTGGGGCGCGGCAACTTTGCCTGGCGGCTCCGGTGCGCTGTTGTTAGCTTTGGCCAACGCGCTGGTGCTTGCCGCATGCGGCGTTTTCTCCTGGAGCGTCAAACTCGCGGGAACGGCCAGCAAAAGGCCCAAACCCGTACAAAGGGATAGTGACAACCCGGAAGGAAATGACATGAGGTCCTCCACGACAGACTCAACTCGGGTAGCTCTGCCTGGAGTTAGAACGGAACAGCGCGGATTTCTTGCAGCGCACCAGATCTGGAAGGTCGCGCAGGACCTCTCACCTCGGCCCGGTTCTCCGCTACAATGGCACCGCAACCTCAGGAGACCGCGGTGATGAACTATCGGCGCTTTGGACGTACGGGATGGAAGGTCAGCGAAATTGGTTACGGCATGTGGGGACTTGCCGGGTGGACGGGTTCGGACGACGCGGAAACCCTGGCGTCTCTGCACCGCGCCGTGGAGCTAGGCTGCAACCTTTTTGATACCGCATGGGCGTATGGTGATGGCAAGAGCGAGCAGATCCTGGCGAAACTGCTAGGCGAAACCAAAAGTAAGGCGGGAGTAGGCGGCCCGGACAAACATCTCTACCTGGCGACAAAGATTCCGCCGAAGAATCGCAAGTGGCCTAGCCGGCGCGATTTCACTCTGGACGATTGCTATCCGCCAGAATACGTCCAGGAGTACGTGGAGAAGAGCCTGAAGAATTTGTCCGTCGATGCCATCGACCTGATGCAGTTCCACACCTGGGAGGACCGCTGGCTGAACGACGAGCGATTGCCGCGCTCGATTGAAAACATGAAGAAGAGCGGCAAGGTGCGCGCCGTCGGCGTCAGCGTGAATCGCTGGGAGCCGTGCAATGGCATTCGCGCGGTTTTGGAGGGGCACGTCGAGGCGGTGCAGGCGATCTACAATATTTTCGACCAGAATCCCGAAGACGCGCTGTTTCCTATTTGCCGGATGAAAGATGCTGGAGTGATCGCGCGCGTGCCGTTTGATGAAGGCACGCTCACCGGCACGCTGACCATGGATTCGAAGTGGCCTGCCGGCGATTGGCGCAATACCTATTTTGTTCCGGAGAATCTGAAGTCGAGCATCGCGCACGCCGAAGCACTTCGTCCACTGGTTCCCGCGGGGGGCACGTTGCCGGAGATGGCGCTGCGCTTCATATTGAGCAACCCCGACGTCGGCACCATCATTCCGGGGATGCGCAAACTGAAGAACGTGGAAGCGAATTTCGCGGCGAGCAAGGCAGGCGCGCTTCCTGCCGATCTGCACAAGAAGCTGCGCGCCCATCGTTGGGACCGTAACCCCACATCCTGGTCGCAATAATTCGCAATTGTTGAGGATCGTATGAGTCCAAGCACGAAAGTTCAGATTTATAATCAGACGTATTCCTTGCAGGGCGATCTCGACCAGGCCTACCTGCAGGAGTTGGCTGGCTTTGTGGATGCCAAGATGCACGCCATTGCGAACATGACTTCGACCGTGGATACGCAAAGGGTGGCGGTGCTGACGGCGCTGGCCATCGCGGACGAGCTGAACAGCTTGCGCAAGGAGAAAAGTGACCGCGAGGAATTATTGAAGGAGCAAGCGGAACGCTGCTTGACGCTGGTCGAGCGCGCGCTGAAACAGTCGGAGTGAAACACGGCCTAGCCATGGCGTCAACTGCAAACCAGCGCCGTGCCACCAATCTTGTCATGCTGAGGAGCGGCGCGTTTCCGCGACGACACCTCAACGTTGAGACCTCGCAAGACGTTTGGTTGAGATCGGGCGAAGTGCACGCGACGCGCTTCTCGGGGTAACAGCAAACGATTTGCGGGTGCTGCGATTTGTGCCTGATGGATTGCAAGTAGTGAGAGATTCGCATTAGCTGGCGCGTAGCGAGGCGCCCAGCTCTTTCTCCAAAGCGATGACGATGTGATTCGAGAAAGCGGTGATCTGCGCTTCCGTTAATGTTGCCTCGCGGCTCTGAAAGATTACGCGCACCAGCAAGGAATATTTTCCGGCGGGCACATTCTTGCCGCGGAATAAATCGGCTGCCTCGATCGAGGTAATCTCTGCGATTTGCAGGGCGCGGATCGTTTTGGTGACGTCCGCAAAGGTTACGCCATCCCCAAGGAACAGCGAGAAATCGCGCTCAACGCCGGGGAAACGCGGCAGCGGCTCGTAGCGGCGATTGTTCTTGACTCCGTAATACATGCAATAAACCGGGCCGAGTTCAACCTCCGCCAGAAACACGTCTTGGCGGAACTTCAATTTGTCCGCCACGCGCTTGGCGAGTTGCCCGGCTACACCCAGCGGCTGGTTACTTTCCTTGCCGAGGAATAGCGCGCCGCGCTTTGCCGGGTTGAGCCAATCCGGGCCGCCCTGCTCCCAACAAAAACCGCCGGAGAGCGCGCCGATGGAATCGAGATCGCCCTTCAGATCCGCGAAACTATATTCGCGCGCTGCATCGTAAAGGCCTTGCGCGCGCGCGAAACCGGTGGCGCCGATCGTGAGAACGCGCGATTCCACGGGTTTGCCGTCGACAAAACGATAGCGGCTCGCAATTTCGAACAGCCGGACGTTGCGCTGGCCGTGATTCAGATTCCACTCGATCACTCCGGCCATAGTCACGGCACCCGTGGAGCGCAGTACATTGGCTTCTTCGGAAAGCGGATTGCTGAGTTTAGCCACCACGACATCGGCGGGACGGAACAAATCGTTGCGCTCTTCGGCGACATGCGGAATGGTCAAGGCTTCGTGATAGCCAAGGCCGATCAGGCGCTCGCGCAACCGCGTTTCCGCTTCGTACTGCGGCAGGCGCGCAGCCCCAATGCGGGCGGCCGGCAAACGCGGCGGAAATTTGTCGAGGCCGTAAACGCGCGCGACTTCTTCGATGAGATCGATCTCGCGCTCGACGTCGGCGCGCCACGACGGCTGCGTGCATTCCCACGCCGCGAGCAGCGAATTCGCCGCTCCCTTGTTGTGGTCCACGCGCATGGGCGCAAATCCCAACGCGGAGAGAATCGCTTCCAGGTGCTTGTCGGGAACGTCCGCGCCCATCACGCGCAGCAATTCCGCTCGCGTGATCGTAATCTCTTTCGCGGCGCGCTTTCCCGGGTAGACGTCCACAACTCCTGAAAGAAGTTCGCCGCCTGCCAGCTGCAGAATTAATTCCGCAACGCGGCGCGACGCGACTTCCGCCATCTCCGGATCGGCTCCCCGGCCATAACGCGTGCTGGCTTCCGTGTGCAGCTTGAGCATTCGCGCCGCCCGGCGGACGGCAATGGGGTCAAACCAGGCGCACTCAATCAGAACATTTTTCGTGGAGAAGGAAATTTCCGTTTCGGCGCCGCCCATGACGCCGCCGATGCCCATGGCCCGGGAACCGTCGCCATCGCAAATCACGGAAATGGCGGGATCGAGAGTGCGTTCGATGCCGTCGAGGGTTTTGAGTTTTTCGCCCCGTTTGGCTTTGCGAACGACGATGCTGTGGTTGTGCACGAGGTCGTAATCGTAGGCGTGCAGGGGATAGCCGAGCTCGAGCATGACGTAGTTGGTGATGTCGACGACGTTGCTGATGCTGGCCACGCCGGCGGCTTCGAGGCGATCTTTTAGCCACGAGGGCGAGGTTTGAATTTTCACTCCGCGAACTACCCGCGCCGTGAATCGCCCGCAGAGTTCCGGCGCCTCAATCTTCACGCTGACCGCGTCACTGGCCTTCGCGGAAGGGCTTTCCACCGGCTTTGGCGCCGCCATTTTCAGGGGAAGGCGATAAATAGCGGAAACTTCGCGCGCGATGCCGAGCATGCCGAGGCAATCGGGCCGGTTGGAAGTGATTTCCGCGTCGATGACCGCGCCGTGTGCGCCTTTTTCGATGCCGGCAATGTTGGTTCCTGCAAGTGCCAGGCGCGAGGCTAGGTCGCCCGGGAGCGCCGCGACGTCGACGAACTCTTTCAGCCAGTCGTAGGAGACCTTCATCGAGTTTTCCCGCCGAGTTTGCCAAAATAAATTCGCGCAAAGTATTCCATGCGCACGGTTCCGTTTTGTTGGTACGCGTCGAATATTCTGCGCAATTCCGCCATCATGGGCTCGTAGTTCGCGTGGCTTTCCGTCGGCGCATAGGAACTGCTGCGCAGCCGCCCGCGCAGGCCTTCCCAGTCGAGCACCTGGTGGTTGGGCAGATCGCGCGACTGAAATGAGCCGGCATCGAAGAAGTGGCGGATCTTGTCCGCTTCCGGGTAGGCGTTCTTGACTTTCTTGTAGTCGATGCCGAAACGTTCCAGCAACTGTTCGTATTCCCGGGCAAACGGCGTCTCTCCCATGCGGCGATCCTGCCAAATGACAATGACCCAGCCGTCAGGCTTCAGAATGCGGCAGAATTCCTCCCCGGCGGCCGCTACGTTAAACCAGTGAAACGCTTGTCCGGCGGTGACGAAGTCCACCGCAGCAGGGTCGAGCGTAGTGTCTTCGGCGGAACCGTTGACAGTGGTGAAATTTGGATAGCCACGAAGGAAGTCCTCGCCGCCAGCGCGCATTTCAGCGTTGGGTTCGACGCCATAGACGCGATTTCCATGATCGAGGAAGAGCTTGCTTAGCAGCCCGGTGCCCGAACCGATGTCGGCAATGTTGTGGTCCGGGCGCAAGCCGCATTCCTTGGCCAGCAAATCGAGCAAGGCAGGCGGGTAGCTCGGGCGATAGCGGGTGTAGTCCGCCACGCGGTTGGAGAAGCGCTGTTTGGCGTCGGCAAAGGTCATTGGAAGCGAGTTATCAGTCATCGGTAAAGCAAAACCACTGTCGAAAACCATTCGTCCACAAAACCCTACGGAAACTGCTCGAGGAAGCGCACGTCGTTCTGGAAAAACACCTGAATGTCATCGATGCCGTACTTCAGCATGGCCAAGCGGTCGATGCCGATACCGAAGGCAAACCCGCTCACTTTCTTCGGGTCGTAATTCACGAAGCCATATACGGCTGGATCCACCATGCCGGCACCGAAAAGTTCGATCCAGCCGGATCCCTTGCACTTGCTGCATGTGCCGCCGGATTTGGCGGTGCCGCTGCCGCCGCAGAAAACGCACGAGGCGTCGAATTCCACGCTCGGCTCGGTGAATGGAAAATAGCTGGGGCGAAAACGGGTTTTCACGCCTTCGCCAAAGAACTGCTTCACGAAGTAGTCGATGGTGCCGGTGAAATCGCAAAACGTAATGTCGGAATCCACGGCCAGCCCTTCAATCTGGTGAAACATGAACGAGTGCGTGGCGTCTGGATTGTCGCGCCGGTACACTTTGCCCGGCACGATCACGCGCACGGGCGGCTTGCGTTTCTCCATGGTGTGAATTTGCACCGGCGAAGTGTGCGTGCGCAGCAGCAGCGGTCCCGGCGCGCCTTTGGGCAGGTTCAGGTAGAACGTGTCCATATCGTCGCGCACCGGATGAAATTCCGGGATGTTCAGCGCTTCGAAGTTGTAATAAGGCGTTTCAATTTCCGGACCCTCGGCGACGGAGAAACCAATCGAAAAGAATATGTCCTCGATTTCTTGGAAAACCTGCCGAACCAAGTGATGCGTGCCCGTGGGACGGATGACGCCAGGAAGAGAAAGATCGACACGTTCCTTGGCCGCCGCTGCGGTTGCCGCGTCAGTTTCAACTTCGGCGTGCCGCGCTTCGATTTGCGCATCAACGTGGCCGCGGAGATCGTTCAAGGCTGCACCCACCGCCCGTTTCAATTCCGGCGTTGCGGGTTTCAGCCAATTGTCGGTGACCAGCGTAAACACACCCAATTTGCGGCCCAGCCACGCATCGCGTAGCGCCTTCCAGGATCCCTCGTCTTTCGCCGCGCTGGCATCTGCGTCAAAACGCGTGCGCAGTTCGGCAAAAAGGGAGCGAACCTGTTCGGCGGACGTGATGCCGAGAGCGGCGAGCGTCTGAGAGAGCTGCGAATCAGCGGTCGACATGGTCACTGACAGGATACAACGCAGGGCACGATTCCCATTGCCTGAACGTGCAATTGGTCGTGCCCTCGCGCGGAAAATCCTCACGCCTGAAGGCGTGAGCTACAGTTATGCCTTGACGGCTTTTTTCGGTGGCGGAGCGGCAGCTCTGGCCTTTTCGGCAAGCTGCGCAAATCCGGCCGCATCCTTCACGGCGATGTCTGCCAGAACCTTGCGGTCGACGGAAATGCCCGCGGCTTTCAGTCCGTGAATCAACTGGCCGTAGGTGATGCCGTTCAAGCGAGCAGCGGCGCCCACGCGCTGGATCCACAAGCGGCGATATTGCCGCTTCTTCACACGGCGGTCGCGCTTCGCGTAACGATCCGCGCGATTGGCGGCTTCCTGAGCCGACTGGTACAACTTGCTCTTGGTGAGGAAAAAGCCTTTTGTCCTTTTAAGATACTTCTTGCGCCGAGCCCGGCGCTTTGTGCCGCGTTTTACGCGTGGCATGGGTTTTCTCCTTCGTTTCTTGTGTAGCTCACCCCTTCAGGGGCGAGGATTTGCGCCTGTTGCCAGGAAAACCCCCGGGCCTGAAGGTCCGAGCTGCAGATCAATTTGGAAACAAAACAGGTTGCGGAGAAACGCGGCGAGGCGAATCCAGCAACGGGTTTGTTTCCGATGGGATTGTCGCGGCGCAGACTTTCGTCTGGCCACTACGCGCTAGCTCGAAG
>Ga0210406_10007098_pt1 | contig 11462 bp, 9 predicted proteins | sample IncBWC30MmetaG_FD_155454 | JGI IMG/M metagenome (GOLD analysis project Ga0210406, IMG submission 155454) | Forest soil microbial communities from Barre Woods Harvard Forest LTER site, Petersham, Massachusetts, United States - Inc-BW-C-30-M | ecosystem: Environmental > Terrestrial > Soil >... | reverse complement strand
CCAAATCGGCGACGGCAAAATCTTCGTCATCAACCTCGACCATGCGGTCCGCATCCGGACCGGTGAGGCGGATGCCGCTGCACTCTGATCTCGCGCTCAACCTTACAAGCAGGAGTAGACCAAAATGACGTTCAAGCATCCCAATAGCGCGGGATTAGCGGCCTTCGCGTTCGGCATGTTTGCCACGACCGCCGCCTTCGCCGAGCCAACCATCAACAAGGGCGATAACGCCTGGATGCTGACGTCGACAGTGCTGGTGCTGTTGATGACGATTCCGGGGCTGGCACTGTTTTATGGCGGCCTTGTGCGTTCCAAGAACATGCTCTCGGTGCTGATGCAGGTGTTCTATACCGTTTGCATCGTAGTCATCATCTGGACGCTTTACGGCTACAGCCTCGCTTTTACCGGCGGCTCCGACTTCATCGGCGGTTTCTCGAAGGCCTTCCTGATGGGCGTCACTCCGGATTCCAAGGCATCGACGTTCAGCGTCGACGCCAACATCTCGGAGCTCGTCTATGTGTGCTTCCAGATGACATTCGCGGCCATCACGCCAGCCCTCATCGTCGGAGCCTTTGCCGAGCGCATGAAATTCTCGGCCGTCGCCCTGTTCATTCCCTTGTGGTCGACGCTGGTCTACTTCCCGATCGCGCATATGGTTTGGTACTGGGCCGGTCCCGATGCGATCGCGGATGCGGTCAAGGCGCTTGCGGCGGCCGGCAGCGACGCCGCGGCAAAGGCAGCGGCCGAAGCCAGGCTTGCCGAAGTCAACGCCGACGCCGGTTGGGTGTTCAAGAAAGGCGCGATCGATTTCGCGGGCGGCACCGTGGTGCACATCAATGCCGGCATCGCAGGCCTCGTCGGCGCGCTGATCGTCGGCAAGCGCATCGGCTACGGCAAGGATCTGATGGCCCCGCATTCGCTGACCATGTCCATGATCGGCGCCTCGCTGCTTTGGGTAGGCTGGTTCGGATTCAACGCCGGATCGAATCTCGAAGCCACTGGCGGGGCCGCGCTCGCCATGACGAACTCCTTCGTCGCAACGGCGGCCGCCGCGCTGTCCTGGATGTTCGCCGAATGGATGCTCAAGGGCCACCCCTCGGTGCTTGGCGCCATTTCGGGTGCGGTTGCGGGGCTTGTGGCGGTCACGCCCGCGGCCGGCTACTCCGGTCCGATGGGAGCGATCGTGCTCGGACTCGTCGTCGGCGTGGTCTGCCTGTTCTTCGTGACCGTGGTCAAGAATTCGCTCGGCTACGACGACTCGCTCGACGTCTTCGGCGTTCACTGCATCGGTGGCATCATCGGCGCTCTGGGCACCGGCATCCTCGTCAATCCGGCGCTCGGCGGCGCCGGCATCATGGATTACACGACCGGCAAGATTGCCGAATATCAGTTTGGCCCTCAGATGATTTCCCAGATCTGGGGGGTATGCACCACGCTTGTGTGGTCGGGCGTCGGGTCTGCGATCATCTACAAGGTCGTCGATGTCATCGTTGGCCTGCGCGCCAATGTCGAAAGCGAGCGCGAGGGTCTCGACCTGACGGAACACACCGAGCGCGCCTACAACATGTGAGTTCTCCCGAGGGCGTGGTCTGATTCTGGATCGCGCTCAGAACTACGGTTTGGGCACATACCCGGCAATGCCCCGACCGTTGAGGGGCTCCAGCGCAAGTTGGAGCCCCTTTCTTTTTCTTCCCCAATCCAGTGACTGGACCGAACGGGCCGCCGATGGTTAATCGCGTCTTAACCTCGCCGTATCTATGGTGATCTCATCCGCATCCTGCCGGTCACGAAACGCGATCGGCGGTCTTAAGAGTGCTGGCGCGACAGTCATGGCCATGATCTCTTCATCCCGCGCGCCGCTGGACGGCAAAGGTCAGGAGAGCGAGCGCTCGCCATTCTTGCGCGTTGCAGAATTGCTGGCTCCCTATCAGCCTTCTAAGCCATTGATAGCACTATCATTGGGTGAACCGCAGCATCCGCTTCCCGATTTCGTCGGCCCAGTGCTGGCGCGGCATATTGCCGATTTCGGACGCTATCCGATCGCCAGGGGGATCGAGCCCTTCCGTCGTGCAGCAGCAACCTGGTTATCCAGGCGGTTTGACCTGCCGCGCGAAATCGACCCCGAGACCGAGCTTCTGGTGCTCAATGGCAGCCGCGAAGGCTTGTTTTTTGCGGCCCTTATCGCCGCCCGTTATACCGGAGAACGCAGGGGCAGGCCCGCCATCCTGATGCCCAACCCGTTCTACCCCGCCTACGCCGCCGGTGCCCGCGCGGCCGGTTGCGAGCCGATCTACTTGCCGACCACGATTGCGAACGGGTTTTTGCCCGACCTCGATGCGCTCGACGAGACGACATTGGCAAGAACCGTGGCGATATACATCGCCTCGCCGGCAAATCCACAAGGCGCGGTCGCCTCCAGGCAATATTTTGGCCGTCTGAAAGCGCTGGCCGATCGTTTCGGCTTCATGATTCTGAGCGACGAATGCTACTCGGAAATCTACACAAAGGATGCTCCCGGCAGCATGCTGGAATGTGCAGGGGCGGATTTCACCAACGTCGTCGCCTTTCAATCGCTCTCCAAGCGATCGAACCTGCCCGGCATGCGTGTGGGTTTCGCCGCCGGCGACAAGAGATTTCTTGGCATGTTTCACGAGTTCCGCAACGTCGCGGCGCCGCAGGTACCGGTGCCGCTGCAGCATGTCGCGGTCGCGGCCTACAGCGACGAGGCACATGTCGAGGAGAACCGGAGACTGTACCGGATCAAGTTCGATCTCGCCGATCAGATACTGGGCAATCGCTACGGCTACTCGCGTCCCGCCGGCGGCTTCTGCGTGTGGCTCGACGTTTCCGCCAGGGGTGGCGACGAAGCCGCGACCGTAAAGCTCTACAGGGACGCAGGCGTCCGCGTTATTCCAGGGAGTTACCTTGCGCGGCAGCAACCCGACGGCAGCAATCCCGGTGCCGACTACATCCGTCTGGCGCTGGTCGCAGACAGTGAAACAACGGCCGAGGCATTGCATCGGCTGGTCGAAGTTCTGGACTGAAGCATGATGCGTTCGAACCGGATAGGAATCCAGTCGCGAAGGCCCCGATGAGCATGTCGGCAATTGAACGTGTGATTCCAATCGTCGGTCACCTGCCGGCGGCAATCCGCGAGGCGCTGGTACGGCGCTTGCGCGAACTCGGTGGGCTTGGGTTGCTGACGCTATCCGTCGCCCTGGCGATCTCGCTGATGACATGGTCGGTGCAGGACCCCAGTCTGAGCCACGCTACGTCACGTCCAATTCGCAACGCCCTGGGTTATCCTGGCGCAATCACTGCCGACCTCCTGATGCAGATTCTTGGTCTCGGCGCGATCATGCTGATCCTGCCTGTCGCCGTATGGGGTTGGCGCATGCTGACCCATCGCGGCCTTGATCGCGAGATCCTGCGCCTTGGCTGCTGGATTTTGAGCACGGTGCTGGCTGCGGGCTTTGCCTCCTGCTGGCCGCATGGCGGATCATGGCCACTGCCGACCGGGCTTGGCGGCGTCGTCGGCGATGCGCTGGTGCGTGCACCGGCCGTGGTGTTCGGACCTCCAGGCTTTTTCTATTGCCTGACGCTTGGGACCTTGCTGGGAGCCGCCATGATCGCGGCCCTCTTGTTCGCGGGCGGAATGGGCTCTGAACCGCAAGAAGAGGATTTTGCGCCGGCCGATGACGAGGAGGAGATTTCGGCGGATGAGAACGACAGCGGATCGATTTCGCTGGGATGGCTTGTTCATGCGCTGATGAGTACGAAGGCCCGCCTGTCCTGGCTGATGGCCGTGGCTTACCGTTCGCTGGTCTCAAGCGCGCCGCGGCAGCGCTCGCTTTCGTTCGAACGTCAGGAACCAAGCCTCAGCGGGCGGACCGCTCCCTCGCTCGCATCCCGGGGCAGAGAAGATTTCGACGACGAAGAGGAGGAGGACCAGGAAGAGGAAGAAGAAGCGACCTCACGAACTGCCCGCAGGAAGAGCGCACGAGCACCTTCGCGCAAATCTTCCGATCGATTCGAACTGCCGGCCGTGTCGTTCCTGACGGCACCGCGTGCCTCGGATCGTCAGCCGCTCAGCAAATCCGAGCTCGACACCAATTCACGCGCCCTGGAAGGCGTACTCGGCGATTTCGGCGTCCGCGGTGAAATCGTCAAGGCCCATCCCGGCCCGGTGGTCACTCTGTACGAACTCGAACCCGCTCCCGGAATCAAATCCTCGCGCGTGATCGGATTGGCCGACGATATCGCGCGTTCGATGAGCGCGCTCTCGGCGCGCGTGGCGGTTGTCCCCGGCCGCAACGCCATCGGCATCGAATTGCCGAATGCCCACCGCGAAAAGGTCTACCTGCGCGAATTGCTCTCGGTGAGGGACGGCAGCGATTCGGTTGCGAAGCTTCCGCTTTGCCTCGGCAAGAACATTGGCGGCGAATCGATCATCGTCGATCTCGCGCGAATGCCGCATCTGTTGATCGCCGGCACGACCGGCTCGGGCAAATCGGTCGCCATCAACACCATGATTCTCAGCCTCGTATACCGGCTGCGGCCCGATCAGTGCCGGTTGATCATGGTTGATCCCAAGATGCTCGAACTCTCGGTCTATGACGGCATTCCCCATCTTCTGACACCAGTGGTGACCGACCCCAAAAAAGCCGTGGTCGCGCTCAAATGGGCGGTGCGGGAGATGGAAGAACGCTACAAGAAGATGTCGAAGCTCGGCGTCCGCAATATCGACGGCTACAATCAGCGCGTGGCGGAAGCAAATTCCAGGGGCGAGGAACTGTCGCGAACCGTGCACACCGGCTTCGACAAGGAAACCGGCAAGGCCATCTATGAGGAAGAGAAGCTGGATCTCGAACCCCTTCCCTACATCGTGATCATCGTCGACGAAATGGCCGACCTGATGATGGTTGCCGGCAAGGACATTGAAGGCGCAGTGCAGCGGCTGGCGCAGATGGCGCGTGCGGCCGGCCTGCATGTGATTCTCGCGACGCAACGGCCGTCGGTCGACGTCATTACCGGCACCATCAAGGCGAACTTCCCGACCCGCATTTCGTTTCAGGTCACATCCAAGATCGACAGCCGAACCATCCTCGGCGAGATGGGTGCCGAGCAACTGCTCGGGCAGGGGGACATGCTCTACATGGCCGGCGGCGGACGTATCAGTCGCGTGCACGGTCCGTTCGTCTCCGATGAGGAAGTCGAGAAGGTGGTGCGTCACCTCAAGACGCAAGGTTCGCCGGAATATCTCGAGGCGGTAACGGCCGAGGAGCTGACCGACGAAGACGGCGCGGTATTCGATTCCACCGGGATGGGCAGCGACGGCGGCGGCGACCTGTTTGCGCAGGCGGTCGCAATCGTCAAGCGGGACCGCAAGGCCTCCACCAGCTACATTCAGCGCCGGCTGCAAATCGGATATAACCGCGCCGCGTCTCTCATGGAGCGGATGGAACTCGAAGGCATCGTTGGCCAGGCCAACCATGCCGGAAAACGCGAAATTCTGGTCGAGGAGGAAGAAGGCGGATTCTGATTAACTCAATCGCGCCTTGGAACGTCCATGAATTGCCATTATCCTCTGCGGAAAGATGCGTTACCGCCCTTGCACGAGGCCCGGTAGAAGTGCAGCGAGACGCGCACCGGGCAGGACGATCCGTTGACTGGAACACAGAAACCTCGAATGGCCAGACGATTCTCTTTTCCCGCCAGGCCGACCGCCTCAATTCGAGCCGCGCGGGGTGCGCTGGCACTCCTGATCGCCGTATCGATCGGCGGTACGATAACGCTATCCCGGGCGCAGACCGTTCCAATCCCCAAGCCGGCCCCCAAGGGCCGCGACGTGCAGATGAGCGCCTCGGAAGGGCAAAAAAGTACGACGACGACCGGGGCAACGCAGATACCGAATCCGATCATCCCCGACCCGCGCCGTAACGTTCCGACGACCCTGTTTGCCACCTTCGACGACAGGCAAAAGGCGCAGGCCGCCAAAGTCAGCAACTACCTGTCGTCGCTGCAGACGATGGTTGGCAACTTCGTGCAAGTCGGGCCCGATGGTACCAAGACCAAGGGCGAATTCTACATCCAGAAGCCCGGCAAGGTACGTTTCGAATACGAGCCCCCGAACCCGATCGCGATTATCGCAGACGGATCGGTGTTGGCGGTGCGCGACCGCAGGTTGGCGACCCAGGACATTTACCCATTGTCGCAGACGCCGCTGCGATATCTGCTGTCGGACCGCATCGACCTGATGAAGGATACCAACGTCGTCAGTGTGACGGCCGATGATCTCTTCATCAGCGTTACCATCGAGGAGCGGCAACTGTTACTTGGCACCAGCCGACTGCTGCTGATGGTTGGTGCCAAGGATGGCCAGCTCAAGCAGTGGACGGTGACCGACCCGCAAGGGTACGACACCACGGTCGCGGTGTACAATCTCGATACGTCCAAGAAGGTCGATCCTGGCCTTTTCAAGATCGAGTTCACCGACCATTCGCAGCCGCCGGGTTGAGCCGGATTTCGGAAAAGCCGTCTCCCCCTTGATCTCGGTGCAAATGCGGTTTCGCGTTCGTAGCCTGCGAAACCGGCTCCCCCTTTTCCGGATCATGCTTTAGATATTCGTTCTTGCGGGCACGAAGACGTGCGTCCTCTCCGCACGTCTTCAGCAATTCCGGTCTCCATGCGGCTTTCCCTGACAACCTGGAACATCAATTCGGTACGGCTCCGTATCAATCTCGTCGCCAAATTCATCAAGTCGGTGCGACCGGACGTCTTGTGCCTGCAGGAAACCAAATGCATCGACGACGCCTTTCCGCTGAAGCATTTCAGGCGCCTCGGCTATGAACACATCGCCCTTAACGGCCAGAAGGGTTATCATGGCGTCGCCGTCATTTCCAAATTGCCGTTCGATAAGACCGACATACGGACCTTCTGCGACAAGATCGATTCGCGGCATATCTCGGTCGAGTTTGGCGCCAAGGCGCAGCTGTCGAAGCCGCTTGTGCTGCACAATTTCTATGTTCCGGCCGGCGGCGATATTCCCGATCCCGTGCTCAATCCCAAGTTCGAGCACAAGCTTCGTTTTCTTGACGAAATGAAGACGTGCGAGCCGCTGCATCCACGCGGCGAGAATCACCATGTCCTGGTCGGCGATCTCAACGTTGCGCCGCATGAGAACGACGTCTGGTCGCACAAGCAATTATTGAAGGTGGTGTCGCATACTCCGGTCGAATGCGAAAAGCTGCTTGCGGCCCAGAGTGAGGGACAGTGGGTGGACGTGGCGCGCGACCGCATCCCGTTGTCTGAAAAGGCCTACACCTGGTGGAGCTACCGCGCCGCCGACTGGACCGTGGGTGATCGCGGCCGAAGGCTCGACCACATCTGGATTTCGCGCGCACTCAGGGACCGGGTGAGCGATTTCGGCATTGCGCGCGACGCACGCGGTTGGCACCGGCCATCCGACCACGTGCCTGTAACCGTGACGCTCGAGGTGTGAGGTTTCTTCGACCCCTCGCCTCGGCATCTTGTGCGGTTCGTGACTTGCGATTTGCGCTGAGCAAGGGCGCTCGCGTCAGAAACCGAGTTTTGCGCCCGCCATCAGGATATCGCCGGCGATCTGGCTGGTGCGATGTGCCATTTCATCGCGCAGCCGTCGTGCCGCGATGGGATCGCTTTCCAGCACGCGCTGAAACAGGCTGCGCGCGATTCGGATCACCGATGCGTTTTCCAATGCGGTTGCACTCGAAGGGCGCCGCATCGCGACGATCAGGGCAAGCTCGCCAATCAACGCGCCAGGCCCGGCGATGACAGCGGCCTCGCCGTCCTCGACGCGAAACGCGCCGCGCTGCACGACGAATCCGGCATCAGCCTCCTCACCGGCCAGGAACAGGACGCCACCGCGAGCGAAATTACGCTGCTCGGAGCCGATCGCCAGCATGCGCAACGCCGCTGTTCCCAACAAGCGAAGGGTCGGGACACGTTCCAGCAGCGCAACATCATCCTCGATCGTCATGAAAAGCCGGCAGCACGGACCCGAATCGCCGATCGAACCGTATCACGGCACCAGCTTGTAGCCACCGGCTTCGGTAACCAATATCTCGGGATTGGCTGCGTCTTTTTCGATCTTCTGGCGCAAACGATAAATGTGGGTTTCCAGGGTGTGCGTCGTAACGCCGGAGTTGTAGCCCCACACCTCCTGCAGCAGTGTCTCCCGCGATACCGGAAGCTGGCCGGCACGATACAGAAAGCGAAGGATCGCGGTTTCCTTTTCGGTCAGACGTACCTTTCTGGCGTTGGCACCGGTGAGCATTTTGGAACCCGGCCTGAAACTGTAGGGACCGACCGAGAACACCGCATCTTCACTGGCCTCATGCTGACGGAGCTGAGCCCGAATCCGCGCCAGCAGCACCGCAAAGCGGAAGGGCTTGGCGACGTAATCGTTCGCCCCGGATTCAAGCCCCAGAATGGTGTCCGAATCGGTGTCATGGCCCGTCAGCATGATGATGGGCGCCTTGAAGCCTCCCTTGCGTAACGAACGTACGACTTCGCGACCATCGGTATCAGGCAACCCCACATCCATCAGCACGAGATCAGGGGCATCGGTTTTCGCGGCGTTTGCGCCTTTGGCGCCAGTGTCGACCGCGCAGGCTTCGAATTCGTCGTGCAGCGATAATTGCTCCACAAGCGTGTCACGCAGATCGGTGTCGTCATCAACGATCAAGATCTTGCGGGCATTGGCCATGGGTTAAATCCTCTGGAGGCGGCGGCACGACTCAAGCCGAGACCTGGGTCGGGTCGTTTTCGGTGAAATATGGGCTCGTGGACTTGTTCGTCTTGAGGTAAGGGGCTGTTACGGTTTCACAAGCCGAAACCCAGTCTACTCCAGGTTTGGCACGTATTTAGATGAATGTCCTGTAATGCCGCCCTGGGCGGCTTTTTTAGACTTACGTTCTCTAGACTGCGGCGCTGCATGGATTATTCCACTACTTCAGGTACTTATCAAAAGAAAATCCTTGGGCAGCCTCTGACCGCGATTCGAATCCGCGCTGCGGCTGGTGATCCGCGGCGCGGTTGGCTCATCGCGGGCCATCTTGTTTTCCCGGTTGCGCTCGGGCGCGGAGGTATCCGGGCGAACAAGCGCGAGGGTGACGGCGGCACCCCCAGAGGGATTTTCCGGCCACGGCGATTGTGGTGGCGCGCCGACCGTCATCTGCGGCCGAAAACCATGCTGCCGGTTCGCGCCATCCGCCCCGACGACGGCTGGTGCGAAGATCCCGCCAGCAGCCGTTACAATCGGCCGGTGAGACTCGCGCGCGACGCCGGCGGCGACCGGCTCGCACGGGCCGACCACCTCTACGATTTCATTGTCGAGATTGATCACAACACCTTCCCGCGCGTGGCCGGCCTCGGCAGCGCGGTGTTTCTCCATCTGGCGCGCAAAAATCTTGCCCCGACCGCTGGATGCGTTTCGATGACCCGGCCAGCGATGCTCAACCTGCTGCGCCGGCTCGGACCGGATACCAGGATTCTAATTGGATGAAGCGGAGTGCGCACCGAGTCTTTTTGATTTTTGACTCAGCCCCTCGACTTAACGGTTTCCGAAGATCGCCGAGCCGATCCGCACATGGGTAGCGCCAAGGGATATCGCGATCGCAAAATCGGCGCTCATGCCCATCGACAGGTTTTTCAGCCCGTTGCGAGCGGCGATCTTTGCCGTCAGCGCAAAATGCGGCGCCGGCGCATCGTGAACCGGCGGAATGCACATCAGACCGGAAATCGGCAACCCATATTTCTCTCGGCAGCCGGCGATGAAATCGTCCGCTTCGGCCGGCGCGACACCGGCCTTTTGCGGCTCCTCTCCGGTATTGAGTTGGACGAACAATTGGGGGCGTCGCTGTTGAGACTTGAACTCTTTGGCGAGCGCCTCGCAAAGGCTCGGACGGTCGACCGAGTGGATCGCGTCGAACAGCGCCACGGCTTCCCTCGCCTTGTTGGATTGCAGCGGACCGATCAGATGCAATCCGATGCCTCGATATGTCGAGAGTAATGCAGGCCATTTCGCTTTGGCCTCCTGAACGCGATTTTCGCCAAACGTCCGCTGTCCAGCTTCGATCACAGGCCCGATCGCATCCGCATTGAACGTCTTGGAAACGGCAACCAGCGTGATCGACGAGCGATCACGGCGGGCCTCTTTGCAGGCACGCGCGATGTCTTCTTCCACGGCGGAAAGCCCTGGCGGTGAATTCGCAGATTGGTAGCTCATTTCAGCATCGCATTCGGTCGCCCCGTTTTACAGCATAGTTCCAGTTTTGCCGGATTCGGGAAAGTCGTCTTGACGACCGGTTGACCCGAAAGCCGCTTTTGTGGCCTATTCCGCCGTCCTTAAAAGGCTGTCAGATTCCATGACCTCCGAACGCTATAATGCAAGAGAATCAGAGCCGCGCTGGCAGCGCCGGTGGGACGAGGAAGCGATCTTTGCCGCTGAGAACGACGATCCGCGCCCGAAATATTATGTGCTCGAGATGTTCCCCTACCCCTCCGGGCGCATCCATATGGGGCACGTTCGAAACTACACCCTTGGCGACGTGCTAGCGCGCTTCATGCGGGCCCGGGGGTTCAACGTAATTCACCCGATGGGCTGGGACGCGTTCGGACTTCCGGCGGAAAATGCTGCGATCGAGCGCAAAGTCGCGCCCAAGGCGTGGACCTACGACAACATCGCGGCGATGAAGAAGCAGCTGCGGTCGATCGGGCTGTCGCTCGATTGGTCACGTGAATTCGCAACCTGCGACCCCAGCTACTACAAACACCAGCAGAAGATGTTCAACGACTTCCTGCGGGCCGGGCTCGCCGAGCGCGAAAAACGCAAGGTGAATTGGGACCCGGTCGACATGACCGTGCTCGCCAACGAACAGGTGATCGACGGCTTGGGCTGGCGTTCCGGGGCCGTCGTGGAACAGCGCGAGATGAATCAGTGGGTCTTCAAGATCACGAACTATGCGCAGGAACTGCTCGACGCACTCGATACGCTGCATCGCTGGCCCGACAAGGTTCGGCTGATGCAGCGGAACTGGATTGGCCGGAGCGACGGCCTCTTGATCCGCTTCGCGCTCGACCCGGCTACGACGCCTGCGGGCGAGACCGAGCTGAAGATCTTCACAACACGGCCTGACACGTTGTTCGGCGCCAAATTCATGGCAATATCGGCGGATCATCCGCTGGCGCTGGCGGCTGCGGCGAAAAATGCCGCCCTTGCGGAATTCATCGCCGAAACCAAGCGCATCGGAACCGCGCAGGAAATCATCGACACCGCGGAGAAGCAAGGTTTCGACACCGGCATCCGTGCGATCCACCCGTTTGATCCAAACTGGAAGCTGCCGGTCTACGTCGCCAATTTTGTGCTGATGGAATACGGGACCGGCGCGATCTTCGGCTGTCCGGCGCATGACCAGCGCGAC
>Ga0210406_10007097_pt1 | contig 11463 bp, 10 predicted proteins | sample IncBWC30MmetaG_FD_155454 | JGI IMG/M metagenome (GOLD analysis project Ga0210406, IMG submission 155454) | Forest soil microbial communities from Barre Woods Harvard Forest LTER site, Petersham, Massachusetts, United States - Inc-BW-C-30-M | ecosystem: Environmental > Terrestrial > Soil >... | reverse complement strand
TTACGGATGGGCTGGTCCGGATTTCGGTGGGGATCGAGGACGTGGAAGACATCGTCGAGGATCTCGATCAAGCGTTGAGCGCGATATAGATGTGCTGCTGGTCTTTGATTTCGGCAGGGTTGGTTATCGAGGAGGACTATGAACAATCCCGTTGAAGAGCAGGTTGCACAGTATTATTCGCACGGTACTCTGGAAGAGACCATTCTGGAAGCCTTGAAAGCCGCTGGCAAGAATCCCGACAAATTAGAATTAGCCGACCTGGAACCATTCGATGAGTTCCATGCGGGAGGGCGTGAAGCCACGGTGGAGTTTGGCTCGCAAATGGGACTTGGTCCTGGCTCCTACGTGCTCGATGTGGGGAGCGGCGTGGGTGGCCCGGCTCGTTATTTTGCACAGGCGCTCGGCTGGCATGTGTTGGGCATCGACCTGACGAGGGAATTCGTGGAGGTCGCGACTTCGCTTTCCAAACGGGCGGGGATGGGCGACTCCGTGTCTTTTCAGCAGGCAAACGCAATCGCGATTCCGTTGGAAAGCCACACGTTTGACGGTGCCTATACGATTCATGTCGCAATGAATGTCGAGGAAAAGGTAAGTCTGTTTCGGGAGGTTCACCGCCTGCTCAAGCCGGGAGGTACATTTGGAATCTTCGATATTATGCGCGAAGGCGAGGGGCCTCTGACTTTTCCGCTCCCGTGGGCTCGGACAAAAGATACGAGTTTCGTTGAAACCGTAGAAACATATCGTGAGTTCCTGCGGAGCGCCGGCTTCAGGGTTGAAGGCGTACGCAATCGCCGCAACTTTACGGCGGAGTTCTTCCAGAAGCTACAGGCGCGCGTGGTAGCGAACGGCGGAAAACTACCCCCTCTCGGTCTGCACCTCCTCGGGGGCCGGGAATGGCCACTGCGAATTCAAAACTTCGTTGCTGACTTTGGGAGGGGACTGGTGGCACCAGTCGAGATAATCTGCAGGGCGAATTGACTGAAGCCCGGGACGCAAAGAGAACTTGGTTGCCGTGATATTCTCCCCGGCATGTTGCGTCGAATTTTTCAGACTTGTTTCCTTCTTGCCTTCCTGGTGATCAACTCGTCACTGTATGCCCGCGTCACGCGTGTCGAGATTTCTTCACGGCACGATGTGCTGGGAGGGAAAGCGTTCGGCGATGCCGGAGCCTACGAGCGCATTGTCGGGCGCGTGTATTTCTCTCTTCCGGTTGCGAATCCGCACAATCAACGCATCGTTGATCTTGGGAACGCCGAGAACCTGAAGAACGGCGAAGTGGAATTTTCTGCCGACTTTGTGGCCGTGCATCCGAAAGACGCGCACAAAGGAAACGGTTCGATGCTGCTGGAGGTTCCGAACCGTGGGCATTCGCGCATCCTTTCTCTTGTGGATGGCGGGAATGAGGATCTGGCCAAGGATGCGGGCGACGCGTGGTTCCTGCGGAACGGGTTCACCGTCGTGAGCCTGGGGTGGCAGTGGGATGCGGACGGGGACGATGCACAAAAGCTCTATGCGCCGATCGCGAAGGAGAACGGAAAGACCATCACGGGCCTGCTGCGCGGTGATCTGATGCCGCCCAAGATGATGGACGAGATCCCTCTCGGGCACTACTTTTTCGGGCATATTGGTGGAGTCGAGTATCCGGTATCGGCGCCGAACGATGCGCGCAATACGCTGACGGTGCGGGCTACGCGAGAAGGGCAGCGAACCACGATTCCCCGCAGCCAATGGGATTTTGCGCGGATGGTCGACGGCAAACTGGTTCCCAGCATCCGCCACGTTCATCTGCAGGGCGGATTTCAGCCAGGCAAGATTTACGAGTACGTGTACGTGGTGGCGGATCCGGTCGTCGCAGGCTGCGGGTTCGCGGCTATTCGCGATTTCGCTTCGTATGCCAAGCACTCGATCGACGCGGTGACTCGGGCGACGCGTGTTTATGGCGAGGGGATTTCGCAGAATGGAAGATTTCTGCGCGACTTTCTGTATCAGGGTTTCAATGCCGACGAGGATGGGCGGATGGCGCTTGACGGCGTGCTGGCGCACGTGGCGGGCGCGGGGCGGGGAAGCTTCAACTATCGCTTTGCGCAGCCCTCGCGCGACGCGCAGCCGACGTCGGCGATTTTCTTTCCGACCGATATTTTCCCGTTCACTGATCAGCCGGAGAGGGACCCGCTCACGGGTGAGATGGGCGGGTTGCTTGACCAGGCAAAGAAGGACAAAGTCGTGCCGCGGATTTTCTTCTCCAATACTTCGTATGAGTATTGGGGACGCGTGGCCGCGCTGATTCATGTGACCGCCGACGGCAAGCGCGACACGGACGTGTCGGACTATGTGCGCATCTATCACTTCACCGGCCTGCAACATTATTCAGGACCATTTCCTCCGGCCAAGGGCCAGGGCGATACGCTGGGACAGTTACCTCAGTCGCCGCTGCCCATTAAGTATTTCTGGCGGTCGATGATCGCGAATATGGATGCGTGGGTCCGCAATGGGACTCAGCCGCCGGCGAGCAGTTATCCGAAGATTGCGGATGGGACGCTGGTGCCGTTCGGCGAGTTCTCTTTTCCGGCAATTCCGGGAGTGAACCGGCCGCGGGAAGCCAGTGCAGCCTACCGCATGGACTACGGCCCGAAATTCGCGGAGGGAATTTTCGAGACGCAACCGCCGAAGGTTGGCACAGCGTTTCCGGTACTGGTGCCGCAGGTGGATGCGGACGGAAATGAGCAAGACGGCGTGAAGTTGCCGGAGGAAACGGTGCCTCTGGCAACGTACATAGGGTGGAGTTTGCGAGATCCGTCGATCGGGGCACCTGAACAGCGGTGTGCGCTGGTCGGATCGTACGTGGCGTTTCCGCGGACGGCCGAGGAGGCAAAGAAGTCGGGCGATCCACGAAGGTCGGTTGCCGAGCGATATGCGAGCCGTGAAGACTATATGGCGCGCTTCACGAAAGCGTTGGACGGGTTAGTGGCGGCGCGCTGGATTCTGGCGGAGGACCGTGAGGCGATGCTGCAGTCGGGAGAGCGGGAGTGGGCAGAGGCGGCGAAGTGACCTGGACTCCGTTCTTAGCTTGTCATCGCGCTGATTACAACAATTAGTTCCTGTTGGGCCGTGATTCGGCAGTTGAGATCGAGTGCTTCGCTGCATCACGATAGCGACTCGGGGTGAGCCCCAACAGTCGGACGAAGGCGCGCCGCATCACCTCGACATTACCAAATCCACTCGCTGAGGCAATCTGTTTAAGGCCTCGCTCTGTACGTTCAACCTCGCGCCGCGCCGCCTCCACTCGCATTTGGAGTACGTATTGGGCAGGTGTGGTGCCAACCTCTCGGGCAAAAACGCGTTCGAAGTTTCTCACGCTCATCGACATGCGACCAGCAAGGTCGTCTACTGACAGTTTTGTCTGCAGGTGCTCGGCAATCCAGATCTGAAGCTCGCGAATTGACATCATCTCCGATGCTTGGGAGGCGAGAGAAATGCTCAGCTGTGGCTGACCACCGGGGCGCCTGAGAAACAACACCAACTCGCGTGCGGCTTCATGTGCGAGACCGGCACCGCAATCCTCCTCCACCCAGGCCAGCGCGAGATCGATGCCCGCTGAAATGCCAGCTGAGGTGTAGATTTTCCCGTCTTTCACCCAGAGCGGTTCGTGCCGGACGTGCACCCGCGGAAATCGTGTTGCCATTTCCCGGCCGAATCTCCAATGCGTGGTCGCGGTTCGGCCGTTCAGTAAACCTGCCTCGGCAAGCAGAAAGGCTCCAACGCACACGGCACCTAAGCGCCGTACTTCAGCCGCCATCTTCTTCAGCCAGGCTGAGAGCCCTGGGTCACGCATGAATCTAGAGGTTAGACCGCAAACCAAGAGCACGGAGTCGCAGTTCCCCTCGACTTCGTCGAAGTGATTGTTGGCGACGAAGGTCAGCACCCCACCCTCGCCCTCGACTGTCTTGCCCTCTGTGTTCGTGACAAGTTCGACCGCGTAAATCCTCCTGCCGACCAGGCGATTTACGGAATTGAACACCTGCAGGGGGCCCACCAAATCGAGTTCATCCACGGGCGGCACAACGACGACGATGATCCGGCGAGACGAGAAATCTCGACGGGCACGACGTGGTTTGTCTGCCGAGGGCATGGCTTGGCTACTATGTCGCTATATCGAAAGGTTTGGCAAGGCTCGACCGACGCACTTGGCAAGATTCGTTGCACCTGTGTCGCAAATCGTCTGTTTTGCTCCTCTACGATGGCTGCGCTCCTTCAGGGACGAAACTGAGAGGCGCACTGACAAAGGAACATTATGAGGCATCGTTGGACCAGGATTGTTGGCTCCGCAGTCCTTGTTGTCGCCGTGTTCCAGGCGCATCTCATTTCTCAAACAGCACAATCTGGTCCGGCTCCAGGCCCGTATGCCCGGATCGCAATCATGCGTGCCCTCGAAGGCCACGGGGTTGACTGGGAAGCCGGGTATATCAGGCATCTAGAGTGGCACCGGCAGGCCAACGACCCGTTCAACTGGTACAGCTACTCCGTCTGGGCGTCGGGTGAACGGCAGCGATGGATCATCTATGCGACCTTCGGACATACGGCGGCCGAACTGAGTAACCCGGTATCGCCAGCCGAAGACGAACGCGACAACCTCATTAATGTGCTCCCTCACGCGCAGTTACTGGGAAATGGCGTGTACGAGTTCCTGCCTTCACTCTCGCTCGGAAATGGTGTGCCAACCCCAACCCTCCGGGCTGAGTACACAACCGTGGAGCTTCACTACGGTGCTGGCAAGGCATTCGAGGCGGTCGTTTCTGCCGAGAAATCAAAGTTGCAGAGAGAGACACTCTGGTACCGGCTAGTGGTTGGCGGAAATGGGCCCTGTTACGTGCGCCTGCGCCCGCGACCCACCCTGGCTGACATCTTGGAGGAGAGAGCCGAACAAGCCCTTCCCGAGACTGTGAACAATCTGATTTCCAAGATAACCGTCGAGACCCTGAATCTGCGACCGAGTATGTTGGTAAACGTCACGCCCGAGCATGCGCATTGAGCCGACCTCTGCGAGGCTTCAGCCCACGCACTCATCGATCCACCTCAGGTAAGTCTCGCTTCCTTCTTCGACAGCAAGTGCAATGCATTCGGGCACTTCGTAAGAGTGCAACCGTCGGATTGCCTCGTGCACGCCGGGGAAGGCTTCCGCCGTGGTCTTGATCAGCAGCAGATATTCTTGCGCTTCTTCGACCTTGCCCTCCCAGCGATAGACGGATTCGATCTTCGGAATAATGTTCACGCAGGCTGCCAGGCGGTTTTCCACCAAGGCGTGGGCGATCTTCTTGCTCTCTTCGGGCGAGGGAGCGGTGGTCAGGAGGAGTCTTTTGTTCGTCATATAGAATCGGTCACCGTGTGCGGACGCGGCCCGCGATATCCCCGCATTGCATCACAATCGGTCTGTTGGAACATCGCAGCATGGACCGTTGCGGGTCCATAATATGCAAACCAGAGGAACGCGGGGAATAAAACGATAGACTCTGCAGGATTCGAGCCATGACAACACAGATTAAGTTCGGAACATCCGGCTGGCGCGCGGTAGTGGCGGATGAGTTCACCTTTGCCAACGTGCGGCGCGCTGTGCACGGGATTGCACGTTACGTGGCTTCGCAGAAGCCGCAAGGGGCCAAGGTCATCGTGGGACGCGATCCGAGGTTTCTGGGCGAGACTTTTTGCGCGATGGCCGCTGAAATTCTGTCGGCTCACGGGATTATTCCATTGATGATCGCCGAACCGGCGCCGACGCCGGCTATTTCCTATGCCGTGATCCAAGCGAAAGCGGATGGGGCGATTAACTTTACCGCCTCGCACAATCCGCCGGAGTACAACGGCATCAAGTTCTCGACGCCGGATGGTGCGCCGGCACTTCCGGAAGCGACGAAGAAGATTGAGGCGGAGATCGTGGCCTTCGATGCGGCGGGCGGAGTTGGTTGCGGGGCCAAGGGGCCGGGGCCGCAGGCGCTCGATCCGCGGCGGATGTATCTGTCTCGGCTGCGGGAAATTGTGGATCTAGATGTCATTCGCAAAGCCGGAATTCGCGTAGTATGCGATCCGTTCTGGGGATCGGCCCGGGGTTACACCAACGAGTTGCTGAAAGAAGGAGGAGTTTCGGTCGAAGCGGTGCACGACTATCGCGACGTGCTGTTCGGCGGACATGCGCCCGAGCCCGACGATCACTTGCTGGAAGACTGCCGCGAGAAAATGCGCGAGAGCAAGGCGCACATCGGGATTGCGACCGATGGAGACGCGGATCGCTTCGGCGTTGTGGACGAAGATGGCACGTTCTTTCAGCCGAACTACATCATCGCGCTTTTGTTCGACTACCTGGTGGAGAGTCGCGGATGGAAGAACGGGGTAGGGAAGTCGGTGGCGACGACCAACCTGATCAACGCGCTCGCCAAGTATCACAAGGTGGAACTGTACGAAACGCCGGTCGGGTTCAAGTACATCGGGGAACTGATTAAAGCGGACAAGATCTGCATTGGCGGGGAAGAGAGCGCGGGCTTATCGATCCGGTATCACGTTCCAGAGAAAGACGGCCTGCTGGCCGGACTGCTGTGCTGCGAAATGGTGGCGCGACGGGGCAAATCGCTGGGTACACAATTACAGGAGCTATTTGTCAAAGTTGGTTCCTTTTATCCGCAACGTGAGAACTTCCGCTTGACGGAGGAAGTGAAAGCGAAGTTCACTGAAAAGCTACGGTCTGAGCCCCAGGAATTCTTCGGCCGCAAGGTCGGAGAGGTGGTTCGCAAAGACGGCTTGAAGCTGGTGTTCCAGGATGGTTCCTGGATTTGCTATCGCTTATCGGGAACCGAGCCCGTCGTGCGAGTCTATTCCGAAGCCGCAAATGCGGATGAACTCGCCAGGCTGAGCACAGCGGCCAAGCAATGGATTTTCGAGTAGGGAAGTTTTCCAAGGTCCGACCACTCCTGAAACCCGAACAGGGTCTGCGTGCCATGGTGGACAGAGTCCCCGAGGCAGAGGCGCTGGCGGAGCGTTGGGTAGAGAAGTCGCGGCCCATCTGGAACTTGTTGCACGCCGAGCGCCGTCGACTGGCAACCGCCGGTGTGGCACTGCTGGCGGCATGGTTGTTTCTACACGTGATGTTTGGCGCCAACGGGATGGTGATCTACCAATCGAAGCGGGCGGAGCGGCAGAAGTTGCAGGCGGAGATCGACAAGCTGCAGAAAGAGAACGACCTCTATATGCAGCAGATCCGCTCGTTGCAGAATGATCCCAAGGCGATCGAGAAAGAAGCGCGCGAGCAACTGCACTACGCGCGTCCCGGCGAAGTGGTGTATGTGGCACCCACCCCGGAGCGGCCTGCCAATAACGCTGCCAGGAAGTAAATGTCTTGGTGCCCTTCCGACGACATGTTGCCGACGAAGGTGTGGTAGCATTCTTCCCACGCCCCGTCTCAAGATCCCAGGAATTGATTGCGCCGCAGGGGATGCGGTCTCTGGCTGCCAAGTTAAGCTCGGGTGAAGAAAAAGGCGACAGCGTCAAAACTAACAATTCCATGAGGAGGATTCAGTTCGATGCGCAAAGTATTCTCGGTTTGTTTGCTGTTTTGCATGGTTCTGTCGATAGCCTCATTTACGTTTGCGGCCGATGACAAGGCTGACACCGTAAATGGCTGGATCAGCGATTCCAAGTGCGGAGCCAAGGGAGCCAATGCCGGGGCGGCCGCCTGCACGAAGAAGTGCCTGGAAGAGGGCGCCAAGATGGTGGTGGTTACCGACGGCGACCAGAAGGTTCTGAACGTGGAGAATCCGGACGCGCTGAAGGGCCATGAGGGCCATCATGTCGCGGTCAGCGGCCATGTGACAGGGGACAACATTCACGTGACTGGCGTAAAAATGCTGTGAAGTAGAAATTTACGAGATGAGAAGAGCGGCTTTGCGGCCGCTCTTTTTGTTTTTGGGGATGACGGTCGTCTCGCCGGTCCGGCGGGCGAGGATGCCCGCCGCTACACGAGCGCCAAGGCTTTACCGCACGACCCCTTCTAGTGGAGAACTTGCGGTGGCGTAGAGTTTCTTCGGCATGCGTCCCGCGCGATAGGCTTGGCGTCCTGCCAGGACCGCGTTCTTCATCGCCTCCGCCATCAAGACCGGATCTTGCGCTCCGGCGATGCCGGTGTTCATGAGGACGGCGTCAGCCCCCAGTTCCATGGCGATGGCGGCATCGGAAGCAGTGCCCACTCCGGCGTCGACGATCAGGGGCACGCTGGTGATGACTTCCCGAAGAATCCGAATGTTGGCCTGGTTCTGAATGCCCAGGCCGCTGCCGATCGGTGCGCCCAGCGGCATGACTGCGGCCGCGCCCGCGTCGAGAAGGCGCTTGGCAAAAACGACGTCGTCGGACGTGTAGGGAAGGACTGTGAATCCTTCTTTCGCGAGAACGCGGGTGGCCTCGAGTGTGGCCTGCACGTCGGGATAAAGAGTCGCCTGATCGCCGATGACTTCGAGTTTCACCCAATCGGAGAGCCCGACTTCGCGTGCCAGATGCGCGGCACGAATGGCTTCATCGGCCGTGTAGCACCCGGCGGTGTTAGGGAGCAGGAAGTACTTTTTCGGATCAATGTAGTCGAGCAGCGATTCCTTGCTGCGGTCAAGGTTCACGCGGCGAACGGCGACCGTGACCATATCGGCGCCACTGGCTTCGAGCGCGCGCGCGGTTTCCTGAAACGACCTGTACTTGCCCGTGCCAACGATCAGGCGGGACTGGAAGGGGCGTCCGGCAATGAGCAATGAATCCGACATGTCTTTATTGTAATGAAACGGGAGGAAAGACGTGCGGAAAGGCTCACCCGCTAATGTGACCCACTACCGGAGCGGCCTCGGCATGCGCATAGACCTCTTCGATCAGCTTGCGGTAGCGGTCTTCCACGGCGCGGCGGCGAACCTTCATGGTATGGGTCAGGGTGCCATCGGCAGGCGTGAATTCATCGGGAACCAGGATGACCCTCTTCAACTTTTCGAAGCGTGCGAGATTGCGGTTGACGTCTTCGACGATGCCTTCGTAAAGGGCCTGCACCCTGGAGTTTGCTACGAGTTCAGCGCGCGACTGGAAGGGGATCTCATTGTTGCGCGCCCAGTCTTCAAGCAACGAGAAATACGGAGAGATTACGACTGCGGGAAATTTACGTTTGTCGCCTACGATGATGGCCTCGGCGATCAGCGCGTTGTGCTTGAGAGAGTTTTCGATGGGTTGAGGCGCAATGAATTTTCCGCCAGACGTTTTGATGAGATCCTTCTTGCGATCGGTGACGGAGAGGAACCCATCCGCATCGAGGTTTCCGATATCGCCAGTCTTGAACCAGCCGTCGACAAAAGCGTTCGCAGTTTCGTCGGGACGCTTCCAGTATCCCTTGAAGACCGAAGGGCCGCGCACGAGGATCTCACCGTCGTCGGCGATCTTGACTTCGATATTGCCCAGAGGCTTGCCGACGGTACCGAGTTTATGCGTGTGCGGGGTGTTGACGGCAACGACCGGCGAGGTTTCTGTGAGGCCGTAACCTTCGTGGATGCGGATGCCGATCCACGAAAACCATTCCGCCAATTCGCGCCCGAGGGGAGCGCCACCTGAAATGAAGACCTGACCGCGCCCACCCATACCCGCGCGCACTTTCGAATAAACAAGTTTGTCGGCCAAACGCCAGGCGGGAGAGTTGGGGGTCTCGCCCTTGAGCGTCTCAGCAGCGTGCGCGCGTCCCACGGCGAGCGCCCAGCGGAAAATGAGATTTTTCGGGAACCCTTTCGTCCGGATGTCGGCTTGGGTATGGATTTTTTCGTAAACGCGCGGCACGGACACGAACATGGTGGGCTTCACTTCAAGAAGCGTTTGGGGCAATTGATCGACGAATGGACAGTAGGCCAGCGTGACGCCGTTGTAGAGCATGGCGAAGTCGACGTGGCGCGCCGTGATGTGGGAGAGCGGAAGGAAGGAGACACTCACGTGCTCTCCGAGGAACTCGAATCCGCGCAGAGAGTACGCGATGTTGGACGCAAGGTTGCCGTGCGTCAGCATCACACCCTTGGAGACGCCGGTCGTGCCGGACGTATAAATCAAGGTGGCGAGGTCTGCGGGAGCAATGCAGCGTGCGCGTGCGTCGAGCCGAGGATCGCGCTCGGCGGGCCCTTCGTGCATGAGTTGGGCCATGTGGAAGGCCTGATTGGTTTCTACGGAATCCATGACCACGACTTTTTCAACCAATGTTTGGTCGCGCGTCGACTGAATCTTGCGCAGTTGCTGTTCTGAGGAAACGAAAACGACGCGACACTCGGCGTCTTTTAGAATGAAGGCCGATTGCTCGGCGGTAAGCGTGGAGTAAATGGGAACGGACACAACCCCAAGCAACTGGCAAGCGAAGTCGGCAATCGTCCACTCGGGTCGATTCTCGCTGAGAATGGCAACGCGATCCCCTTGGCCGATGCCCCAGCGCTCGAGCGCTCGCGAAACCCCCGCGACCTTGCGATAGAGTTCCTGCGAGGAAATCGGCACCCATTGGATGGCCTCGCGATGCATCATGACGCGCTCGTGGGAGCGGTCGACAATGGCGAAGAAGATGTCGCTGAGAGTGGCGATGCTCATCCCGGGATGAGCGCCCCTGATGCGCGGGAAGCCGAGCGGGTGGGACGTGCAACGAAAATCGCTGGTTGTAAGAGGCCCCAGACGAGTCGAACGTGTAGACAGTTTATGGTCATGACCGCTGGGCGGGCATCCTGATGGCGATGCGACCCTCTTTGTAAACTGTAACGACTTTGCAACGAAGCGCGCAACGCGAAACGTCATGGAGGCTGTTGCGACTTAAGTTGCCGGGGTACGGGCGATGAGGGAAGGAAATCGGCTGCGGGGAAGCGCAGCGACATTGCGAACTCGCAAACCATGCTCATTTTTCATCGACGAGAACAGTTCTTGGGTACGATGAAAGGAACGGCGCGATCAATCTCTTAGGCGAGTTGGGACTACACCTGTACGGGGAGGTTGGGACGTTTGACGCGCCATAGCATGGTTGTTATCATCAATGCGCGGGGTGGAGCAGTCTGGTAGCTCGTTGGGCTCATAACCCAAAGGTCGGTGGTTCAAATCCACCCCCCGCAACCAACCTTTTCAGTGTCTTAGCGGGTTTCACCAATTTCCATCTGGGTCAAATAAGGGTCACGAACGCGTTTTATTGCACCGAAGTCGTGATCGTTGGGCACTCGACCCAAACATCTTTCTCCGGTCTCCAGCCTTCCTGCTCCGCTCTCTGTTTCACAAAGTCCACCAAACGCCGTTGCAGTTCTCGTTTGGCTTCCATTTGCGGTACGCCATACTGTGCCTCTCGAAAACCTCAAAACGTCTGAGGGGAAGGGAATTATACTTTCTTTAATTCTGCTCCGATGCCCATTTCTCTCACGATGTTCCTCGGCACCCTGTCCTCGATTTTCCGTT
>Ga0210406_10007095_pt1 | contig 11464 bp, 9 predicted proteins | sample IncBWC30MmetaG_FD_155454 | JGI IMG/M metagenome (GOLD analysis project Ga0210406, IMG submission 155454) | Forest soil microbial communities from Barre Woods Harvard Forest LTER site, Petersham, Massachusetts, United States - Inc-BW-C-30-M | ecosystem: Environmental > Terrestrial > Soil >... | reverse complement strand
GGCCAACGCGCTTGCACAAGCGCGCGCTTATGACGTTCATCTACCCAGTTCGAACCCAACGAATTAGCCGCAGCAAAGCCAAAGCCTGACGGTGAAGTAAGACCGCGCGTTCCGAATAGCTGAACGCGTTTACGCTCAGCTCGCGGCCACTGCTTTCTCGACCGCTGCGGTGTCCGCCGCCAAATATTTGGCCCCGGCAATCCAGGCAACACCTGAAGCCAGGATGATCGCGGATACAAACAAGAACGCGACGCGGATATTGGAATGGCCGCCGATGTAGCCGAGCATCCAATTCGCCTGCACATCGCCAAAGAAATGAATAATCAAGATATTTACGGCGAACGCAGTCGCACGCACCGCTGGCAACGAAACGTTGGCCAGCGCGGTGTTTGATGGACCTGTGTTCAAGAACAGAAAGAAAATCGCCAGGAACATCGCTACCCAGGCCGCGGGAAACGGAATGTAAAGGCTGACCATAAAAAACGGACACGCGATCAACATTCCAATTCCCGAAACCCAAAAATAGGAGGCCGGTATGCGCGGCCGAAGCTTGTCGGCAATGACTCCGCCGATAATAGTCGAGCTCAGACCCGCTACCACGAGGATCAACCCGAAGACCGTCCTCCCCAAAGCTGGACTTTGGTTGCGGAAATCCAAATAGGCGGGAATCCAGTAGCCGAGACCGCCCGCGGCGAAAGTCATCAGTGTCTGAGCGATACAATTGATCAAATAGGAACGCGTGCGAAACAGATTCAAATAATCGCTCAGACGGCGCCGTTGAGATTCTTGAACCACGTGATGTAACGCGACCCGCGGGTCGCGTTGGAGAAAGCAAAGAAATCCCAGAATCAAACCCGGCGGCGCCACCAGATAGAACGCCGATCGCCAACCCAAATGCGCGCCAACCATTCCTCCAACAACATATCCGAGCGCGCTTCCGACTGGAATAGCAGCACAAAAAAGCGCTATGATGCGACCGCGCGTCTCGATTGGATACAGATCGGCCAAGATTGTCGGTGCTGCGGGCCCGTAACCCCCTTCGCCCACACCGACGCAAATACGCGTTGCGAACAGGATCGTGAATGTCGCGGCTAATCCCGACGCTCCAGTCGCCAGACTCCATAAGATCACCGCCGTGCCTATGATGACCCAACGCGAAAAACGATCGGCCAGAAAACCCAAGACCGGGGCACTGACCATGTAGGTAATTAAGAAAGCGCTACCAAGCGCGCCCGTCTTTGTCATTGCGTTCACGTCGTCTGGTGCAAAAAAGGTCGAACGAATCTCCGGCTCGACAGCAGCCAGCACCTGGCGATCGATGTAATTAAAGAGGTTGATCGTCAGCAGCAGAAGAAGCGCGTTCCGGGCGGCCGAGCGAGAGCGATCACTTTCCATCCGAGAGTTTGCCGATTGCAGACGAGCGCAGGGTGATTGTAAATCATAAACAGTGCAATCCACATCCACAGCTGAGCGGCTGCTTTATTTTTTCGGCGAGGTCGCGACCCGTTGTTTCTATCGGGTCAGCGCGCACGGCATGGACAACTTGCCAGCCGGCGGATGCTTACTTCTGCCCAATCACATTTCGTGGGTGGATGCCATCGTTCTTCAGCTCGCCTGCCCCCGCCCCGTCCGCTACGTCATCGACCAGGAGTTTTATCACAAGCCGCTGTTGAAGCCGCTCCTCCGCACCGTCGGGTGCATTCCGATCGATACTCGCCATTCGCGCTCAGCCATTCGCGCCGCGGCCGAAAAGCTGGCGGCCGGCGAGGTCGTCTGTCTTTTTCCCGAGGGCCAACTCACCCGGTCGGGCACGTTATTGCGGCTAAGGCGCGGATACGAGTTGATTGCGCAACATGCGAACGCTCCAGTCGTGCCAGTCTGGCTCGATCGGCTTTGGGGCTCCATCTTTTCATTCCAAGGCGGAAAATTTTTCAACAAGTTGCCCAAGGAAATTCCCTACCCCGTCAGTGTCGCGTTTGGCAAACCGCTTGATCCGGCCGCGGCCGACATCGCGACGGTGCGCGAGGAACTGCTCAAGCTCGGCGAATTTTGTTACAGTCGGCGACCGACATTGGATCGACATCTCGCCGAAGTTTGTATCAGCGGACTCAAGCGCAGACGTTTCAGCACCGCCGTAATCGACGGCCTGGATCACAGCGAGCTCAGCCGGGCAAAGTTGCTCGGGGCGGCCGCGGCGCTGAGTCGTTTTCTTCGCAAAAACTTTTCGGACCCGCGAATCGCGATTGTTCTGCCGGCCGGCAAAGGGTCAATGGTCGCGAACCTTGCGGTGGCGCTGGCCGGCAAAACAACGGTCGATCTCAACTTCACTGCTGGACGCAACGCCAATGAATCGGCGATCCAACGGGCCGATCTTCGCGTTGCGATTTCGGCGACGCCATTCATCGAACGGATCAAAGATTTTACCTGGCCGCAGCAAGTGCTCAAGCTCGATGAGATGATGCCGAAGCTGAAAGCGCGAATCCTCTACTGGTGGATGATGGCGATCTTCCTGCCCAAGCCATTGTTCTTACGCGCCCTGCGAATTCCAAAACGCGGCGGACATGACGAAGCCGTTTTGCTTTTCACCAGTGGCAGTTCGGGTGACCCAAAAGGCGTGGTGCTCAGCCATCGCAACGTCGTCGGCAACGTTTCCCAATTCCGCGAATTGCTTGATGCGAGAAAAGAAGACGCGATTCTCGCGTCACTTCCATTTTTTCACAGCTTCGGTTGCACAGTCACGCTTTGGTATCCGATAATCGAAGGCGTTCGGATCGTGACTTATCCAACTCCGCTCGAAGTCGCAAACAACGCGGCCTTGATCGAGAAATATAAGCTCACGTTGCTCCTGGCCACGCCAACTTTCCTGCGCGGTTACTTGCGAAAAGCCCAGCCAGATCAACTTCGCAGCCTTCGCCTCGTCATTACTGGTGCGGAAAAGTTGCCGCTCGATCTGGCCAAGAAATTCGAGGAACGGTTTAACCAACACGTGTTCGAAGGTTACGGACTAACCGAGACTTCGCCGGTGATCAGCGTCAATTTGCCCGAACCGGAACCGAAGAGGCCTGGCGAGCAGGTCCAGCCATCGAGTCGGCTGGGTTCGGTCGGCAAAATGGCCCCCGGAATCGCAGCCGAGATCCGAAATCCGGAAACGGACGAGAAACTTTCGCTTCACGAAACCGGAATGGTCTGGTTCCGCGGAGTCAACATCTTCGAAGGCTATCTGCACGATGAAAAGCGAACCAACGAAGTCCTCCACGACGGCTGGTTGAAAACTGGAGACATAGGACGCTTCGACGAGGACGGATTTCTGTACATCGAGGGCCGGCTCTCGCGTTTTTCGAAAATCGGCGGCGAAATGGTGCCGCACGAATCGATCGAACACAAAATTAGCGATCTCCTTGGCATTGCTGGCCGGGACGAACGATTGATCGCGATCATGGGCATACAGGACGAAGCCAAGGGCGAAGCGCTTGTCCTGTTATGCGCGATGGATGTCGATCTTGCGCAGTTGCGCGATAAACTGCGCGACGCCGGCGTTCCGAATTTGTGGATCCCGAAAAAAGTCTGTCGCGTCGAATCGATTCCCGTGATGGCGTCGGGTAAACTGGACTTACAAAAATGCCAGGAGATCACGGCGAAAACCAAACTGGAAGCGGAATGAGCACGATTTTCCATTCGATCGCGAATCGTGCCGCCGCGCTCTTTATGAAGGCGCTGTTTGGTTACTCGTCGCGCGTTTATGTTCTCGGCCTCGAAAATATCGAACGCGCCGGTGGACTTCTGCTGGCTTCAAATCATATCAGTCACTTCGATCCGTTCATCATCTCATCGGTTGTCGGGCGGAAAATCGATTGGATGGCAATGGCGGAATTCTTTCCGCTGCCGATCGTCGGATTATTTTTGCGCGCGGTGGACGCCTTTCCCGCTGAGCGGGATCGAGCTGATCGCAAAACGATCCGGACCGCGATCGAGCGCCTGAAGAACGGCCGCGTCGTCGGCGTTTTTCCCGAAGGGGGCATTCGCGACGGCGCGAATTCACTCCTCGAAGGCGCTCCGCTCCGAGCCGGCGCACCGACCCTGGCCCACATCGCCCAGGTTCCAATATTGCCGTGCGTCATTCTCGGCAGCGATCGTCTTTACGCGAAACGAAACTGGCTGCCCTTTCGGCGCGCGCCGGTCTGGGTCGCATTCGGCAAGCCGATTCCAAGCTTTCCGGATTTGGAAAAGTCTGCCGCGCGCGAACGGATTGAGGAACAACTCAAGAACGCGTTTCAAAACCTCTCTGCCGAACTGCGCGAAAAATTTCGGCTGACACCCGACGATCTCCCCCATCCGCCGCGGGAACGAATGAAGAAATCTTTTCACCACGAAGCCCACGAGGGACACGAAGAAAAAATGAATGCCACTAACTTAGAATCCGTTCGTGATCTTCGTGTCCTTCGTGGTGGAATTTTGCGTCGATTCGTAGCAAACACCGTCGACTTTGCGGTGTGCACCTCGATGAATCTTTTGCAAGCGCGTCATCGTTTAAATGGTCATAGCGCTGAAGCGATGGAGCGTTACGTCATCGAATGCGAAAAACTCACGCCCCGCGAGTACTACGCCGCGTCCCGCAATGTAGATCTTGGGAACGCGATTGAAAATGCCAACGGCAGCTCAATCGCATGGCGGAGCCCGATCGAAACGACGTTTCCGCGAAACAATACCGCGCGCGCCGAATTTTTCCCGAGCGCACATCCGCGGACTGCGCCGACCGTCTTCATGCTTCACGCGTTAATGTCAGCCGCGGACATCGGCTACCGCCGTTGGGCGACGCGATTCAATGAGCTGGGGTGGAACGCGTGCTTTGTCCATTTGCCGTATCATTATTCGCGCGTGCCGCGCGGTTACTGGAACGGCGAGCTCGCGATTACGGCCGACTTGGTTCGTAATGCGGAAGGATTGCGCCAGGGCGTGATGGAGATTCGGCAACTGATCGCGGCCCTGCGCGAGCGCGGCTCCCGCGAATTCGGAATTCTCGGAACAAGCTACGGTGCATGGATCGGAGCCCTGCTGGCCAGCGTGGAAAGCGATCTGCGTTTTCTCGCGCTCATGGCGCCGATCGTGAATGTCGAGCACGCGATCTGGCAAAATCCCGGATCAGCCACCATGCGACGCGAGTTGCGCCGTGCGAATATCACACCCGAATTGGTGGCGCGGCATTATCATCTCAGCTCGCCGTTGCACACCGAGCCCCTTTGCGATCCGAGCCGCGTGCTTTTCGTTGCCGGCGACTTCGATTTGATCGCACGACCGGACGATATCGCAGCGATTCATCAAAAATGGCGTGGTTCGGAATTGCTCCGCGTACCGCAGGGGCACTTCGGGTATCGCATGATGCGCGACACGGTCGTGCGCCTGAAAGAGCGCGGTTTGTAATTTCTTGGCAACAAACGGACGCGCCGCTCGCCCGATTGTTGCTTGGAAAGGACTAAGGTGAACACACGAAACTGGATTTTCATTCTTGCTGTTGGAGTGATCATTAGTGGTGCGATTGGGTACACGGCCGGGCTGAGAACCAGTAACGCACGAACTGCGGCATTGATTCGATCAATGACGATTGTTCATTCAGCGAAAGAGACCGTCTATTACACGCGCTTGCTCGAAGCATTACGCGAGGGCAAAACGGATCCTGTGATCGATCGACTAGAGACGATGCTCGATCACTCGATTATCAACATCGGAATCGAAACGGAGTTCACCGGACCGCTGGAGGACGTCGATGAAGCCTTAAGCAGATCATTGCGCGTTGCACAAGACTACCGAGCACGGCACCCGCATCGTCCCACTGACGATTGGTCGGCCAAGCGATACGATGCTGCACTCGCGCTGACCAGCGAACACAACTGAAGTTACTTCTTAGTTCGGTAAATTCCGACAAATTCCAAACTCGGAGCGAGATCACGGAAGGCAGCTTCAGCGAGAACATTGTGGCCTTTCGCGGACGCGTGCCAACCGTCAACGGCGTGAAGCAGTTCGGCCCGGCTCAAGTCCGCCGTTGCCAGCGCGTCGGAATAACGCAGCTGCACATTTGAGTTCGATGCGGACTCGCGATCGAACTCGCGCACCACCGCTCGCAGCTCATCGTTCACCATCGCGGCGAGACGAATAACATTCTCGCGCAACTTTGGCCGAAACGAGGTCAGATAGTTGTAAGTCGTCTCAAGATGCGGGTACAAGTTGGAATCCGCGGCACGCAATAGTTCGGCTTGGGCACGGCCTTGGAAGTACGATTCGAAGTTGATCAGGCCAAAAACAACAATCGCAACGCGATGACGTTGTTGCCGTGCGAGATCAACCAGCGGCTGCAATCGGTGTACGAACATTTCCCGAAAACGCCGGTGCTGGTGTTGCAAACGCTCCTCGGATCGTTCGAGCTCATCGGGCGGACAGCGCCACGCCCAATCCACGTTGTTATGCCCGATCGAGATCAGGACCAGATCGGGAAACCGCTTCGCACGGATTAATTGGCTGATTTGTCCCGAAAGATTGCGCGTACCAAGCATTCGTCGGAAGCGCGTCTCGCGTTCGCCTTCGGCATCCACCATCGCGCCCACACCGGCGCAATGAATCGCGACAAACGGCGTGATTTGCGCCAAACGTCTGGACACACTCTGGATTTTTGGCGTCGGACTGAGATCGAGGAACCAATTCCGGTTGTGGCGATCCCGCGCCCGCCAAAACGTGCCCACGCGAGTCGTCACGTAGATTCCCGTGCAAACACTGTCGCCAATCATCGCGACGTGCGGCAAATGGTCGATCAATTGCTGGCGGCTGATTTCACGGCGCTGATAAGCGAGATATTCGGAATGGTGACGCGACTTTGGATCACCGATTTGCTTGAGAAAACCTTTGCTGACGACCGAACGCGATTTCATGAACGATCCCGTTGCCCCTGATTGTCGATCTCGTTAATCGAGCCAGGCCTTGGCCGCCAGTACCTGGCGCAATTGTTCGTTGTCGGCCGATAAAGCCGGCAGCCATTCACCGACCGGCTCGCGCTTCCACCAACCTTTTTCGCCGAGCGGGGCGAACTGGTAGCGATACAACCGCGCGCGCACAAATTTCGGTGGCGCGTCCGGAAACGGATTGTTCGCGAGCAGCGACAATGTGTTCTTGTCATTGTGCAAAAGTTTCCAGACGAAATGAAACGTCCACGGATATTGCCCGGGCGTCGACATGGCCGCGAACCAGATTTGCCAGTCAATCCGCGGCTGATACGGCGCGATGAACGACGGACGCCGGTTCGGATCGCCCGGCTTGGCTTTGAATTCATATTCCTTCCACTTAGTATCGCCGGTGATGACGGCGTCGCCGGTGCCTTCGAAAACAATTTCGTTGCGCTCGCGGCCGACGGTGCCGAACGCGCCGTAGGTGTTGACCAGATCGAGCGGATCGAATGAGTAGTTCATCAACTGACGGCCGCCGACGAGATTCATCACCGTCGGAATGCTCAACCATGCAACCAGGATCGCGAGCGCAACCGAGATTCGGTTGCGAATTCGAGATGGCTGCGATTGCGCCGCCGCTGCTTCTGCGTGCTTGACGAGTGACTTCGGCAACACCCGCCGCAAAAGTGTGTCGTCGAAACAGGCAAAAAACGGAATGATCGTCAGATAATTCAGAAATGAAAGATTGCCGCTGATGATGAGAACGATTTGGAAAAGAACCAGCAGCGCGCCGGCAATGTGACGCGCCGTGCGCGGTCCGAATGAAAACCACGGCACAATCAATTCGACAAAATGGTTCCAGACCACCTCAAGTTTGTGAAACCCGTTCGGCAGGAAATGGAGATAGCGGCTGATCGGATTCGGGATCGGCTGCGTTTCGTAGTGGTAATACATGCAGGTCAGGTCCCGCCAGCAATCGTCACCGCGTAGTTTGATCAGCCCAGCGCCGACCATGATTCGAAAGCCGAGCCAGCGAAAAAGCCAGAAGACCAGAATGGGCGGACGCGATTTTGGAAACGGACGCGGATCGATCAACGGACAGAGAAAGATCGACAAGAATCCGGTTTCGAGGAGTTGAATCTCCCAACCGTAGCCGTACCAGATATTGCCGATGTGAACGATCGACATGTAGATGATCCAAAGCAGCGTGAGCAAAATCGCGTTTGCGTAACCGGCGAGAACAATCAGCGACAGCGCAAAACCGACCCAGGCGAAGATCGTCAATCCCAAATCGGACACGCCGAACCAGAAGAGCGACGGCATGTGCAACATCGCTTCCGTGCGCGAGCCGTAATAGGTATGCACGCGCGACAAAAAATCGTGGGCCGGCGTTAAACCTGTGGCGCCGATCAACGGCACCAGTTGATTGATCGCGACCAGAAACGCGATCGTGTAAACGAAACCGAGCAGTCGCAAAATGACGAACCGCGTCAGCCAATAATCATTCCCACGCGCGAAAAATTTCTCGATCTCGTCGTTCATCGCCCGAAACGTCCAACTCCGAATTCAATTGGCAATTGGAAATGTGAAATGCCAGGGGGGAGAATTGAACTCCCGACCAAGGGCTTATGAGTCCCCTGCTCTACCGCTGAGCTACCCTGGCGAAGTGAGCGGCGACAACGTTCAATCGGGCGATCGCGACTGTCAACGCGCGAACAATGTCGATCTAGCTCTTGGGTTTCGAAACGTAAGACGCAAGGTCCTTGTCCGTCCCGCGTAAAGCCGCCATGAAGCAAACACCGCCGTCTTCCTTCACAACTCCGGCCCAATGTTCCTGTTCGATGTGGCGCCAACCAGAAAATTCCTTCGCCTTACCCGTTTTTGGGTCGCGCTCCGCCGGAAACAGAAAGAACTGCATCTTCTTTTCGACGACCCAAACCTGCGCAACGCGCTGGCCTTCTTCGTCCTCAAAAACGCGACAGCCGAGCGTATTCAAGTCCGCAAACTCTGGCGGCACATCGTAATGCACCAGGCGATGCTTCATGAAAAAGAAATCGCCAAGTGCGCCGGAATTCGCTTTCACCGGATCCAGCATCATCGATTTGTTTGAGCTTGCCGTCGTCAGCAATCGGCGCGCGGTCGGTTCGCCCGGGAAACGGTTCAACCGGTCGATCAGTTGAAAAATCAAAATGACGGCGATGACGATCGCGGCGATGCCGGTCGCGAGGAAAACCGGGTTCTGCGCGTATTTCTTCCACGTCGCCCGCGGTGGCGCAATGAATGTTTCCGTCGGCACCCATTCGATGATTTCCTTCGGAATCGGGATTGCCTGTACGAGCTCAGTCGCCGCTTTGTCGAAATTTTGTTGGAGTGCGTAAGCCTCCGTTTTGCGCGCGTGATGGACGGCCGAGCGTAGCGCCCGATCATCCACCTGTTCGTCCCGAATCGGCGCGCAATGCAAAAGCATTCTGTCGCGCTTCGAAAGTTGGACGGCGCTCATACCTGCGAGACAGGAGAGGTTGAGTCCAACCACGCTTGAAATTCGCGGCGGCCGTTACCGAGCAATTTGGACAACTCCGGCGGCTTCAACTCGGTCACCGACAGCAAATCGCGATAGCTAAATTCGTTGAGGTAAAAAAGCGCGAGCGCGGTACGTTGCGGATCGGGTGCAGCGGCAATCCAGATGGCGAATTGTTCCGGCTCGAGTTTTTGAATCTGAGAGGGCGCCAATTCCGCGAGTTCGTCCTGGCCGAAATCGACCTCCTCGGCCTGCAGCCCCTGCTCGCCGGCTTCGAGACAACGCCAGCGCGCGTTGCGAAAAAACCAAAGGCGGTCGCGCGGCGCTTCGCCATCGGCCGCCAATTGCGCCGCTTCCCGCAAAATCGCGTGAAAAATTTCCTGAGCTTTCACCGTATCGGCCAGCATCAGGAAACAGAAACGGTAAAGCTGGAGCAGATCTTGTTTTTCTTCGGCCACCCGGATTTCTCCGGCGCAAATGTTACGCGCCTTGGGTGGTTCGCAACTCGGAAGATAGCCTTCCACGACGAATAGCATCTTGCTTGTCCAGCTTGAAAAAGATCGCGAAAGGCTGGAAGCCTGCCGGCCGAGTCAGGCAAGATGCCTGACCTACAGTTTCTTTACCCGGCGTGCGACTTCTTCCGCGTTTTCGCGGCTGTTGAACGCTGAAATTCGGATGTAACCTTCGCCCTGCGCGCCAAATCCGGCTCCCGGTGTAATGACGACGTTGATCTCGTTCAACATTCGATCGAACGTTTCCCAACTCGTTAGGCCTTTTGGCGTTTTGACCCAGATGTAAGGCGCGTTCTCGCCCCCATAAACTTTCAGGCCGATTTGCTCGCACGCTTCGCGCAAAATCTTCGCGTTGCCCATGTAGTGCTCGATCAGCGCACGACACTGTTTGCGGCCTTCATCTGAATACAACGCTTCCGCTGCTCGCTGCACTGGATAACTGACGCTGTTCGATTTCGTGCTCCAACGCCGATGCCAAAGTGGATGCAGCGGCAATTTTTTTCCTGAATCGGTCCGCGCCAGCACCGTCTTCGGCAGCACCGTGAACCCACAACGCACTCCTGTGAATCCGCCAATCTTCGAGAAGCTGCGAAACTCGATCGCATGCTCGCGTCCGCCGTCGATGTTAAAAATCGAATGCGGAATCTCCGGATCGGAAATGTAAGCTTCGTACGCGGCGTCGTACAAAATCAACGAGTCGTGCTGCCGCGCGTATTCGATCCAGCGCGCGAGCTGTTCGCGCGTCGCGACCGTGCCTGTCGGATTGTTCGGGAAACAAAGATAAACAAGATCGACATGCTCTTTGGGCGGCTCGGGAACGAAATTGTTTTCCGCGGTGCACGGCAGATAAACGACGCCTTCGAAGCTGCCGTCTTTTCGCGCGGCGCCGGTGTGACCGGCCATCACGTTCGTATCGACGTAAACCGGATAGACCGGATCAGTGATCGCGACTTTGTTTTGATCGCCAAGAATGTCGAGAATGAATCCGCAATCACACTTCGATCCGTCCGACACGAAAATCTCGTCATCGGCGATGTCGATCTTGCGATCGCGAAAATCATTCTGAGCGATCGCCGATCGCAAGAAGTTGTAACCCTGCTCCGGCCCGTAACCGCGAAATGTTTCGCGATGACCAAGCTCGTCGGCAGCGCGCTTCATCGCGTCGATCGCGGCCTGCGGCAACGGTTCGGTCACGTCGCCGATGCCGCAACGGATCAGGCGTTTGGCTGCGTCAGGATTCTTCTCGCAAAATTCGCGGACACGCCGGGCGATCTCGGGGAAAAGATAACCGGCCTGAAGCTTGAGATAATTTTCGTTTAGGTACGCCATCGGGATTGGATTATTGGAGTAACGGAATTTTGGAGTAATGCAAAACCACTACTCCATCACTCCACTACTCCATTCCTCCATCCCTAGTAATTCTTCGCCACCGCGTCCCAGTTCACCACGTTCCACCAGGCTTTAATGTAGTCGGGCCGGCGGTTTTGGTAATTGAGATAGTAAGC
>Ga0210406_10007093_pt1 | contig 11465 bp, 7 predicted proteins | sample IncBWC30MmetaG_FD_155454 | JGI IMG/M metagenome (GOLD analysis project Ga0210406, IMG submission 155454) | Forest soil microbial communities from Barre Woods Harvard Forest LTER site, Petersham, Massachusetts, United States - Inc-BW-C-30-M | ecosystem: Environmental > Terrestrial > Soil >... | reverse complement strand
CGTGCTGGAAGACGGCGCGGCGGCGCTCTCCCTGATCCGGCAGCCGGATAGCAGCGGCGGCGCGCGGATCCCGGATCTGGCGGTACTCGATTTGAACCTGCCCAAGAACGGCGGTCTGGAGGTGCTCGAAGCGATTCGCGCCAACTCCTCCTTTGCGAAGATGCGGGTGGCGATTCTGAGCTCCTCATCGTCGCCGCGGGAACGGGCCAGGATCGAAGAGTTCGGGGTCGACCGGTTCATTACGAAGCCCCTGGACCTGGATGGATTTCTGGGAATCGGGTCGATCCTCAAGGCCCTGTTAGAGGCCGGCCAATCGGCGTCGGCGCTTTAGTCGGAGGTACAGAAATGAATGTTCAAAAACTCATTAGGCCGATCGAAATTCTGCTGGTGGAGGATAACGCCGCGGATGCACAACTGGTGGAACGCGCATTCCGTTTCTCCCGAACCCCGGTCAGGCTTTGCGTAGTGGAGGATGGAGTTCAGGCTCTGGACTATCTGCGGCATACCGAGGCCTATCCGGATGCGGTGCGGCCCGACCTGATCATGCTGGACCTCAACCTTCCGGGCAGGGATGGCCACCAGGTCTTGAAGGAACTCAAGGACGATCCGGACTTGAAAGAAGTTCCGGTCGTGATCTACAGCGGTTCGGCGGTCCAGCGCGATGTGAGGCTGGCGTACCGGCTGGGAGGAAATTGCTATATACGCAAACCGGTCGACCTGGAGGAATTCTTCGGCGTGGTTGCTTCGATCGAACGTTTTTGGTTGAACACCGCGCTACTCCCTTCGCTTTGATTGGGCCACAGACGCTACGGTCCGTGGCCCAGCCCAGCGATTACATCCTGGACTTAAGGACGTTCACCAGTTCCTGTACGGAATCGGCGCTCTTCTTGAGTTTGGCCTGTTCGTCCGCGGTCAACTTGATCTCGTAGATCTTCTCGATACCGCGAGCGCCTAACTTCACCGGAACGCCGACGTAGAGACCGTTGACGCCGTACTCGCCTTCCAGGTATGCCGCGCACGGCAGAACCTTCTTCTTATCCTTGAGGATCGACTCGGCCATTTCCACGGCGGCCGCCGAGGGAGCGTAATACGCGCTGCCCGTCTTGAGATGCTTCACGATCTCGGCGCCGCCGTTGGCCGTGCGATCCACGATCCGGTCGATTGTGGCCTGGTCCATCAGTTCGGTGAGCGGGATCCCGGAGACATTGCAGAGCCGCACGAGAGGAACCATGGTGTCGCCATGTCCGCCCATCACAACGCCGATCACATTCTCCACGGAGACGTTCAATTCCTGCGCGATAAAGGTGCGGAAGCGGGCGCTATCGAGCACACCGGCCATGCCGATCACGCGGTTCTTGCTGAACTTCGAAACGTGGAATGCCGCCTGCGCCATGGCATCCAGCGGATTGGTGACCACGATGATGATGCAGTTGGGGGAATACTTCGCCACCTGCTCGGTCGCGGTTTTGACGACCTCGAAGTTGGCGAGCAACAAATCGTCGCGGCTCATTCCCGGTTTGCGGGGGAAGCCGGCCGTGATGATCGCGATATCGGAATTCGCGGTGGGCTCGTAATCGTTCGCGCCCGTGATGTTCACATCGTAGCACTGAACGGGACCGGATTGGAGCAGATCGAGCCCCTTACCCTGAGGAACGCCCTCCACCACGTCCACGAGGACGACATCGGCGAGTTCCTTATCGGCAATGCGCACTGCGCAGTTCGCGCCGACGTTTCCGGCGCCCACAACTGTGACTTTCTTTCGCAAGACTGACTCCTTTTTTAATTGGGAATACCGAAGCTGATTATATCGTGGTGCGCGCCGGACGACCGGGCACACTGGTGGCGGCCGGTGGATCCGGGGTGGTGGGACCGAGGCTAAAACCGGGCATTTCGCGGCCGATTTCAGCGGAAAATATCGGGATTGAAGGGGACGAACTCCAGGTCGGGGGAGGTTAGCTGAATTACGAACGGATCAGTGGGTTCAACCGGAGCTTCCGCCACGGGTTGCGCAGGCCGGATGGGCGTGGGTGCGGGGAGTTCAGTGTTGCAAACATTGGGGTCCTTGGGTTCGTTTGGCACAGGGAGAATCGGCTCGGGCTCCACGGGCGGGGTCACGGGCGGGCCGGTGCGTGGGGGAAATTTGCGCACGTTGGCGAGGCCGCGGAGAGCGCGGTTATACATATTCTGCAGGCGGGTCTGGTAGCGGCCGAGGAGTTCGAACTTCTGGTAGTTGCCGGGATCGCAGAATATAGCGGTGCTTGGGTCACCGGCTGCGTCGGGGAGTTGGAGCATGCCTTCGGTCATGATTGCGGTTTCCATGGAAATGGCGCGCCGGAGGCGCCAATGGCAAGCGGCCATCTCTTCAATGGCGGCCATTTCGATATCGTCGACGGGGCTGAAGCGGTCCACCAGCATATAGAAGAGGGCCTGGAATGTTGTTTTATTCTCATCGGGCAAGAGGAGGATTTTGGCGAGGAGGCCGTGGCGCATGGCGTTGCGGGCGGAGATGGCTTTGCCTTCGGGGCTGACCGGCCCTCGCGAGCGGGCGCCGTTGGCGCGGGCGGCTTGACTGCGTTTTTCGGAACTCATGTTGTGTAAACTACCCTTCCTACTTTCACGATATTCAGGCTGTCAAGTCTTTTTCTTGTAAGTGATTGGTTCTTTAAGAAAATTTCCCAGTAACGGACACTTTTGGGGAAGGCTGGCGGAAGAAGAACAATTCTCGCAAAGACGCAAAGAACGCAAAGAAGACCAAGATCTTTGATGATCAGTGATCCGGTGGACCGATGACGATGACAACCACCCGCTGTTTGGCGGGTAGTCCCGTCAAGCTGCTAGACTCCCGTGCATGGGTTCCGTCTTGGTTGCTCCAACCCTGTCTCCGCGCGGCCGCCTGGCATTAGTCCAAGCAGCTGACGCGCCGCCGCTCGACCCCGAGCTGGCTCAACGCCTGGGGCATGCCTTCGCGCGCGGGCCAGGCCATGGTCTTCTACAACTCGGAGCGGCTGAAGCTGGAGCCACCCTTCCTCCCGTCTTCAGCTACTGGAGAGAATTCGGCGCATGGTATGTGACCGCCCTTTGCGCGCACCCGGATACCGATGCCACGCCGCGGAAGGTGCACGTCGCAGTTCCGTCCGCCGCGGAATTGGACCGGCTGGTTCTGTCAGCGCCTCCTATGATCGGCGGGGAGTATCTCAGCAGGAAATGGATGCCGCATTCGGTATCGAACTGGCGGAATCGAAGTGCGGGATACAGGAATTCCTTAAGCGCAGGAACCCGGCGTGGAACCTGGTCGGCCGGGTGCACTTCAATCTGGCCGAGAACCGGAAAGATCCAGATGCGCCATTCGCATTTCTGGCCACCTACACCACGCGGCTGGCGGCGAATGCAAAAGCTCAACATCTTCCCTTGGGCAAAGCTCTTGGCGAATATGCCGGTGCGGCAAACACGGATCGTTTGCTGTCCCTGCTCTTGCCCGTGCAGAGAGCGTCGGAGACCTGTCCGTGGCTGAAGGGCCTTGTCGATGCGGGTGAGATCTTTCACCCGCTTCGCTGGACCCCCCAGGAAGCCGTTCAGCTCTTGAAAGACGTGCCACAACTGGAAAGCGCCGGAGTGGTGGTTCGAATGCCGGCGACCTGGCGGGCCAACCGGCCGCCGCGCCCGCAGGTGTCCGCACGAATCGGTGGCAAAGCGCCGGCAGGACTCGGCCAGGAGGCGCTGCTCGATTTCCAGATGGAAGTGACTCTCGATGGCGAACGCTTAACCGCCGCCGAGATCCGGGAGCTACTGGAAAAATCCGATGGGCTGGCGCTGGTTCGCGGCCGTTGGGTCGAAGTGGACCGCGAGCGGCTGAGCCGCATGTTGGAGCACTTCCGTGAAATCGAGCGCACGGCAGCGGAGAATGGGCTCGGTTTTCGGGAGGCTGTTCGTTTGCTCGCCGGCGCCGACGTCGTAGCCGGCGATGCCACCGCGAATATCCGCGCCGAGTGGTCCCAGGTGGTCGCCGGCCCCTGGCTCGCCGAAACGCTAAAAGGGCTCCGCACCCCTGAGGGCTTGGCCCGAATCGACGCAGGCGCTGTCCTGAAGGCGACGCTGCGGCCGTACCAGCAGGTGGGAGTGCGCTGGCTTTATCTCCTCGCGAAACTCGGACTGGGAGCATGCCTGGCCGATGATATGGGACTTGGCAAGACCATTCAGGTTCTTTCTTTACTCCTTATCCTGAAGCGCCAAACGGCCGGTCAACCACGTTCGAGCCTGCTGGTAGCGCCAGCCTCACTGCTGGCGAACTGGGCAGCGGAGATCGAACGCTTTGCGCCCGGGTTAAAGGCCCTCATCGCCCATCCGTCCGCGCTTCCGGCCGCCGAACTCAAGAACCCCGCTCTCGCGAGGCTAAGCGGCGTGGACCTGGTAATCACCAGCTACGGCTCGCTCCTCCGCATGCCATGGATTGCGGAATCCTCCTGGCATCTGGTCGTCTTGGATGAGGCGCAGGCTATCAAGAATCCCGATGCCAAGCAGACGCGGGCCGTCAAAGGGCTGAAAGCGCATGCGCGATTCGCGCTGACTGGCACACCCATCGAGAACCGGTTGGGCGATCTCTGGTCCATTTTCGATTTCGTCAATCCCGGGCTGCTGGGATCGGCGAAGGAGTTCACCAACTTCGTCAAAGGGCTTGCGAACCGGCCGCACAATCCCTATGGCCCTTTGCGCGAACTCGTGCGGCCCTACATTCTGCGGCGCCTGAAGACCGATAAAGCGGTGATCACCGACCTGCCGGACAAGACCGAAGTGAAAGCGTATTGCCAACTCAGCCGGAAGCAGGCTGCACTCTACGAGCAGTCGGTCAAAGAGTTGGCCCAGCAACTTCAGCGAACCGAGGGGATTCAGCGGAAGGGCCTGGTGTTATCGTTCCTGATGCGGTTCAAGCAGATCTGCAACCACCCGTCGCAGTGGCTGGGAGATGGCGTTTGGGATGAAGACGACAGCGGTAAATGGGCCCGCTTGCGGGATATCGCGGAGGTGATTGCGGCCAAGCAGGAGAAGATGCTCGTCTTCACGCAATTTCGGGAGGTGATCGCTCCCCTGGCGGCTTTCCTCGGATCCGTTTTTGGGCGCCCCGGCCTGGTTCTTCACGGCGAGACCGAGGTGAAGCAGCGTAAGGAAATCGTGCGGCGCTTTCAGGAAGACGAAGCCGTAGGGTTTTTCGTTCTTTCGCTGAAGGCCGGCGGCGCGGGTCTCAACCTGACCGCCGCCTCGCATGTGGTGCATTTTGACCGCTGGTGGAACCCGGCAGTGGAGAACCAGGCGACGGACCGCGCCTTTCGCATCGGCCAAACCAAGAATGTTCTGGTACACAAGTTCTTGTGCCGCGGTACCGTAGAAGATAAAATCGATCAGCTTATCGAATCGAAGCGGCATCTCTCGACGGATTTGCTGGAAGGCGGCGCCGACCTGTTGCTGACGGAAATGAAAGACGAGCAGTTGCTCAAGCTGGTAGCGCTCGACATCAATAAAGCGCTAAAGGAGACGTGACTCGATGGGATTCTACGGATGGAGACCCTATGTTTCGGCAGCGCAGCGGCGGCGGCAAGCTGCCGGCGAGATGGCCAAACTCAAGAAAAAGGGTCATCCAGTCTCGCCCGTAGTGGTGGAGGGCCGCACCATCGTCAAGACCTTTTGGGGCAAGGCCTGGTGCGAGAATCTCGAGCGCTATAGCGACTTTGAAAACCGCTTGCCACGCGGGCGGACGTATGTGCGCAACGGTTCCGTAATCGATCTTCAGATTGCGCCCGGCGAAATCAAAGCCCTGGTCAGCGGGTCGGAGGTTTATAAGGTTAAGGTGAAGGTTGCTCCGGTGGCGAAGGCGCGCTGGCAATCCATCTGCAAAGACTGCGCTGGAGCGATCGATTCCCTCATCGAACTTCTCCAGGGCCGGTTCTCCAAGGGCGTGATGGAACGGGTCTGCCGGCAGAAGACCGGCCTTTTCCCATCGCCTGACGAGATTCAGCTTTCGTGTAGTTGTCCCGATTGGGCTGATATGTGCAAGCATGTCGCAGCCGTGCTCTACGGCATCGGTGCGAGGCTGGACCAACAGCCTGAACTGATCTTCCGGTTGCACAACGTTGATGAAAAGGAACTCATCGCGGGGGCTGGAACGGCTCTTCCCCAAGCCAATAAGGCGCCGGCTGCCGGCAAGGTCCTCGGCGGTGAAGACCTTTCCGTTCTTTTTGGATTGGACATGGCTCAAGGCACCGGCGCCGACAGCGGATTTCCTGGCGGTGCAACGTTGTAACCAAAGGGTCCGGAACCACGAACTGGCAAGAGGGTCCCAGCACCGCCGCGTGGAAAGCTCAAGGTCAGCGCACAGGGTAACGCCGGAAAACGCCGGAAACAGGCAAGTGCGACCCCGGGATTCCGTGGCTCGAAAAAGAAATGATACCGGGAGTCGGTGAGAATTGACGGAATTACCGGGAACCACAGCCTTGCGTTTTCAGCATTGTTTCAATGATGGCGTCGGATACTCGCGATTTCTTGAGTTTGATCAACTCTTCAGCGGAGAAGGCGAACCTGATGGGCGAGGTCTTAATCTTCGCGATCACGCTCTGCTCATCCATGCCTGCTCCAACCATTGCGACTATGTCCTTGTTGGTGATCACCTCGATTGCGCCAGCCTCGCTCGCACGAGAAGTGAAACCTGACGAGATGGAACTCTCAAGGCGTACGCCATCGATCCAAGGCTCCGGCTCGTACTCCGCCACGTTACGCGCGACGAAGTTCTGACAGCCACAACCTGGTATTGTGCATACGTCCAGAAACCTCGTACATTTGTACCGGTGAACCTTCTCGCAGTGACCACAGAGACCACACGGCATTATCTCTGCCAGCCGATCCATTAAGAGTGTATTGGCTCGACGAATCTTTCGGGAGTGACACTCAGGGCACATATCCATGAGCACCGGATGCTCCGGACCTGGAGTGAACACCGCCCCACAGCGCCTGCATTTTTGATTCGCTATCGAGTGCTCGAATGAGAATCTCAACGTCATACCTCATCCAGTCACTTGCTGACGATGGCAATCAACTTTGTCGAGTTGGCCGACGGCGTGAAACCCTGCGGCGTTGTGACTGATATTTCCGTGGAGCCGACGCTTAACGGCGCAAACTCCGTAACAGCGTGGTCGGAACCGCCCTCGATGGTGACGGAAGAAACCATCTTGCCCACAGCGGGGTTGCTGTTCGTCAGCGGAACCGCCAATGATAAACCGGGCCGCAGTGCCTGCGTGGTTATGTCCGCGCCCCGGAGCGTCACGGGGTGGAGTTGCAGCGTCCACACAACAAGGCGGACAGGACTGGGTTGGGAGAGGGGTATCGCGAAACTTGGCGTAATCGGTTCAGCCGCCTCCTTTCGAAGCACATGAGCTTCGTCTGGAGGTCCTTGCGATGCGAGAGTAATCACGGCCCCGGATGGCGTGAGGGTAACGATTCCGGTGCGACTTTGAAAACCGGGTGCCGTGGCGGTGTATGTCACCGTGCCCGAATCGCCGAGGGCCTGCAGAGAGTATCTCTCAAAGGTCTTGCCAGGTAAGAACTTGATCGTAACCGATTTGGTCCCGACTTTGGTTGGGGAGTCGGAAATCAGGAGCTTGGTGGGATCATCGCTGACGAGAGTAACATTCAGGCCGCTTGCAGGGGCAGGTTCGGCAAGGGCAGCTACGCCGCCCATCTGGAGGTCCTTGCCAATGACCACATCGTCCGATATGGCTATGCGCGGCTTCTGTATCGAAGCAACCACCGTAGCGAATTCGGCAGGCACACTAAACCCGGAGGCTTCAGCGGATGCCAGCCGAGCCTTGACCGACAGCGTCGTATCACCTTCGCCAGCCGGCCGGAGAAGTGTGGCCGTCGCGTTTGTGCCCCCTTTCATCTCTAGGGGCGACTCGACAATTGTGCCGGCATTCGGATTCGAGCTGATTACATCGACGCGCACCGAAATTCCCGCGGCGATGTACTGTTCCTCGACGACCTTCAGCGAGGGATCAAGACGGACCGATGCGAGCGTGATCCTTGACGGCGCCGATCCGGTAGTCGTAACGAATTTGGGACCGCCCCATGGTCCGCGGATTATGACGGCGGAGGGTGAGACCGTGACCATTCCAATTTCCGTGCCGAAGTCGGCGGCACTGGCAGTGTAGCTGACAGTATTCGGGCCGCCGAACCCCTGAACCCAGAATTCCTGGCTCTGGCTAAACCCGGGCCGTACCCGCACCACGAACGAAGCCGTTCCGGGTTGATCCGGCATCTTTGAGAAAAGAAGTTTGGCCGGGTCGCTGCTACGTAATGCAATGTCCAAACCGGGCTCCGGCGCGGGTTTACTGATGCGAATGCTTACAGCCGTTTCCAGATTGCTCCCCACGTTCGCTTCGGGCAGCGCGAACGTGGATGCGCCGAAGAGATAGCAGGGCTTTGTAGCGAGAATCGCGACTGCCGCCGCCAGATAAACGTTTCGCATGGCTCCTTCTGGACTAGCTCCGCTAGCGCCCACTCCCGACCTTAAAAACCCGTTTCTACTGAACGACGTTGACCACCACTTGAACAAATAGGGGCGGCGGCGTCGCAAAGCCCGGCGGGGTGACTACTGAAAGTGTCGTCGTCTGCCCGACGCTCGCCGGAGTGAAATTGGTAGCGGCGCCGTTGAAGGTGCCGGTGTCGCTACCGCCGAGGATTGTCACCGAAGATGGGAAGCTGCCCGCGCTGGAATTCTGGTTGTTGACCGTGACGGACAACGACGCACCACCGCCGGCCAGAGGCTGGGTCTGCAGGAAGTTTGAACTCGCGTCGAGGATCGCCGTGTTCACGGTGACCGGAGACGGGCCACCCGCAAAGCTGACGTTATCCGGGAACGGTGAGCCGGGACCGCCAATTCCACTAATCACGATGCCGGATGGGTTCAGAAGATAAGATCCGCTACCCGCGACATAGCCAGTTGCGCTGCCACTTACTGTTGCCGCTCCTGAACTGGCCAGACCCCGCACAAAATAGGAAGCAGTGTTAGCACCAGTGGTTACGGGTACGCTGATTTGAGCGGCGCCAGCGCCGGTGGCAGTACTCGCAAGGGTAATCGAGCCCGACGTGACTGTTAGGACGACGGTGAGACCGGGCGGAGCGGGTACGCTTAGGAATATCGTACCCTGAGCCTGGAGCTTGTTGCCTACCGGCAGACTGCTGTCCAGAGTGATTCTCGGCAGGGATACAGTTGCATTTAGAGAACCCTGCGTCGCTGTCGTAAAGCCTGGCGGCGTGGAGGCTGAAATCAGCGTGGTTCCCTGCGCCTTTGGAGTGAACTGCGTCACTCCATTGTTGGTACCACCCGCCACGATGACCGGTGATGTGGTGATGGTACCCACGGCCGTGTTGCCGCTGGTCACGTTCACGGACGCCGAAGTCCCGCCTGCCAAAGCTTGTGTACCGAGGGACCCCCCAGACGAATCAAGCATCTCGGAGAGCACCGTAATGTTTGAGTTACCACTTAGCGTAGAAGTAAAGAAATCCGCACCTACTCCGAATGGCGACTGGAGGACGAAACCCGACTTCATCAGCGTCACAGAACCGGTGGCGCTGGCAAAAAGCGGGCTCGAGGCACAATGGGGCGGCGAGTTGCCATCCGACTGGCAGACTGTATATGAGACAGTCCCGCTGTTGCCCAGCCCATACGCGAAGTAGCCTGTTGGGCTGGTGCTAAAACCTAACGGAACCGTAACGATGATGGAAGCCGACCCAGCAGAGATCGCATCCTTTGAAAACAGCAGTTTTGTCGGGTCTGAGCTTGTCACCAGAAAATCGGTATTCCCCAGGGGCGCACCCTGGAGGCTAAAGTTGGTATTGATTTCCAGGCCTTGACCCACAGTGACGGTGCCTACATTGATTTGCGACGATACAACGGTCACCGCCACACTGTTTGTTCCACCGGACGGAGTGCTGAAGCCGGCCGGCGCATTCGCCGTAACTACGGTGGTACCCGGCGTCGCAAAGGCGTTAAACTGTCCAAGGCCAGTGTCTGTTCCGGGGAAAATGCTGATCTGTGCCGGTACCTGCCCGATGTTCCCATTGGAAGTTGTAAGCGGCACACCCAAAGGCCCGGCCGAAATCGGTTTTCCGGACCCATCCAGTACGGGACGTCCATTCGCGTCGACCACGAAAAATGCCCGGACCGGCTGAGTCTGGACCGGATTGCCATTGCCATCGAGCTGCTCCGCAGTCACCGCCAGTTGCGAGGCCACTCCCGGGTTGGAAGTGAAGGGGACGCCGACTCCATTCGGTCCGGCCAGCACGAATCCCGAGGGAGCAAGCGTAACCTGAGCAAAGCCACTGGCAAATCCCGGAGCGCTCGCGGTAATAGTAACTACTCCGGAATTCGCAAGTCCCTGGGCAATCACCGTGAAGGTGGTAAATCCTGGAGGTAAGGACACGCCTACCAGTCCCACACAATTCCCATTTTGATCGACGGTGCAGCCGATGGCGTCGGGAGTTCGAGAATCAACGAGCAGAACATTGGGATTGCTACTCGAAATGGTCACAGGCAGTGGGTCTGCGGCAGCCGAGGACAGGACAAAGGTGATTGGTGTTTCCAGGTTTTGCCCAACCGTGACGTTCGCGACAGCCGAGATAAACGGTCCCACGGGCAGAACGATTGTCAGGCTCTGATTGGTGAGAGTGGCCGTCTGCTGCACGGGAATGCTGGAATCCGTAACGGTGATGCTGAATGAACTGGTTCCCGGAGCTGTAGGCGTACCGCTGATTACGCCGGTCGAGGGGGCTATCGACAATCCAGCAGGCAGTCCGCTCGCGGAGAAAGTCAACGGTGGTGTGCCGCCGGTCGTGGTCACCGTGACGCCAGGGTACGCCACGCCGACGGTACCGTTTGGAAGCGACGGGGGTGTGATCTGCAATGCCGGCGGCGCGATCACGATAGACAGGTTGGCGCTCGCGGTCAGGTGGGTGGGGCTCGTCGAATCCGTCACAGTAATTACACCAGAGCTGGTCCCTGCGGGGCCGGTCGGGGTTCCCGCGATCTGGCCAGTGGCGCTGATCGAAAGCCCCGCAGGCAAGCCTGTCGCGGTAAAGGTATAGGGAGAAGTACCACCAGTGGCCGTCACTGGGGGGGCGCTATACGGCACACCCACAGTTCCTGGCGGCAGCGAAGTCGTCGTGATAGCCACACCCGCGGAGATTATGATCTGCAGGTTGGCGGTCGCGGTCAGATGAGTGGGATTGGTTGAATCCGTCACCGTGATTACTGCCGTGCTGGTCCCCGCGGGGCCGCTCGGTGTTCCCGTGATCGCGCCGGCGGCGCTAATCGAAAGTCCCGCAGGCAAGCCCGTTGCGGTGAACGTGTAAGGCCCGGTGCCGCCGCTTGCGGCCACCGTAGCGCCAGGGTACACCGCCCCGACGATACCGCCTGGCAGCGA
>Ga0210406_10007092_pt1 | contig 11465 bp, 12 predicted proteins | sample IncBWC30MmetaG_FD_155454 | JGI IMG/M metagenome (GOLD analysis project Ga0210406, IMG submission 155454) | Forest soil microbial communities from Barre Woods Harvard Forest LTER site, Petersham, Massachusetts, United States - Inc-BW-C-30-M | ecosystem: Environmental > Terrestrial > Soil >... | reverse complement strand
CCCAGCCAAAGCTGGTCGGGATTGTTAGCGGCGCGCCGACGAGGGTGATCGAATAAAGCTGCGAGTTGCTGCGGCGCATGAGTGTGTTCCTGGGACCCTTCTCGGACCCGGGACGGTTAGCGCGCCCCCCAAACCATCATCGGCGGCGGGCGACGGCAACTCCTAACAAGAATGCGACTAACAGCGAACCAAGAGGCGCCTCGCGCGCGATGTTACTCAAGATGCTCAACGGCATCCCGGGCTTTCGACCCGCCTTTATCGCGCCGCTAACTCGATGGACTGTCCCTTTCACAGCTTCGGAGACCTCCGCGATGGTGGATTTCGGTTCTGGAACGGGATCCAAGCCTTCGTAGGCGAAAGGGGCCAGCGGGATGTCATAACTCACGATTTAATCTCCAAGCCAACAAATCAGCCAATCAATCAAAGCGTGAATTGTTCCGATATGGGCATCTTAACCGTTATCGCCAGCGCTGCGGCGGGCGGCGTGGCGGGCGCGTCATCAATAGCGCCAACGCAAAGCCGATCGCGCCAGCCATCAATATCGAACCGAGCGGATTGTCCTGCACCTTCTTCGCAATCGCTTGCGAGCCGTCACGGAAAGTATCGCCGCGGTTCTCATAAGCGTCTTTGGCGTAGCCGACGGCGGCATCCGTAGCTTCGCGCGCTGCATCCTTGGCCTGGCCGTACAGGTTTTGCGCTGTGCCCGTCGCCTCGCGGACGCGGCCTGCCGCCTGGGTCTTTGCGTCGCCGGCGATATCTCCTACGGCGCCCTCGAGCTTACCGGCGAAATCCTTCGCCGAGCCGGCAATTCGATCCTGGTCCATTGCGCATACTCCCTAAGATGAAGTCCCGAAGAGCTAACCGACAAGATCAGCTTACGTTCCCGCGCGCTGAGAAAGCCGGTTTGCAAATGAGGATTCGCGACTGGCTCTGCGACACTACCATTCAGCTTGTCCGCACGCTGGGCGGTTTCCTTAGATGATGTTTCAAGGAACGCGGAAGAGTCAGTTCATCACCAATGACCTCGACTGCGACCCCAGTATCCGCCGCCACCGAACAAGAGCACTAGCACAACGATAATCAGAATCAATTCCATGGGAATTCTCCATTGATGGCGATGGCATTGTTTGCCACGCACCAACCATTCAACGGCGCCTTCAAAGTATTGTTCCCAATAAGCTTGTAGCCCCCAACTCGCGTTGCGGGGGTGTGAGCAATTTTGCTCAGTCTTCACCCAAGTCCAAGTGCGCGATGCGCCTCTTCATTAGTCGCACACCCAACCATTGCTGTTTAATAGCGGAATGTCTCTTCGTGCAGGTTGTTGGCTTCTCGCACCTACAAAGGAGAAATCTAATGACCAAACTAAAACTTCTTGCCGCGGTTGCAGTGCTTTCAACCATTGTGGTCGCGCCAGCAATGGCACAGCAAGTATATTACCGAGGCCACGACGGTTACCGCGACCGTGGACCGGTTGATGCCGCCGCCGGGATAGCGGGAGCCGCAGTCGGAACAGCCGCCGCGATCGCGACAGCACCGCTCCGCGGTTCATATGCATACGATAACGGCTACCGTTACGATGACGGGTATGCCAGGCGCAATGGCTTCGTTGGTTCCGTGGCGAAGACGGTCGCCGGCACCTCTGCCAGTAAGCGTCATCGCAATAAGAAAGGCGGCCCGAACGGGCCGCCCTTCATTGATAGTAGTCGCCGTACTCGCCGTGTTCGGGATGCCCAAAAGCAAACCAAAATCTACCGGCCCAATGGCAATGCCCCCCTCGAACGCGGCTCGATGCCGACACAAGGGCTGCCTATGATGCCAACTGTGGGAAAGGCAGCGAAGACGCCGCAACCGAAACTACAGCCGACAAGGGCGGAAGCCGGTCGCGCCGCCAAAGCGAGAATAATGCGAAGAAACTCCCTGCGGAAGCAGCGAGACGCCCAAAAGGGCAAAATACTGCCCTAGTTTCTAGAGTCGATTTCCTTACTAAGGTTGTGAAGGTAAGACAGCCCCTCCACCGTCAAGCGGTGTTCGTCTTTTTCGCCCTCGATGTACATTTTCGTCAGATGCTCGGAAAGCCGTTCACGGGCACCCTTGGTCTCGGAACGGTCTGCAAGAGCGCTATATATGATCAGCGCGCGATCAACGGGTAGAAAATTCATCGACGTTCTCTTTGTCTGTTCGAGCCTCTGAATTAAGGTAAGGCTCATTGCCCCCTATCGTTCCGTGAAGACAGGCGCAATTTTTTGGAGGCGAATAGGCTGGATCTATTTGGAAGACGAGCGGGCGAGCAGCTAGTTGTAACCCATTGTCCCAATCCGATTTGCATCCGAAAGCTGTGAAGCCGACACGCGATTTTAGCCACGATCAAGGCGCGCTATCGACATGAATCATGCAGCGATTTCTTGGTGGCGAAAGGGAATTCTCTACCAAATTTATCCAAGGTCGTTTCAGGACTCGAATGACGACGGAATCGGCGATCTGCCCGGAATCATCAATCGTATGCCCTATCTCTTCGATCTCGGCGTCGATGCGGTCTGGCTGTCGCCGATTTTTCCGTCGCCCATGGCCGACTTTGGCTATGACATCTCTAACTATCTGGACGTCGATCCGATATTTGGCACGCTGGACGATTTCAATACGCTGGTCGCTGCGGCGCATGCGAGCAATCTGAAGGTCATTCTCGATCTGGTACCGAACCATACATCCGACCAGCACCCTTGGTTTATCGAAAGTCGAAGCTCACGCGATAATCCGAAGCGCGACTGGTATCTCTGGCGCGAGCCGCGCGCTGACGAGACTGCCCCGAACAACTGGATGTCGGAATTTGGCGGCAGCGCTTGGAAATACGACGCCGGCACAGGGCAATACTATTATCACGCCTTCCTGCGAGAGCAGCCCGATCTGAACTGGCGCAATCCGGCAGTGCGTCAAGCGATCTACGATGTCATGCGTTTCTGGCTTCGGAAGGGTGTCGATGGCTTTCGCGTCGATGTACTCTGGCATTTGATCAAGGATTCTGAATTCCGCGACAATCCGCCCAATCCGAATTTTCGCCCGGGCCGGCCGCCGCACGAGGCGTTGCTGCCTCTATACTCCACGGATCGGCCAGAGATGCTGGACGTGGTCACGGAGATGCGGCGCGTGGTCGATGAGTTTGCCGACCGCGTGCTGATCGGCGAAATCTATCTGCCGGTCGATCGGCTGGTCGCTTACTACGGTAGGGAATTGTCCGGGGCGCATCTGCCATTTAACTTCGCGCTATTGTCCGCGCCCTGGAACGCGCGCGCAATTGCGAAGCTGATCGACGATTATGAGAGCGCGTTGCCGGCCGATGCGTGGCCTAACTGGGTCTTGGGCAATCACGACCGTCCGCGCGTCGCAAGCCGGGTGGGGCAGGCCCAAGCGCGCGTCGCTGCGATGCTGTTGCTGACGTTGCGGGGAACGCCAACGCTGTACTATGGCGACGAAATCGGCATGCAACAGGTCGCCATTGCGCCAGATCAGGTACGCGATCCGTTCGAGAAAAACGTCCCGGGGATCGGCGTCGGACGCGACGGTTGCCGCACGCCCATGCAATGGAATGCCGAGGCTCACGGTGGGTTCACCACCGGCGAGCCCTGGTTACCGTTGGGGAACGACTACGTCCACGAGAATGTGGCGAATCTCTCCACGGAAACCCGTTCCGTCCTCAATCTTTACCGCGCGCTGATCGAGTTGCGAAAGGCAACGGCTGAACTCGTGGCAGGCAGTTACGCGACCGTTGCGACGACCGGAGATTTGTTGGCCTACAGGCGGGAATATGACGGCAACGCGCTTTTGATCGCTCTCAATCTTGGAGCAAATCCGATTTCGATCGGATCGGACACGATGGCATTTCCAGGCGAAATACTGCTTTCCACGAATCTGGATCGCACCGGCGAGACCGTATCGGGCGGTTTGGTTCTGCGCGGCGACGAAGGCCTGATCATACGACTGCAATGATCCGGTGTTATTCTGGATGATTGGCGTTCACACCGTCGATGTCGCTTCGTTTGAGCAGATAGTCCAGTCCGCCAACGCGGTACCAACGATAACCGTAGGCCTCCAGCATCAAAGTGTGCTTGCCCCGATTATTGGCTTCGCTGTGGTCTTCCGACAGCAGATTGATCAGGTGTTTTCCCTCGTCACCGGCAAGTCCAACCGAGAATGAAGCCTCGCGCGGCTTCTCGTCGAGATTGTGCACGAATAGCACCGAGTTATTCCGCCAATCGTAGCGAATAGCTAGAATGGCTGGATCCCGCGTCGCGATTACACTGAAGTCTCCCCAGCCGATCTCCGGCACTTCCTTGCGCATCCGGATGATGCGCTCCGTCCAGTTCAGCATCGAGTTGGGGTCGCGGCGCTGCTTTGCAACATTGATGTGCTCGTAACCGTAGGGGCCTTTATCGATCACAGGCGAGCACGGCCTTTCGTTTTTTGTAAACCCGGCCTGCGGCTCCGTCGACCACTGCATCGGCGTGCGGGCGCAGTTCCGCTCGGGGAGATCGAGATTGTCGCCCATCCCGATTTCGTCGCCGTAGCGGATCACCGGCGTGCCCGGCAACGTACACATCAGGCTGTAGGCGAGTTCGAGTCGTCGGCGATCACCCCCGAGCATCGGTGCGAGGCGACGCCGGATACCCCGATCGTAAAGCTGCATATTCTTGTCGGGGCCGAAGTTTTTGAAGACCAGGGCTCGTTGCGCCTTGGTCAATCTGCCGAGATCGAGTTCATCGTGATTGCGCAGGAATAGCCCCCACTGGGCGGAAGCTGGTCGCGGCCTTGTGGCCTTGAGAGCCTTTGCGAGCGGACGGGAGTCGGCCGACGCCATTGCATAAAACAGATTCTGGTTGACGTGGAAATTGAACATCATGTGCATGCGGTCGCCATCCTTGCCGAAATATTCCATATCGGTTTCGGGCAGGACGTTGGCTTCAGCGAGAATGATGGCGTTACCTTGCCGCCATTGCAGAAATTCACGCAGCGAGCGAAGCATGTCGTACTGCTCGACCGGCGTCCTGACCTTCGCACCTTTGGTTGAGATCACGAAGGGGACAGCGTCCATCCGGAATCCGGAAACGCCGAGCTGAATCCAGAACCCCATGATCTTGAGGATTTCGGCCTGGACATACGGGTTCGAGGTGTTGAGATCAGGCTGAAAATCGTAGAAGCGATGAAAGAACCAGGCCTTGGCTTCCTTGTCATGCGTCCATGTCGATTTCTGCACGCCGGGAAAAACCATTCCCTTGCTGGCGCTGGCGGGTCGCTTGTCGGCCCAGACGTACCAGTCGCGATGTTGCGAATCCGGCGAGCTTCTTGCGTCACGAAACCAGGGGTGGGCATCCGAGGTGTGATTGACGACGAGATCAACAATGACGCGAATGCCTCGCTGCTGGCAGCCGTGGGTGAATTCCACGAAATCGCCCAGCGTGCCGTATCGCGGGTCGACACCATAATAGTCGGAGATGTCGTAACCGTCGTCCTTGCCAGGCGATGGCTGAAACGGCATCAGCCAGATCGCGGTCACTCCCAGCCCGTGCAGATAGTCGAGACGTCGCAACAGCCCTTTGAAGTCGCCGATCCCGTCGCCGTTGGCGTCCATATAGGTCCCAACGGACAGGCAATAGAACACGCCGTTCTTGTACCAGAGATCGTCTATCATGAGGAATGCACCGGTTAGACGATGAAAAACACCTGCGGATTAGAAATCCTGAATCGGTTGTCGTCTAGTGACATCCTTTATTGGGTTCGGTACCAGAGACCAAAGCTGCCGAGCAGGTACATTACCAACCAGCGGGCATCGCCTCTGGGGGCGCTCGATAAGCCGCCATTCGCGTTTGGGCTTGTTTAGCGACCTTGCGCTTTACTCTAACCGGCGCGCGATATTCTGAGGCTTTCAGCAATGGCGAATTCAACTGGGCTAACGCCTCTCGCGGCTGGTTGATGACCGGGGCTTTTGCCAAGACCGGCAGCGGCGGCGGGACAATCGTCGGCAGGCTGGTGTCGAAAACTATGGGTTCAGGCCATTTGTGTGCTGATTTGATGCGGATAATTGACTTGTCCACTCGTGTTTCCCGAAAGAACGTTTGAGAGGGCGCGCTCGGCAAATACCAGTCTGCAATGAACAGCATTCCGAGAAGCAGGCTTCCGACAAAAAAGAAGTAGCGACCTAAGGGCACTTGATTAGTAACCGCGCGATTCTTGGAGCGACCGAAGTCTCTCGTGACCAGTGTTCGCGTATATAAGCAGCAAGCCGAAATTCAGTTCCCACGACCCGGAATACGAAAGCGAATGACTGCCAACACGCCTGGCCTGTTTCAACGCTAGTGGGCCTTAAATCGAATTTGGCAGTCGCCTATTTCGAAAAGTGAGCAATATTGACCATCGAGTCAGAGGAGGATTAGACCCTCGTTGACGACAGCGTGGCGTTGGCAATGATTTGCCATGCGGCATCACTAAGTGAAGGCCGCCTTCGGGCGGCTTTCTTCATATGAGCTGTCCGAATACGGCAATAACGGAACAAATCATCCACAAACGCAGTTATCCTGCATCAACGGAGACGCCTAGAATGCGCCACGCCAAGCCACAGCCCGTTCGCAACAAGATTGACTTGGCTGACCCCAGGCAGGTTCGAATCCTGAGAAGGCGGCTTGGTATATCCGCTGACGATTTGCAGCGCGTCGTTGCGAAAGTGGGTAACTCAATTGCCGCGGTCTGCAAGGAAATCGAACCTCAAAAAGCGATTCCAGTGATCGAACCGAGGCCGGTCCAAATCGAAGCCTCGTCGCCATCGGAAGTTGGAGCGCCATCGGAAGTTGGAGCGGCCGCGTCGGCGGCTTAGTGCTGCGGTATTCTTTCGCGTTCATCGGCTGGAGAGCACGAAGCTGGTGTCCTCCGCGCCCGTCGTACGCTGTCGGAACGAAGATGACCACTAGCGATTGTTCTCAAAACCATGTTTTGGAGACTGCCATGAAGAGACTTATCATTTGCACCGCCGTTCTCGGACTTGCCTTTTCTTCTGCCGCCCAGGCCAAGGGATGCATCAAGGGTGCAGTCGTTGGGGGTGTCGCGGGTTCGGTCGCCGGTCACGGCAAGGTCGGCGCTGTTGCTGGTTGCGTGATCGGTCGCCACGAAGCCAACAAGGCGGACGCGGAAAAGACCAAAACACAAGCTCCGACCTCACCCACGAGAGGCGACGGAAAAATCTAGTGGTCAATGAATGTCGCAAGGTCGACCGGGTCAAACTCCGGGTTTTTCTTAAGGGTCGGCCACCGAGATTCCCGAAATGTGCTCAAAACAAACCATTGGGTGTTCCAGGACGCGCCCATCGAGACCCTGAGGCCCAACTGGCTCGTGCTATGCATTGCGCCGGACGAGGAGATCTCGCTGCAGTTCCAGGTCAAGTGCCCGGGCCGGTGGTGGACCTCGCCGCCGTAAAGATGGACTTCCACTATGATGACTAGTTTCGGAAGGAGCCGAACGTCGGATACGAGACGCTGATCTACGACGTCATGATCGGCGACCCGACGCTATTTATGCGTGCCGACATGGTGGAGCAGGCTTGGCGCATCGTACAGCCCGTGCTCGATGCCTGGACGGCGGAGAAGGTTGACTTTCCGGACTACGACTCCAGCAGTGACGGCCCGAACGCGGCCGACGAGCTGCTCGCGCGAGACGGAGGACGGGTCTGGAGGCCGGTGGCCCAATTATCGGAGCACAAGACGTGAGGGGACATCCGGACATCCGACTTCTGCTCGCAGACGTAGACGGCACGCTGGTCACCCAGGACAAGGTCCTGACCGAGGCGGCGAAGGAAGTTGCCCGCGAACTGCATGACGCCGGCATTGCGCTCGCCATTACCAGCGGCCGGCCACCCCGCGGCATGAGCATGCTGATCAAGCCGCTCGCTCTGCGGGGCGCCATTGCCGGCTTCAACGGCGGCGTGTTTGTCAATCCCGACCTTTCCGTGATCGAGAGCCACATGCTCGATCCCGCGACGGCCAAGCTTGCCCTGAAGTTGGTCCTCGACCAGGGGCTGGACGCCTGGGTCTATACCGAAGATGAGTGGTTGATCCGTGACAAGGAGGCGCCGCATGTGGCGCGCGAGACGTGGACGGTGAAATTCGACGCCAAGGTCGTGGCGTCCTTTACGGATGTGCACCTGGCGCAGGCGGTAAAGATCGTCGGCATCTCCGACGACCTCGCCCTGGTCGCCGCCTGCGAAAAGGCGGTGCAGAACACCCTGGGTGAGAAGGCGAGCGCGGCGCGCTCGCAGCCATACTATCTCGACGTGACCCACCCGCAAGCCAACAAGGGCACAGTCGTAACGACCCTGTCAAAGCTTCTGAACATTCCGCCCGCGCAGATCGCCACGATCGGAGATATGCCAAACGACGTCCTTATGTTCCGCAAGAGCGGTTTTTCCATCGCTATGGGCAACTCCAGCGACGAAGTGAAGGTGCAGGCGAGCGCGGTGACCGACAGCAACGAGAACGAAGGTTTCGCAAAAGCGGTGCGGAAGTTCGTTCTGCCGCCGGCTACCCCATAACCTCCGCGTTTGAGATAAAGCGCGCCTTCGAGGATGTGACGGAAGCCGAGAAGACATGCGATCTGGCGAATTGCGATGATCGTGCGGGTCAGCCAATCGAGGACCAGAACAGTGCCACAACGGTGACAGCCATCGGCGGCACGTGGCGATTTGGTTTCCAATGGAATTAGAAAACCCGGCGGATGTTTCACGCCGATTTAGCTAAGCCCGCTCCGCTCTCGCGGCGTAACAGCCAGCCACCTTGAGCGGCCCCAAGGGGACGACAGTGTCAGTTACTCACGTCACCTTCGCGGGCCGAGGCGAACGATTAGAAGCTGTCAATTAATAGCAACGCTTCCGGCGTAAAGTGCCCGCAACCTCGTCGGCTCACGTGAAATGACCGCCTGTTGGCACTTTTGCGAAGTGCCGGCGGGCTCTGAAATTGTCTGCTTATCGGGGTTGATCGGAAGTGATATCTCCGTCCGTTGTCTGCACGGAGATGTGAATCATGACCGACCTTGGCGTCCAGGATGCGGCGGCGAAGGCCGACCACATGGTCAATCCGGCGTCCCTCGCCGCAAGCATGATCGACGAGCGTGCGCCCGATATCGTGGAAGCCCTCAACGACATGCCTCCGGAACTCGCGGTCGCGGTTCTGCTTCATCTGCCGCCCGATCGCGCCATTGAAGTCCTCGACCAGCCGGGGCTGGAACGCGAACCAGAACTCGTCATCCTGATGCCGCGGGAAGCGGCCGCAAAGCTGCTTGCCGGCGTTTCGGCCGACCGCCTCGCCGACGTCTTCCATCAGGTCAAAGAGCCGCACCGCTCCGAGTTGCTCGATCTGCTGGATCCCGACACCAGGGTCAACATCCGCCGCCTGCTGGAATATCCGAAGGACACCGCCGGATCGATCATGACGACGGAATTCGCCAGCGTTCCCTCAACCTACACCGTCCAGCAGACACTCGACTATATCCGTCACGTGGAAAGCAGCCGAGAAACCGTCTACGCGATCTACGTGCTGGATCCGCAGAGCAAGAAGCTGGTCAAGACGATTACCCTGCGCCGGCTCATCACGGGAGATCCGCAAGCACCGGTGCTCTCGGTTGCCCGTCCAGGCCGCGTGATCACCGCCACTCCCTTCATGGACCGGGAAGATGTCGCGCGCCTGATCTCGAAATACGACCTGCTCGCGGTGCCGGTCGTCGATCACGGTCGCGTCATTGGGATCGTCACGGTCGACGACGTCATCGACGCCATTGTGCAGGAATCCACCGAAGACGTGCAGAAGTTCGGCGGCATGGCGGCCATCAACGAGCCGTACATGGAAATCGGCTTCTGGCAGATGATGAAGAAGCGCGGCGGCTGGTTGTGCGCGCTGTTCCTGTCCGAAATGCTGACAGCATCGGCGATGCAAGGCTACGAGGGCGAGCTCGAGAAGGCGATCGTGCTGACGCTGTTCATCCCGCTGATCATGAGTTCGGGAGGCAATTCCGGATCGCAGGCCACATCCCTTCTGATACGCGCATTGGCCTTGCGCGAACTTGTGATTAAGGACTGGTGGCGCGTGGCGCTGCGGGAGATCCCGAATGGACTGGCTCTCGGGGCGATGCTGGGCCTCGTCGGCATCGTCCGCATTTCGCTCTGGCAGTATCTGGGCTTCTACGACTACGGCGAGCACTGGATGCTGATCGCGCTGACGGTCGCCACCGCCCTGGTAGGCATCGTCATGTTCGGCTCGCTGACCGGATCAATGCTCCCGTTCATCCTGCAACGGATCGGGTTCGATCCGGCCAGCGCTTCGGCACCGTTCGTCGCGACCCTAGTCGATGTCACGGGATTGGTGATCTACTTCACTGTCGCTTCCGTGATCCTTCGGGGAACGCTGCTGTAAACCGGCCAGCCGCCTGATCGAGCGAAGGGCAACGTTCGCTGGCTCAACAATTACTGACGGATCGCTTGGCGGACACGGCTAGGCAACCATTGCCCTTGCGCGGAGTTGTCGGCGACATCAGCCTTCGCCGCCAGTCCTCGTCACGGCGAAACGCTTGCGAAACAATGGTGCGCCGGCTGCCATCTAGTTGGACCTGAGCGGAAAAGGCTCACGACCGAGGCAACGCCCTAAGCGTCACCGTGTCGATGCCGCAACGTTTGGGGTTGCTGGGGCCGATTCTGTTGGGTGCTCGGGGCGGGGAATTAGGAAAGTGTTCAAAATTGGACAGCTGCTGTGAGCTTGATGTGATTGGCTGTAGCCGACGTCGCGAGCCGCCCTCGCGGCGTTCGGACGGCCCTAGATCGCCCAGCGCCGAACTGGGACCGGTTTTGTTGGGGGACGCGCCATGACCGACCTTGAATGTAGATTGGATCGATTTGAGACCCTCGCTGCCGAGTGCGAACTGATTGCCAAGCTGGCGACGGATGGGGCGAAACGTGAGCTATATTTGCGGCTCGCTTTGCATTATCGCGAATTGGTCGCCGACATGCGCAAGGCGATTGCGATTAAAGCCGCCGCATAGCGATAGTCAGCAACGCTTTCGCGCAACGTGAACATCTGCGATGCCTTGGCTCCGGTGAGCTCAAGATCAAACCGCTTGATGCAATTCGACGTGTCGTTCGGGTGCTGTCCAATTCGGACACTCGTGCTGACGAATTAGGACACTGTGCTTGGAACGAATGTCATCGGGGGAGCTTTGCTATGCACGACCGGATGCGAATGCCCCATAGCATCCGATGAATATGACGGCCCCGGCGTCCCCCATGCTGGGGCCGTTTTCGTTTGGAAACCCTGGGGTATTGGCCATTCCCTGTGTCCAAGTTGAATCCTAGAAGCGTCCTAATTTATCTGTTCACTATTTCGAAAGGTGGTCTGTATTGACCAGTACGTCGGGGGGGCGGGCGTGGAAGGCTATTTCCCATCACC
>Ga0210406_10007091_pt1 | contig 11466 bp, 12 predicted proteins | sample IncBWC30MmetaG_FD_155454 | JGI IMG/M metagenome (GOLD analysis project Ga0210406, IMG submission 155454) | Forest soil microbial communities from Barre Woods Harvard Forest LTER site, Petersham, Massachusetts, United States - Inc-BW-C-30-M | ecosystem: Environmental > Terrestrial > Soil >... | reverse complement strand
GCAAGCAGCAGGACCGAACCGAGCGACAGGCCGTACCAGGCATTCTGCACCGCCGACCACAGCGAAAGATTGCTCTGGATCGCGGCGATCGCGGCCACCGCGGCCTTGGCAACCGCGGGCGGCTGATCGCCGCCGATGTCGTTTAACAGCGCCAGCGCCTCCTGGTCGCCGCGCGCCTTGATGGTGGCGATGGCCTCTAGCTTCTCGACGTCGGTGGCATCGGATTTGAACAGCAGGATGGCCGCGCGCGCCTCGGAGAAAGCAAGCTTGGCGGCCTTGTTGGTTTCCTTGGCCAGCGCGCCATCGACGACCGGCAGGAATGTCTCGTCATGGGTTTTGAAGACCGATTGCGCCGCCGCAATCCGCTTGGCGGGATCGGGCGACAACAGCGTCAGGCCGCCGAGCGCAGCCTCGACGGTGCGGCGCAGGCGGTTATTGAGCCGCACGGCGCTGGCGCTGTCGGGGACGCTCGCAACGGCTGCGCCGGTTGCGGCGTCGATCGACTTGCCGTCGGGGCCGGTGAGGTAGACTTTCTTGCTGTCGGGATCGGCCGTCAGGCGGCCGTCCTGCAACGCGCTGATGATCGCAAAGGCGAGCGGATTGCCCGACGTCGCGACCGCGCCGATCGCTTCCTCGGTGTCGGAAAAATCGTCATTGGCGAACTTGCCGACCGCGTCCTCGAAGGCTCCGGCGAACGCCGGCAGCGCGAACGCGATCAGCGCAATCGAGAGCGCAAGCGCGCGAAGGCGAAAGAGGACGTTGGCAGGCACTGCGCTACCCCGGCAGAAGTAGAGAGAAGGCGGCGGCATCGCCGCCTTCTCCGGTCACGTCAGTAGTCAGGAGCCCTGACCGCCGCACTTGTTGGTCTTGACGTTGTAGTTGCCGCACTTCTTGCCGACCCAGTCGCCGATCAGGTCCTTGGAGCCTTCCAGCTCCTTCGACCATGCGTCGCCGGCCACCAGGCCAGGGGTCTTCCACACCACGTCGAACTGGCCGTTGCCCTTGATTTCGCCGATGAACACCGGCTTGGTGATGTGGTGGTTCGGCAGCATCTTCGAGATGCCGCCCGTCAGGTTCGGCGCTTCGGTGCCGGGCAGCGCGTCGATCACCTTGTCCGCATCGGTCGACTTCACCTTTTCCACCGCCTTGACCCACATGTTGAAGCCGATGACGTGCGCCTCCATCGGATCGTTGGTGGTGCGCTTCGGATTCTTGGTGTAGGCCTGCCAGTCCTTGATGAACTTCTCGTTCGCAGGCGTCTTGATCGACTCGAAGTAGTTCCAGGCGGCGAGATGGCCGAGCAGCGGCTTGGTGTCGATGCCGGCGAGTTCTTCTTCACCGACCGAAAACGCGACCACCGGAATGTCGGTCGCCTTGATGCCCTGGTTGCCGAGTTCCTTGTAGAAGGGAACGTTGGCGTCGCCGTTGATGGTCGAGACCACCGCGGTCTTTTTGCCGGCCGAGCCGAACTTCTTGATGTCGGCGACGATGGTCTGCCAGTCACTATGACCGAACGGCGTGTAGTTGATCATGATGTCTTCCTGCTTGACGCCTTTCGACTTCAAGTAGGCTTCGAGAATCTTGTTGGTGGTGCGCGGATAGACGTAGTCGGTGCCGGCCAGCACCCAGCGCCTCACCTTTTCGTCCTTCATCAGGTAGTCGACGGCGGGGATCGCCTGCTGGTTCGGCGCGGCACCGGTGTAGAACACGTTGCGCTCGCTCTCTTCGCCCTCATACTGGACGGGATAGAACAGGATGCTGTTGAGTTCCTTGAACACCGGCAGCACCGACTTGCGCGACACCGAGGTCCAGCAGCCGAACACGACCGCGACCTTGTCCTTGGTGATCAACTCACGCGCCTTTTCGGCAAACAGCGGCCAGTTCGAGGCGGGATCGACAACCACGGCCTCGAGCTTCTTGCCGAGCACGCCGCCCTTCTTGTTCTGCTCGTCGATCAGGAACAGGACGGTGTCCTTCAACGTGGTTTCGCTGATCGCCATGGTGCCGGATAGCGAGTGGAGGACGCCGACCTTGATGGTGTCGTCGGCCGCTTTCGCGCCTGTGAAACTGGCCAAGCCCAACATCAACCCGGCGGTCGCCGCCAGCCAGCGACGACGGCTCGAAGGCGTCGCTTTGCTTTGAATAATTTGAATAGGCATGAGCTGTGATCTCCCTGACGCAGACGTGGAAAAACGCTGCGACGGCCCCCGCGGCCGCCTGCATTAACGGAATCGCAAGAACCATGCCACCGTCGCCGAATGGCATAAGCATATGGCTTCGTTGAGGAATCTTGCTCTACCCACCAGCTCCCGGCGCTGGTTTCGCTCATTTTTTAGACAGAAGAAATGTATGCTTTGTCGGCAAAATGTATAATTTACAGGCAAAATCGGCCGATTGTCTAAATTTCCGGCATCGATTCATTTCGCATCGCAGCGTCCAAAGCTGGATTTCACCTTGAAAGTGCCGGGTTCGTGTTCCATATGAACGCAAAGACCTTGTCGTTTCATCGAATCGGGTCGTCGCGAGCCGCGTGTTCTAAGCCTCCAGGGTTCCAACCTCCGAGGCTTCTGGCTTGCCCTTTCAGCCAACCCGACCGACGCCCCAACACGCGGGTGTCCCTGACACCCAAGCCGTGCTCCTGGCTGATATTGCCAGGCGCCTGCCTTTTGACATGGAAAGAACCCTCCTTTTGACCTCCTTTCAGGATTTCGGCCTCGCCGATCCAATCGCCCGTGCGCTCAAGCAAGAAAATTATCTGACGCCCACACCCATCCAGGCTCAAACCATTCCACTCGCGCTCGCCGGCCGCGACGTCGTCGGCATCGCCCAGACCGGCACCGGCAAGACCGCGGCCTTCGCGCTTCCGATCCTGCACCGCATCCTGCAGAACCGCATCAAGCCGCAGCCGAAGGCCTGCCGCGTGCTAGTGCTGAGCCCGACCCGGGAATTGTCCGGACAGATCCTCGACAGCTTCAACGCCTATGGCCGCCACATGCGCCTGACCTCGGCGCTGGTGATCGGCGGCGTGCCGATGGGACGCCAGGTCCGCTCGATCATGCAGGGCGTCGAGGTGATGGTGGCTACCCCCGGCCGCCTGCTCGACCTTGTGCAAAGCAACGGCTTGAAGCTCAACCAGGTCGAGTTCCTGGTGCTTGACGAGGCCGACCGCATGCTCGACATGGGCTTCATCAACGACATCAGGAAGATCGTCGGCAAGCTGCCGATCCGGCGGCAGACGCTGTTCTTCTCGGCGACGATGCCGAAGGATATCGCCGAGCTCGCCGAACAAATGCTGCGCGACCCGGCGCGCGTCGCCGTGACGCCGGTCGCCTCGACCGTCGAGCGTGTCACCCAGCGCATCATCCAGGTCGACTTCGCGGCCAAGCCTGCCCTCCTGGCCCAGCTCCTGAAACAGGAAGCGGTCGACCGCGCGCTGATCTTTACCCGGACCAAGCATGGCGCCGACAAGGTGGTGAAAAGCCTCGCCAAGGCCGGTATCGCCGCCAACGCCATTCACGGCAACAAGTCGCAGAACCATCGCGAGCGGGTGCTGGCGGCGTTCCGCTCCGGCGAGATCCGCATCCTCGTCGCCACCGACATCGCCGCCCGCGGCATCGATGTCGACGGCATCAGCCATGTGGTGAATTTCGACCTGCCCAACGTGCCCGAAACCTACGTCCATCGCATCGGCCGCACCGCACGCGCCGGCGCCGACGGCATTGCGATCTCGCTGGTCGCCGGTGCTGAGGAAGTTGCCTATCTGCGCGACATCGAACGCCTGATCCGCATCGCGCTGCCGCGGGAAGACCGCCGCACACCGGGTCACCGCGACGCGGCCCCCGCGCCGGCACAACATCGCGGCGGCCGGCCGCACGGTCATGCGCATGGTGTCCGTGCACATGATGCGGCGCAAGGGCCGAAAGGGCCTCGCCGACCCCGCCGTTCGGGTGGTAATAATGGTGCTCCACCAAGCAATCGGCAGGAGCCGCACCGTGCGCCGCATGGCGGCGGCAAGACTGAAGGGATACAAGGCGTTGCCTTTTTGCATCGCGAAAGCCGTCCAAAGCTTCGCCCCAACCGCAACCAGCAACCGCGCTAGCCGTCGATCGATCTGGAGAACCACATGGCTAAAGAAGAGCTGATCCAGTTCGAGGGACTGGTCACCGAAATCCTCCCCGACGCGCGTTATCGCGTCCAACTCGACGCCGGGCACGAGATCGTCGCCTATACCGCGGGCAAGATGAAAAAAAACCGGATCAAGACGCTGGCGGGCGATCGGGTGACGATCGAGATGTCGCCCTATGACCTCGAGAAAGGGCGGCTGATCTTCCGCCACAAGGACGAGCGCCCAAGTGCCACTGGCGCTCCGCGCGGCGCACCGCCCCGCGGCGGTCAATTCCGCCGCCGATAGATGCCGTCCGGGCTGCCTCGAAACCGCGCATGACGGCCGCCCGTCACAACATCGTGTCGCTGCGCGGGCGGCCCTGCGGCGGCCTTCGCTCGGGATTCAAAAAATCGTGTGGGTCAGGATTGTTTTGGAGACTTGATTCCAATAATATGACCGCAATCGATTTTCGGCCGGACGACATTAGCTATCCCCCGGTACAGCCGGTTCAGGCGCTGACGACCCTTCCAAAAATTCGATCTCACCAGCCCGCCGAAAGTGGGTTTCGACATTTGATATCTGAGAAGGGACTATCCCGTGAGCATGGGAACCGTGAAGTGGTTTAACGCCACCAAGGGCTACGGCTTCATCCAGCCGGATGACGGCGGCAACGATGTGTTCGTACATATCAGCGCGGTCGAGCGCGCCGGGCTTGGAACGCTGCGTGAGGGCCAGAAAATCTCCTACGAGATCGTGGCGGATCGCCGCTCTGGCAAGTCTTCGGCCGACAATCTGCGCGCCGCCGGCTAAACGGTCTCCGAACAGGCCTTGTTTCGCAAAGGCCTTGGCTTGACGGAAATCCTGCCTAACCGAGACCAAACAAAAAAGGCCGCGCCGACTGCGCGGCCTTTTTATTTCAGCGATACGCCGCTTCCGCGACGGCAACCGGCAATGGCCAAAGTTACAACGTCGGACAGGGGGGTGTCGTGCCGTTGGTGGACGCCGGATAAATGACGCAGACCGATTGCCGCGGACGGGTATAGGCGACGTCGCTCAGATTGACGCCGGCCTTCATCACATAGCCGATGGTGGGCGTGTAGAGAAAGCTGACCTCGCTGTAGATCAAATAGGTATTGCCGACCGCAAGCCCCGCCGGGATCGTGACGATAGAACTCGTGGCGCGCGGTGTGGTACCTGTGGTACTCTTGCTCCATTGCACGCGGGCCTGAAGGGTGTTGGGATCGATGAACAGCTCCGAGATCGTCGCTCTGACGGACGGATAGCCGTTAGCCGGAACATAGGGCTGCATGATGCCGTTGCCGGCGTTAAAATAGTTGGTGAGGTCGGTGTCCGCGACCCCCGTCGGCGGCGACTGCGAGGTGAGGTCGGACAGCGTGCGCGCCATTATCGTGACCTTGCGATCGACCGCCACCGCGGAGGAAAACTCGACGACGCCGAAGAACAGCACCAGCATGATCGGCACGATCACCGCGAATTCGGTGGCCGCGATAGCGCCGCGATCCTCCCACAAATCGCGCGCGGAGCGCGTCGCGCGGAGCCACATCCTGGATGCCGCTTTCATGGCGCTGCTCATGGGCAAGTTCCGTTGTAAGGCTCGTTCCTGAACGCGGCGGTTCCGGACAAAAGCCGCTTGCTGCCCGTCAAATTCGCGATGTTGTAGCCAAGGCCGGTGACGATCAGCGGCCATTGATAGAACAACCTCACGACCACGATATCGCAGGGGCCGCCCGTGTTGTATTGCATGTTGTTGATGAAACTGCCGCCGCTGTCGATCTGGCTGCTGATCACGATGTTCGAGAACGAGTTATAGCGCTGGACGTCGACATAGATATTGCTGCAGTTGAACAGCACACTAGCGACAGCGCCAGACGGGCAAACGACGTTGGACATGAAATGCCCCTGGTCGTAGCCCGCGGTCTGCGTTTGGCCGGTGAAGATCGAGCGAGCGGAATCCTGCGTTACCGTCTCCAGCACCTGGTCGGCGAAGAACACCAACCCGGTCTCGATGATCGCAAACAGCAGCGCAAAGAATACCGGAGCGACCAGCGCGAACTCGACGGCGGCGGAGCCGCGGCGGTTGCGGCGGAATCGGCGCGATAGACCTCTGACGGAAGCCGTTGAAACAACGGACGGCATTGAGAAATCCCCGGACAGCAACAAACTTACCGCGAGATGGTAGAGGAGATTCATTGTTGAAAGCTTGTGCGCGGTCAGAACAAGCTGCCGGTTCGCATTAACCGATCGTTAACCAGGGCGGCGGCGAGGCCAAGGCTAACCGCCAGCGCCCGGCTTGCAGAGCGGTGTACAGGAAAGCATCTCGCGCTCATCGACGCCACGAAACACCGTAACCATCCCGTCGCCGGAATCGTCGGCGCGCGGAGCGTCCTGCGTATGGGCATCGACCAGGCTGCGCAACGCCAGCGAGAGCGTCCCGGTTTGCCGCGCCCGGGCCAGAGCCTCGGCCTGCGCAGGCTTCAGCTCAAGCGTGGCGGTCTTGCCGACCACCGAATTCTGGCCATCCTTTTCGCGCGGGGCCTGATCGATGGCAAGAACGCGGATATTGGGCAGAATGATTTCGGACGTGATGACATCCTTGCCGGTTGTCGCATTCTTCTGTCGCTTCGACAGGATGACGTCGACGCGGTCGTTGGGCAGGATGAAGCCGCCGGCACCCGTTTCAGGGGAAATTTCGGTCGAAACCGCCCGCATGCCGCCCGGCAATACCGCCGCCATGAATCCGGAGCCGTTGGTCTTGACCAGCTTCGGATCGCGGATCGGTTCGCCCGCGATGAAGGGCGAGCGAGCGATCGATCCGGTGAGCTGGGAGGTCGCGTCCGGGCGATCGCTGCGGCGAATGAAGTTGTTGCTCGCGGTCGCCGAGGGCCAGGTCTGCCATTGCACATCGTCGGGGCCGACGGATTGCCCCAGTGCGATATCCGACTTCGCCACCAGAACATCGACCGTCGGCAATTGTGCCACCGGCTCGACTGCAACTGTCTTGGTGTCAGAGCTGCTTGCGAGATAGGCCGCAACGCCGCCCGCCGATAGTGCGATGGCCAGAACCACAATACGCGCGGTTTTCATTCGGCTTACTCTTTACGCTACTCTGTTGGCCTCGAAATCCCGCAAATCCTTTTGAGATAAGCGGCAGACCGGGGCCGAAAGACACAACGATCCGGACCTGATGATCCTGACGATCACACTTGGCCAATCTGCCTTTAATAGATGAACGAACTGCAAACCAGGAGCCGACAAGGCGATCGATGATCGCTCCGGCCTATCGCCGGAACGGATAGGCCAGTTGCCCGACGATCTCGGCAGGCATGGCGGCCTCGTCCTTACCGTAGTTATCCGGAAGCTCGTTTTCCGGCATCCGGAAGGTGCCGAACAGCACATCCCAGATCGGGAAAGTGCCGGCGAAATTGGTGTTGCCGCCGTCTCCCAGCGCGGTGTGATGCCAGCGGTGGAACACCGGCGTCGCCAGCAAATATTTGAACGGGCCGAGCGTCCAGTTCAGGTTGGCGTGCACGAACGCGGAATGGAAGGTGGTGAAGGGTCCGACCCAGAGCATGACGTTCGGCGAGATACCCGCCATCAAGAGGATGACGTCGACCAAGATGGTGCCGAGGAACAGGTTCACGGGATGAAAGCGCGCCGCCGAAATCCAGTCCAGCTCTTCGGACGAATGATGGATCGCGTGATATTTCCAAAACCCGCCGCCATGAAACATCCGATGCAGCCAATACAGCATGAAGTCCGACATCACCAGAAACAGCAGTCCCTGCAGCCATAATGGCAGCGCGGCGAGCGGACCGTGGCCGTTGTCGTAGAAGGCGATCAGCTCGTCGGCGTCGTGGATCTTGAAAACCACGCCGGCGCCGAGCACGAGCAGGCCGATCCGCAATACGCGCGCGAACAGCGGGACGAAGAACCAGTAGCAAATGTCGGTGACCAGTTCGCGCTTGCGCCACCACGGCGTGCCGGGATTGCAGGCCCAGAAATGGGTCAAGACCGAAAACACCAGCGCTAGCCCGATCGTGATGGGCACCACCTTCTCGATCGTCTGGCCGAGCATCTCGACGACTTCAAGGGGCAGATTGGACATGGGCGCCTCACCGGATCAGCTCCCCGAAGAGGTACGCCTCGCGCACTTAAGGAGCCGTGAACGGAAGGCCCCGGCACCGCGCGCAGCCTCTATAATGTGTCGTTCGAAACCAATATCGAATTGCAACGCAGGGCTTAATGCGAAATTTACTGTGCTCGCGAAGACCTGGTTCCTGCGACGTTTACGCAGTTGAATTAACCGCGCCGAAATTTGTCCGACCTTAGGGTGACGGCATGGTCACGGTGCTGAGAACGCCGTCAAGACCAGACCCTAGTGCGACCAGCCACGTGTACATGGAGTTACCTGATGAAGAACCTTATTGCTCGTTTCGTGAAGGATGAGTCGGGCGCCACCGCGATCGAATACGGCTTGATTGCAGCTGGCATCTCGCTTGCGATCATTGCCGCGGTCAACGGCCTCGGCACCAACCTGAGCGGCAAGTTCGTTTCGATCAACGCCTCGCTGAAGTAAGCGACGGTTACGGCCGAGCACCAGGGGCCCCGGCGATTCCGGGGCCTTTGTTGTTTCTGCCGTCGCGTGGCGTGTTGCGTATGCGTAAACCTGATCCCATTGCTGCCGCGGCAAGAAAGGCCCTGCCTTCGCCCGGCAAGGAAGACAGCGCGCCCGTGCAGCTGGTTTGCCTGGCGCTGGCACTGTCGGTTCTCGTGCTAGGCTGCCGCATCGCCAGTATCTGGTGAGCGTCGGATGTTTTCCGATTGTTTAACTCTGGCGGCTACGCTTCGGCGATGCCCCGATTCCGCGCGGGCCGTACGGCGTTTGTAATCCCATGATTCTCGATATTGCGCGTCTTTCGCTGTTTCCGGCTCTGATGGCGTTCGCAGCCGCCAGCGACCTCCTGACCATGACGATTTCAAACCGGGTGTCGCTGGCGCTGGTCGCGGGCTTCCTGGTTGTTGCGCTCGCCAGCGGCATGGGCCTGTCGGACATCCTGTTGCATGCGGGCGCCGGCGCGGCCGTGCTGACGGTGGCCTTTGCCTGTTTCGCCATGGGCTGGGTCGGCGGCGGCGACGCAAAGACGGCAGCCGCGGCCGCACTTTGGTTCGGTTTTGCCGATCTGATGAACTACCTGGTCTATGCCTCGCTGTTCGGGGGCGCCTTGACGCTGTTGCTGCTTCAGTTCCGGCAATGGCCGCTACCCTATGCCCTGGCCGGCCAGACCTGGCTGCTCAGGCTGCACGCCAAGGAGAGCGGGATCCCCTATGGCATCGCGCTCGCCCTCGGCGCGCTGGCGATCTATCCGGAGACCGAATGGGTGAGGGCGATCGACCTTGCCCACTTCGCGGTCCGCTGACCGCGCAGGTAACTCTCCGTTAAGGCAATTTACTCACGCTCCATTAACCATGCTTTGACGAATAGCTGGTCAACTCCCATCACGGCGGCGGAAGCGTCGCAGCGTAATGTGGAAAGTGAAGCGTATGAACACCGCACGCATTATCGTGCTGACCATCGCACTCGGTGCCGGCGGCATTGCCGCATACGCTGCGAGCCGGTCCGACAACACGCCAGCCCCGACTGAGCCGGTTGCATCATTGCAGGCGGTACACGTGCTTGTCGCAACGACCGACATCGGGCCAGGCCGAGCGGTCAAGCCCAAGAGGACACCGGCATGAAGTTCAGGGTAACTCGGGCGAAGATGCGGACTTTCACAGTCCGCGCCCTGTCGTTTTCAGCGGTCGCCGCGCTCACGCTCAATCCGGCTTTGACGCCCGTGGTGGCGAGCGACTATCGCGTCGCAGCGCCGACGGTCGCCGACGGGGACATGAACGCACGGTTCCTTTCGCTCGGCATCGGCAAATCGATCGTGGTCGATTTGCCGCGCGACATCAAGGATGTGCTGGTTGCCGATCCGAAGATCGCCAACGCCATCGTCCGTTCCTCCCAGCGCGCCTATATCATCGGCGCCGCGGTGGGCCAGACCAATATCGTGTTCTTCGATTCCGCCGGCCTGCAGATTGCCGCCTATGACATCGCGGTCAAACGCGATCTCAACGGCGCGCGCGCCGCCTTGAAGCAGACGCTGCCCAATTCCGACATCCAGATCGACGGCCTCGGCGATAGCGTCATATTGACAGGCACAGCAGCAAGCCCGATCGAGGCGCAGCAGGCAGGCGAACTTGCGGCCCGGCTCGCCGGCGGCGCCGAAAAGGTCGTGAACTCGATCACCGTCCGCGGCCGCGACCAGGTGATGCTGAAGGTCACGCTCGCCGAGGTCCAGCGCTCGATCATCAAGCAGATGGGCATCGATCTCAGTGCCAGCATGAACTACGGCACCGCGGTCGTGAAATTCAACAATGCCAACCCGTTCACCGCGAACAACGCGCCGCTCGTTCCCAACAACGCCCTTACCACCTCGTTCGGCTCGACGCCCACAGTCCAGGCGACGCTGCGCGCAATGGAGAGCGCCGGTGTCGTGCGGACGCTCGCCGAACCCAATCTGACGGCGATCTCCGGCGAATCCGCGACTTTTATCTCAGGCGGCGAATTTCCTATTCCGACCGGCGTGACCTGCCAAACGACGGCATCGGGCTCTATCGGAAATTGCGTCCAGACGGTCAGTTTCAAGAAATTCGGCATCTCGCTCAACTTCACGCCGGTGGTGCTGACCGAGGGCCGGATCAGCCTGCGGGTGATGACCGAAGTGTCGGAAGTTTCGGCCGATAACTCTTTGACGGGCGGTGCCGGTGGAACGACGATTCCCTCGATCAAGACCCGCCGCGCGGAAACCACCCTGGAAATTCCCTCGGGCGGCGCGATGGCGATGGCCGGCCTGATCCAGGATCAGACCAAGCAGGCCATCAACGGAATGCCCGGACTGATGCAGCTTCCGATCCTGGGATCGCTGTTCCGCAGCCGCGACTATGTCAACAACCAGACCGAGCTGATGGTGCTGGTGACGCCCTATATCGTTCGCGCGGTGGCGCAGAAGGACCTGTCGCGGCCCGACGATGGGTTTGCGGCGACGTCGGACCCGCAGGCCGATCTGTTGGGCAGCCTCACTCGCATCTACGGCGTGCCCGGCCGCACCGAGCCGCCGGGCCGCAACTACCACGGCGCTTACGGCTTCATCACCGATTGAGGCGGACAAGGACGAAAACGATGACAGTTAGAACATCCCTTGATCGCAGTCGCGCCGTCCGCACGGCGGGCGCGCTGATTGGTCTTGCCGTCGCGCTTTCGGGCTGCCTGCGTACCGGTGAAGAGGTGACGACGGCGA
>Ga0210406_10007090_pt1 | contig 11468 bp, 8 predicted proteins | sample IncBWC30MmetaG_FD_155454 | JGI IMG/M metagenome (GOLD analysis project Ga0210406, IMG submission 155454) | Forest soil microbial communities from Barre Woods Harvard Forest LTER site, Petersham, Massachusetts, United States - Inc-BW-C-30-M | ecosystem: Environmental > Terrestrial > Soil >... | reverse complement strand
CACTGCGCGACTACTGGTGCGAAATCGAACCCTAAACGCTTCCCTCTTGCTTCTCTCCGGTGTCCTTTGCTGGACTGAGCGTCCGGCCGTCCGCTGCGTGGTGAATGTCAATTGTTCCATTCACGTTATTCAATCTAATCTCCGCGCCGCCACCGCCAAGTTCGCCGCGTAGATCGTGGCCAATAAAATGGTGATTGTTCGTGTGCAGACCGAAGTCGTTGTCGATCCCGCCGTGTACCGTATTGGCTTCAATGCTGGCCTTGGCATCTGAGGGCAGGGTTAAATCAATGCTCCCGTTCACCGACGAGAGTTCAACCCTGGCCGCAGCGCGTTCAAACTTTGCCTCCAGTTCACCATTAACCGTGGCCAGTTTCGCTTCTCCTCCGAGTTCCTTCGCGGTCAAGCTGCCGTTCACGCAGGAGGCACGCACCTCTCCCTGCACCCCGGCCACTTCCAGCGACCCATTTATCAGCTTGATCTCATCGAGCCGCGCTTTGCGGGGAACGGTCAGCGTGTATTCAACCGACCCAGGATTGTTGTGCTCCCCATCCCCTCCGTCATGACGATCGCGGTAGTGGGTCTCGATAGAAATGGAATCATTGTGCGCATTGATACGAATCTCTATGTCTTTCAGCCGGGCATCGTCATGCGCCCGCTTCACGGCGTCCACTTTGACCTCGTTCTGGTCCCACGCCGTGATGTGCACGGCGCCATTAATGTTCTCCAGTTCGATGCGTCCATCGGCGGCAAGCGGGTACGTATGGTGAAATTCCTCGGTGACGACTGCGCCTTCGTCATCCCATGCGCGGGCTAAAGCAGAGTTCAGCAGTAGCGCCAAAAACGCGCCGAGTATTGCGCCTGTCCAGGTGGCTAAGCGGCGATTCCGTTGCATAACGCCTCCGTGTCCATTTAGACGGGAGATCCGAAGAATGGTTAGGAGACTTTATCGCGGAGTTTGTCAGCGTGGTTTGTTCCCGCATCGGAGATCACGTACGCGATCAGAATTGCCATTATCGGCTCAATCGGATGGCGATACCTCGAATGCGGATAAACGAAGTAGTAGATGGCCGGATAAGAGACCATCAGCCAGAAAAAGAGCCCCGCCCCGGGTTGTCGTCTGCGTAGGGCGCGTCCCAGTCCCCAAAATGCGAGAATCGAAGATGCGAGAAATGCAGAGTTATCCACCAGTGCAGACATTTCAGACGATCGCGGCCTTCCCGCCCAGTAGTACACGAAACGTTTGAAGCTGATCCAGGCGAAGCGGCCGTAATCAGCGCGGATGAAATCCATTGCCTCGCGCTTGCGTTCCGCTATGTAGTCAGTCTCTCCCATCTGTTCGTACTGCTGCAGCGCCACCGAATTCTGCGTTGGGTGCAGATAGGACATCCACGTTCCATCCGCGCCTGGACCGTTGCCGAGGCGAAGCTCCGCGCCGAAATTTGAGCGAATGAAAACGAACTTGCCGAATGCTTCGTAGTTGCGCACCAACCATGGGGCGATTGCTGCGACGAAGAAAACCGACGCCAACGCCACGCCTACGAACGATGCCTTCCCTGCTTTCCATCGCCGGTACCAGACCCACAACCCGGACGCCGGCAGAAATGAAATCAGTGAAGTGTTCGTCAGCGCGGCCACGCCCCAGAGCAAGCCAAATCCAATCCACGGCGTTAGGCCGTTGAGTTCCTCCAGTTCCAGAGTCAACCAAAAAATAACGGCGAGCAACAAAGCCGCCAGGCTGGTTTCCCAAACCCAGCGCGTGGACCAATACATCACCGTTGGCAATAACGCCCAGGCCCAGGCGCTCCACACCGCAACTTTTTCGCTGAAAGATTTTCGCGCGATAAGGAAAATCGGAATACACGTCAGCGCGGAAAAAACGCTATTAATTGTGAGCAAAATAAACGCCGACGCGTGCGTATATATGCCACTGAGTTTGAAGACCGAGGCGATCAAATAAGGATAAAGCGGTGGTTCCCAGGCGGTCAGGCCGGTCATTGGACCGAATGGGTCAGCAAAGCCACGTCCGGTGGCAATGGCGTGGCCGATCCTCCCCATTTCGTAGCCAAAGCCAAAATCGTTTTGATCAGGTTTGAACTTGTAGGTGTGGGCGAGCACGATGTAAGCCAGCCGCAACGCTAAGGCGATTGTGACCATCCAGAATAAAGACGTGCGGGCGCGTGACCACCATCCAAGGAAGACCGCTAGGGTGGGTATATCCGCGATCCGAAGAGAAGGCGAGACTTGTGCCATGCCAAGTCTAGCTTCTCACAAAAGATTAAAGGGGAGGTTACTTGCCGTACTTACGCCACAGACGGGAAAGCGCTTTTTTAAAGTAGCCCTCCCCGACACTAACTTGCAGCGACGGGGAGGGCCGCTACGCTTGCCTGTAGCAGTTCCAAATCTAGTCCGTTCGCCGTCGCCATGAAAGCGTCAAAGTGCGCCACTCCGGAAGTTGCTAACAAATAGTGGAGTCTCAAGGAAATTGACACGACCCTTGCGCCACTCCTAGACTCACACTTCAGGAACGCCCATGCCCTATATCAAACTCACCACGCAATCCGAGCTTCCCGGCGAAGGAGAAGCCAAGGAATTCGAACTCGGCGATAAAGTGATTTGCGTCGCTAACGTGAACGGCGCCATCACTGCTATGGATAACGTCTGCCTCCACATGGGTGGGCCGCTCGGGCAAGGCTTCATCGAAGGAAACAAGATCGTCTGCCCCTGGCATGGCTGGGAGTACGACCTTCAAACCGGCGAACTCGGCGACGATCCTAAATCCAAGCTCGCCGTGTATCCGGTTAAAACCGAGAATGGCGATGTGCTCATCGAGATTTGAGCGCCCCACATAAAAAAATCGGGCGGCGCCTGAAACAAGTTCCGGCAAACCGCCCGAAAATTTCCCTCACCTTAACGAGTCGAAGCTTCTTTTGCACTCTGCACCGCGCTCACAAACGCGCGCGCATCCTCATTAGGAATCGGTACATTTCCTTGGAGAATGTCCTTGAACGGGACGTCTTTGCCGTACCACTCGCGGGTGGCTTTGCCGTCCTGCTGCAACTCGGCGCCGTTCAACGATGCACCGATGAAAGCGCCCTTGCTGGCTGAGTAGGTCAGGATGCCAGCTTTAAATCCAGCATCAGCAGATGCTGACCGCCCCACTGGTCCGGCAGCAGCTGAAACGTCCGCGCCTACTTTAATGTGACCGGCAAGGAGATCATTCATTCCCTGATCGTTCATGATGAACATCACCAGATCAGTGCTCTTGCCGCCAATCTGCGCTCCCCAACTAATTCCCGACACTGAAAACGGCGCCGGTGCGCTCCAGCTTCCATTGCTGGTGCGGCAGGTCGCGACCCCGGTTCCATGTTCGCCGCCAACAATGAATGCTCCCTTTACCAGCTTCGGAATGACGGCGACGCACTTCGCACTTTCCATTACTTCGTTCGGAACACCCTGGTCCGGCGCTGAAGAACTGATGTGGTGAATTACTTCAGCCGATTGTTGCAGTTCGCCCTCATTTTTCGAATTTTCGTCCGCCGCCCAACCGATCGTGGCCAGGCACAACACCACTACTCCTATGGATAGCAACTTCATATTGTTTACACCCTCCTGTTTTTAATCGAGTCCAAATCGTCCTTTCGATTCCGTCAGGACGGCTGGAGTTTTCCCTTAAAGCGTCCAGTCCAGCCGTGCTGGCCAGAGCAGGCGTGAGCGCGAGGAGAGAAGTACTGCGGCCGACGCCGATTTCACAGGACTTAGCGCAAGAGACGCTTCTCTCTCGAAAAGTCTTAAGAAAGACATTAATCAATCCTCAATGTTGTTCTTCTTCCGATTGGAGCATCCGGCTCCGTCGGGAAGATTAGGGCGCGACACTAAATCGAATGGAACAGCTCAGAAGATTTGTTGGCGGGCGCAAACGAAAAGGCCACCCGGCAACAGGGCAGCCTTTTCTCAAGGGAGAATAGTTCCAACGGAGGGTTAAACCGTCAAAACTTTCTGGCGAAATCTTATGAGCCTGAAACTAGGGTGTCAAGGAAAGTTTTGATAAATAAATCTTTTGTTTTCAACGCATTGTACAAGAGTTGTCAGAAAGCCGGAAATGCTTCATTTTGAGACAAAACACTGCCGCGAATACCTCAACTGGCATTGATTGAAGAACTTAGGCTCGGCTTTGCGGCTTTTCGTCCCGGTCGGAAAGGTGCAAAGAGATAAATTCCATCTGTTCCGGGCGGTCGAAGACTTTGCCCGGCAGCAGCCGTTTCATGACAACTCGCAGCCCGCCGAACGCAATTCCTGCGACGATGGAGAGTCCGCAAACAATTGCAGCAAGAATGATGACGCCAACAATCAGATTGGCTGCATTATCGCGGCGGGTGAAATACGTATTCTCGTTCCAGGTAACATCAGCATCGTAATTCACCGCGGAAACCAGTGACTTCGCATCGCCTTCAGAAATTTGCCCGCTTGCCAGGACCAGAATCGGACCAGTCCTTCTGGCAGTCACAACGGAATCCAACTGATGCGATTGCTGCGCTGACTCGATCTGCTTTAACTGCGTGGCGGCGATTTGCGGCGTCGGATAGCTGATCAGCATTAATTTGGCGTCGGCCCCAGAGATGTTGTAATCGCCCAGCACCACCTCCGCGCTCTTGCTGAAGTCAACGTATCTCGCTGGAAGGGGCGCCGCCGTGGCTTCGAGGGCCAACGGACCCACGATATATTTCGCGGTATTCTTCACGTATGACTGCTTGGGAAGATAGATCGGAAGTCCCGGCAGATTGGCGGTCGATCCCGCAGGGCGTGGAAGCTTATCCGCGAGTTCGCGGAGTTCCGCGGCAGACATTGCCGAGAGCCGCTGAAATACCGCATCGACAAGAATATTTCCCCTGTAGAAAAGAACGCGCTCGTTGAGTGATGCGCCCTGATCGCCAATCTTCTCGTTCAGCATCTCCGGCGTCTTATAAAAGGTGAACGCCCCGTACGCTCCGCTGGCATCCTGAAAGCGTGCAGCTTTCACCGTGACCTTGCGTCCGTCGTCGCGAAGGTAGGTCGCGCCTGCAAAATCGGTAAAGCCGTACTCCTTCATTAGTCCTGCATTTGTGGGATCGGCTGATTCAGGATTAATACTGGTTGCAGCGACCTTGACCATCTGCCATCCTCCGAACGCTTTTGGCAGGATCGACGGCGGGTTGGGGAGCCCGGCACCCAGGCAACATGTAGCCAGGACGATCTGCAAAAACAAAACTAACAGGGATCTTTGGAATCTCATGAAAGCGGCTGGCGCAGAACTCCTTAGACTTAGACTACAGAGAGGAAGAGAAAGTTTCCACTTGGACAGGGCTATTCAGCCGAGGTTTTCTCGATTTTGCTTGCGACCTTTAGACCGCCCAGTCCGTCAATGTAGCGCGAAATTCCACGATAGAGGGATTCCGCTATGCGCTGTCGGTACTCCGCAGTCTTGAGCCGCCTTTCGTCTGCGGGATTGCTGAGGAAGGAAATTTCCGCCAGGATCGATGGCATGTTGGCGCCGATCAATACCACAAACGGGGCTTTCTTCACGCCCCGGTCGCGTTCCCCGGGATTCCTCGCGGCCAGACCGCTGTGCAGCGCCCCCTGAACATCCGAGGCGAACTCCCGCGATTCTTCGATTTTCTCTTTCAAGGCGATTTTCTTAACCAAGTCCTGCAACTCGTGAATCGATTTGTCGGACGCAGCGTTTTCGCGGGCAGCCACTTCAAGCGCCTCTGGCGACGAGGTGAAATTCAAGTAGTAGGTTTCCACTCCGCGCGCGTCAGGATCATGGCTGGAGTTGGCATGCACGGAAACGAACAGGTCAGCCTCCTCCTGATTTGCGATTGCAGTGCGGGTCTCGAGCGGGATGAAAGTGTCATCGCGACGGGTGAACGCTACCTGAGCGCCCAACCGCGCTGCCAGCAGTTTGCCCAGACGCTTGCTCACATCCAGCACCAGATCTTTTTCGAGCAATCCGTCTGGGCCGATGGTGCCGGTATCGTGGCCACCGTGACCTGGATCGATTACAATTTTGCCGATTCTCAATCCCAGGGTTCGAATCAAAGACCGTTCGCCGTCTGACGTGGGTTGAGCTTCACGCAGCGGCCTGGCTGAAGCGAACTGGGTTTTGCTGCGACGGACCTGCCTCGTTAGTTTTGTGGATTTCTCTGCTTTCACGACGGGTGCAGCATCTTCGACCTCAGGAGGTGGATCGTCATCACTGGCTTCGACTATCACTTTCTTCGGAGCGGAAAGTGCTCCCGCACTCGTAGATTTTTCTGCCGCAGGAATGACTTGGCTATCCCCTTGACCGTCGCTCTTGGCGCAGCCCTCGTTTGCTTCGGCATCAGCACAACCAGATTTCTTGGCGACAGAGCTATCGTGAACGTCGATCACGAGCCTTGGCGGATTCAGCACCACCGATGCGTTATAACCCGTGCGTCCGGCGGTCTCGATCACAATCCGCGCCCTGCCGGGTTTATATTGCGCCACGCGGATCTTATTGACACGCCCATCGTCCACACTCAGGCTCGAACCGGCCAATTTTGACGACAGCCGGGCATTTTTCAAATCGAAAAAGATCCGGTCTGGATGATCGATGCGTTGCGATTCGAACTGAACGTCCTGCTCTAAACCGATAGTGATTCGGGTGTAGTCAGGGGCGGACTTGTGCTCGATCGAATTAACCCGAACTATTTTGTCGCGATTGTCAGTTTCCAATACTGGCTTCGCGGCTGATCCCTTTTTCTGAAGCGAGGCATGCGCATTGTCGACGTCATCGTCACCGCTCTCGTCGGCCGTCCCTTCCGCATCGTTATCATTCGCATCAGCCTTCAACGACGCCAGTTCAGCCCGAGCCTCTTTAATTAGGTCGCTATGCTGGTAACGACGCAGAAACTCCTCAAACGCAGAACGGGCATCGGGGTCGTCGCCCAAATCATTCTTATATATCTCACCAATTGCCAATAGGGCTTCGACCCGGTGCTTACTCCCTGGGTATTCTCTTCGAAGAAATTTGTACTCGCGGACCGCCGAATACAAAGCCATATCGTCTTTGAAGTGACGGCCCATCTCAGCCGTGAGGTTCGCAACGGCGAAGGCACTTCCGTCCGCCTTGCTGGAAGTGGGCGCTTCGAGAACGATACGGCGATAAGAAGCGATTGCGGTTTCGTATTCGCGGCGAGTGCGCGCCTGTGCGGCATGGCCATTCAGGGTTTCACGCTGCGATTCGGCCTTATTGAATTGTGTTTCGGCCCAGGCTTGGGAACGGTGAACTCTCGCCTGCGCCAGCGCCGTCGTCAGGAGGACGCAAATCAGAACAGCATATTTCCGCTGTGGCACACTAAAAGTGGATCGGCCGGCAAAGCCGATTGCGTGCCTGACGCTTCGGCTGGAAGCGATGTTGTTCAAGTGTCAGTCCCTGAGAGATTTCAGTCCTGCACTACAACCAATACCCTACCTTAAGATGCATCAGTCGGTGTTGCTGATGTAAAGTACACCCCGCACGTCCCGCTGTACCCTGACCGGCTCTCGCGATGCGCCCGGAAAGTAGCTGCTGCCCAGGCTCCCGCTATAGAGTTGCGTGATGCGCTTCACGTAATTCCGCGTCTCCGCATAATGTGGAATGCCCGAACTCCGTGCCACAGCGCCGGTTCCAGCGTTATAGGCCGCAAGGCTCAAGCGGACATCGCCACCGTAGTTGTCGAGCAACTCCCTCAAGTGCCGCACTCCCGCGTCGATGTTTTGCTCGGGATTGAAAGGGTTCGTCAACCTCAATTGCCGTGCCGTTTGTGGCATGAGCTGCATCAATCCCATCGCACCCTTGCGCGACACTGCGTTCGGGTTGAAGTTCGATTCTACCTTTACTAACGCGCGCACCAGGTTCGGATCTACGTTATGGCGATCGGCCGCTTTATTAATCGCGTCATCGATCTCCGTTTGTGTAAACCCATTACGCAGTGTGGAGTTTTGCTCTCCCGACGGCTTGTCTAGATATTGGTCAACCTCCGCCGCCGCCGATCTAGCCGCCCGCACATTAGCGTGCGGCACCGTTTTCCAACGACGCTCCGTAGGACTCCAGAAAACCAGCCTATCCTGTTGTGAGCGGAAGGTTTGCTCTGGCCTCGCCGACAAGCCCACCTTCGCGTGGCTTCCTCGCCGCGGACTCGAAGCGGCAATGTCATTTACGTACACTTTATGGCCGGAGTCATCGGTGCTTGCCAGAATTGTGGCACTGCTCGCCGCCATTACTTTTGGCGTGAGCGAAAGGAAGGTCGCGATCGCAGGGCCAGCCATCAATGCGAGTTTCAGGTGTTTGCGCATACCGGGTCAGTAACAGTAACTCCGCAGGTTACACACCCCTGCCCCTACCTTCCCGGAACCTGATGGAGAATCCCTACCAGAGTGACTCAATTATAGGTGGCGGCGGAGAGAGGGACAATCGCTCAAAAGGGAATCGAACCACGATGGTAATTTAAGGTAACCTTTGTGAAATCTTAGGTTTGCGGAGTTACCTAGGGTCGGGCCCGTAATCGTCTGATTCCAAACCAGCTTAGCTAAATGGCAGGAATGCTATTTGGCTTTAGGGGACTTAGATCGCAAATGGCGGACGTGAGGAATGTCCTAAAGCACACCCGGTGGCGAATTTGGTCACGGCGGTATCTACCTAGTATGTGTGCCTCGCATCGCGTCCGATTTCCTTCATGTACTTAGTGTCCTTCGTGGTAACCTTCGAAACCCATCAACCGCAAAGGGCGCGAAGGCACACAGAGGAAACCAGAAAGCTCGTGGCAAGCCGTTGCGGTTCCTCGAAACTCTGGGTCCTGATTTCCTTCGTGTTACTTAGTGTCGTTCGTGGTTAATGCTTTTCGAAACCCGTCAACCGCAAAGTGCAGCCCGGATCTCTATTCACAAACCGAATCTCCCAAATTTGTAACTCCTCGTCTCCGGCACTGGTACATCAGAAACTCCCCTTTTGTTTTCATAGCGAGCAAAGCTTTGTTTATCTCTCCCATAGATTTCTCTTTTCAAAATTTCTCTAATCGCAGCAAAAAAAACAATCAATTGGACACTCCGGTCCTGACGCAATAACTTTCCAGCCACTAGTCGCGACGCACTTGGGGCGAGGCGAAAGATCGAGTGGTTAAGAGCACGCCCACGCTGACGCGCAACCTAAGTTCGCTAAGCGATCATGCTTCCGAAAAGGAGATTGACTTTGCGCATACGATTGCTGTGTTTTGTTCCGTTCTTTCTAGCGCTGATGGCGCTTCCGTCTTTTGGGCAGACTGCTCCTTCGGACACTCAGAGCGCCCCGAGCAACACTCCCGCAGACAGCACTGCTGCCCCGGCTAGAGCGCCAGACCCGGCGCCTCTGCCTATGCCCTCGATGGCGGGGCCACTGCAGACCGCGGTACCTCATGAGGTCGAGGGTGGAAAACTAGCGGTTACAGGCATCCTGACGGGCATGGCCTGGACCGAAGGGAACCATGCTTCAGGCGACTCGTCGACGCACTATGACATCAGCAATGCTCAGCTCTTCGTCCAGAAGACCAGCGGCTGGTGGCAATTCTACCTGCAGGGCGGCGCCTACAACCTACCGGCTATCGGAGTGCCATTCCTCTCGACCGCGGACACCATGAAAAACATCTACGGACCCTTTCCGCAGGGTTATGCCAAGTTTGTCAAAGGGAATTTCAACGTAGAAGTGGGCGCGTTGCCAACCCTGATTGGCGCGGAGTATACGTTCAGCTTCGAAAACATGAACGTGGAACGTGGCCTGCTCTGGAACCAGGAAAATGCGGTCAACCGAGGCATACAACTCAACGAGACATACAAGAAATGGACCGCGGCGCTGAGCTGGAACGATGGTTTTTACTCTAACCGCTATACGTGGCTTTCAGGTTCGGTTACGTACGCGTTTAATGCCGCCAACAGCTTGTCGTTTATAGGAATGGGCAATGCAGGAGCGTACGCGAAGAACACACTGGCGACCCCAGTGGCGTTGAATAACTCAGACATCTACAACCTGATTTACACCTATACCAAGGGAAGTTGGGTGGTGCAGCCGTACTTCCAGTACACCGATGTGCCGACAAACGCGAAGATCGGAATAGCCCAGGGCGCGAGCACACGTGGCGGCGCGCTTTTGGTGACTTACAACTTCAAGCATGGGTTTTCGCTGGCGCCAAGGGTTGAGTACATCAAGAGTACGGGAAGCGTCAACAATGGCGCTGTCAACTTGCTTTATGGTCCGGGCAGCGGGGCCTTTGCACTCACCGTTACGCCGACCTACCGCAAAGACGCGTTTTTCCTGCGCGGGGACCTAGCGGTTGTTCACGCAACCAGTATGACTCCGGGCTCCGGTTTCGGCACAACTGGTCAGAGCGCAAATCAGCCGCGCGGCGTGATTGAAGCAGGCTTCATGTTCTGATGTGCTGTCCGAGACGGAGCACGGGTTAGGAAGTAAGAAGCTTTGTGGTACAGCCGCCAGTTTGGGGCTGAAAAATACGCGGGTTGGCTTGGAGCGCGCAACCTCCTGCCATGACCACAATGGTTTTCAGGCCAACCCGCACCAGTTTCAAGAGGAGCATCCACGTTGATGAGCCCGAAGTTACATCCGAATCCCTCGATTCAAACTCCAAGGAGAAAAAACTAAATGGCCGACGCATCCGCTGAGATGAAACAGACTCTAGGTTTAACCGGATTAACCATGAATGCCATGGCGCTCATCGCTCCTGGCGCATTCCTCTGGCTCACCTTTGCCGGACAGGCTGCCGCAGGTGCAACCGCGCCCTCCATGTGGATGGGCATTCTGTTTGCGACCGTGCTCTGTCTAGCCACCGCGGTCTGCTACGCGGAGATGGCGAAACTGTACCCTGGCACCGGAAGCTCTTATTATTTTGCCGAACAATCGTTCCTCAACCACGAAAAAGCTTGGCCATACGCGAGGCTGGCGAAGTTCATCGTAGGTTGGGGCTCACACCTCTACTACTGGATTTATCCGGGAGTGATGGTCGGAGTCATTGGAGTTATCTCCGGCTACTTGGTCGGGACGCTCTGGCCCAACTTTATGAGTGCATCGAATCCCGGGCCGATGTTCATGATGGCGGTCGCGGTAGTGTTCGCATTCGCTGTAGCGTATATCGCGCATCGCGGTGTCAACGGCTCCACGTCAGTAAACATTGCCATCAACGTAATTCAGATCAGCGCGCTTCTTGTATTCACGGTAATCGCCCTCGGGTACCGCATGAACCATCCGCCGGGCAGCATCGCCTATCAATTTGACTCGCAAACCAGCGCTGCTTACAGCTACGAATTCGCCACGACGACCACGACGGTGAACGGCCAGGCCACGGACACGGTCGTCCGCAGCGCAGATGGCACGCCCCAACCCAAGCTCGACTCCGCCGGCAAACCCGTTCCTTATCACGTCAGCTATCCTGAGAAAGACGCCAGCG
>Ga0210406_10007088_pt1 | contig 11470 bp, 7 predicted proteins | sample IncBWC30MmetaG_FD_155454 | JGI IMG/M metagenome (GOLD analysis project Ga0210406, IMG submission 155454) | Forest soil microbial communities from Barre Woods Harvard Forest LTER site, Petersham, Massachusetts, United States - Inc-BW-C-30-M | ecosystem: Environmental > Terrestrial > Soil >... | reverse complement strand
TTAGAAACCTCACTGCGTCGCGGTCCGCCAGCCTCAGGTCTCGCAAATCCAGAATGATGTTTCGGTAGTCGCGATCAAACAGTTCCTTCAGCTCTGGGACCTGCGCCGCCTCCATACGCCCACTTAGCGTGAACACCGTGAATCTCTGCCGCGTAGAGCTCTCGATTCTCAAGGTCATCGGTTGTCGTCGCGATGCTCTGCATTGCCACCATCCCGGGCCAGTAACGCAAGTGGAAATGCATTACAGAGGCCACATGAAACATATTGAAAACAAACGGTTAGAGGCTACGGTCGGATGACAAGATTTCGGGAAACGCCGGATTTTTGGGAACTAAAAAGAGGGATTTACTACTCAGAGATAAACCTGTGTTTCTTGATCCTCAGCTGTTTGATTTTCCAGTCCAGCGTCGAGCGGGGAATTCCGAGTTTCGCTGCCGCTCCTTCTGGGCCAGAGACTTTCCCTTTACTTTCCGAAAGAGCCCTTTCAATGATTTCTCTCTCCTGATTCTGGAGAGTGTCCGGCAAATGACCAGGCAACTCTAGCCGGGCTGGTTCCCGGCTGGCCAGCCAAGCCTTTTCGATCCAAAAAGTGTCGCCGCTGCTAAGGATCACCGAACGCTCAACGATGTTCTGCAGCTCACGGATATTTCCCGGCCAAGGATACGACTGGCACCGTTCTAGCGTCTTGTTGTCAATTTTGCGAATTTGCTTGCCAGTTTTCTCTGCGTATCGTTTAACGAAGTACTCGACCAACATCGGAATGTCCTCCCTCCGCTTGCGCAGAGGAGGCACCTCAATCGGGAAAACGTTAAGCCGGTAAAACAAGTCGGCTCGAAACGTCCCCGCGGCGATGGCTGCCGTTAAATCACGGTTGGTTGCGGCTATGACGCGAACGTCGGTGGGAATAATTCGGTTACCTCCCACTCGTTCGAACTGCCGCTCCTGCAGTACTCGCAGCAACGCAATCTGGGTCTCGGCGGGAAGCTCGCCGACCTCGTCTAGAAAGATCGTGCCCGAGTGCGCCATTTCAAAGCGGCCCTGGCGACGCTGCACCGCGCCAGTGAAGGCACCTTTCTCGTGGCCAAACAGCTCCGACGCGATCAAGGAGGAAGGAATCGATGCACAGTTTACGCTGATGAACGCCTGGCCGGAACGTCGCGAGTGCTTGTGTATGGCGCGAGCAATCAATTCTTTTCCGGTGCCGGTTTCGCCGGTGATCAGCACCGTGGAGTCGGTGGGGGCCACTTTCACAATGCTCGAAAGCACGGTTTGCAGGGCCGGAGACGATCCCACAATCTCCTCAAACATGAATGCCTGATCGATTTGCTCCCTGAGGGCTAGATTCTCGTCATGAAGGCGGTCTTTCAGGCGTTTAATCTCTTCAAAAGCTTTCTCCAATTCAATTCTGGCCTGCGCCTGTTCGGTGACATCTATTGCGGTCCCAACAAATTCTACGAGGTCGCCCGACTCGTTCAAGACAGGATGCCCGACTGCATGGAGGTGCTTGATGGTTCCATCGGGAAGAACAATGCGATAGTCCGCTTCATAGTCTGTTTTTTGGATTTCGGACTCTTCAAAGAGTTCCTGAATGCGTTTTGCGTCCTCAGGATGATTTCTATTAAGCCAAAAATCAGTGGTCGACGTAACCTCATCGGGCTCGACGCCGAATATTCGATACACCTCCGGCGAGACTGTGACTTTCCCCGAAGCAATTTCATGTTTCCAACTGCCGGTATGGCTCAATCGTTGCGCCTCAAGCAAATCTGCTTCACTGCGTTGCAGCTTCTCTTCGTCGCGTTTGCGTTCTGTCACATCCACGGCAGTCCCGACGTATTCGACAATATTTCCGGTTTCATCGAGAACCGTGTGTCCGGTCCCATGGATGTGCTTTACCGTGCCATCAGTCAGCACGATCCTGTAGTCTTGCACGAAATCAGCTTTCTCGCGGCGTGACTTATCGATCTGTTCCTGAAGTCTGTCGCGATCCTCCGGGTGTACCAGTCGCAGGAAATCTGCCCGATCCGGAAGGTTGCTTTGACGATCTAATCCAAAGATTCGTAGCATTTCGTCGGACCAGTAAATATGCTTCTCCGCGGCTCGGTTGTAGGCCCAGCTGCCGGTCTTGGCTAATTTCTGTGCTTCCGCCAAATAAGCCTCACTCCGCTGTAGAGCCTCTTCGGCACGTTTGCGCTGAGTAATGTCCTCGGACAGCGCCATTATGAATCGCGATACGCTCTCGGTGCCGGGCACAAGAGAAACGTTGTCCCTTACCCAAATCAAAGTGCCGTCCTTGCAGCGATACTTTTTCTCGATCTGAAACTGTCGTCGTTTTCCCTCCAGCAACTCGGTAATGAGCGCCCGGTTGGCTTGGCGGTAGTCCTCATGCGTTATTTCGAGAAAACTAATTGCGTGCAGTTCGCCCTCCGTGTAGCCCACCATTGCCTGGAAGACGTGATTGGTGACCAGAAAGCGGCCGTTGAGGTCAGTTAGCGCAACGCCGATAGCAGAATTCTCAAACACCGATCTCCAGCGATCCTCGCTTTTTCGAAGAGCTTGCTCTGCCCGCATGCGATCTTCGATGTCGATTGCGGTTCCATACCATCTGAGCTGCTTTCCGGCTTCATCACGCAGCGGTACATTGCGAATAAGCCACCAGCAATATTCTCCGTCTGCCCGCCTAACGCGCGCTTCATACTCCAGGGCTTGCCCGTTCTTAAGAGCTGTTTGCCAATCGGCGACGACCCTCGCCAGGTCATCGGGATGAAGAACCGATTCCCACTTCCACCCCAAGGCCTCGTCCAAAGCTAAACCTGTGAACTGCGACCAACGGTCATTTACGAAATCGACCTCACCCTCAGGCAAAGTCCTCCAGACATGCGCTGGAACCGAATTCACTACGTCGCGAAGCTCTCTTTCGCTCCGCCGGACCGATTCCTGCGTATTCTGCAAATCTTCGTTAGCTCTTGTGAGTTCCCCGGTTCGCTCTGCTACCCGGTGTTCCAGATTGTTGCGTGCCTCAATGAGAAGTCGTTCTGCACGGCGCCGTGAAGCACTAAACCAGCCCATCAACACGCTGAAGATCGCGTAAAAGATAAGAAAAGGTTCCAATTTGAAAGTCGGCAAGAGGAAATGGTTCCTTGCCAAAATGCCCACCCCCAAAGAAGAAAGTAAGTAAGCGAGCAGACCTGGACCTGTCCCGGCGCACCAAAAAGTGATTGCGATTGCGATCAGGGTGAAGTGGGAGATGAAGTGAGCCGGGAAATTGTAGTGCCTCAGAATGAGGGTTGTTTCGAGCGCCGTCGCGACCGAGGCAACAGCCAGTCCATAACGCGCCACAACAGCGAATGCCGGGCGCTTGGTCAACCTCGAAATGCCCCCAAAGGCCATACCTTAAAGTCTCTCAGGGTCCCCCGTTCAACTCTGTTCCCCGAAATCAACCGATCCCTGTCCTTTTGAAGCCTCAGCGCGCAACTCTTCGGGAACAACCTCTTCTGCTGTGTACCCGAAGATTCGCGTGAATTCCTTGTTGACCCGCAAGACGTCAAAGTCATTGTCGGTCAGGATTACCGCGTCGGGCGATAGCTCAAACAATGCATCGAGCTGCTCTTTCTGCCTGAGTAGGTCCTCATTCGCTGCAGTCAGCTTTGTAGATCGGTCCGTGATCGCGACCTCTGGAGCCTCCCCTCTCCGTCTTACCCAGATGAGTATTGCAAAGGTCAAGAACACCAGCTGATAAAAAACGCGATAGAGGCTGCTGGATTCGCCATCGAAGATGAAGCCGCGGCGACGAAAGCAAAACTACCACAATACCGGGCTTCGTGCCGTCGTACCAAAACGTGATGGCGACTGCGGACAGTGCAAATGCAGCAAACGGATGAGGCAGATTGAAGTGGTTGAACCGAAGATCCAGAAACAGAGCGCCGACGACCGAAGCGAAAGCCAATCCATAGCGGCGCGCGAACGACGCACCTGGCCGCGTTAACTTTCTTGCTGTAGCTGAATCAGCCATGGTTCGGCCCTTTTCTCACCCTCAGATCAAGGCTACGATGGTTTCCGTACTGGTTATTACTGTAGCTCCGATCCGAGCGGCGGCACAACGCGCAGTGTACTGCTTTAGAGTGGCTCGAAAGATCGTCCATGCGGGTCAAGCCCAGCACTTTGATGCGCTCAGAATCACAAAGCGAGAAAGGTCTCGGGAGTGTCCGCGTGGGTGGAGACGCCAATCTCTCGCCAGCTCCACGTCGGACGCGTCATCCCGGCTTACGCAGCGAACTTATCCATCGATTCCTTTTGGAACACGCTTACGTGCAGGCGCCTCTCAAACTTTAAACGAGCACTGCCGTGTTCGCTCTCTTGGTTGGAAATTTCCCCTGAAAAACGAATTCGCGAAGCCCTGAATAGCCCAAAGTGAATGTCGTCCGAACGACGAGCAAAACGGAAGTTGACACACGGAGAATCATGCTCACCAAAAGTCTTAGTGCTGTATCTGGAGCGCCCATTTCACGACAGGTAGTTGAATCGAGGTGCTCTGGAGGGGCGGTTCAGATACAGCGACTTGAAGGAAGCCGCCCCCCGGCGGGAGCCTATGGGGTTTGTATGTGCTAGAGCCGGTCTTGATGATTTGCAAAGTTGCTGTTGCGGCTGTGCGCAGCAGTTGCAGCGCGAGATCGTATGCTTTGAGGCGGCTGGCAGAGGCTGTAGAGATTTGCAGCAACCCTGAGAAGCTTACCGGTCCGGTCGGAAATTATTCAAGGAGATTTGACGCTCTGTTTGCCCGACTACCGAAGAGTCGCGGATGTCGCGTCATCGAGGACCAAGCGAGCAAGCACCGTTAAGGACGTCTCAATATAGGTCGGACTGTTGCGCTTAACCGAGGGGTGTTTGAATGCGAGCCGGATAGCTCTCGATATCGCGATCGGCACGCTTGAACCGTTCCCTTTCGTTCGAACTCGCAACCGCACGCCGTAAAGTTACCTCTCCTCCGGGTTCCGTCGTGTGCGGGGACAAGCTTGAGAGATAAAGGGTAGAGCGGGTTAGCCCGAAAGGGTCACTCCTAAAGGGTTACTCCGATCCGACGCGGTACAATCTGGGACAAATGCGGACTTGTTGGAGGTGTCCTGATGGACCGCGACAAGCTAAAACACTTGAAGGCCCTGAGCAAGCTGGACCAGGAAAAAAGACTGGACGAATTAAATCAGAAGCTGGGAATTACCGAACCCTTACAAAGGACGGAGCAAACGCAGGAAGCGATGGAAGAACGTCAATGGCTCAAGAAAAAGTTAGGCTATTAGCTATGCTCTCGGTAGCCGAGCCGCGTCCTAACGCAAATAAAGAGGTCCCGGATCGTCGTCGGGTCCGGGGCGCGAGAGTAGTAGACGTAAGTCTAGGGAATCATCTTCACTCTACTGGACAGGGCGAGAAGCAAGCGCTTTCGACGCCCGCCGGGGCCTGGTTTCAATTGAAATCCCGATTGCCGCTTGGAGGATAGTAAGGCTGTCCCCCTCGGAGGGAGAGCGCTAATAGTTCAGCACGGATTGCAAGCAATCGAAGTGCGCGTGAGTCATGCTCTGCCTGGGCACCACTTGAATGTGCTCTTCCACTGCGATAACTAAGTTCCGCTTGCTGGATCCGTTCAATCTCTCGGCGAAGGCTTCAGTCCGGGGGGCGATTAAGATGTAGTCCATGTCTGAAGCCTACGCTCAGTGAGTGATCTGCGGCAGCTGTCCGCCCAGAAACACAAAAGCGGCCAGACGTTGTTCTAATCGGTGCTACTCACATGCGGAATGATTAAGATTGATTAAGATCATTAAGGATATTAATTACATCACTCTACCGTGGGACTTGCGGACCTCCAAACTACTGAAGTGCGACAACGGGTATTCCTACTGAGGTACGAAGCGTACAAGGCGTGGCTGGTCTTTATTGTTTCCGCTTTGCAAGTGAACAATGTCTTGTTTTCGATGCTTTGCAGGCTCTGGTGGAACTATGGGAGAGTGAGGCGATGAAGAAGCCGATTACGCGTTACGAAATGGTTGGGCGACATTCCGATCGAAGCAACTTGCAGGGCTTGTCCGATCTCTCGTTCAAAGCCAAGACTGCAACTCATCGGCCGACCGCAAAGAGTGCCGGAGTTCATTACAGAACCAATTCGACGCGCATTTCAAAGCGACTCATTGGCACGAGCCGATGATGCGATAATCAGATTGCATGTTTTTGCGGATCTCACCTCCCCCGGAATCGATACTTGGCAATCTTGAGAGTTCTGATCCTTCTTTCCAATGTGGACGCAGGGATCCCTAGTTTGCGCGCTGCACCCGTGGGACCTGCCACTCGCCCCTTGCTCTCACGCAGGGCAGCTTCAATGAGATCCTTTTCCTTCTTGAGCAAAGCCGTGTTCAGCGTACTGTCGGAAGGCCGCGTCGATGGTCTAGAGAACCAATTCTCATTAACTGAAAGGGTAGAACCCTCGGAAACGACGACCGACCTCTCGATAACATTCTGCAATTCCCGTATGTTGCCAGGCCACTGATAAGACTGCAGGAGGGCCAACGATCTCCGGTCGATATCTTGGATATCCTTGCCCGTCTTGTCGCCGTACACTTTGCTGAAATAACTCACTAGGGCCGGAATATCTTCCTTTCGCTGGCGCAAGGGCGGCACCTCAATGGGGAACACGTTCAAGCGATAAAACAAGTCCTCCCGGAAAGTGCCCGCGGCAACGGACGTTTGCAGATCACTATTCGTAGCGGCAATCACCCTGACATCTGCGGGAATCGGATGGCTTCCTCCAACGCGTTCGAACTCTCGCTCTTGGAGTACGCGCAGCAGCGCGATTTGAGTGTCTGCGGAAAGATCGCCAACTTCGTCGAGAAAGATGGTACCACCCTCTGCTAGTTCGAAGCGCCCAACGCGGCGTTGATGAGCACCCGTGAATGCGCCCTTTTCATGACCAAATAGTTCCGATGCAACCAGCGACGAAGGCAAAGCGGCGCAGTTAACGGTAATAAACGGCTGATCCGCGCGAAGTGAACGCTTATGAATAGCTTGCGCGACGCGTTCCTTGCCGCTCCCCGTCTCTCCCGTGATCAAGACCGTCGCGTGGGTTGGAGCCACCTTAGTAATTTGGGAAAGAACTCGCTTGAGACTCTCCGAAGAGCCAATCATGTCGTCGAACCCAGCAGCGCGATCGGATTCTTCTTTCAATACCAGCAAGGCCCCTTCGGCCCGCTTCCGCTCGTAACCGGCCCGGGCGTTCTGGAAGGAAAGGAGGGCTTGATTTGCCGCTACGGACAATAACAAGCTCTCTCCGTCGCTGGGGAATTCCGGCCGCTGTGCGGCCACTGCTATGAAGCCCGCCTCGGAATTGATTCCAATCGGCATCACGCTGAGGGATAAAGGCCCGCGATCCGTCTGCAACTGGAGGCTGGGTTGAGAGCCGAAGCCGACTAGGGCATTCCCCGCGGCTTGCTGCGCCTCCAGCCAGCGGGAGAATTCCGGCCAATCCTGACACCGACAAACGTCCGCGCGGCTTTCTCCTGGGCAGATTAAACGAACATGAACAGCGGCGAGGCGCAGCATGCTCAGTAGCATGTCGGCCATAGCCTCGGCCGTCTGCCCTGAATCCCGTTCAACCCATGCGGCAGGTATACCCGACAAGACCACCAAATCCCTAACGGTTTTACTCAGCCGTCGGTTCTCGGCCGTTATGCCTTCTGTCCGGGAGCACGCACTATCCTTACGCAGTTCCCGCAGGAACTCGTCGGGTGGCATATAGAACGGATTGCGTTGCAACATGTCCCCGATGATGGCGACCGGGTGGACGCGCAGCAGGTCCATCACCACTCCGCCGTCGAACTTGGCGCAATCGTACACGCAAATAACTAGGTCCTTGTATTTGGGCAGCTTATAGTTAAGCCGCGCCTCATACTCGACGAGATCCTTGACTCCGGGAATATCCTGCTGGGCCCACTCCATCTGCGCAACCAGCCGCGTCAGTGGAAACTGTTGTGCCCGTCCGGCATTCAAGATGTCTTCAATCAATGCGAGCATCTTGTCCTGATCGAAGTGGCCGCCCCTCAAGTAGGCTTCTTCCCAGTTTCGGACTTCCAACTGGGGTCTGATTACGTCCCGCCAATGTTTGATTTCCAGTTGCTTCCGGAGCATGGTTGACTCGACGTCAATGCCATTTGTCTGCAACCGCTGTAGGTGGTCCTCACGCTGTTCTGGATCGACAATATGAACGGCCTTTTCCCCTCGTTCGAAGCCCTCCTGGATGAACGGCAGCAATACCCGGTATTCCTGGTCCCGAGAATTAAAGAAGGCACAGACATGTCCGCTCTCTTGGAGCACAGAATCGTCCAGAGCAACGGCTTGGTCACTCACTAATTACACCTTCCACGATGAGTTGCTCTATATCCAGCTGAGGGTTGCCTGAACTTGCGCCTGCTCGGGCAAACGGGCGCTGTCACATCCGTCGATGACGGCTGTATCCTCCGAACGTGATCGCGGAAATCGTACGAGCATCTTCGTCGTCATGCGCTAGCGCGACTCGTACTCCGTCCGATTCCCGAGGGCGCGAGGTTTTCTAAGTCACTCCAGTTGTACTCCTGTTTTCATCCGAAAGATGTGTAAAGTTGATTCCGTTTCCGAAGACAGGATGACTGCTGACAACCATGGCCTTACCGGAGATTTTGGTGTCCCCGATCCACAGTGTGATTTCCAATTCCGCTGAAACCTTCAGGTTGAGACTCATCCCGACATAAAGGCCGCCCAAGCATATGTCTTGGGTCTGCGGTGCGGCAAGGGCTGAAGGGTATAGTTGAACCGTTCAAGCGGCAAACCAGCCGACCTTGGAATACTGTTGCGGCGCAAGAACCGCTTTGAATTCTCCAGATCCCCCAACGGAACTCGCTGCGAGTCGCCAAATATGGCGAATTCTCCGAATATGGTGGCGGTTATTCTCTTTAACCGACGCTCCATCAATGATTTGTCTTTTGGTCCTCCGGTTGCAACATGCCAAGGTGGTAATTGCGACGACAATGCTGAAAGTCGAGGCGGCGGGAGGGGAGTGTAGGAACGATCTTGTTGATGAAGCTAGACGCAAGCTTATCCGGATGCGTTTGGCCGATACCGACGAAGTCATCGAAACCTAGGGCTCAAAGGAAGGTGTCGAACTTGCTCTGCGAGAAAAACCTGCTGATCCTACTCGATTGCATGATCCCGAAACTCTCCGGTTTTGAACTGTATAAAACATTTCAATCTCTGAGCCAAGCCTCTTTCATACCTATTCTGATGATTAGTGGAGGACCTGAGGACCCAAGGCGAACTACGAAGAGCACTGCGTGAACCTGCGGACAAGTGGATATTTTTGAACGCCACTGAATTTTCCAAAACTGAAGCTTGCCATAACGGCCTTGCTGCAAAGAACGACTCCGGAACATCGAGTCCACGCATGACGCAAGTTACGAGTGCTCCTGAAACTGCGGGGAACGGATACCAAAGGAAAGCCCGTTGAGATATCAAGCATCACCGAAAACCTTAGCGAAAGCGGATTCTTCTGCAATTGCATAGTGCCATTGGTCAGGCGTGCAGATGTAGAGGTATTCCTGTCAGGTAGTAAGGAGCGCTATGCCGGGATCGCAAAAATCATGGGACAGAAGTCGCCGAACCCCTTGGCAGCGATATGGCTTTCAGTTCCAAGGGAACCAGTATCGTGGATCCTAGAACCGGTGTAGCGCAAGGCAAGCCGAAATATGAAAAAAAGCAATCGAGATCCGTTATTAGGAGACAACGAGGCGGCATCGTCTAGTATCTGGAGCGAAACTTGCTGCGACTAGGAATCGAGCATTGCCCGCACTGTAATCAGGCTGACAGTTGCATTTCCCGCCCCAAGAGTTTGTGGGAGGAAATAGCAATCCTGCTGCTGCTTCGACCCGTACGATGCCGCGACTGTACGCGCCGCTTCTACCGTCCACTCTTCGTAGCCACCCCTCTCGCTCCCGAAAGTAGGGTGGGATCCAAGAAGCAGCCCGCAGCCGGCAAGAACGAAAAGCGGCGTTCAGCCTAGCAATGAGGTCATTGCGAGAATTCGCTCCATGAAGTCTGCCGAGGACAACTCGATGCCGCGCAGCGACGAGGGAAGAGAGTTTCTTCTGCGGCACCTGGCAGGATGCTGCCCGGTTAGCAAATGCCCTGTCCAAATGCCGACAGGCCCTCCTTCGGTCGACACGTTTCTCAGTTCATATATTCCTATCGCAGATTCCAAGTTCCTGAACACCTTGTGTTTGCTGCGAAGCCGTGACTTTGGAGAACCGTCTGCCCCGCAAGATTGAGCCTATGTCGCGAAACACACTGCAATGCTTGTTGTCGAATGACTGGAATCTTATTGGCGCAAGTGCAAAAAGGGTCAGCTTCACGCTAGGCGATGTGATCATTCATCAAGGTGTTCAAATTAGCGACCTATTTGTCATTCGTAAAGGTTCCGCTTCGGTAGAGATGGCGACGGCATGTTCCAATGTGGTTCTAGCGCTACTCCAAGAAGGAGATGTTTGCGGGGAGATGGGTTTTTTGGAGAGGAACGTGGCCACCGCAACCGTCGTCGCCAAGGACGTACATGTTGAAGCAGATGCAATCCCGGCGGAACAGCTGCATAAGGTGTTGGATACCTATCCGGGGCTTGCGGCCCGCTTTTACGAGTCACTCGCGTTGATTCTCGCGCAGCGCCTGCGAGATACATCAGGAGAACTTGTCCGATCAATCAACACTATCGAATCTAGCGGACGGCGAGCGTAAGAAAGACTTCTAGCTCAGTGTTACGCAACGAACCGTTAGAGGTGAGTAAATACAGATCAGTTGGACAATTGCCCTTACTGTTATCGACCCAACGTTTATCTCTCTATTCCCAGAAGCTTGTGGGGGAACTCGCAGCCTTCTTTCTGCCCACGCTGGTGAAATGCCCCGATTACCCCGTTTGTAGCTGCTGCTTTTACTGCCCCCTACTCTTGGCTCCGATTCTGCCCGGAATGTCTGACCCGCCTGAGAAGACAACGCACCAGGAGAAGGCGTCTGAAGATAGGTGGAATTCTCTTAAAAGGAGGGCTGACATTGTGAAGCCCGAAGTATCGAGATTCATTTTGTATGGAATCTTGCCGTGATTCCATTGGAAGAGATAACCAAGGTCAAGGCAGAAATTGAAAGGCTGGAATCTGCCCTCAAGTACTGCACTGATACAACCATCCGCGAAGTGATCAGGGCTCGACTGGAGGAACTCAGGCGGAAGTTAGCCCAATTGTCCAACCAGGGATAAGGTAAGCGGCGTCCGTGATTTAGTACAGACACCAAATGTGACATGCAGGAAACAGGAATTGTATTCGTTACCGCTTTTTGCGCTCGGAACGTATCAATCATGAGCGAAATCGGTTTACGAGCAATCTGATTCGCAATCGAGGAAGCATCCTTCCGTGAACAAGGA
>Ga0210406_10007087_pt1 | contig 11470 bp, 12 predicted proteins | sample IncBWC30MmetaG_FD_155454 | JGI IMG/M metagenome (GOLD analysis project Ga0210406, IMG submission 155454) | Forest soil microbial communities from Barre Woods Harvard Forest LTER site, Petersham, Massachusetts, United States - Inc-BW-C-30-M | ecosystem: Environmental > Terrestrial > Soil >... | reverse complement strand
CGACGCCGATGTCGATCATGGTCGGCACCGGACGTGGCGCGCATGCGGGCGTGCTTATCAAGAATGCCGAGGCGCTGGAAACGCTGGAAAAAGTGGATACCATCGTCTTCGACAAGACCGGGACACTGACCGAGGGCAAACCGAAAGTGGTTGAGGTTATAGTCGGCGGCACCTACTCAGAGCGCGAGATCCTGCGCCTGGCAGCAAGTTTGGAGCGCGCCAGCGAACATCCGCTAGGCGCCGCCATTGTCCTGAAGGCGAATGAGCTGAACTTGAGTTTGAGCGAGCCCGCTGATTTTCAGTCTGTGCCAGGGCAGGGGATTCGCGGAACCGTGGAAGGGAAGAGCGTGGCAGTTGGTAACCTCATGCTGATGCGTGCCATAGGAGCTTTCGGGGGCAAGGAAGGCGTTCTTGTTGGACGGCCTGCCGGGTCCACCACGGCTCTTGTGGCCGTCGACGGCAAGTATGCCGGAAACATCGCAGTCGCCGACCCGCTGAAGCCATCCACCCCGAAGGCACTGCGCGATCTAAAGGCCCAGGGAATCCGCCTGGTCATGCTCACCGGCGACAATCAGGCGACGGCCCAGGAAATTGCTCGGAGCCTCGAAATCGAAGACTTCAGAGCCGAGGTTCTGCCAGCGCAAAAGGCCGAGATCGTCAAGAGTCTCCAGAACGAAGGCCGCGTGGTTGCGATGGCGGGCGACGGCATCAACGACGCGCCTGCGCTGGCGCAAGCGCACGTCGGGATTGCCATGGGGACGGGAACCGACGTCGCAATCGAAAGTGCTGGCATCACGCTGCTTAAAGGAGACCTTGAAGGTATCCTGCGCGCCCGCAAACTGAGCCAGGCAACTATGCGCAACATCCGGCAGAACCTGTTCTTCGCATTTGTATATAACTCGGTCGGCGTGCCGATTGCCGCAGGCGCCTTGTATCCGGTCTTCGGACTGCTGCTGAGCCCGATCTTCGCCGCAGCCGCAATGAGCCTGAGTTCGGTTTCGGTAATTACGAACTCGCTAAGGTTGCGGAAGGTGAAGCTATAGGTATCAGGTGAGGTTCCAGGTCTCAGGAAAAGCAAAACCGGCCATGTTGCCGGGGGCGCAACAATTAGCGGAAAGCGGCAGCTCGTTCGGTTTTCCTGGCACCTGACACCTGACACCTGCTCTTCAAAGCTTGCTCAGGTACTCCGTAATCTCCGGGCTGCTCCAATCCACAGCCCCGATAAACTTGCGGCGGATGACACCGTTGCGGTCGATCACATACGTTTCCGGCCAGCCAAATGTACCGTAGAGAGAGCTGGTCCTCTGCGCCCCATCGCGAACCGTGATCAAGTTGATGTGATAGTCCTTCAAAAATTTGTGATACGCGTTGTCGTCGGTGTCGATGCTAACGGCGACTACGACGACCCCTGTGTCCTTCAGCCGCTTCTGCATCTGGACCAGAGAAGGAGTCTCCTCGATGCAAGGCGGACAAAAACTTCCCCAGAAATTCAGCACCACCACCTGACCGCGAAACTGGTTAAGCGTCACCCTGTGGTCGGAATCCTGCACGGTGAAGTCCGGCGCATTCGAACCGATGCGGGTAGGGTTGCCCCCGCTATAGCATCCGATCAGCGCAGCTAGCAATCCAACAACTGCGAGAGTAGCTAGACAGACCGTGGAAAAACTCGGCTTTGTATCAGGGCATCGCTTTAGCGATGCCGCAAGTTCTTCGAGATCAGACGCCCCTTCAGGGGCTGGACTTCGAAAATCGAGTTTCTCCGTATCCTGTAGACGCTCGTCAAGAAGCATTTGTCTCCCCCCGCTATAATAGCGAAAAACTGAGAGAAACTGATGGATCGTTCATGACAGATCGTTCACTTCCAGCCGAGATCTCCGTTATCGTTCCAGCCCGGAACGAAGAGGCCAGCCTCGGCGACTGTCTGGAATCGCTGACCGCTCAAACCGGCGTGGCTTTCGAGATCATCGTGGTCGACGACGGCTCCACCGATCACACGCGCGAGATCGCGCGGAGTTTTGCCAAGGTGCGGGTAATTTCCCCTGACACTCTGCCACACGGTTGGACGGGGAAGAACAACGCGGTAATTGCCGGGGCCAAAGAAGCCCGCGCACAGTGGCTGTTGTTCACCGACGCGGACACCGTGCATCTGCCGGGATCGCTAGCACGGGCTTTGGACGAAGCGAAAAGGGAGGGAGCGGATTTGTTGTCCTACTCGCCCGAGCAGGTGGTGGTCACCTTCGCCGAGCGGGCCGTGATGCCCGTAATCTTCGCGGAACTGGCGTCGCAGTACCCGCCCCAGAAAGTGCGCGAGCAAAATTCGGGAATCGTAGCCGCAAATGGGCAGTATCTTCTTGTCCGCCGCGCAGCCTACGACGCCGTGGGCGGGCACGTCGCGGTGGCCACGGAAATACTGGAAGACGTAGCGCTGGCGCGGCGGTTCCGCAATGAAGGTAAGACCGTTTATTTCCGTTATGGCGGCGACGCGGTACGCGCGCGCATGTACCGCAACTGGGAGCAGCTTCGTGAAGGATGGACGAAGAATCTGGCGCTCTTGTTCCCTTCACCCGAACGGCTGGCCGTCCAGAGTTTATTCTTGTGGTTAGTGGCATGGTCGGCGCTTGGCGTAGCCGTGTCTGGTGCCGTCAGCCATCACTTCGCGAGAATTGCATTCGCGGCCATCTGGCTGTTGCTCTACCGGCGAATCCGCGTCGCGCATTTCTCGCCTGCAAATAACCTGATCGCAATCGCTTGCGGCCTGCCGATGTTCGCCTATCTACTACTGCGCTCAAAGGAGGCCCACGAGAATGGCCAAGTAAGTTGGAAAGGCCGTGCCTACCGAACCGGCGTTCCAACTGGAAGCACGCCCGCGAAAGCGCAAGCCGAAAAACCGGTTCCAGGAATTGAGAATGATGGTTTGAGAGCTAAAAGCTAGTTGCTAAGAGCTAATTGCTAAATGCTAAGAGCTGCCTCTATGGTCTATCTAACGCGTAAAGCGGAATTTTCCGCATCGCACTACTATCACAATCCGGCGTTTACGCCCGAAGACAACGCGCGCATTTTCGGCAAATGTAATAATCCCAATGGGCACGGGCATAACTACACCCTGGAAGTCACCGTGAAGGGCGCGGTCGATCCGAAATCGGGATTCGTCGTCGACCTGAAGCAATTGAAGGACGTCATGAGCAGGGAAGTGCTCGATGCGCTCGATCATCGCTTTCTGAACAAGGAAGTGCCCGAATTTTTCACCAGGATCCCAACGACCGAGAATCTAGCCATCGCCATCTGGCAGCGCCTCGCGCCGAAACTCAACGCGGCGCAACTGCATCGTGTGCGCGTATACGAAACGCCCGATCTGTTCGTTGATTTTTACGGAGAAGCATGAAGGCGCACCTGACCCGGCGTTACATCTTCTCGGCATCGCACCGGTTGCACAGCGACGAAATGTCGGAGGAAGAAAACCGCGCGACCTACGGAAAGTGCAATAATCCCTACGGACATGGGCACAACTACACCGTCGAGGTCACCGTCAGTGGGCCGGTCGATCGCCAGACCGGTATGGTCTGCAATCTGGTCGATCTGGACGGTTTCGTCCACAACCAGATCCTCGAACGCTACGACCACCAGAATCTGAACCTGCGGTCGGAGTTCTCAGAGCAGGTTCCGACCACCGAAAACCTATGTATCGCAATCTACGAAATTGTGAAGCGCGGCTTTCATAACGCTCATCTAGAGAAGATAAGAATAGAAGAGACGATGATGAATTCGTTTGAATATTCGGGAGAAAAAAGTCGTTAGTCGCCGGTCGTTTGCGGATCTGGTTTGCCAACGACGAACGACCATCGACCATCGACTAACAACCAGGAACCTATGAAATCAACCACTGAACCATCCACCCTGACCAGCGCCACCTACGAAGACCTGGTGCGCGAAATGATTGTCCGCCTCGGCGAAGATCCCGATCGCGAAGGCCTTTCCCGCACACCAGCGCGCGTGCACAAGGCCATGGAATTTCTCGTCAAGGGCTACAAGGACGACCCCGAAGCCCTCTTGCGCAAGGCGCTGTTTACGGTCAACTACGACGAAATGGTGATCGTGAAGGACGTCGAAATGTTCAGCCTGTGCGAGCATCACCTTTTGCCATTTTTTGGCAAGGTGCACGTGGCTTACATCCCGAACGGAAAAGTCATCGGCTTGAGCAAAATACCGCGCCTCATCGAAACCTTCTCGCGCCGCTTGCAGATCCAGGAGCGGCTAACCACGCAAATTGCGGAGGCGATCCAGAACACCATCGAACCGCAGGGCGTCGGCGTTGTCATCGAAGCCCGTCATCTATGCATGATGATGCGTGGCGTAGAGAAACAGCATTCTTCGGCGGTAACTTCGTCCATGCTAGGCTGCTTCCGCAACGAAGAGGAGACGCGAACTGAATTCCTATCGCTGATCCGCCAGAGAACAAACGGCGTGTGATTCGCAGCGTTGTGTGGGGACAGCCGCCCCGGCTGTCCAAGCCGAGCGCAGCTCGGCAGCTGCCTGCGGTCACTGCAACTCTGGGCTGGTTGTAGCTGTTGCTGCCAAATTGTGCACTCCATGCTCGTAAGATCGCAGCGCTTGGCATAAGCTGAAAAACACCGCATGCCGAAACGCAAGCCTAGATTTCGCGAAACGCAGCTGCGCGAACCCTCGCTCTCGGGCCGCCTAGCCCTCATCACCGGCGCCAACCGCGGCATCGGTCTCGCCATCGCCCGCGCCCTGGCGCGTGAAGGATGCAATCTAATCATCACCGGCCGCGACGAGCGCTCCTTGGCCAGGGCGGGCACGGAACTGGAGAAACTAAACGTTCAAGTCCTGGCGCAATCTTGCGACGTCCGCAGCCCCGACTCGGTCGACTACCTCTTCGCGCTCGTTCGCGGATTGCACAAGCCCCTCGATATCCTCATCAACAACGCCGGCATTGGACATCCCCATCGCACCGTCCGCGATTTGCCCTACCCCACCTGGATGGAAGTGATCGACACCAACCTCAATGGCCTGTTCCTCATGACGCAGGCGGCGCTCGCCGTAATGAAGCGCGGAAGCACGATCGTCAACAATCTTTCGATCGCCGCCGAGCGCGCCTTCCCCGGATCGGCAGCCTACAATGCTTCGAAGCATGGCGCTCTCGGGTTTACCAACACATTGCGCGAAGAGTTGAGGCCGAAGGGCATTCACGTCATCGCCCTCATGCCCGGCGCAACCGATACCGCAATCTGGGACACGCTGTGGCCAAAAGCGCCAAGGCGAAAAATGATGTCCGTCGAAACCGTCGCCCGTACGGTGGTCGACGCATTGCGATTGCCCGAAAGCGCGACCGTAGAAAAAATCGTGGTGACGCCCTCCAGCGGCACGTTGTAGGGAAGGTGATTGTTGACGCGGGCGCGTGTGTGAGCATCCAATAGAAGTGGATGGTGTGGTCAGCGGTTCGCGAGCGACCAACGACTAACGACTAACGACTAACGACCGTGCCCACCGAGAAAAGACCATGTCATTCCTGACCTACTTCAATTCGCTGAAAGAACCCGAGCAGCGCTTGGCATGGGCCGTGGCCATCGCCGCCGACGCGCTACAGATCGCCGCCTTTCCACTCTTCGCCGAGGGAGGCGTATCTCCCGCAGACTCGCTGCTCGACCTGATTGTCGCCTTCGTTCTGATTCGTCTACTGGGATGGCACTGGGCTTTCCTACCAACGCTCGCGGCCGAGCTCGTTCCTGGCGCAGATCTTTTTCCCACCTGGACCGCCGCCGTATGGTTCGTCACCCGTCAGCAGATGAAGGCCAATAACGATTCCAGTTCCAGTTCCAATTCTAAAGACCGGGAGATTCTGCCTCCCGGCCCCGCGCCAGCCCCTCGACGCTAAGAAACCGTAGACTGCCCCCGCGATCAGCTCAGCCGTCAGCATCCATTGCCTTTACTGAGGGCTGACGGCAGGTAGCTGATGGCTGAACTCCCTACCACGTCCCATACCGGTATCGGTGCGGTCGTTCGCTGAATAAGTTAATCATGATCACGCCCGCGACGAAGCCTCCAACGTGCGCCCAGAAAGCAATCCCGCCTGAAGTCTGACTGGTTTCAGCGATCGCGGTAGCAGTGCCACTCAGGAAATTCATCACGAACCAGTAGCCCAGCATCAACCAAGCAGGAACGTGAAAGAAAAATATCGGTGGAAACCAGATCAGCACCCGCGCCCGCGGATAGAGGATGAAGTAAGCTCCCATCACTCCCGCAATTGCACCACTGGCGCCGATGCTGGGCACGCGCGAGGCCTGGTTGATCAGAATGTGCGTGGCGCCGGCCGCGAGTCCGCTGACCAGGTAAAACACGAGATACTGGAAATGTCCGATGTAATCTTCGACGTTGTCGCCGAAGATCCACAGAAACAGCATGTTTCCAGCCACGTGTAAGAATGAAGCGTGCAGAAACAGCGAGGTAAACAACGGCAAAACGGCCGTCGCCAGCCCGTCTGGAGATTGTCCCGCGAGCACAGCCAGCGTGTGGTGAGGGACTACGCCAAACTCGAACATCACTGAATTCAGCGCCCGATGGCCGACCGAAAGCTCCCAAACAAAAACCACAACATTCAGGACGATCAGAAAATAGTTGACGAACGGCGTCGAGAAAGTGGGCTGATCGTCACGAAGAGGAATCATAAGGAATTGGTAATTGTGTAATCTGTAATTTGGTAATCTGAGAGCGTACCCTGAATGCTGCCCACAGCCTGCGCCCGTAAAATTGCCAAACTACAAACTATCAGATTACAAATCCTCATGAACGGTGTCATAGTCATCGACAAGCCGCCGGGGCTAACGTCGCACGACGTGGTCAATCGCGTGCGCCGAATTCTCGGTCAGCGCTCGGTCGGTCATCTCGGAACCCTCGACCCCTCGGCCACCGGAGTCCTGCCGGTTGTCCTCGGCAACCTTACGCGCCTGGCCCAGTTCTACCTCCATTCCGAGAAAACTTACGAAGGCGTGATTCGCTTCGGCTTCGCCACTGACACTTACGACGCCGATGGAGAGCCCACCACACCGCCGCAAGCCGTGCACATAAACGGCGATGAAGTTCGCACCCTGGCTGCCCAGTTTCAGGGCGCTATCGAGCAGATGCCGCCGCCGTTTTCCGCAAAAAAAATTGCCGGAGTTCCCGCCTACAAACTCGCCCGCAAAAAGCAGGAGGTCGCGCTCAAGCCGGTGAAAGTAGAAATCAAAGAATTCGAGATTCTGGATACCACGGCCGATCAAGCCACCTTCCGCGCCCGCGTGGCCTCGGGCACATACATAAGGTCGGTGGCCCACGAAATGGGTCAGAAGCTCGGCTGCGGCGCTCATCTGGCCAACCTGCGGCGCACCGCCGTCGCCGAGTTCGCAATCGAAGACGCGTATTCGCTGCCAGCACTGGAAGCCGCAATGCGGCAGGGAAGTGCCGAGTCGTTGTTTGTCCACCCCAGAAAGTTGGTTCCCCAGCTGCCGAGCGTCACCGCCAATGAAGAAAGCGCGGCCCTCATCCGCAGTGGTCGCGCCGTGAATCTGCCGGAAATGTCTCGCGCTCCACAGGTCAAGGTCTTCTACGGCCAAAGCGATCTGATTGCCATCGCAACCCGAATCGCAGGGACGCTCTTCCACCCCCGAATCGTGTTTATTGGATCAGCAGACTGAGTCGACACGCAGTCTGCACCGATTTGCACACTTTATTTTTATTGCCTTAACACTGCGCCCGCTACGTTGCCATACACTTTCTCTGCTTTTTCTTCAGGCGCCCGCTTTCGTCGGGCCCTGCATCGCAATGTTGTACTCAGGAGGAGTAGCAATGCGTTTAGCGAGATGGATTCTGGCGTCCGGGCTCATACTGGCCGCCGCGCCGTTTTTTGCCCAGACTGTAACTGTCGCGGTTGGTAATTGCCAACCCAAAAAGACTACGTTTCCCACCATTCAACAAGCTCTGAATGCTACTCCGCCCGGCGCTGTCGTCGATGTGTGTCCCGGACCTCATCCAGAACAGATATTGGTCTACCAGGCAGTGACCATTAAGGGAATCGCATCCGGGAATCAGGGTGCCGCGATTATTACCGTTCCCAGTGGAGGTTTGGTGCAGAACGCAACGAGCCTGGCTACAGGCGCTCCGATCGCGGCCCAAATACTGGTGCAGGCTGCAACCGGCGTCACCATAACCAATATCACGGTCGACGGCGCCAACAACGGTCTCAATAGCTGCAGTCCCAATCCAATCGGAATCTATTATCAAAATTCGTCAGGGACCGTTTCGCACAACTCCGTTCTCAACGAGGTTCTCGTCGGCTCAGATCTTATCGGCTGTCAGTCCGGTCTCGGCGTCTTCGTGCAGAGCGGTAACGGGGGCAGCTCAACCGTGACCATCAACAACAACCACGTGGCGAACTTTCAGAAGAACGGAATCACGGGCAACGAAGTTGGCACTTCCGTGACCATCACCGGCAACGATGTCATCGGGCAAGGGCCAACCAACGGCGCGGCGGAGAATTCGATCCAGATCGGCTTCGGTGCCACCGGTAGTATCACTGGCAATACGGTGGGAGGGGATGTTTGGGCTCCGGATGTCTTCGGAGACACCGGAAACGCCGCCGCGGGCCTCCTGGTCTACGCATCGTCGAACGTGCCCATCAAGAGCAATAACGTTAGCAACACCCAATTCGGAATCGCGGTTGTCAGCGATCCAAACTTCGGGCTGGCCGACAGTGCGACATTGACCAGCAACATGGTCTCGCTGACTCACCTTTACGACGGAATCGACCTGTGCAGCAACAACAATACGGTGACCGGTAACACGATTAACGGCTCGGACGAGTCCGCCATCCACCTGGACGACACATGTACGGGAGCCTCAACCGGCAATTCAGTGATGAAGAATACTATTAACTCAGCCTGCGCCGGCATCCTCAGTGGCCCCGGAGCGGCGAGCAACGCGACGATTCCCAACACCTTTTACGGCGTCGTCACTGTGCAGGCGACGGGGAGCAACACCTGTACGCCTCCGCCGGCAATACCGAACAAAGCCGTAGCCAAATCGCATGCGCGGATCAAGGCAGCGAGACCTTAGCGAAAAGAAACAGGAACGGAACGGTCGCGGACGAGGGGCTGGGTGTGCACCTCGTCCGTTTCTTGCGGCGGGCATTGCTGGTTATATGCAGTGTCCGATAACAGGTATTATGTCAAGTATATGAAATGAGGAGGTGCGCGCCCGCCCAATCCTTTTCTAGCCCTCCTGATGACTACAGCCTCCCTCTGACGTCTGTTAAAGATAATGCTCTTTCACAGTTCTGCTATGGTCCGAAAGAACGGCATCGTTCTCTTCCTGATGGCCGTCGCCGCCAATCCTTTTCTTTTGGCACAGAGTGTTCGCCCCGAGCCCAAGCGTGAGCATTTTCAAAACGCCGAGGTCCTCTACGGGTGGGCCGAAGACAGCCGCGGCGAGCGCCTCCGAACTTTCATCACCCGCCCGAACAGCGCCACCGGCAAGGTTCCTGCGATCTTTTTCGTGGGATGGCTAAGTTGCGACACCGTGGAATATCCCGACGCCGACACTAAAGACGGTTTCGGCATTCTCCTCCGCCGCCTGATCGAACAATCCGGCTACGCGACTGTACGGATGGATAAGCCCGGCGTCGGCGAGAGCCAGGGCGACTGCGCCAAGGCCGATTTCATCGAGGAACTCTCAGGCTATCAGTCAGCTTTTGACGAAATGCTCAGGTATGACTTTATCGATCCCGCGAAGGTCCTCGTAATCGGCCTGAGCAACGGCGGCGGAACATCGGCACTGGTTCCCCGCCAGCATCCCGTTCGCGGATACATTGCAGCCAGTTCCTGGGGTCGCACCTGGTACGAACACATGCTTGACTTGGAACGGCGACGCTTAATGGAAGAAGGCAAGCCACCAGCCGAAGTCAACACGGCAGTCAAAGCGTTCGTCGAGTTTTACATTCTCTACCTGATGAAAGGAATGACGCCCGGCCAAATCGTCGCTGAGCATCCCGAATGGAAAAGTCTTTGGCACGACTCCCCGGACGGTCAATACGACCGTCCCGCAGCGTTTTATCAGCAGTTGCAAGCCCTGAACCTCGGCGAAATCTGGCAGAAAGTGAATGAGCCCGTACTCGTCATTCGCGGCACCGCCGACAACATCATGAGCCGCGCCGACAGCGAAGCCATCGCGCGAATCGTCAACCAGGTCCATCCCGGACACGCCCGCTATCTCCAGATCGATGATATGACCCACGGCTTCACCGTCAACGGCAAGTTCTATGAGCAATTGATCCCTACCATCCTGACCTGGATGAAGGAACAGCTGGCAACAGGTAGGTGACGATCTCTCCGTGCTCACGTAGGGGCGGCCGCCCTCGGCCGTCCAGCGGAGCGAAGTTCGGCGGCGCTTCAACGAATTCTTCGGCACAGCACTCTTAGCTCCTGGTGTGCAGCAGTTCCGCAAGTTCATCGCGGAATTTCTGTAACGCCACAAGCCGCTCCGGAGTCGCTTCCACGATTTCGGTCTTCGCTTGAAACACTTTGCGCCCTTCCCTTTCCGTAAGCACCCCCATCACTTCACCCATCCGCCAGCCAGGAGTGCCCAGGATTTGCAAACCATCCACGCCCGGTACGAGTAGGGCGATGCAGTTGTCGCGCACCACCCCAATGCACTTGGGGTACCGTTCAAAAGTCTGAAGCTCGAATCCCGCAAGATAAATACGCTGAAGTTGCTCGGCGGTATCAGGCATGGAGAGAATTCGCGAAACTAATAGTACCTCCCGTAGAGACGCGGCTTGCCGCGTCTCGGCAGCTCCCGCGCCTACTGCGCCTCGGCGCGGATGACTTCCAGCTCATTTCCCTCCCCCAGCCTCAGAAAGGTGAAGACTCCATCGTTCGCCGAATAGCATGCAAACGATGGTCCCAGGCCAGTGGCGTCGGCGTAGCTGGCGATCTTCCGGCCAGTCTGCGCGTCTGCGACTACCATCGTCTGGCGCTGGCTTTCCTCATTCCAGAACGAAAGCGCCAGCCGATTTCCAGAAAGATGAAACGCGCTCGGCAACGCACCGGGCAGCGGCGAAGCGACCTTGATGGTTTTCATAATCTTGCCGCTCGGCGCAATCACATAGACAAGTGCCGGGGAAGAGAAACGCATGACGTAGAGATTGCCGTCCCTTCCGACTTCGGCCTCGGCCAGATCGAGGCCTGGCGCCGCCTTCTCGGCATCGTTCGTGTTTGCCTTTTTTGTCGATGCCTTCGCGGATTCCTGCGGCGCCTGAAATGAAAGTTGCGCCAGTTCCCTTCCGTCGGCGGAAAGGACCGCGGTAAAGTTGCGCCCGCGATCGTTCTTATTCTGCACATCCCGCTTCACGCCCGAAACCAGGAAATTTCCGTCGGCAAATGTCGCGAATGTGTACACCTCGAAATCAGCATCCAGAAGCGTC
>Ga0210406_10007086_pt1 | contig 11471 bp, 9 predicted proteins | sample IncBWC30MmetaG_FD_155454 | JGI IMG/M metagenome (GOLD analysis project Ga0210406, IMG submission 155454) | Forest soil microbial communities from Barre Woods Harvard Forest LTER site, Petersham, Massachusetts, United States - Inc-BW-C-30-M | ecosystem: Environmental > Terrestrial > Soil >... | reverse complement strand
GGGCCGCATCGAATTGGAGCTGGTGCCGCAGGGCATCATCAGCGAGCGTATGCGCTGCGCCGCCGCCGGGCTCGGCGGTTTCTACTCGCCGGTCTCGGTCGGGACGCGGCTCGCCGACGGCAAGGAACACCACGAGATCGACGGCCGCATGTATGTTTTGGAAAAACCGCTGAAGGGCGACGTCGCACTGCTCTCCGCCGATCGCGGCGACCGTTGGGGCAATCTGACCTACCGCAAATCGGCACGTAATTTCAATCCGACGATGGCGATGGCGGCGGATCTCTCGATCGTGCAGGTGCGCAGTATCGTCGAGCTCGGCGAGCTCGATCCCGAGGTGATCGTCACCCCCGGCATCTTCATCGACCGCTTGGTACATGTGCCGATAACAGCATGAGCATTGCAGAAAGATCCTGCGTGATCCCGCCCAGTCGCGAATTCGTGGATCGGAGGAGGTAGAATGCCGCTGAAACGTCGCCAAATCGCCTGGCGGGCCGCGCAGGACCTCGCCGATGGCGCCTATGTGAACCTCGGGATCGGTCTCCCGACCATGGTTTCCGAATTCATTCCCGCCGATCGCGAGATCGTCCTGCACAGCGAGAACGGCGTCCTCGGCGTCGGGCCGGCGCCGGGCGACAACGAGGTCGACTGGGACCTGATCAATGCCGGCAAGCAGCCGATCACCTTGGTGACCGGCGGCAGCTACGTGCACCACACCGACTCGTTTCTGATGATCCGCGGCGGCCACTTGGACCTGGCGCTGCTCGGCGCCTTCGAGGTGTCGGAGAAGGGCGATTTGGCGAACTGGACGACCGACGATCCCGCCTTTCCGCCCGGCGTCGGCGGCGCGATGGACCTCGCGGTCGGGGCCAAGGAGATCCGCGTCCTGGTCGAGCACACGACCAAATCCGGCGCGCCGCGCATCCGGCGCCAATGCGGATACCCGCTGACCGCCGCTGCGGTGGTCCGCCGGATCTACACCGACCTCGCCGTGATCGACGTGACAGCGGACGGCCTCGTCGTGCGCGAGATGGTCGAGGATATCGATTTTCCAGCGCTGCAGGCAAAAACCGAGGCGGTACTGCGCCCGGCTTCGGACCTTCGCCCGCTCCGCGCCCCTGCCGTTTAAGGTTGCTTGTCCCGCATCTTCTCGTAGCGGCCCTTCGGCACAATTTCGGCGACCGTGCCGTCGGGCGCGCGGTATTTGATCGGGACCTCGCCGGGCTTGGAGAGGATCTTGCCGCCATTAGCGACGACCTTCTCCGCAAAACCCTGGTGGTCGTCGACCTCGATGCCGAAATGGTGGATTGTCGGGCCCTCGCCAACGAGCTTGGCTTCCTCGTCCGCCTCGCTGTCATAGACCATCAGCGCGAGGTCGACATAGCCGTCGGTCAGGTGCCGCGAAATGTGTCCGCGCGACCGTCCGGTCTTGACCTGGCGAAACCCGAACACGTTTTCGTAGAATTTGGTCGCCGCCTCGAGGTCGGTCACCTTGAGCGCCACATGATTGATGCGCGCCATCCGCTTTTCTCCTACTCGCCGCTGCCGTTATAGGGCGCGATCACCGAACCGGTGCGGTATTCCGCCGGTTCGAGAATGACTTCGGTCTTGGTGTCCTCGAACTGGTCGAGATTGGTGCTCTTGATGTTTTGCCATTGCACTTCGAGCACCCGCGGCTTCGCCCATTCACCGTCCTTGCCGAAGCTTATGTCGCCGACGATGGTCTTGAACGGGTGGCCGCGGATGTAGTCGGCGACCGCGTTCTGGTCGAGGCTCTTGGCGCCTTCGATCGCGTCGCCGAGCACCTGCAGATCGGCATAGGCAAAGGGCGGCAGGTACCACCCCAACGGGTCGACCCCAGCCTCCCCGGCCTTCGACTGGTACTCCTTCAGGAAGTCGAGAATACCGGTGAACTGCATGGTCGGCGCCGGGATCCACCAATCGTAATCGACAACGCCGTTGAGCTTGGACCCGAATTGCAGCTTTACGGGGGTGAATTGCAGTCCGACCATGCCGCCGCCGAAGAACCGGGTCTTGAGCCCGCTTTCCGTTGCCGCGCGCAGCACACCGACCGAGCCCGGCGGGTAGGAGGCGACGAACACCATGTCGGGTTTGGTCGCCTGGATGGAATGAACAATCGGGGTAAAATCAGGCGTCCCCGGCGGGTAGGTCTTGTCGTAGACGAGCTCGATTCCGTCGCGCTTGGCAATGTCGTGGATGCCCTCGGAGGCGTTTTTTGGGAACTCGGAATCTTCGGCGAGGATGGCCAAGGTCTTCGGCTTCGGGTCCGCTGCCATCGCGACCTTGAAGAACGGCTCGGAGAAGGCGTGTTTCGGGTCCGGCCCGGTCGGCAGCATCGAGAAGTATTTCGGATAGTGGAACTCGCTGTTGACCGCGAGCCCGAAGAGGCCGAGGAACACCCGGTCGTGCGAGATCGCCACCGGCATCGCCGGCGCGATCATGTTGGTGCCATAGCCCGAAACGATGAAGTCGACCTTGTCGACCTCGAGCAGCTTGGTATAGATGCCCGGGACGGTCGCCGGGTTGCTCTGGTCGTCGTAGTTGATCAGCTTGACCGGGCGGCCCATGAGGCCCCCCTTGGCGTTGACGTTGTCCCGCCAGATCTGCATCGCCAGCAAGGCCGACTTGCCGCCGGCGGCGAGCCCGCCGGTCAGCGCCATGCCAAGGCCGATCGTGATCGGCTCCGCCCCCCTCGCCGCGCTCGCGACAAGCACCGAGGCAGCGACTGCCGCGGCCGCAACGAAACGACGGTTCACCTGCTGGACCACTGCTTTCTCCCTATTTCTTGTCAACATTAGCTGAGGGCAGACGTATATTTCTTGGTCGGCCGCACGTCCAGTCTCGACAACACCCTCATCGCCGGGGTGCGACCCGCGAGTGTCCAGTTGAGAACAACGGCTGCATACGCTGATGTCGGTGCATCCTCGATGCCCCTGGCCCGTTGGCCTGCCGCAATCACGAATTGCAGCGGCGATTGCGCCTCGCTGCATCTGCAGCGGATCTGCAGCAATATCTCGCCTCTAAGTTGAAGTACCCATCCGGCCCGGCGCCGTGCATGCCCGCCGCGGCGCGAGCGTGGCTGGCCCCCCGACGAGCTGCAAGCACTGGTCGAAGTCGCTCGTCTCGATCGCAAGCAACGGCTCGGCAACCCGAGTGGCCGGTTGGTAGACTTGCGGCCACCAGAATTGGCGGACTGGCCCTACGCGAACCGTCACGCTCGACCGTTCCTGGCTGTTTCTGCAGCCAAATAACAGTCATCGCTCCACCTCGTTCGCCCATCCTGCGCCGCCCCTCGGTGCTCCCGGAGCGAACATGAAACACGAACATTATGGCAATTTTATTGTTGCAGATACAGCACCAGACGAAACCGACCAGCGGGCAACCGCTCGGATGAATTCGGCCCTTGTCGGGGTGGGGATCGCCTCGCGCCCCCTACAGGGGTGAGCTTGGGCATTTTGGCTGAGATTTTGCCCTTTCAGACTTTGAGCGAGTTGCGCATAGCGGAAGCCCGCGCCGGCGGCGCCGATCCGCTCCAGGATCAGCAGGAGATCCTTGAGGGACCGCGACAGACGGTCGAGTTTCCAGATGACGAGCACATTGCCCGCCGCGAGCCGGTCGAGCAGGCGGGTCAATTCCGGACGGTCCCAGCGGCCGCCGGATGCGCGTTCCTCATGGATGCGCCGGGACAGCCCGCTGCCTGAAGGGCATCGACCTGAGGGGTGATAATGAGGCTGCTAACAGGCGTTGAGGCCACGTCAGCTGCTCCTTGCAAACTCCACCCTCAAAAGCTTCGCTGGTCGAACAATTCCATCCGGTGGCGGCGACTTGGTGCCTCCGTCGGTCTGGAAGTAGGCTACCCGGCCATATTCCCCAGGACCACGCGCCCAAGCGCCCTTTGTCGGGCCAATCAGCTGCTCCGTGAAGGGGTCCCCGGCCACGCTGTGTCTGACGTTGCTATTTTCGCTCGGCTCCAGCGATACGCGATCGATGGTATTTTGTCGGTGCGTCGCTATGTATGCGACACCAGCATTTTGATCGATGCAGAAGTCATCACCCATCATGCCGCCCGCGACGAATTCGGGCTCGCCGGCAGGATTCTGAGTGTCTGGGTCGACGCGCACGCGCATAAAGAGCTCTTGATTCGTCGAGGTGTAATAAAGGTAATTGGTGTTCGCGGCATATCCCAGGCCATTGACGCCGGGCTGGTAGGTCGGATCGTTGGGATCATGGGCCATGCTGTCGTGCTTGAGCCATATCCGGGCTGTGGGTTTGCCGCCGTTGGGAGACAGGTCGACACGCCAGATCAAGCTCGCAAAACAGTCTGCGATGAGAATGATATTCGGAGCGATTAGGGCACTTCCGTTCAGCCCACGAACAGGCTCGGGGAATTCGAGGACGACCTTCGGGCTGACGGGCTTCCCGGGGCTCCAGTCGCGCATGTCAAGGCGATGAAGGTACGACTCGTGCGACGTGTATAAGTTCGAAGTGGCGATGTAGAAAATATCCGGCTCGACTTCGACGATGCCCATCGTCGGCTGAGCGAAGGTATGTACGAGCAGCGGATCAACCGGCATGTTCGCGCCCTGCGGTGGGACATACCAGAGTTCCTGATGATTCATGACAGTGACGAGAATCGAGCTGTCACGCCGTATCGCCATGTTTTCGAGGAAATAATGATCCGGGAACGAAGCGATCGTGGTGAGCTTGGTGAGTGGCATATCCTCGGTCGACATGGGAGTTCTCGCTTTGCTGGAGTAACTTGAGCATGCGTTGGAAGGTCATTCGCCGATGCCCTCTTGTGCAGGATGCTAAGCTGCGGCGCGAAAACCTTCCAAGGCGAAGTTGCCGAGGCCATACTTGCTCCCGACGTTCAGACCTCTTGGCCAGGAGCAGGAACTTCAAATGCGTTCAACAGCGAGCAGACGATGTGGTAGATACCGATGAGATAAGTCATCTCCACCAATCCCTGCTTTCCGAACGCGTGTTCAGCGATCTTGTAAAGAGCTGCTTCGACACGGTGCTCGGCTGAAAGTTGCCGCGCATAACGTTGCGCGATCTTCTCCTGGTCACTCAGCTCATCTGGTAGCCCGCCGGTCGTCAGCGTTCGGATTGCGTCCTCTGAAATGCCGGCCTTTCGCGCTGCCGCCGAATGAGCATAAAGCTCGTAGTTCGATTTCCACACGACGCCGACGGCGAGGATCACGACTTGGCGGACTCGCTGGCCTAGTGACGTATTTTCTTGTTCGACTTCCTGTAACTCTAAAAAGCTCGATGAAATGGTCGGGCTGAAGAGAATCGGGTTGAATGGACCGATGAATCTTCCATCCTCAGTCTTGCTCTGGAAGGGAACGCTGTCAGCCCACGCAACCCACGTCGTATTGAGCCGATCATAAGTTTTCTTTTGCGGAGCCGATAGCGCCTGGGGATCCAATAGGGGCAGGCGACCGCCCAACATCTCAGTCTGAACCGGCACCGTCGTTTCTCCTATTCTTTGAAACGTAGCTGCACGAACGAAGCTTCACCGCTTCAGACCAACGGCGCTCGAGGGAACGTCATAGGCCCTGAGACTAATCGACACGCAGGTGAAGTACCCGATGAGTACGGTCAAATCGGTGAGGCCCGGATGCCCCAACAGCTCCACTGCGCGACGATAGAGGCCGGTGGGCACAACGCGAGGAGCGATCAACGCTGACGTGATCTCATAGATGACCTGCTGCCGGGGGTCTTCAAACGAGGTGGGAAGTCCAGCGATCAACGCTTCCACCTTCTCTGACGGCAAACCGCCATCTCTCTCGGCAATAATTTCGTGTTCGTAGTTCGAGTAACCTGCTAACCACTTCGCATTTGTCAGGTTCGTGGCGATCTCGATCTCCGCTTTGGACAGCGATGAGTGACCTTGGTAATAAGCTCCGAGAGGGACCATTACCTCGATCAGTTTAGGGTTTTGCAGCCAGATCTTGTATGGGCCAGGCACCTCTCCGCGCTGCTTCACCGTAAACTCGTAAACCCTTTTTTGGTCTGCGGTCATCTCGTCGAGAGAAAGCTCGGTATATCGACCAAACGTCCCGAAATCAGAAGTTCCAGGCATGTGTCAGTTCCTTTCCTGGTGTAGAAGGCGTTATCGGTCGGGCATCGCTGCAGCGGCTGCGCTGGGGCTCATGTCCGTACCTATCTTCCAATACGGAGACTCTCAGCCGGTAACCGGCTGCCTTGGAAGCGAGCCTGGCGGCCAGTGACGTCCCGTGACCTCTAGTCGCCGACCGGCCTTAATAATTCTCGTTGCACACCTCTATGCGATACGACGGCTCCGACACCGTCGTGGTACTCGTTGATGCGTTTTGTCGCCTCGGGCGTGTAGGCGGCCTCGGGAGCATTGCCGGCTACGACGAAGAGCAGCACATGCTCGACACCGGGCTCGCCCTCGGTGACGTTGAAAAACCGGCGTGCGGCGCCTGGCGGGAAGGATACGACGTCGCACGGCCCCACATCGACGAAAGCGTAGTCGCTCCCTTCATTCCAGGCGACGCGCCACCGCCCCGTGATGGGCATGAACGTCTCATTGGTGTTGTGATTGTGCATAAGGGGGCCGCAGCCAGGTTTGGCGCGGGCGAAGCCAAGGTTGAACCCTTCCGAGATCGGGATCGCTGAATTGCGGGACGACTCGGCGCCGACCGGGGAGACGGCGGCGCTTTCTTCCTTCGGGGGCTGGAAGCCGATCACGTTGATCAGCTCGCGCTCGCACTCGGGAAGGTCGCTATCCGGCAGTCCGCCTTTCGACCCCTTCAGGTCTTTGAAGAAGGCCACCCGCTTCATCATCTCTTGGCGGGTCCAGGGACGAAGTTCAGGCATCATAGTCATGTCTCCTCGAAATACCGCTTGCGGCAGCTGGTTACAGAGCGGAAGCGCTTTCGCGGTACGCAGAGAGAACGGTCATCGACACCAATGGAGCCGCCTCTGCGCCCGAATGGGCTCCGTTAGATATGCGGTCGCTCAAAATTTGCGCGAAATTCATTCGCGGGCAAATTAAGCGTTGTAGGTTTTTGTAAATGCCTGGAAGGCTGTCTTTACAGACCGGGCCGCAGCGGGTGTTTAGGCCAGAATAGCGCTGCGGTGCGGCGCTATTCTGATCTATGGCTTTGATCTTTCAGACTAACATTTGCACTTCCGGCGATTCAGTCTTCGGGAATCGCGGAGCAGCAGGGTAACGGGGTGAACCTGTGCGGGTGAGAAACAGCGGATCTGTCGCTTTCAAACGTCGTATCGGTTGCGAAGAATGATCAGCTGAACAATCCGGTCGCCATGAACCGTAAAGTAAAAGGCATGTACGAGCGGATCTGGTAGTCCCCTCATATCAAATGTGCCGCCGACATTTGCGGTAACAATCAAGTTTCCGTAGTGTTCGATCACGGTCGTCACATCCATTGTCAGGCTTTGACCGATGATGTCGCGCGCCGCCCATTCTCTGATCGCTGGCTTCCTCCAGTAGTCACGCAGCTGGTCGTTGACGAGAGCGTCGTCCCGCGAAAAGCGCGAGTAGCTCCTCAAGATTGAAGCTATTGGTTGCCTCGACGTGGGCAGCGACTGGCGGCGAGAGTACAGCCAGGGCCTTCGGCGGGTGGGCGGACGTTAGCATAAAAATTCCCTTGGCAGTCACGGCTCGCGGAGGACCGCGTTCCGCTCACAATGACCGACGGCCCGTGGTAGGCACGTTGCATTCTGTAAAAAAGTGAAAAGTCAGTGCGGTTGTAAGAAGGCGGCCTCTCCTGGAGGCCAGCGAAAGTTGCTACGCCAGATCCTCCATAAGTTGGCGCGCGATCCTCAGCTCCGCTGTTTCGAATCCTTCCGTGAAGCGGTCGTACACGAGAGCCAGCGTATGGTGGGCCTCATCGCGCTGGCCGTCTTCGGAAAGCAAGCGGGCCAAGACCATCGTCGACCTCAGCTCCCAGGCGAGCGCAGATTGCGCGCGTGCGACAGCGAGCGCTTCGATCAGGCAGTTCATGGCTGATTCTCGGTCATGTTGTGCCGCGAGAATCTGCGATTTAATCCGAAGCAGTTCGGACAAGCCCAATTCCACTCCACCATTTGTCGCGCGCGCAATGGCTCCATTGATCGTGAAAAGTGCCTCCTCGAATTGCCCGCTCTTGCACAGGCCTTCCGCCGCCGCGCCGATGACGCCCGTGATTAGGAGATTGTACTGTTGAGCGCGCATGGTCTCCAGCGCGCCTCGTAGCAAATCGAGACCGGCTTCCGGCTCTTCGCGGACGATGGCAAGTTCGCCTTTCAGCGCGATGCCTAGAGCGCGGTGCGGTGCAATCGAGTATCGTCCGGCGTGTACGATCAGCTGCTCGATATGGTCGCTGGCTCTTGGCAAATCACCGGTCCACAATAACAACGTCGAGGCATAACCCAGCGTAACGCAGATCGGAACGGGGTGATCTCGGCTCGCCGCTTCATCGATGGCCTTTTGCACGATTCTAAGCGCTTGATCGGAGAAGCCACGTAGCCACAAGGTGCGGGCAAGGGCGCCGAGCGCGCTGATGCGCGGATCAAAACCGAAGAAGTTGGCGTTGAACGTACCGAGCTCGACGGCGAGTGCCATGCCGCGCTCACAATGGAGTTGGGCCAGGGCTTGGTTGCCCAGATAGTGGTGAGCAATGCCCACCCAACACTCCGCCCAGACGGTGCCGGCAGGGTGCTTGACAACCTGCGCGATGACACCGGCCTGTTCCGCGACCGCCAGGGCGCCGCGGATGTCACCAAGTCGCGTGAGAAAACTGGACAGACCGACGAGAAGGCGCAGTTGGCGTACACGGTCCTGGAAAGCTTCCGCAAGCGCAAGTCCACGCTCGATTGCGGCGCGAACCTGATCGGTGTGACCCCTGGTGAACATCGACGACATCGCCAGGACTTCCTGAAGAATCAACTCCTGTCTGGTGCCGCGGCTCGCGTCGTCGAGCGCGGCCAGCGCCCGTTCACACCAGCCCCTGCATTCCTCGAGCAGCGACAGTCCGGTGAACAGCGGCGCCGCCCAGGTGGCGAGTTCGATGCCGACTGCGACATCGCCATGGCCCGACAGCGCCCATCCTAGCGCCGCCCGCACGTTGCCGATATGCGGGGCGTATCCCGAAAGATCATGTTCGCCGAACAATGACTGGATGATCTCGTCGTGTTCGAGAAACTTGGAATACAAGATCGCATGGCGCCGGGCGATGCGAGCCGCTTCGCCACGCTCTGCGAGCTTGGCAGCGGCGTAGGTGCGCGTGGTGTCGAGCAGCCGGCAGTATGTCGATCCGTTGATGACGGTCGTGGATATCAAGGACTTCGCAACCAGGCCCGCGACCGCGTCGATAACGTCCGCCTCGTAGGCCTCCGTCTCTGACGCAACGGAGCCGCCGGCCTGAAGCGTGAAATCCCCGACAAAGATTGACAGCCGACACAGGACCGCCTTCTCGCGCTCCGAAAGCAGGCTGTAACTCCAATCGAGCATCGCGTTCAGCGTCTCATGCCGCGGCGGCGCGGTACGGCGGCCGTGCCAGAGCAGGCTGAAGCGGTTGTCGAGCAGCTCCGCGGTTCCACGAATCCCAAGGGAGCCGACGCGACTGGCCGCGAGCTCAATAGCAAGTGCGATCCCGTCAAGCCGGCGGCAGCTCCGGGCGACGATCGGCGCATCGGTATCGCTCAACGCGGCGCCGTAGCCGCTCGCCGCCGCCCGCTCCATGAAAAGCTGGGTAGCGGGATACTGGAGCGCTTCCATGGCGGTCAGGCCGGCATTGTCGGGTGGACAATCAAGTGAATACAACAAGTGGACTTGTTCACCTTCCACCCGGAGCGCTTCGCGGCTCGTCGCCAGGATGTGCGCTTGTGGTGCCTCGCTGACGACGCGTTCGGCCAGCGCTGCCGCAACGCCGATCACGTGCTCGCAATTGTCGAGCACGAGGAGGATCTTCCTGTCGCCAATAAAGGCCAGCAAACCAACGACCGGGTCCTGGGTTTGCACCATGAGCCCCAGCGCCGAAGCGACCGCTGTCGGCACGAGCCTGGCATCGGTCAGCGCAGCCAGATCAACGAAGAAAACCGCCCCGTTGAAACCATCCAACAGCATGTGGGCAACAGATATGGCGACGGTGGTCTTTCCGATGCCGCCCGGACCGACGATACTGACGAACCGCGACATCATCAGCCGTTCCGATAATGTGCGAATGGCGTCATCGCGGCCTATCATACGAGTTAACTTGGGCGGCAGCCTTTGGAGCCGATCGGAGACAGCAACCTCTCTCGACGGCAAGGACTGCTGCGTGGAGAGTGTCACCGGCGCGACAAAGCAATACCCTCGACCGGAAACAGTCACGATGTAGCGAGCGTCCTCGCGCCCATCCCCCAGCGCCTTGCGGAGGCTAGCGATATGGATACGGAGATTAGCCTCCTGCACCGTCACACCGGGCCAAACGCGCGAGATCAGCTCTCTTTGAGTGACGACTTCTCCGGCCCGCTCAACCAACGCGATCAGCGTGTCGAGCGCACGGCTACCTAGCTGGAGTGGCTCGTCCCCTTTCTTGAGCTGCCTTTCGGCCGCAAACAGGCGGAAAGGGCCAAACGAGACGACGCCGTGCGTTCCCATGAGCTGTCGCCATCCATGCGCACCCGCCAGCTTCACGAGACCTGCGTCGGAATGCAACATCACCGTTGGCATAGATCGTAGCGCCCGGCGGCAAGATCCATAGGTTGATCGGATAGATCGCGTCTTCCGGCAGGTTCGCGCCGAGACCAAGCTGGGTGACGATCGCGCGCTTCAGGTAATAGTTGCCGTAGACACCCATCGTGTCGGGGTTCATCGACCAGCCGTTCACGACACGCGCCATGCTGTTGACCTTCCACGCCATCAAGGCCAGGGCGTCCTTGGGCGCGGTCTCCAGTGCGGTCTTGATCGCCGGATCGAGCTTGTCGATATCGAAACTCTTGCCGCGCTCGACCCCGATCCGCTGCATCTGGGCAAGGATCGGTTCATCGGTGATGTGCGGCGGCTGCAGTTTGAGGATCTCGGCGGCGTAGGCGAAGAACTTACCGGCCGGCATCGTGTCGACCTGGGTCCTTCGGCGATCCGCGCGAACTCGACGCGGGTGTCATCGCAGCACTATGGCCGGCCCGCCGATCTCGCCGCAGGCGACGCAATGGCGCGGTTGCTGGACCTTACCAGTTGGCGCGCCGCCGAGGGGCGACTAAAGGCGGGTCGAATTCATTGCACCGTGCCGTGCTGGCTGATGTGCGGGAGGTAGCCGGGTCCGTAGTAGACAGGCGCGCTGTAACTGTATCCGTAGTAGGCTGGGCCGTTGTAGCCATAGTAGGCCGGGCCGTTGTAGCCATACCCGGTGCTGCCGTAGTAAGCCGGGGCCGCGGGAGCGCCAGCCAGGCAGCGGGCGCTGTAGGCGGCGGCCATCTGGCCGTACTCGGGAGAT
>Ga0210406_10007085_pt1 | contig 11472 bp, 11 predicted proteins | sample IncBWC30MmetaG_FD_155454 | JGI IMG/M metagenome (GOLD analysis project Ga0210406, IMG submission 155454) | Forest soil microbial communities from Barre Woods Harvard Forest LTER site, Petersham, Massachusetts, United States - Inc-BW-C-30-M | ecosystem: Environmental > Terrestrial > Soil >... | reverse complement strand
CCGCTGCGCACTTGCCATGCGTTCCTCCTGACGTTTCCGTGAATGGGATGTGAGCACTACATAAACGCAAGATAGCACTCTGGCCCGCCGCGTCAAGAGGGTATTTATGGTATTTCCGTCCTAGCCTCCGAGTTTCCTCTCCATCCTGATCGCGGCCTCATCCGGATCGCGGTAATAGCCGGCGCGCCTTCCCGTTTTGGAAAAGCCTTGCTTTTCATAAAATGCCATTCCCGCTTCATTTGACTCGCGAACCTCTAAAAACACGCGACTTACGTGCCGAGCCGTGAATTCCGCCATTGCCGCCTTGAGCAGCGCCCCTCCCTCTCCTTTTCGCCGCTTCGCGGGGATGACCGCGAGATTCAGTATCTCCGCCTCTCCCGCCACTTCCCGCCCGATGATGAAACCACTGAGTTTACCCTTGTCTTCGCTCACTAGCGCCACGACGCCTTGCCAGCCCAGCAACTCCCTAAGACCCCACTCTGTCCACTGCGATGCTTCGGGAGATCCCCGCAGAATCTCCGTCACCGTCGCGGCGTCCGCTTCGCGAAACGCGCGAATCGTCGGCGCAGCAGAATCGCGTTTCGTTTTAGTGGCCATGCGCCGCGCTTCCCTTCCAGAAAATCTCCGCATCGGACCGCCGCACATAATTGGCGTCCAGCGCCAGAGCGTCCGTAAACCGGCCTTCTGCCAGCGCCGCCAAACCAATCCGCCCGATCACCGGCGCTCGCACGATGGAAACTCGGTCGACTCGTTCGCCGCGCACCTCTCGCGCTTTCCACGCCTCTTCAGCAACAACGCACTCCACATCCGTCGACACCCACGAAATTTTTTCACCGTGAGCAACTTCCGCCGCGGCTTCGACAAATCTCCCCGGCGCAATCACCATCTCGTCGCCCGATCGCGCCAAGCACGCTCCATTTCGCTGGTAAACTGCTCCAAACACTTGACCTCGCTGCGCATTGAAAAATGCCGCCACCCAGGCCGTTTCTTCCGAAGCTTCCGCGGCCAATGCTTCCAATCGCGAGACCGCCGCAATCCGTTTCCCGTAAACTTCGGCCCAGGCCTTAACGCTCGTCAGACCTACGCGCACACCGGTAAACGAACCCGGTCCAGCCGCCGCCGCGTACCCGTCCACCTGCTCCATCCGAAGCCCACTACCCTCCAGGCATTCGCGGACTGCGGGCAGCAACCACGACGAGTAATCTTCCTCCGTCTCGTGGGCCACGACTTTCAGGACGGCATCATCCCGTAGCACCGCCACGCTGCCTCTTGCATCACACGTATCTATCGCCAATACAATCACATCCGCATTCTACCGTACTGCCCCACTCCACAGGGAAGCACCCGTGAGGACAGCCGTCCCCTCGTCCGGGCAACCACCCGCCGAGATTCTGGCGATCTAGGCTCGCGGAGGCCCCAGCCACTCGTGGAGGAAAAATCCAATCCGGCCGCAGCGAACGGCAACTATTCGACATTGAAATGCCGCTAATACCATTCATCGGCAAGTGAAAAATGGGCGCGCTGAGCAATTCGCTTGCCAAATTAGTACCTAATTTTCCCTAACCTCCTGATTCCAAGGGATATATCTTGACTCTTCCAGCACACTCTCATATAATTCTTATGCATCTCCTAGGGGGCATCCGAATCTATGGACTACAAGATCGGCGACAAGGTCGTTTACCCGAATCACGGTGTGGGCATTGTTGAGCAGATCAGTTACGGAGTTTTGAACGGCAGAACCGAACGTTACTTCATGATTCGCATTGTTTCCAGCGGATTGCGTGTCATGGTCCCGCAATCCAACGCCATGACTGTTGGCCTTCGTTCCGTGATTCGTTCCGCGGAATCCACCAAAGTCCTCGGCTTCCTAGAAACCGGTAAACTCAACTCTCATCACGACTGGAAGCACCGCTTCAAGGAAAACTCGGAGCGCATGCGCACCGGGTCCCTCCTCGAAGTCGCCGTCGTCCTCAAGAGTCTGGTTTCCCTCAGCCGTAGCAAGCCCCTCTCCTTCCGCGAAAAGAAAATGCTCGAACGCGCGAAGTACCTCCTCGTCAGTGAGATGGCTACTTCCCGCAATACCACTGCGGAAAACGCCGAGGCCACCGTCGTCAAGTCGCTCGCCAAAGCCAAGCTCACGTTTCCAGTTATGACCGAAAAATTTGAATAGCCCGTGCCGCCTCCGCGGCACTTCCTTCCCCTGCGGGCAGCTTTTTTAGCTGCCCGCTTTTTTTCTTGCTGTGTCCTATTTCAGCACGCCCTCAACTGATTCGGCGGACAACCGCGGCTGCCCCCGCTTCTTCTTTCGAGCATTGAACCGTGTTACGTTATCCCAATGAAAAAGCGGAGGACTCCCCAGGAGAAGAAGGAACTCGCCTACAAGAGAGACCATTATGTCTCGGCAGGTGAATCTCGCCATGCCTTCCGGAAAAACTGGCCGAAGAAGAAAGCCATGATGAATCAGATCCATCGCCATCGGGCAGCCGAAGCGTTGCACGCACTTGAACGGCTGCGCGACACCGAGTCTATTCTCAATTCCCCCGAGGAAGTAACTTCTGCTCAACTCAAGAAAGCCGATCCGAGAAAGAAACTCGGTAAGTGGGGTGTCATGTCTCTCCAGAAATATGTAAAGCGCAACCAAGAAGCGCGCCTGACCCGTCCAGAGTGGGCACGCAAAGAGCGTGAAAGGGTCGATACAGCTTACAAGGAACAGATTACCGCACTCGAGCAAGATTCAGAGTCGCCAAAAGCTAAGAAATTCCTCAGGGAGATCAATGTTTCTGTGTGGCACCTCAACCTTTTTTTGAAGCGAAATCCTGAGTGGAAGCCCAGGTTGGAGCATCAACTCTCAGAACTGAGGAGGTCTGAAGCTAAGGCAAGGTTGAAACGGGAAACCAAAAATGCGCAGAAACGACGCGCAGATCTCCTGCGAGGCACGCCTTCGACGCAGACAAAAGCACGTTAGCGTTCGCTGGAATCAGCCTTCCTCATTTCAAACCGTTCACACTATGGCTGCCGGAGAGAGCGCACACCGCAATACCTGCCTCGCTAAGAGTCCGGGTTACGGTCGCGGCAATCGCCGGCGCACCGGGAGTGTCGCCATGGATGCAGAGAGTCTTTGCATCAACGGAAACTTCGCTGCCGTCGCTCGCAATCACTAACCCTCGCTCTGCGATGCCAAGCGCTTGCCACGCCGCCTCTTCGGGATTGCCAATCAGCGCATCGTCAAACTTGCGTGACCGTAGAGTTCCATCCGGCTCGTAACGCCGGTCGGCAAACGCTTCGGCAGCGACTTCAAAACCCGCTTCTCGAAAGACATCCAGCATCGGCGACCCAGCGAGTCCCACCAGCACGACATCGCGGCTCCATCGCGCGACACCATTTGCAATGGCCTCGGCAAGCTCGCGATTTCGCACCGCCTGATTGTAAAGCGCGCCATGCGGTTTCACGTGGACCACGCGCGCCCCGCAGCGTGCAGCAATTTCGGCCAGCGCCCGCACCTGCTCGAAAACGGAATCTGCAATTTCGTTCGGCCCCGTCTTCAATTCCAGCCGCCCGAAATTCTCCCGGTCCGGATAACCCGGATGCGCCCCAATCGCCAGTTTCCAACGCAGCGCCTGCTCGATCGTTGTGCGCATGGTCTGTTCATCGCCCGCGTGCGCGCCGCAAGCGATGTTGACCGACGTGATCGAACGCATCAGCGCTTCCTGCGTGCCATCAGCAATCGCCCCCGGCAACTCGCCCATGTCGCAATTCAAATCAATCGTTAGTTGTTCGCGCTTCATTCCAAAAACAATTCCTCTGACGCCAGCAACTTTTCCTGTTCCACGAACAAAGCTCGCGCTGTTTCCCAGTCTACTCGTTCAAAGCGAATCTCATCCCGTGGCCGAAGCTGCCCCAAACTGTGAAAATCCGCGGAAATCACATTGGCGATCTTCGGATATCCACCGGTCGTTTGCTGCTCCACAAAAAGAATAATCGGCAAGCCTCCCTCCGGCACCTGAATGGCGCCGAGCGCCACGCCCTCCGAAATCATCTCTCCGCTGGAAGCCGTAGGAATCGCCACGCCCTGCAGCCGTATCCCCATCCGGTTGGACTCCTCCGCCACACGATAAGTGCTCTCATAAAATATTTTCTGCGCCGATTCCGGAAACCAGTCGCTCTGCGGTCCCGATGTGACGCGCAGAACCTTGCGAATCTTCACCTTCTCCAACACCTGAGCCGCCAACCGTCGCCTGCCAACCATGCCGGCGCCTCCAGTGGAACAAGCATTCCTGCCTGTTCTCTTTTGTCCGTCCATGCTCGCCGGCCCAATAGTAAGCACATCGCCCTTCTTCAACGCCCGCCCCTCATGACCGCCCAGCCCGCTCAAAATATGCGTTGATGTACTCCCCAAAAAAGCTTTTACCTCGATTCCGCCCCGCACGCACAGATAACACCGCGCCCCCGAACGCGTCGGCCCCATGCGCAGCACTTGCCCAGGTTTCGCCTCAAACGCCGTCCACAACTCGACCGGTTTCCCATCCAATGTCGCGCCGAAATCAGATCCGCTCAGCGCCAGTCCAGCTCCTTCAGGAAACCCAAATGTCCCGCCGAGCAGCGTCATCTCTAGACCGGCTGCCCCCTCCGCATTGCCAACCAGACGGTTTCCCAGCCGCAATGAAATTGCGTCCGCCGCGCCGGAGGGCGAAACTCCCAGGGGCCCGAACCCCTCACGCCCCAAATCCTGTATCGTCGTGAGCAGGCCCGGAGCTTGCACGTCAATCACGCGCATGCGCGTTCCAACTCCACAAATCGTTCAGCGGAAATCGGCGCAAATCGTACGCGATCTCCAATGGACAGCAAACTCAGCCCATCGCTCTCAGCCCGGAACATTTTGACTGGCGTTCGTCCCAGCAATCGCCACCCACCTGGGGTGGCGAACGGGTACACGCCGGTTTGATTTCCCGCGATCCCCACGCTGCCCGCGGGCACGCGTTTGCGCGGCGCCGTCAGCCGCGGCGTCACCAATTCCTTGGACAATTCGCCGAGGTACGCAAATCCCGGCACGAATCCCAAGAAATAAACCAGGTACTCCACCGAAGCATGCAGCTCGATCGCCTGCGCCTCCGTAATCCCACGCATCGCGCACACTTCAGCCAAATCCGGACCAAACTCACCGCCATAGCAAACTGGGATTTCCACGTGCTGCGGCTCCGGAAGGTTCGCCTCATCAAGCCTCTCAAGGTATCCCCGCAGAATTGCTTCCAGCTTGTCGTGCTCCATTCGCAGGGGATCAAACTTGATCAGCAACGAACAATACGCCGGATGCAAATTGCGCACTCCCGCCGCGGGCTCCAGTTCGAGCAGCCGCAGCAGCCGCCTCACTTTTTCATTCGCTTGAAGTGTGATCCTACTTTGTAAAGGCCGGGCTTGAGCCCGGCTTTCGCTCTTCGGCGTATCAAAATAAACCAGCAGCGATTGATCGCTGGCATATTGAAACCGCTCCCCGCCGCCTGCCGCCCTGACCATGCTCGCGAAAGTATACCCCACGCCCAAGGGTCAAACGTGGGGACAGGCGTTCTGCGCCGTTTACTTCACTGGCGTTCTCCGTGCTCTCCGTGAACTCTGTGTCAAATCAATCCTTCAACGAGCCCAGGAGGTTCTTCAAGCCAGAATGAGGCTGGGATCGGCATTGAGTGACGCGTCGGCGAGGATTCCGCAACGCAACCGGGAATAGGCTGCCGCCGCGATCATCGCGGCGTTGTCGGTCGAAAGTGCACGGCTGGGGAAAAATACCTCGATGCCGGCTGCCTTCGCGCGGTCTTCAAACGTCACGCGCAACTGCGAATTCGCAGCCACTCCGCCGGAAACGAGAATGCTTTCTGAGGAGAGTTGCTCCGCAGCGCTGAGGGTGCGTTCGACCAGATCACGCACGACCGCGTTCTGAAATTCGCGGACTAGACCAAGAGTCTTCGGGCTGCAGAGCGGCAGAAGTTGCTCGAATTTTCTTTCGCCGCGAGCGAGCGCCTCTTCCCGCTTGCGAATTTCCTCGCTGTACTCTCCATTTTCGCGAACGTGATACAGAACCGCCGTTTTCAGGCCGCTGAAACTGAAGTCCAGCGCGTTTCCCTTCATTTTTGTCGGCCCGAATTTCACCGGAGCCGGCGCGTTGTTTGCGGCCGCAGCCAGCCGATCGAGAATCGGCCCGCCGGGATATCCAAGCCCCAAAAGTTTGGCGACCTTGTCGTATGCTTCCCCGGCCGCGTCGTCACGTGTTTGTCCTAGCTTTCGATAATGCAGCTTCGCGCCTGCATCTTGCGCATCCGCATCTTCCGGCTTCACTTCATAAAGAACCGTGTGCCCGCCTGAAACAATCAAGCACACGGCCGGCAATTTTGGCGCGCGTGCCGCCTTGTGCGCTTCCAAAAAAACCGCATACACGTGCCCCTCAAGATGATTCACCGGCACGAGCGGCTTGCCCAGCGCCTGCGCCAGTGTTTTTCCGTACGTAATTCCGACGAGCAGCGCCCCCACCAACCCCGGTCCTTGCGTCACGCCAATCGCGTCCACATCGGCAAGCTTCATTCCGGCTTGCGCAAGCGCTTCGCGCACCACCGGCACGATCTGCCGCAGATGCTCGCGCGAAGCCAGTTCCGGCACTACACCGCCGTATTTTTGGTGAATGTCGATCTGCGAAGCGACCACGCTGGACAAAATCTCTCGCCCGTCGGCGACCACTGCCGCCGCCGTTTCATCGCACGAAGACTCAATTCCCAGAATACGAGTGCTCATCAAATTTCCGCTTAGCTTTCTACAATTTCAAAGTCTTCAAGTATTCCCGGAAGTCGCCGCCAAGCTCAGGGTTTTGCAAGGCGATTTCCACGGTCGCTTTCAGAAATCCAAGTTTGTCGCCCGCATCGTAGGAAACACCCTCATAAATGTACGCCCACAGACCATCTTCCTGGGCCAAAATGCGCAGCGCGTCGGTCAATTGGATTTCATTTCCCGCTCCCGGTTTGGTGCGCGCCAAACAATCAAAAATCTGCGGGGGCAAGACGTAGCGCCCGGTAATCGCCAGGTTTGATGGGGCTTTTTCCGGCCTCGGCTTTTCCACCAGATCACGGATCCTCAAGAGCCGCGCGCCGAACGGTGGCTGTGGCGCCGGCTCACCGTCCACGATTCCGTAAAGGTGCGTCTTCTCTTTGGGTACTTCTTCGACGGCAATCGCTCCGACGCCGGTCGCCGCGTACACATCAATGAGTTGCTTGGTGGCCGGGTTGGCGCCGGGAATCAGCACATCGCCGAGCAAAACCGCGAAAGGCTCGTCGCCCACCAAATCCTTTGCCACCAGCACGGCGTGTCCCAGGCCCAGCGGCTCCTTCTGCCGTGTGTAGCTGACCTGCACCATGTCGCTGATCCGCCGCACCATCGCGGCTTGCTCTTTCTTTCCTTTTTCTTCCAGGAAGCGCTCCAGTGCCGGCGAGCGGTCGAAGTGGTCTTCGATGGAATTTTTCCCTTTTCCGGTGACGATGATGATGTGCTCGATCCCGGACGTAACACATTCTTCCACGACGTACTGAATCTGGGGCTTGTCGACGACCGTCAGCATTTCCTTGGGTTGCGCTTTTGTGGCCGGCAAGAAACGCGTTCCCAGTCCCGCAGCGGGCAGGACCGCCTTGCGTACCCTGCGTCCTGCGCCGCTCTTCGCTTGCGTTAAGTCAGCCATCGGTTTCCTCGCTGGACTTACTTTTTCTTCGCAGGCTTCTTGTCTCTCGATTCGCTGGAAGTCGTTTCCTTCGTAGCCGTTTCTTTCGCCCCGGCGTCCTTCCCCTTGCTCCCCGCTTCTTTTGTTTCCGTGGCTGGCTTGTCCGCTTTGTCGCCGTCGCCGCCACCAGTTTTCTTCCCGCCGTAGTCCGTCACGTACCAACCCGCGCCTTTAAACTGAATCGAGGGCGCGGTAATTACTGATTCGACTTTGCCGCCGCAATGCGGGCATTTTTTCAGGTGCGGGCCGGAAACGTTTTCGATTTTCTCCGTATTGCGGCCGCACTTCAGGCATTTGTACTCGTACAGGGGCACTGATACTCCTCCGATGTGCTGCTCAAAACTGAAAGTATAGCATTGCTCTTGCGCGCGGGCGCGAGCGCGCGTCGCCGTCTCGTAGTGGCAGGTCTTCAGACCCGGTCTTTTGACTTTTCTTCTGTACCGCCGGCATCCTGCCGGCCTCTTTTCTACTCTGCGTGGCGCGCTCGAATCGAGTGGCAATCGCGGCTGGCGGTTGCGTACCGCATGCTAGACTCGTTTGCATGAGCGCAAAGAATCTTCTCTCCAAGCCGGCGGCGGCCGTGAATTCTGTGGCCGGCGGATGCCTGTATCTTGTCGGGACGCCCATCGGGAATCTCGAAGACATCACGCTGCGGGCACTGCGCATCCTGAAAGAAGTCGATCAAATCGCGTGCGAAGATACGCGGCATACCCAGAAGCTTCTCACTCACTACGACATTCACAGGCCGCTCGTCAGCTACCACGAACACAATGAACTGACCCGCGCGCCGGAATTGGTCGTCGCGCTGGAACAAGGCGCGAAGATTGCTCTGGTGAGCGACGCGGGGACGCCGCTCGTTTCCGATCCCGGTCACCGCCTCGTGACGCTTTGCGTGCGGCATCACATACCGGTCGTGCCGATTCCGGGTCCCTCGGCGCTGCTGGCTTCCCTTTCCGCTTCGGGCTTGCCCAGTGAAGAATTTCTGTTCGTGGGATTTTTGCCAGCGCGCAGTGGCGAACGGCGCCGCGCGCTCGAGCGGCTGCGCATCGAAGACCGCACGATCATCCTCTATGAAGCGCCGCACCGCGTCGCGGAATGTGTCGCCGACGCGCGAGAAGTGCTGGGAAATCGCAGCGCGTGCATCGCGCGAGAGGTGACCAAGCTGCACGAAGAATTCCGCCGCGGCAAACTCTCCGAACTCTCCGCTTCCCTGGAGGAGCGGCCCGCTCGCGGCGAAATCACTTTGTTGATCGGCCCCGAGGCCCCTGCGGACGCGCGCACCCAGGCCAATTCCACGCAAAGCCTCGCCGACCGCGTCGAAGAACTCATCCGCCAAGCGAAACTCGACCGCAAAGAAGCGCTGAAGCTGGCTGCCAAAGAGCGCGGGCTGACGCGACGTGCGGCGTACGACGAGATCGTTAGCCAAAAAGAGTAACTTCGAGGAGAACCTCGCCGGCTAGGGAACGCGAATGGTCACGAAGTGTCCCAAGCTCAACCTAATCGCGAAGGGCGCGGGCGGGATCGGTCCGCGTAGCGCGCCAAGCGGGCAGGAAACAGGCTGCCAGCGCGGCGGTCGTCATCACGACAAATGCGGAGCCGAAGGCCAGCGGGTCGCGCGGACTCACTTTGTATAAGAGGTTCCCGAGCAGCCGCGTCAATCCGAGTGCTACCGCCGCGCCAAGCAAAACGCCGCCGGCCGTCAACGCCAAACCACGCGACATCACCAGGCGCAGGAGACTGGAAGCGTCCGCGCCAAGCGCCATGCGCAGCCCCAGCTCGCGCGTGCTTTGTGACACCGCGTAGGACATCACGCCATAGAGTCCGATGGCGGCCAGCAGCAGCGCTAAGCCGCCGAGCACGGCGACCAGCGTCACCGCCACCATTTGCGCCGACGTGGAACGGTCGAGTTGCTCCTGGAGCGTGATGACTTCGTACGGAGCAAGATTGCCATCGAGCGTGCGAACCTCGCGCGCGATGGCCGTGGCCATGGTTTGCGGAGCGAGCTGCGTGCGGATGTTCAGCACGCTGCCGCGAAGGGAATTTTGCCGCAGCGGTACGAAGAAAAACGGCGTCGGCTTCTCGCGGACGCTGGAATACTTCGAGTCTTTAGCGATGCCGACGACTTGCATCCAGCGTCCCTTGAGCTGGAGGCGCTGGCCGATCGGGCTGCGGCTCTGCCAGTAGCGCTGGGCCATCGTTTCGTTGACCACGGCGACGAGCGCGGCTTTTTCGTCATCGGCGCGGGTGAATTCACGTCCGGCGACAAGTGCAATGCCCATGGTGACGAAATAGTCGTCGCCGACTTCGTTGTACTCGACGGTGGGCGATTCCTCCGGCGGCGGCTGGTAGCCATCGACGACGATGGGCGCGGTGGCAGAGCTTACGTAACTGAGCGGAGTCATTCTTGCGAAGGCGGCTGACTCCACGCCGGGAAGGGCGCGGACGCGCTCGATCAGCGCGTCCTGAAAGGTCTGCGCACGCGCGGGAGTGTACCCGGCGGAGACCAGGTCGATGGCGGTGTCCTGCACGCCGCGGGTGTTAAAGCCGGGGCTGGCGCTGCGGACCTTCAGCAGGCTCTGCATCAGCAGGCCGGCGCCGACCAGCAAAACGAAGCTGAGCGACACTTGCACCAGCACCAGTCCCGAGCGCACCCAAGCGCGGCCACGGCCGCCGACCACGCCTGCCGATTCCATTTTCATGGACTGCGCGAGGTCGATCTTGCCGGTCTGCAGTGCAGGGACAAGGCCCATCAGGAGTGTTGTAAACAGGCATACGCCTGCGCTCAACGCCAGCACGCGCCAGTCGATCTCTCCCGGCAGATGCATTTGCACGCCGCCTCGAGCGGGGAACAGCAGCACCAACGCGTGGCGGCACCAGTACGCGACCAAGAGGCCGCCGGCGGCCCCGAACAGGGAGAGCACGAGGCCTTCGGTGAGGAGCTGCTTCCACAGGCGCGCGCGACCCGCGCCGACGGCGAGGCGCACGCTCATTTCGTGGCGTCGCGCGAAGGAGCGCACCAGGAGCAGATTGCCGACGTTGGCGCAGGCAATGAGCAGGACGAAGGCGACCACGGCGAGCATGATTTCCAGAGTTGGCAGTAGCGTGCCGGCGTTGTTGAAGGGCGTTTGCCACAAAGGCCAGAATCGAATGGCGCGGCCGCGATTGGTGGCGGGATACTCTGCTTCGAGGCGGCCGGAGATTGCGGCGAATTCCTGCTGAGCCTGGGCGAAGGTGACGCCGGGCTTGAGACGCGCGTAGGCTTCGATCCAGCGCGCGCCGCGATCCTCCAGTTTGTACCCACCGGATTCAAAGGTGTCTTCCATCGAAGCAGGCACCCAAAAATTCATGCCCCAGCCGACGAAGGTGCCGTAAAAGCCCTCGGGCGCGACGCCGACGATGGTGTGCATGACGCCGTTGAGGCGCTGTGTCTTGCCGATGATTTGCGGATCCCCACGGAAGCGCCCTTGCCAAAGCTGATAGCTGATCACCGCCACGGGATGCGCGCTTTGCCCCTGGTCTTCGCCGTCAAGGAAGCCGCGGCCGAGCATGGAGGGAACGCCGATGGCGTCGAAGTAGTTGGCGGAGACGATGCTGCCGGTGGTGCGCTCGGCACGATCGCCGATGCTTAGTGTGGTGCCGGTGATTTTGCTGACGAAGAGCGTCTCGCAGAGGGTGCACCTTCGCTGGAGGTCTTGGAAATCGGGCCAGGAGAGCGGCGTGCCCCG
>Ga0210406_10007083_pt1 | contig 11474 bp, 7 predicted proteins | sample IncBWC30MmetaG_FD_155454 | JGI IMG/M metagenome (GOLD analysis project Ga0210406, IMG submission 155454) | Forest soil microbial communities from Barre Woods Harvard Forest LTER site, Petersham, Massachusetts, United States - Inc-BW-C-30-M | ecosystem: Environmental > Terrestrial > Soil >... | reverse complement strand
AATTTCGTTTGAGATTCTTGCCATGCCTCAGCTGTTTGCCGGGACGTCTGGATGGGCCTACGCGAGCTGGAAGCCCGACTTTTATCCAGCCAAACTCGCGCAGAAGAAGTTTCTCAGCCATTACGCCACTCAACTCAATACGGTCGAGGTGAACTTTACCTTCCGGCAACTGGTGAAAGAGACCACGATCCAGAACTGGATTGAGCAAACGCCTGCGCACTTCCGCCTGGGGATCAAGGCGCACCAGGTGATCACGCACATCAAACGGCTGAAGGGGACGGAGGATTTTGTTCCGCGCTTCCTAGCGACGATCGAACCCCTGGCTGCCGCCGGAAAGCTTGGACCTGTGCTGTTCCAATTGCCGCCGAATTTGAAGGCGGATGGTGCGCTGCTTAAAGATTTTCTCGCGCTCCTGCCGCGTGCGTTGCCGGCCGCATTTGAGTTTCGTAACGACTCCTGGTTTGCAGACTCGATTTGGGAACTTCTGAAGTCGCATGGAGCGGCCCTGTGCGTGGCCGAGACCGAGGAACGCACTACGCCCGATGTGGTCACGGCGGCATTTGTCTACTACAGATTCCGCAAGCCGAACTACACGGGGGAGGAGCGCCTCAGCATGGTCGCACGCATCGGAGAGCACCTGGCTGCCGGGCGCGACGTCTTCGCCTACTTCAAGCACGAGGAAACGCCGGAAGGGGCGCTGTACGCAGTGAACCTGCTGCGCGAGGTGCGCGGCCCGGAGGAAGTTTGATTCGCATTCGTGGTGTCAGCCGGGCTCTCGCCCTGGCTTTGTGCTGCGCCGTAATTGGCGGGCTCGCGTGGTCCCAGGATTCCGGGCCGCGCACGGTGCACGTTTTCGTAGCACTTGCCGACAACCAACACCAGGGCATCGTGCCAGTTCCGGCGCGGCTGGGGAATGGCGACGATCCCGACCACAATCTCTACTGGGGATCCGCATATGGCGTGAAGACCTTCTTTGCGCGGAGTGCGGATTGGCTGCTGATGAGCTGTAGCGCAAAACCCAAGCCCGAAGTTCTGGAGAGATGTGTCTTCAAGCACCGCAAGACGAATACATATATGGTCGCGGATGCTTATCGCGGAAGCGAAATCCGCGAAGCCATTCTCGACTTTTTTGACGCAGCCGCAGGAGCGAGCCCGGAAACCATTGTGGCTTCGCCGTCAGCCGAGCGGCTAACTATTCGTGGAGGCTCGAATCTCGTGGCTTATATGGGACATGATGGCCTCATGGACTTCAGGCTTCCCTTGGTTCCCAAGAAGAAGAACGAGATCCGTCGCGATACGATCATTCTGGCCTGTGCCAGCAAGCAATATTTCGCTGAGGTACTTCGTGCCGGCGGGGCCTATCCTCTCTTGTGGACAACCAATCTGATGGCTCCGGAGGCCTACACTCTGAAAGGCGCGCTCGACGGATGGATCGGCGGCGAGAATAACGAACAGATTCGCGATCGCGCCGCCGGGGCTTACGACAAGTATCAGAAGTGTGGGCTGCGCGCCGCTCGCAGGCTCTTCGCCACCGGTTGGTGAGGTACAGGAGAGACGCACCTGTCTGGTCACTTTTGTCAGCGTCCGATAACGCGCATACTCTATTAACCCCTGAATCGTGCCTACGGAAGCCAATTCGCGCGTGCTCTCCAGCTTTCTCGACTATTTGAGAATCGAGAAGGGACTGGCGTCGCTTTCCATCAGCGCCTACACCACAGACATCTGCCAGTTCTCGGAATTCCTGGAAAAACGCAAGCGCCTGCTGCTGACTGCGCGCCGCACCGATGTGCGAGATTTCCTGCAACAGCTTTTTTCCCATCAAGTTGATGGGCGGAGCGTGGGACGAAAACTTTCGGCACTGCGTCATCTCTACCGCTACCTGCTGCTGGATAAGAAACTCGAGCACGATCCCACGCTGAACATCGAGTCGCCACGGCAATGGAAGGTGCTTCCGAAAGCGCTGGCTCGCGACGAAATGGAAGCGATGCTGGCCGCTCCGCCTACGCCGCAAAGCGCCCGTGCGGCGCGCAACACGAAGGAGTCAGACGGGCTGGGTGCCCGCGACCACGCCATGCTGGAAGTTTTCTACGCGGGCGCCCTGCGGGTTTCTGAAATCGTCAACGCCAAGTTAGAAGACCTGAAGCTCGATGCCGGATACATGCTGGTACGCGGCAAAGGCGATAAAGAGCGAGTGGTGCCGCTGGGGAAATCGGCTCAAGGGGCGCTCACACGGTATCTAGTGCAGTCACGGCCGGTCCTGGCAGCGTGGAAGCGAAGCGGAGAGTCGAGCGGAGGATCGGCAACCACCGCCTCCGCGAGGAATTCACCTCTGCTGTTCATCGCGCGCGGAGGACGCAAGCTGACGCGCCAACGTATTTGGCAGATGGTGCGGGCTGTCTCGACCGTTTCCGGGCGCGCCGCTTCTCCGCACATGCTCCGCCATTCTTGCGCCACGCACATGGTGGAGAACGGCGCCGATCTGCGCACCGTGCAGACCATTCTGGGTCACGCAGATATTTCGACGACTCAGGCCTACACACACCTAGCGCTGGACCGGCTCAGGACGGTGTATCAGAAGCATCATCCGAGGGCAAAGGCCAGATGAAGACCACACTGGCGCCGCGAACTACTGCGGGCAAGGCTGTCGCCGACTTCATCCGCCACCTGCGGGAGCGCAACGCCTCACTACACACCATCAAGGCTTACAGTCGTGATCTGTCGCTGTTCGCCGCATACGCCGGTCCGCGCGGATGGAAACAGATTGACCACATCGCGGTGCGAGGATTTCTCTCACAACTCTACGAGAAGGGCTTGAGCAAGACTTCAGTCGCGCGCGCGCTGGCCGCTGTGCGCTCGCTCTATCGATGGCTGGCGCGGGAAGGTGTGGTGGAGCAAAATCCGGCGAAACTTGTGGCCACGCCCAGGCTTTCCAAGAAACTTCCCCGCGTGCCCACGATCGAAGAAATGAATTTCGTCATAGACGGCAAAATGCCTGAAGTGGCGGCCTTCCCCGAGCGCGACCGGCTCATGCTGGAGCTGCTCTACGGATGCGGTATTCGCAATTCTGAGCTTACCGGAATCAACCTTGACGACATTCGGCTGAGTGCGGAAGCGATCCTCATCCGCGGCAAGGGGAAAAAAGAGCGCTACGTTCCGTTTGGCGATTCCGTGAAAACGGCATTTACGGCCTATCTTCCCGAACGCCAGAAAGTTCTCGGAGCAATCACCAAGCATTCCGCCGCATTGCTGATCAACCGGCGCGGCGGCCGGCTCACCACGCGGAGTGTAGGCCGCATCATCAAGAAAATTGCCGTTGCCAAAGGCCTTTCTCCCGACGTGCATCCGCACACGCTGCGCCATGCCTTCGGCACGCACATGCTCGAAGAAGGCGCCGACCTGCGCGCCATTCAGGAGTTGCTAGGCCATGAACGCCTGGCGACTACGCAGCGCTACACCCAGCTGTCGATGAAACACGTGTTGCAGGTGTACGACCAGACGCATCCGCGGGCGAAATAAAGTAGCGCGGCCGTCCCGGCGTCTCTCGGCGGCGCATCCTAAAAACGGCGAGACGCCCTCGGGACAGCCGGCGGGCCGCCGACGCTACAATCGCCGACGCTACAATCAATGTCGCAGCTTCTCCCACATCTCGACCACCCGCGCTTTCAACTCCGCAGTCAGCTTCTCGTAAGCCACTTCCGACGCCTCATTTTCTGGTGGAGGAATAATCGGATCGCCAAACGCCATCTTCAGCGGTGCGAACCCCTGAAACGATTTGTTCCGAGGCCAAGCTTCGTAGAACCCTTCAATCGCCGCGGGAACGATCGGAACCTGCATGTGAATGGACAATATGGCCGCACCCTTTTTGAAGATTTTAGGGGTGCCATCAATTGAACGCTCGCCTTCCGGATAAAGAATGAGCGGACGTCCCTGCCGCAGCCCAAACGCGCCGGCGCGCATGGCGGGAATCAGGTTCGCGTCCGGATCGACGACCACGACCCGCAGCGAGCGCGCCAGGCGCAGCATGAATCCCTTTCCGAAGATTTCGCTCGTTCCCACCGCAAAGACTCTGTCAAACACCTCCGGCGGGAGAACGCTGGCCAGGATGAGCGGATCGAGATAGCTCTGGTGATTCGACGAAATGATATACGGACCAGTCTTCGGCAGCTTCTCAATTCCGCGCACGTGCAAAGCAAAGCGGTCGAGTGCGATCACCTGTATGAGCCGTGAAACCATGTACCAGAATGCAGCGCTAACCGGCTGTGGCCGGACCAGGGGGATGACGTCAACCGGATCCGGTTCTTCGGCCAGAATCGCTTTCCAACCGGCAAATGTGGGGCGGGTTCCGGAACCTCCTGCTCCGCTGGCCGAGCTTTCCAGAACCGCGTCCACCAGATCGCGCACCGTGTAAATCCCGGCGAGCTGTGATTCTTCGACGTCGCCTCCCAATTGCTCTTCGATTTGGCTGAGCAACTCGACGCGCTGCATGGAATCGAGTCCCAAGTCGAGTTCAAGATTATGAGTAGGCCGCAAGGTTGGCGGTGCCGTGCGGGCTGCCTGACGCACAATCTTCAACACACGCTGCACGTCGGGCTGATCAAGCCAGGCCATCTCGTCGGCGGTTAACGGCCGTTCGGCAGGCAACTCAGAATTGTCATCGACTCGCCGCACCTGATTCGCTCTAACACGCTTCTCCACTTCGAAGCGCTTGATCTTGCGGGTGGTGGTGCGCGGCAAGTCTTCCTGCCAGATCTCGTAGCTGCCAATGCGCTTGGTGGAGGGGATCCGCTGCGACAGGCTTTCGATGTCGTACCGGATCACTTCCTTCGCGTTCACAATTTTTTTCTGGCGCAGCACATCGAAGTTGGGGACGATCACGGCGTACAGGCGGTCGCCGCCTTCCCCTGGCTTGCCTTCCAGTCCCAGCACGGCCAGTTCTTTGATGTACGGCGACTTCAGGTAGTGCGCCTCAACCTCCTCGGGATAAACATTCTTGCCGTTGCTCAGCACAATCAATTCTTTCTTGCGGCCGGTGAGGAACAGATTAGCGTGGGCGTCGAAGTAGCCGAGATCGCCCGTGTAAAACCATCCATCGCGCAGCACTGCTGCGGTCGCGTCCGGACGGTTCCAGTACCCGTTCATCACGACTGCACCGCGCAACGCAATTTCGCCCGCCGCTGGGCTGCCGTCTTCCTGCATCTGCGGGTCGTTTATCGCGTCGACGATCTTGCCCTCGACGCCCTTCATGGCTTTGCCCACCGATCCAATCACGTTATTGCCGGGGGAGTTTGCATACACCGCTGCCGTTGTTTCTGTTAGGCCATACGCTTGCAACACGTCAATGCCAAGATTATAAAAATCCTTCGCAATGTGCGGATCGAAGCGCGACCCACCCGTAACCAGATATCGCATCTTCTTGCCCAAGGTTTCGTGGACCTTACTAAAAAGGATCGGGCCGGCATTGATTCCCACCTTGCGCAGCGCGCGATTGAATCCCAAGAGACTCTGAAACACGTTTTGCGCGAGCGCTCCTCGTTTTTCAACCTCCTGGAATATCCGCTCGTGAATCAGATAAAAGAATTGCGGCACCACGGCAAAGGCGGTGATATTGCGTTCACGCAGCGCCCGCAGAAGTTCGGTCGTGTTCAGGGTTTCCAGGTACACTACCCGCGAGCCTTTCACCAGCGGCAGAAGCAGATTCGCCATCTGCGCCAGCACGTGGAACATAGGCAGCACGCCCAGCAACGCGTCGCCGGGGCCCAGATCGACCCAATTGAATACGGCTTCAACCTCGCCCAGGAAGTTGGCGTGGGTAAGCATCACACCCTTCGGATCGGCAGTGGTTCCCGAAGTGTAGAGCAGGGAAGCGAGGTCGTCCGCTGTCGTGGGCGCAGGCTCGAATTTCCCCGGCCCGGCATCGAAAATCGCAGGCAGGTTTCCCAGCCAGTTCTCGTGGATGGAGTGCTGGGCCACGCGGTCCGGATCCATAAGCACGAGCCCGATGTTCAGGCTCGCTATCGCCTCGCGTGCTGCTTGCGCATGCCTCGCATCGCAGAAGAGAGCAGAAGTACCACTGTCCTTCAACAGCTTGGCTAGCTGGTCGGCGTGCAGAGCAGTATCGAACGGAACGACGGTACATCCAGACGCGATAATCCCCAGATACGCTGCCACCCACCGCGGATGGTTATCTGCCACGATGGCCAGCCGCGACCCACGTGCGAATCCGTTTTCGTTGATCCATCGTCCGACGGATTCGGCCATGCGGCGAAGCTCGGCGTACGTACAGCTCTCGATGTGGTCGTGACGCTGGGTCTCGAGCGCAACATTGTCTGGCCAGCGCTCCGCGCATTCGACGAAACGGTCGTAGAAAGTGGGCATGGTTCGTGGGGAATATACACGAAATGCGAATTGAGTGCTGTAATCCTCCCTCTCCCAGCGGGGTCGGCACCTCGTTATTTTGCAGGAAGGGTAATCGCTTCGAAGTACTTAGGTACGATCACTTTTGTCTGGGGCGAAGCTGCGCCAATCTCTTGAACAAAGGACTGCAGAGCGTCGAGGGCGGGCTTTTGCGATGCGGTGTACGGCGCCAGAAAGTTGTCCCAATGAGTTGGAAGTACTATGGCTGGATAATGTAAAGCACGCATGAGGCGGCCGCTGTAGTCATAGATTTCCTTCCTGGAAGCACCGGCACCGACCAGCACGACGTCCGGCTCCAGCCCAACCATCTCACGCTCGATGTAGTTCATTCCGCCAAACGCGAGGATCTGCTGACCATGAAAACGAATCAGGTAGGCGAGAGTGCCTCCCTCTGGATGAATCTGCTCTAAGGTCAACGGTGCCTTGATCCCTGGCGGGGCAGTTGCGGAACTGAAGTAGTGTTTGTGGTCCAGCGGGCTGTGAATACTGGGAATGACTTTGAGAGAGAACGAACCGAATTGGTAGTCTTCTCCGCCGCGCACGGTAATCAGATGTTCCTCGAGCACGCCATAAGCCCGCAGCACGTTCTCTGTACTCTCGGTGCCGACCACCGTGGCCCCGGTCTTGAGGGCGATGTGAGGAACGTCCAGGATGTGGTCGTAGTGGGTGTGAGTCACAAGAACGAAATCTGCGCGCTGAATGTGAGAATCGATTGCCGCCACGTCGGGCGAGGCAACATCACTCCACCCATAAGCCCGGCGGGTGTCTTCTGCAACCGTGTGGCCTGACCCTCCTCCCGGCGGCGCTGGTCCGTTGATGCGTGAGAGGTAGGGATCGACGAGGATAACCGTGCTTCCATCGCTGATTTCCCACCCTGCCGTTCCCAGGTATTTCAGGGTGACTTGACTGGTCTTCCTCGGGCTCAGATCCTGAGCCGTCAGGGTTGAGAGCAAACTTGCGATGTACATCAAGCGGAAGAAGCCAGTTTTCGCCATCACGATGCTCCAGGCAAAGTTGGGGCAAAGTCTATTTCAGCCGCGAAGGCGGGTCAAATGGCCTCTCGGACCGAATTCCACCAGGAGCCAAGACGGATATGGACGTCGGCGACTGTCCGCCCTTGTCCCGCATCCAATATGCTAGGCTAAAAGAGATACGCTAGGGCAACTCCCGCCCGCTGAGGGATTTCACAGTTTGATTAACACTCTGATTGGCAAGGTCTTTGGGACCAAGAACGAGCGGGTCATCAAGAGCTTGATGCCCAAGGTTGAGGCCATCAACGCCCTCGAACCGCAAATGCAGAAGCTCACGGATGCGGAACTGCTAGCGAAAACGGACGAGTTCCGGCAGCGAATCCAGGAGCGGCTCAGTCATGTCGGGAGTGGTGCACCAGCGGACTCCGAAGCCGAGGCGGAAAGCGATCCGGACCGCGCGAAGCAAGTCGAGAAAGAACAATACGAAGCTCTGCAGGAAGTTCTGGATGAAATTCTGGTGGAGGCCTTCGCTGTGGTGCGCGAGGCCGGACGCCGCGTGCTTAACATGCGCCACTTCGATGTGCAGTTGATCGGCGGCATGGTGCAGCACAAGGGCATGATTTCGGAAATGAAGACGGGCGAAGGCAAGACCCTGGTCGCCACGCTTCCGGTCTATCTCAACGCACTCAGCGGACGCGGTGTGCACGTCGTAACCGTCAACGACTACCTGGCCAAGCGCGACTCGGAATGGATGGGCAAGCTCTATCGCTTCCTCGGCCTCACGGTGGGGGTGATCGTTCACGACCTCGACGACGAAGAACGGCGCGCCGCCTACGCTGCCGACGTCACTTACGGCACCAACAATGAATTCGGTTTCGACTACCTGCGCGACAACATGAAGTTCGATCTGAAAGATTGCGTGCAGCGCGGCCACAATTTCGCCATCGTCGATGAAGTTGACTCCATCCTCATCGACGAGGCGCGCACCCCGCTTATCATTTCAGGCGCCAGCGAGGAATCGACCGACAAGTATTACAAGGTCAACCGCATCATCCCCAAGCTGGAGAAGGGCGAAGAGCTTGAGGTCGCTCCCGGGGAGCCGGCGCAACTCACGGGCGACTTCGTGGTCGACGAAAAGCACCGCAACATCACCGTCACCGATGAAGGTTGGACGAAAGTCGAGGGGCTGCTCGGCATCGGAAACATCGCCGACCCGGAGAACTGGCCGCTCAAACATCACGTCGAGACTGCGATCAAGGCGCACGCGCTCTATCGCCGCGATGTGGAGTACGTGATTAAAGACGGAGAAGTCATCATCGTCGACGAGTTCACCGGACGCATGATGCCCGGCCGGCGCTGGTCTGACGGCCTTCATCAGGCGATCGAGGCCAAAGAAGGCGTCAAAATCGAGCGCGAGAATCAGACCCTCGCCACTATCACCTTCCAGAATTACTTCCGCATGTTCAAAAAACTCTCCGGCATGACGGGCACGGCGGAAACGGAAGCCGCCGAGTTCGACAAGATTTATAAGCTCGAAGTCACCGTCATTCCCACCAACAAGCCGATGCTTAGGTTGGAGAATCCCGACGTCGTCTTTCGCACCGAGAAAGAGAAATACTTCGCGGTGGCCGACGAGATTCAAAAGTTGGCCGAGAAAGGCCAGCCCGTCCTGGTGGGCACCACGTCGGTGGAAAAATCCGAGCGCCTCTCCGAATTGTTGAAGAAGAAAGGCATCAAACAGCACGTCGTTTTGAACGCAAAGTTCCACGAGCGCGAAGCTGAATTCGTGGCCCAGGCGGGACGAAAGGGCATGGTCACCATCGCCACCAATATGGCGGGACGCGGCACCGACATTCTGCTGGGTGGCAATCCCGAATTCATGGCGAAGCAGGAGCTGGTGAAGAAGGGAATCGCGCAGCAATTGCGAGTGGCCCAGGGAAAGATCGAAGGGCCCCAGGAAGACGGGCAGATTTCGGTGTTCTATTACAACGGCAACGAATATACCGTTCCGACTGACAAGTGGATGGAGGCCTTCAACCGCTACAAGGCGCAAACCGACTCAGAGCACGACGAAGTCACGGCCGTCGGCGGCCTGCACATTCTTGGCACTGAGCGCCACGAGTCGCGCCGCATCGACAACCAGTTACGCGGACGCGCCGGCCGCCAGGGCGATCCCGGCTCTTCCCGCTTCTACCTCGCTCTTGAAGATGACCTGATGCGCATCTTCGCCAAGGAGTGGGTCTCGAAACTGCTTGAGCGTCTGGGCATGGAAGAAGGCATTCCCATCGAGTCGAAGCTGATTAGCCGCCGCATTGAGACGGCGCAGAAAGCGGTGGAAGGCCAGCACTTCGAATCCCGCAAACATCTGCTCGAATACGACGACGTCATGAACAAGCAGCGCGAGGCCGTTTACGGCCTGCGCCGGCGCCTGCTCGAGGGCATGGATCAGAAAGATCTCATCCTCGAGGACTACGTCTCCGCCATTCTCGGCGACCTGATGGAGGAGTACTGTCCTCCCAAGGGCCACGCCGCCGACTGGAACATCAAGGGTCTGAAAGACGCGGTTTTCACCCGCTTCGGCGTGGATTTCATCGCGGAGGGCGTGAAGCCCGAAGCGCTGAACCGGCAGGAACTGGGTGACGCGATTTTCGAGAAGCTGAAGGAACGCTACGACGCGAAAGAAAAGCTGATCGGACCTGATGCCATGCGCCATCACGAGCGCATGATTATGCTCAGCGTGATCGACCAGCAGTGGAAAGATCACCTGCTCAGCATGGACCATCTCAAAGAGGGCATTGGCCTGCGCGGCTATGGCCAGCACGATCCTCTGGTCGAGTACAAGAAAGAATCATTCGAGATGTTCGAGGCCATGTTGCAGCGCTTTCAGGAAGATACCGCGCGCTATCTCTACCTGATGCAGATTATCGAGCGCCCGCCAGACCCCGGCACAGGTTCGCCGGGAGGCGAGCCCGCCCATGGCCCGGAACCGGGAGTGCCGTCACAACAGGGAACTGGTGGCAATGGACGTCGTCCGCCCCGTCTGGTCGCAACCTCCGCCGACGATCTGGAAGAGGCCTTTATGCGCCGCAAGCGTCGCGAATTGGAGCAGGCGCGCATGGCCGGCGCCGGCGACGTGCAGCCCGTTCAACAAGTCGTTCGCGGTCAGGAAAAAGTCGGCCGCAACGATCCCTGCCCCTGCGGCTCCGGCAAGAAATACAAGAAGTGCCACGGAGCATAAGGTTCGTGTGGGGACGGGCGCATTCGCCCGTCCAACCGACGCTGCGAGGCGCACCTCTACAACGAACGCCGGCCGGAAGTCCTGCCAGCCACCACAGCTTTGAACGTCATCTCCTTGGCATGGCTCTTTGCCTTTTCCTTCCACTCCTCAAACAACGCAATGTAATTCTTCGTGATGTAGTCCGCCGCCGAAACCGCCAACTTCTTCGCCGTCGCATCAATCCACCGTGGCGTCCCTTCGATCTCGCAAAAGTTTCCAATGGGCGTTTCGTCCACGACGACTTGCCCTTTGCCGTCGGTCCACTCGGCGCGAAACTTTTCGTAGCGGAACGACGGCGAGTATCCCAAGGCGCGAAGAATTAAATCCATCTGCTTTCCGTCGGTCATACCAGTCTCTAACTCCTCGCGGCTACTGTGACGTTCAGTCTGCTTTTTTGATTTATGCGTCAATGTCCACTCCAACCCGTACTTGCGAAGCCGCAGCAGCTCCTTGCGCCCGCGCAGGACGTCGCCCGGCAAATCGTAGAGCGTGTTCATCTCATGGGTCCGCGGCGTCGTCACCCGAAATCCAGCCGCCCGCAACCTGTGCGCCAGTGTGCGCGGGTCAGCCACGCGAAATTTGATTTCGATTTCCTGGCTCATCGGGGAAGATTGTATTACGGAACGCGAACCGACGGTCCTCCGATGCCTGCGGTGACGTCAGGAGCAACCGCCTTCGGTTGCACCTTCCAGACTACGGTCTCCACTGGACCGACTACGAAGACCCAGTGGAGCGCGCCTATCCAGGCAATCAGTGATGTGATCAGAAAAGGCCAATAGAAAGTTCCGGTTCGTCCAACCAGAAATCCAGTG
>Ga0210406_10007082_pt1 | contig 11477 bp, 7 predicted proteins | sample IncBWC30MmetaG_FD_155454 | JGI IMG/M metagenome (GOLD analysis project Ga0210406, IMG submission 155454) | Forest soil microbial communities from Barre Woods Harvard Forest LTER site, Petersham, Massachusetts, United States - Inc-BW-C-30-M | ecosystem: Environmental > Terrestrial > Soil >... | reverse complement strand
TCCGTAGTCGTGCAGCGCGGAGATAAGGTTGCCCAGCGTGGGATTTCCCGCGGGCAGCGCCGAGCCGCCCGCGGCCGCGACCGTGACGAAGACTCCACGCCCGGGCCCGCTGGGAATCCAGATCGCGTACGCCTTGGCGATCCCCGCGAAACTCTGCGCGAAGTTCTGGTAATCGGTGATAGAAACCGCACGCCCCAGCGTCAGCACCGACAGCGGCGCATTGGTGCGAATGTCATTTACGGACTGTGGATCTTGTCCGCCGGTTGCAGCCGAGGGATTATTTACGCCGCTCACTCCCAACGGGCGATCGATCAGCGTCGTGATCGATCCCGCGCTAACATTGCCGGAGAGTCCGGATCCGATGCGATAGCTTGCTTGAATATTGTTCAGCCCGGTGGGGAGTGTCGCGCCTTCCACGCCGTCACCGAAGAGGATGTCGGTGTTGCCGCCAGGTTGGTTCAGCGTGGCATAAACCTGCGCCGATCCGCCTTGCTGATACAGGCTGGCCTCCTCTTTCCACGCCACCGAATTTGCCCTCACCTCCAGCGTACTGAGGCGTCCCGTCGCGGTCGGAGCCTGCACGAACGTAAGAGGTGTCTGTTTAAGCGAGAACTTCTGGTTCGGCGTATAGGCTTGTCCGCTGCCCAGGATCTCCGTCACCGACATTCCTTGCGAGGCCAGGCCGACATTGGCGTTTACCGTCGTCGTCGTGCGGTCATAGCAGTTCAGCAGCTCTGCACTCAGGTGGATTCGCGTGCGGGGATACGGGGCCGTCTGCACTGAGACCGACGAGACCAACGCGAACTCCTGAATAACCGGATCTTTACTCGACACGGGAAAGAGCGTGAAGTTGCTGATTAGTGCGACCAGAGTGCCCGCGCGTCCGCTGGGATCGAGCACGCGCAATGGCCGCTTGCCGGTGAAAGTTGTCCAGTTGGGGATCGTGCCGTCGCTGTCGAGCGGCAATTCGCGCGGCCTCAGCAACGTGACTACATCGCCCGGTTTTAGATTGAGGTCTTTCGACCCATCGTCCGGCACGAAGTGCATCTTTTTGACTCCGGCATTGACCTGTAGCTTTTGGCGCTTGCCGTAAATTGCGACCGCCTGCACCGCGGCGAGATCGACCCGCACACCTTGCAGGTCGACCAGGGAGCCGTAAAGCGGATACGTCAACGGCTGCTCGGCAACTGCGAGTTCTTCGCTCTGCGTCAGAACAGACGTCTGGCGTGTGTACTGGTAACAGGTCGAGAGGTCAGGCTGATCGTCGACGCCGACCCGTGTAATTTTGGCGCTCATTGCGTAGCCGGAACGGCTCATCGACGTTACCGACAAAATGGAGCAAAGGCTTATGAACCCTGAAGGCGAGTGTGCCACGCTCCCATCGGGCCGAATGAGTACGAGCCATCCGCCAACGGCCACTTTGGAATACACCGCGTCGAGGTCGATGAGGCTATCTGTCACGAGATCGCTGCTGTCGAAGAGCCACTCGTGTCTAAAGTTGTCCAGAAAGTCTCTCAGGTGCCACCGGATGGCTCTTGTCAACATGCGCGGGTTGACAGCGTTGTATCCGAACAGTGACGCGCGCTGGCGCAAGGCATAGAACTTGGGATTCTTGCTTGCCTCCGACCCTCCGGTGGCCAATGGGTTGCTCCAGGTTACATAGGTGCGGCCTTTCGACGTATCAGCTTGAATTGAAGCAACAATACGAAGATCCCACTGCCTGCCGCTATGGTCATCGCCCACGATCAGGATCGCGTCGCCCGGTTGCAACCGCGTGGCGGTGCCTTGCAGGTATGCGCTCACGGCACCGGCCGTTGGCGTCCATGGGATGCCGGTCTGCACCGGCAGCGCATTCCAGTCGGCTTTGGCGAGAATGTCCGTTGAGGTCTCGAACGTTTGCGGCGTCTGGTTTTGTGCCGGCACACTCTGCACTTGCGTGCCCTTGGGGATAGTGATCGCCTGTGTTGTCGGGTCCGCGGGCGAGCCCGGCGCTGAGCTCAAGCTGAACGACAAGTAAACTAACGAGTCCACGCCCGGTGCGGGCTGGTAGCCGATGAGCCGCGCTAACTCGGTGAGAGATTGCAGCTGCGTGGCGGTGCGCAGATAACTCTCGTTGGCCAGCCGCTCCTGATAAAAAGTGAGGACGTCGAGCATCACAGAACCGGCATCGAGCAGCGCGATGCTAAAATCGTCGGAATCGCGCGTCTTCAGCCCGGCCAGCGCGGGATAGTCGGCGCTCGACAGCCGCTCCAGCATGGACTCACGAAACGTCGCCCAGCTTCCGGTGCGATAGACGATCGCCGGCAGGCCGGGCAGGTTGCTCTCGCCCTGTGGTGTCTGCACGCTAGTGCCGGAGCAGCAGCCACAGACGCAATCGGATGTTCCCGCGCAACTCACTGGCTTCTCACTTTCCACCCTGCATATTCAGAGTTAACTGACCGTGGTCGGGAAGGCTGCGGTCGTTTTCGAGGCGCGCGATCTGGAATGGCCCCAGAGGCATCTCGCCCTTGCTCAGATAAATCGGAGTCGGCGGCGAGCTCTGCGCCTGGAATGTGGTCGCCGTCACGCTTTGAACACCTGGCACCTTACGCGCGGCCGCGTAAATGGGGCTGAGGTATATAGTTTGTCCGAAGGTGAAGTTACCGGGATAGAACACACCCTTGGTACCATCGGGAAGCATTCCGCATCCGAGCACGCGCATGAGGGCGCCTTCGACATCGGCGCTGAAATAGTCGGGATCGACGCAGATTGTCAGGTCAATCTGCAGCGAGACATATTGTGGAGCCTCCAGCTCGATGTCCTGTCCCGCCAGGCGATAACGATTGATATTGCGTTTAAGCTGCTTGCGCAGCGCTGTCGTGAGTCGGCCCTCGCCCTTGCGTTCGGCAGTGATGAAGACGGTGTACCAACTACCGGTCCAGCGCAGCGTGGCTACGGCGTGTTGCACTTGCGCGTTCATTTCGGTGACGCGCTCGTAGTCGGCCATGGTGACCGCACGCTCCTGCGTCATGAACGCCTGCGGCGCGCGGCGGCGAATCTGGTCGGTGGTCTCAGGATTTGTCCCGCCAACGGCAGCGAGAGGATTGGTACTGAGATCAATGCGTGGGTCGGTGCAGAGGATGAGCGTGTCGGCACCGATGTTGCCGGCGGTCCCGTTTCCTACACGATAAGAGGCACTGAACTTGCTATCCGACTTCGGCCTCATGCCATTCACGCCATCCCCGAAGCGCACACGCGCCGTGCCGTCGTACTCGACCTCGAGCACGAAATGCGTGTCATCGGCTGCGTCGCCCAGCAGATCGGGTTCAGGCGTCCAATCGGTAGTGCCGCCATTAAGCGAACTGGTAAGCTTCATCGCCGGTGTGGCCTGGCTGGCGTCGTAATGCAGCAGGTCGTAAGCCGAGAGTTTCAGGTTCGGCTCGTCTTCGAAGCTCCGGACCTTCACCAGGTTCGAGGCGATGGGTGTCGCGACAATGATCGCGAGCGAAAGTCCATCGAACTCTTCCACCACCACGGGAACCAGCACGCCGTTGCCACTCGATGGCGCGTAGACCACAAGCAAGTTGAACTTGAGCGGATCAGTGATGTCGCCCTGTGTCAGCACTCCAAACAGAGGCGGCCAGCCCGCCGGATTTGTCGGCTGCACTGTGAGATAGGTAGTGCCACCGGTATCCTTCAGGTTGGTTGTTCCGCCAGCGGTCAGCATATCCGGCACGCCGGGATACGCTGCAGGAACGGCTCCGGGCGGTGCCGCGGGAATCGTGATAAATCGCGACACAGCGTTGATCTTGGGTAGGACGTAATTCGGATCGCCGGGCACCAAAGACAAGTCGGTGAATGTCTCCAGCACTGGCGGTGTGCTCATGCCAGCAGCGCCGCTGAGCGGATTGTAAACAATCGACAAATCGAAGTTCGCCGGGTTCGACGTATTCTTCTGCGCCAGTACCCCGAAGAAGTTCGGCCACGTCAGCGGACTCGCGGCCTGCACCGTCAGCGATACCATACCGTTGGAGTCGTCGAGCGTTACGTACTTGTTCGTCGCCAGGTGCACAACACCAGACGTCACGGGGCTGCCCGCAACCTGCAGCGTGACGACCTGCGTAATGGGACTGTCAGGCATGACCGGCTGATAGCGTACCGGCACCGCAACCGCGGCAGTCGGATGACAACGATCGGCCGCAGGATTCGGCGGCCGGAAGAGCTTGGGCCGCGGCACTCGATCAAGATCAATACCGGTCAGCCTGACGCCGTGATCGGCAAGCAGGTTATTGCCGAGCACGATGCTCACCTTGGGGACAACCTTCTCCGTCTGCTGCGAGTCAATGTACTTGCTCGAGATGCAAACGGGAAAAGGCAGGGCGTCGGGCTCTGCCCATTGGATCTCGGTAACCGGCGTCGCCTTCTGTCCGACGGAAGTGATGGCGGCGCCCGTGACATCCTCGAAGAGCGGGTCGACCAGGAGGTTGCCTTGCGCATCGTGCGTTGTCACAGCCGTGAGGCGCACGGCACAACGATGGCGCACGTCGGCATCCGCCGGATTCCCCGTCTGCGGACCAACGATTTCCTTGAATATGAGGACGTCCCCTGGCTGCAGTTTCTCTAGAGTACCGAGCAGCGTCGCCTCCGTTGCTCCCTTTGGCAGGCAGCAGTTCTCATCTCCCCAGGTGTAGAACGACATCTGGTTGTGTTCCTGGAGGAGCGACGCCTCCTGCATGCCTTCAAAGATGACGACACCTGCTGCAAGTGCTTGCCGCTCGTTGCCCGTCAGCTTCGACGGCGCGCCCGGCACCAGCGTGCAGAACTGAGTCTTCGTGCCATCCAGGACCACCGGCACGCTAACTTCCATGTGTATCCACGTGCGCGCGTTGCATCCATCGTGCACGTGGTAGTCGACCAGCAGCGCGTGCCGTCGCAGCGAGATGCGGCTCCGCGCCGTCTGCAGATAGGCCTCGGTTGCGATTGCATCCTGCTTGTAGCTGAGCGAATCGCCAACATACGCCAGCAGTTCGGCGAGCGCGATGCCGATGTCGGCCTCGCTCGTACCGCCCCACGTCGGCAGAAGCTGGCTGAGCCGGTCGAGGATGACCGACCGAAACGAGCCGTAATCCTTGGCGAGATAGTTGATCTGTGGAGGCGGAGGCAGGGTCGGCGAACACTCCGTCACCGGCTTGCAATCGAAGAATGGAGGACACTCCACCTTAAAGGAGAATTCCACTTCTGCCAGTTGCGGATCGAAGCCGGCGAGCACTTCCGTCCCCTCGAATGAATCTTCGATCGCCCCAGTAGCGAAGTTGACCAGCCGCAGCGTGTAGGGCAAGAAGTCGCCGGGAGCGCTGACGCCGATCATCAGCACATTGACGGCATTCGCCAGCGACGAAAAATAGCTCTGCTGCGCCGCCGTCATCGCTGCCGGCGGGCTGCTCGCGGGCGTGACGAACGTCGCCTTGATGTTGGTGATGCTTTCGCCGCCGGTGATCAGAATGTTGTCCGGAGTCAGCGTCGACGGAGCCGCTTTCAAGCAGCGCACCAGCAGGATGGTCTGCGGCGCAAGCCCCAGCGGCTGGGCATCGAAGCCCAACACTTCGAGATAATCGATCCCGTTTCGCGTCGGGTTCCCGAGCACCGCGGCCTTGCGTTTTTCGTCGCAGCACCTGTAGATCACGAGTTCCCCCCGTAAACGAAGGTCTGTACCTGCGTGACATCGCTATTTAGGAGCGAGTAGCTCACGGTGACGGTGAGCGTTCCTTCATCTGCCCTGGCCACCACCGACTGCACTTTGATGTAGTTGCTGAGCCACTTCTGCAACGCGGCCTGCACCGTGAACTGAGTGGCCGCAGCCATCTCGATGCTGTTGGGCGCAAACGGCAGTTGCAGCAGTCCGCTTCCGAAGTCGGGTAGGTTCACGCGCTCGCCCGGCGAGGTGAAAAGCACTTGCTCAACAAGCTGCCGAACATAGTTCTGCATCGCGTCCGCCGTGCGGCCGCGGCCATCGAACTGATACGGAAAGTTGACGCTCGTGCTCACGATTTTTCTTTTAGGTCGCTAGGACTCGTGTCTGCGCCGCCACCGGCAGCATCGGCGTGCCTGTAGGAACGCAGATGGAAACGCCCGTCATGATGGCCAGCGGCTGTCCCTGCGAAACAACACGCACCGTGCCCACAATCCATTGGCCAAGAACACACGGCCCATTCCCCCCCGGCGGGACAAAAGCGCAACCGGCGATCGCGTAAGGTGCGGTGATGGTCGCGACCGGCATTCCGGAAACCAGCACAACGGGACTGGGTGCCGTCGGCACTGCTTGTCCGCCGTGGGAACAGAGCACCGTAGCTCCCATATGCAAAATCGGTCCAGGCATTTCGCCGCACCTCGTCGCCGCGTCTTCGCAGCGGTAAAGATTTAGATAATCGTCAAAGCTCCAATGTTCACATCCACGGTAGGCCCGACCATGGTGATCATCGCGCCCTTGCCATTGCTGATGTAAATGCCGCTATCGTTGACGACGATCATTGCGCCGGTGGTGCTCTTCAGCACGATGCCGCCAGTCACCGGAGTCGGCGGCGCGTCGCTCACCAGGATCATGTTCTGTCCCGTGGTCTGGAGCACGATGTTCTGCCCCGGCGGAATCGCCGGCGGCGCCGTGGCAAAAATCGGCACCTCCGCCACTAGGCCCCAGAAGCCTCCCGTCCAAATGGGATAGTCGGGATCGCCCTGCTCGAACTCCACCCACACCTGCGAACCGATGGGCGGCACAATGAAACATCCAGCCTGAATGCCTGCGGCGGGCACGCACGGCATCGCCCAACTGGAAGGAATCATTCCCAGCACGTCCGGTACCTGCACCAGCACACGCCCGATCTGTTCGGGATCGATGTTGTTGATCACAAGACCCCTGTACTTCCCGTAAAAGCGTTGGCCGAATTCGCCAGTTGCAGAGTCCGAATCAGTCATAGGCTCACCGTCGGCACACTGGGCACGGTAGAAACGAGACCATTGCGGGTGAGCGTGAAGTCCTGCTTGTACTCGCCTCTTTTGATCTTGTGCGTTACTCGCTTGACGTAATACAGTCCGTCAAAAGCAGGGCCTGCGCCCCGAACACCAACCAACTGCCGAGCTTTCAAAACCCGTCCGTAACGCGTAACATCCAGGCTTCCCTCGCACGAAATCCCCTCTGCATTTTTCGCGGCTTCCGCGAGCCCCATCATGATGGCCTGAGGAATCGGCCGCTTTGCCAAATCGTCGCGATAAGGTGCCAGGGCAGGAGGCAACAGATTCGTAGGGAAAGTAGGGATCAATCCTAGCGGCGGGTTGAGTGGCGTTATTGGCGGAATGGGAATGGGAAAACTGAATCCTGTTTGCGCGTTATAGATATAGACCAAAGGAAGCTTGTTCTTCTCTGCATCGAAGCGGAACCGCAAGCTCTCGACGTTGGTGTAAGCATCCGAATCTGCGCTCAAGGCGGGTTGCACGGGCCCAACCTTTATTTGGGGTCCCCAATACGCTTGGCTGACACCGGGAATCGGACCCGGATTTATGTAGAAGACATATCCAGCTTGCCCCGCGAGGAAGCGAATGTATTGCAAATCCGTACCCTTCTGGCTGGGTATTTGGTCGATAGGAAGCGGAACGAACAGCAATATGCTGGGAATAACCACCGGGATTATTCCGAATACCGCGTACTTAAGCAGGATCAGCCCCACGCGAGCCTCTGCCGGTAAGGCGGGAAATGGGAACCCGGTCCACTTTGATTGATCCATCGCGACCGTCAGATCCTTCCCCATCAACGTCAAAGTGGAGTTCGAACCCTTATCCCCTGGCGCCATGCTGGTATCCGTCACAAATCCATCGATAAGGACGTTGCTGATGCCGTTGACCACCGCCACAATTACCACGCGCAGGAAAATCGGCGTACTTCCACCCGTCAGTAGGAACAGAGTCTGCAGGGGCGACTGCTTATCCACGCTGAAGGTAAGCTTGAAACCGCTCTGGCGAATGTCGTCCACGTCGACCTCGACTTCCGCCAGTGCGTCCATCACGACGCGCGGCGCCGTCAACGGAATGAGTGGACCGACCAGTAGGTGTAGTTGGACATCCCTAAGCATGCGTCGGCGCTCCCGGTACGCCTAGCGGTGTCGTAATGTTGACTGTTGTTCCCGGAGTCTGGACTAGTGTTTCTGGTTCGATCGCTCCGTTTGCGTCGCAAATCAGCCAGAACATGAGAGGATCGCCCAGGTACTTTGCTGCGATCAGATCAAGGCGGTCTCCCTGATGCACCGTATGGGTTGCAACGGTGGCAAAGTTAGGAGGTCCGGGCTGAGGAACGATGCGGCGCGTCAGATACGAAATCTGCTCTCCTGTCGGCGTCGCGTAGGTCAGCGTGCTGAAGTTGTAGTAGCGGCTGTCCGTTGGAAACGAAGTCGACGGCACCACTCTCATCTCCAGCAGAGATTGCAGCGGCGATTTCATGGCAAGCCTCCCAGCCCAAGAACTGACAGCGCGACTGAAGTTGCCTGCGACGCCATCTGCTCCTTCTTCGTGAGATAGCTCATAAACATGTGTCCGCCGGGATGCTGGAATCCGAGGTCATCGATGCTCAACACACGCATCCCCAGGCTCACCTTGGCGCGGATAGGATTGAGATTGGGGTCGAAAGCTTCTTCGGTAATGGAAAAATCCGTAAGCCGCACCGGAACGACGCGCATCCTGCTCCACACGAATAACGTGAGTGGCTGTTGCAGTGGAATAATTTCCAGCGAGCCGGCGTTAGCCAACGCATCATCGCTCAGTAATGTCTCGACCGTCGGATTGACCAGCATCTCCAGTTGCGCCAGCTGTGGATGCAACCCGAGTTGTGCCGCGAGCGGAAACTGCGTGGGATCTTCCAGTTGATCCGTAGCATCGAGTTCGGCATCGAATTTGATCGTCTCGACCGCTGGTCCCCGCAAGCGAAGGGCATCGACGCGCGTTCCATCCTGCGCCCCCTGCACCGCCTGAATCTGCAGCGTGCGGGAGAGCGAGTCGGGGTTGTACTGCAGTGCGATGATGCTTTTCACGGCAGACGTGTCTGGGTCCATGGTGACGATGCCACCTTTGACCAAGCGGGGCGAAATGGGTGATGCACTGGCCATGACATGTTCTCTACAAAGTTCAGGGGACGAAGAGCGTAGCCGCAACTTGGCGGTCGCTTTCGCCTTTCGATCCAATCTCGCCACAGCTCTTTAGTCCTGCGTCTAACGACTCACAGCCGCCGGGAAGACTTGAGCTAGGCGCGTCAGCGACCCGCGCGTTGTCGATCCCGGCACTACTAAGTGCTCTGGCAATAACTTGGGCGCGACGCGCGCTGAGGCTCATGTTGTAGTCGGGCGTGCCCTCGGGCGATGCGCGGCCGACCAATTGAACTTTCCATGTGGGATTCGCTTTAAGCTGGGTGATCAAATCTTTCAGAGCTGCCTTCCCGGTGCCGGTAAGGCTCGAGTTGAGATCTCCTGTGCCTTCGGCCGACCGGGGACGATCCAGGACGAAATTGATAATCACCGGGCCCGTTGGGCGAGCTACAGACGCAGCGGGTTTTTGTGGTATCTGGGGACTTTCGCACTCGGTAACGCCTGGAACCAGAGGCGGCAGGCAGCACTTGCCGGTTAAAGTGGGCCTAGCGGGCGGAACACAGGGCATCGGACCGAGTGGTATTGCCGACGATGGGACGCATGCACCTCCCTGGACCACTTCATTCTCTGTACAGCATTTGCTTCCGCGCGGTCCTACAGCAATCCGGTCGGGCGGGCAGCATTCACTGGCCGTCTCGGTTGTGCGGGGACAGCACTGCCCTGCGAAATCTCTGCTGGCTGCAGCATGAAAACCTGGCGGGCACAGAGTCTGCGGTTCCCGGTGTCTCTCACAGCTAAACACCTTACACACGGCGCTGCACCCTGGTAGCGACGGCTGCGTGCTGCAAACCTTCGCCGCGGACTGCCCGCAAAGTTTGCCTACTCCCGGTATATCTGTGATACATGGATCCAACGTCAAGTCGAGCGGTCCGCCCACGCTCTGCCTCTGAAGCGAGAACCGCGGTTGACGTGACTGCTGTACCACGTGAGCCAGTTCGTGGGTTAGTAATCTACGGCCAGCGAAGGTATGTGGAGCATGTTGACGATCCCCAAATACCACGTCTCGACCCACTGTGTAGGCCAGCGCATTGACTTGGCGGGCAGACTCGATTGCGGGAGCATCGGTATGAATTCGCACGTCGTTCAGATCATGGCCAAAGCGCGCTTCAAAGAACTTGCGACTGGCTAAAGGAAGCGGCTGCCCCGGCGAGTTAAGCACTTCGTGTACGATCGCTGGGGCGATACCCGGCTCGGCTGATGGGCTCGCCGCTTTACGCTGTACGCTGTGCTGGCCCCCTTCTTTCTTCTTGCACTCTTCGCATTCGCCGCTTGTGCCAGCAGCGCCTCCGCAAGAGCACTTCCTCTGCAGCGGGGCAGACACGCCCATAGTTGAGAGAGACCAGTGGCGCTTCAACGCTCCGCCGGACATAATGTCATTGGCAACACGATCGGCTTCGTGTTCATAAGAGTCATTAGGGGCGGCGATGCGCAATCTTCCCGTTGCGATCTTGTTCGCGGCCCTAGCTGCTGCCGGTTCGGTCGATTGTTCCGTCGCGTAGGTTACCCTCACGGCGTGAAACCCCTTTCTGTCTGTTCTGCGCCTGGATTCATAGCTTGTTCTCGCAGGCCTGATGGCAGTTTGCTCGACACGGAGAATCGCTCTCCGGAATCTTCTCGTCACAACACTGCTTGCATTCGTCATTGTCATCTACATCGACGCACGTCCGTTCGCAACGATCGACCTCTTTTTGGCTTCTTTCTGACCCGCGCCGCTTTTGGTCGCCGCCAGTGTCAGTTACCGGTCGACCCGGAGCAAGTACTCTAGCTTCACGACCTGAAGGATGAACCCACAACGGGGTTCCTCCTGGGTCTCCGGCAGGACGAAAACCCCGCTTGAACAGGGTTTTTGAGTCACTTTGAATCACCTCACGAGTAAAATCCGGTTTTCGCTTCCGCGTTGCGAATTCGACGAAGATCTGGGTAAAGTCGAGCCCGTAACGAGACGTCATCGCAATGATCACGAAGCTACGCTCCGCTCCGTTCAGCGATTTCCAACTCTGCAGCGCTAGAGTTGGCCGACGTGCCAGATTGCGCAAACGTGCTTCGTCCTTACTAACCGGAAGAGTGTCGGGATTCTCAGTTGGCGGAGTCGGAGGCTCCTCTTTCGTTTTCTGCCTTGCAATTGATGGCTTATACTGCGGCGTCAACTCCGGACGGGCGTGGACAGCATCACCAATCGACGTACGTAATCGTCGGCCACTTTGTTGTTGAACGACGTGCCCTAATTCATGGGCAAGCAGGCGAAGACCTCCCTTTGTACCCGGTGCGAGTTTGGAATCCGCAAAGACAATGTTCCAGCCGAACGCATATCCATCG
>Ga0210406_10007081_pt1 | contig 11478 bp, 9 predicted proteins | sample IncBWC30MmetaG_FD_155454 | JGI IMG/M metagenome (GOLD analysis project Ga0210406, IMG submission 155454) | Forest soil microbial communities from Barre Woods Harvard Forest LTER site, Petersham, Massachusetts, United States - Inc-BW-C-30-M | ecosystem: Environmental > Terrestrial > Soil >... | reverse complement strand
TCACCCCGGATACCATTCCCTGGGGTCCGGCGCCACCCGTGGTGCGTCCCGGCGCGCAATTCGCCGTGCTGGAAGGCGACCCAACCGCCTCCACGGGCGACTTCACGATTCGCCTGAAGATGCCTGACGGGTTCCGCATCGCGCCCCACTGGCACCCGAACAGAGAAAACGTCACCGTCATTTCTGGCACGTTCAAAGTTGGCATGGGCGATGAATTCGAAGCCAACAAGATGGCCGCGTTCACCGCTGGGAGCTTTGCGTTTCTCGACCCCAACATGCACCACTTCGCCATGGCTTGCGGAGAGACCATCGTACAGGTCCACGGGCAATCTCCCTTTCAGTTCAACTATGTCAATCCCAACGACGACCCGAGCCGGAATCGGTAGTCCGATCCGCGTGCCCGGAGGCGAGTACGCGATTCCATCAGCGGTCCTCCGCTCATTCATGAAACTAAATTGCTGCATGAACGAGAGTTAGCGGAGTCGCCCCACGTGCATCTGAATCACAATTCCGGGGTCTAACCCGACTGCGGAAGCCGTCAACAGCACGGTAAACGGCCCAGGAAGCTGCAGCAATCCCTTCCTGGGCTCAAACCCTCAAGCGGTGGCTTCATAAGCCCTCACGAGTACATCACTGCATGAAAAATCGATCGCAATGGAGAATAAGAATGGCAGTTTACATGGCCAAACTGAAGGTGTTCGTGGGGAAATTCGTTGGGGATCTGGGAGCCGCAGCAGTTCACTCCGGCAGGGTGGTGATTGGCGAAAAGCTGGGGTTGTACAAGGCTCTCGCCGAAGGCCACCCTGAACTCAGCCGAGCCAGGACGACAGGCATGGGCGTCGCACGGCGCAACGGTCCACACAGCGACACAAAGTTCTCTGAAAGCTGTGCGACCAGCTGGCGGAAGAGACGCCAGCTATGCTATATGAGCTCCGTCGGCGTGTGATCGCCGCTGCGGCACTCGCATGCACTCTGTTTGCTTCGAGTCCATCTTATTCAGTGAGTGCCTCAAAGTTCGACGACCGCGTTGTGCCGGAGTTGTCGGCCTTGGGTAAACAGGGTGACACGATTGCCCGGGCGCGCGAGCAGGTTCTCGAGATTTTACAACAGGGAAATGCGTGCACCACTTGGTTCCAGAGCGCCGATCCCGACCCCGCCGAAGTGGTCCGTTCGTTGCACTGCGCGCTGGAGATGAGAGGACCTTCGTATGTTTACGGCATTCGAGACAGTCACGGTGGGCACTTCTTCAAACACCCATGGGGAGCCAGGTCGATTGAGAATGGGGGCTGAGACTCCACCATCCTATTGAATGCCAACGGGCCGTTCTTCAACCGCACTTCGGTTCTCATGCAACTGGATCTAAGAGGAATGCCAGCTCGGCCCGATGGCAACCGTCTGCTGACGGTTTCTTCTTGCCAAGGGAATACTCCAGAGGCACAAATTACGATATTGCTTCACGAACTGGGACACACCTTGGACGGCTTCCCGAGGACGGCGATTCCCTGGACGGCCGATCTTCCCGAAACACCTCTGAGGTGCTGCGGCATTACAAAACCGAGACTCGTGCGGCCGCACACAACAGTCCTCGAGGCACCTTCTAAGCCACAATCGCGGCGTTCAACCCGGCAACAAAAACCATCAAGGGAGAAAAACAATGGCACTGGACAAGGACAAACTGAATGCGTTCGTAGGGCAATTCGTTGGGGATCTGGGGGCGGCGGTCCACTCTGGCATGGTGGTGATTGGCGAGAAACTGGGGTTGTACAACGCTCTCGCGGAAGGCCCGCTGAACTCAGCCGAGCTGGCCGCAAAGACCAGAACAGATGAACGCTATGTGCGGGAATGGCTGGGCTCCCAAGCTGCCGGCGGCTACGTCACATATAACGAGCAGACGCACAAGTTCAGTCTGAGCGAAGAACAGGCGTTTACATTGGCGAACGAAGATAGCCCTGCTTACATTCCCGGAGCTTTCCAATTGGCTCTCGGCTCGCTGGCTGCTGTTCCCAGGATTGTCGAGTCCCTCCGCTCCGGCGCAGGCATGGGCTGGCATGAGCACGAAGAGGACGTGTTTCACGGCTGCGAGAAATTCTTCCGGCCGGGCTACGCCGCGAATCTTGTTAGCTCATGGATTCCCTCGCTGCAAGGTGTAAGGGCCAAGCTCGAAGCCGGCGGGCGCGTCGCCGATGTGGGCTGCGGCAAGGGAGCGTCTACCGTGCTGATGGCCGAAGCCTTCCCAAAATCACAATTCTTCGGATTCGACTATCACGACAAATCCATCGAAGCCGCCCGTGCGATCGCCGCGAGAGAAGGTCTCGAGGTTCGCCTCAACTTTGGCGTCGCGAAGGCCAAAGAGTTTCCGGGAAAGGACTACGACCTGGTTACCGTGTTCGATTGTTTGCACGACATGGGTGATCCGGTAGGCGCCGCAACCCATGTGCGCAATTCACTGAGCAAGGATGGCACATGGATGATCGTCGAACCGTTTGCCAACGATGAGCTAAAGGACAACCTGAATCCGGTTGGCCGCGTGTACTACTCCTTTTCAACTCTGTTGTGCACGCCCTGTTCGCGTTCGCAGGAGGTCGCCCTCTGCTTGGGGGCACAGTCCGGCGAAAAACGGATTCGTGAGGTGGTAACCGCAGCCGGCTTCAGCCGTTTCCGGCGAGCCGCGGAAACACCGTTTAACGTCGTCTACGAAGCTCGTCCATGAACTCTTCAGCCGACGAAACTCAACCGCCGCTTGAATCGGGCACGGCACGCTCGCGCGGAATCGCCATGCGGTTAGGGTCATCAGGAAACAGGAAGCGCGCGGAGGGCAGTTGCCTTCTGCGCCCCGCGCATTCTGAATAGCAGTTCTAATCAGCGAGTGCCCTGGAAATCGTGCATAAAGCTGGTGAAACTTTGACAGCGATAGAGCGCTCGATCTGGAAGGCTAAGTCCTACCACCGCAACTGCGGTTGGTTCGGCCGGACCTGGGCTGTCGCGCAGTTATTAGGACTAATCCTGCCGTCGAAGCCGGATAGCTTCCGGTTAGCTGACGAACCATTCGCAAAACGCGATGCAGCAAACAGCGCGCGGTGCGTGTCGGTTCTTTGAGAATCCGCGTGGTACGCTTGTGGCTGCAGTCCAACCAGAGGGCCGATGGCACGGTGGTTACATCTTCTCTTGTTGTGCTTCGCGCTCAGCGCGCTTGGAACGGCGACAACATCCTCGTCCCAAATTACGATCACTCATATCACCATCATTGATATTAGTGCGGGAACGATCAAGCCGGATATGATGGTTCTAATCGAAGGTGACCGAATTACCGCCGTCCGACCCAGTACGAATAAGGAAAGCGTACCGGCGGAGGAAAGACAGGTGATTGATGGTCGTGGCAAGTTTCTCCTTCCTGGGTTTTGGGACATGCACGTCCACACTGACGGTGAGGACCGCGTGCTGCGTTTGCTTCTTGCGAACGGAATCACAGGGATCCGTGACATGGCAGGAGATGTCACGAAGCTTGCCGACGCGAGGCGCCGCATCAAGTCTGGGGAATTGACTGGCCCGCGTCTCGTGTTTGCAGGCCCGATGCTCGAAGGCCCGCCGTTGGAGGCAGATGAAGAGACCTGGATCATACACTCGCCCGAAGAAGCTCGGCACGCCGTCGAACGGTTGGTGGAATTGCACGTTGATTTTATCAAAGTGCACGACAACCTTGCGCGAGAGGCCTTTCTTGCGATCGCTGCCGCCAGCAAAAACAAGGGGATCTCGTTCGTGGGCCACGTGCCAGCTTCGATGACGCCAGCTGAAGCATCAGACCTCGGCGAAAAAAGCATTGAACATTTCGAATTCGTACCGAAGCCTTGTCATGCGCTCTTTGAGTTGCCCGCCGCCGCTCCGCGGCATGTGCCTTCTGGCTGCGACTCGCAATCCCTGGGTTGGCTCTTGCATCGCTTCGCCAGCAACGGTACCTGGCTCGACCCCACTGTTCAGAGTTTTCGTTACTTTGCGCCAAAGCAGTGGAGCGCGATCTTCTCAGAATTCCGAGAACTCGTTCCCCTTATCCGACAGAATCATGTGTCGATTCTTGCCGGTACAGACTCGAGCACTTTTCTCGAAGAGCGAGGCGATCCACCCGGCGTAAGCCTCCACGATGAATTGGGTCTCCTCGTCGATGCTGGGTTCACGCAAGCAGAGGCTTTGCGCGCAGCCACCCTGAACCCCGCTGTCTTCCTGGGTCTTTCCGACTCGCTCGGGACCATCGAAACCAAGAAAATTGCAAACCTTGTCCTTATGGATGCTAACCCGCTACAGGACATAAGGAACACCAAACGCATCACCGCTGTGATTTCCGAAGGGCGCTATCTTGACCGCCAAATGTTAGACCGCATGGTTCTCGAGAGCTGCCGTAAATGTCCTGAGGACACTACACACTAAGGGCCCGGCAGCCTAATAGAACCGCACCGGATCTAATTTACCTGATCGCTAACGAATCTCGGCAACCCGGAAGTTATCAGCTCGCCGGTCGCGTTAGTACCGAACCTGTTCGACCATGCCGATTTGGATACCGGCGCTTTGTCTCGGAGCTTGTATGACGCATGGCCCGTTGAATTCCTGCATCCGGTGCTACCCAACTCCGTCGAGTACAAAAAGCATGCCACAAGTTGTAAATTGCAAAGTGTGGCACGCTTGCTCGCTTGAGAGGCTGCTCTTAGAAGATCGCGAATGGCCACCGCCGGAAGGCCGTTCTGTTCGCGCAGGGCTTCAAGCGTCGCCTTCCTGCCAACTACCGCGAACTGCTTGCTGCTAGCCATCCGGGTGTTCTGCGGATGACGCGCGCGTAGCTCCGACTCTCTATTGACGGGCGGCGGCGGCTTTGCGGGCCAGCAGCCGGAATCCTTTGGTGGTGGCGTCTCTTTGCAGGGCCGCCAGGCGTGCGCGGCCAGCAGTGTGCGTGCCAGACTTCATTTCAACTTCGCCCATGGCAAGGCGCGCTTCCAATTGAATGCCGCTGAGGTTCTGTTTCGTGGCGTCGGCCAGGGCGGACTCAATTGTTTTCTTGGCTTCAGAGATATCAGCAGGAGCCCCAGAATCTGCACGAATGAGGGCGGCTTCAATGGCCACCCGAAGTCGGATGTTTGTATCGGCGCCTTTTTGCGTGAGCGCAGAGGCTTTGTCAATGGCGGCTTGCGCGTCGGCGATTTTGCCCTGGGCAGCGAGGGCGCGGGCAAGGTCGTAATAACCGACAGCTGCATCATCTTCGCTGTTGAGCTTCTCGAGTTGCTGGGCAGCTTCCCGCGCAGTGGATTCGGCGCTGGGAAAATGCTTTTCCTCAATCGCCAAAGCAGCGAGTGAGAGTTGCGACTCGCCGATCGTGCGCGGCTCCCCCAGTTCCTTCCGAATTTCCAGTGCCTGTTCGTCGCTTTTCCTTGCCGCCGCGAGATCCCCTTGGCTAACGTAGACCTCTCCGATGAGATAGAGTGCGTAGGCAGTGAGGCTCTTGTTTCCCATCTCTTGAGCGATGGCCAAGGCTTCCTCTTGATTTTTGCGCGCCTCACCTAGTTTTCCTTCGTCCATGAAAATAATGCCGGTGTTTTCAAGGCAACCTACCACTCCCCTCTTATCGCCAATCTCTCGAAAGTCGGCCATGGCATCCGCGAGCATTTTTCGGGAACCCGGGAGGTCCAGCTGATCGCGAAGTACTCCGGCAAGATTGTTGAGGGCCATGGCATGAGATCTCTTGTCACCGTTTTCCTTGGTGGCCGCGAGGGACTCCTCGTACGTTTTTCGGGCTCCGGCAGCGTCACCTTGCTCCATCAACACTACGGCAATGTTATTGAGCGCGCGCGCAGCGTTGCCGCGATCTCCTGCGGCTTCGAAAATCTTCTGAGCCTCCTGGCAGACGGAGATTGATTCTTTCGGCTTTCCAACGTAGCGAAGGGAGGAGCATTCGGAAATTCGGGCTTGGGCGGCGAGCAGACGCGCGCCCTCCGAATCAGCGGTGGCGACAGCCTTTGTCGCGGACGCAACTTGTCTCTTATAGTCGCCCAGGGATGCGGCGGCCGTTGCATCGGTGAGATCGATGCGAGCATCTTCTGCAGCTGGAGAAGAAAGTTTTCGGAGCGCGTCCAGCGTTGCGAGCGCATCTTTCCCCTTGCCAGCGGAGGTCTGTGCCGAAGCCAGCCGCAGGCCGTAATCCAGATTGTCGGGAAAAAAATCGAAAAGAGTGCGATAGGTTTCAACGGCCTTGGCGCGATCGTTCGTGAACTCGCGGTATTGTCCTTCAATCCACAGACGATCTTCACGGGAAAAGTTGGCAGAGAGATCGAACGCTTTCTTGGCTTCATCCTTCGCGTTGGCGTCGTAGCCGAGACCCTTCCATGCGACGGCGAGTGCGGAATGAGCCAGGGCATACTGAGGTTCCGCCGCGACCGCTCTTTGTAGCAAGTCGCGCGCGTGCAGATAGTCGAACTGATGAAGCCTTTGCAAGCCCTGTGAATAAAAACGAGCGGCATCGCTGTTCTGCGGCAGGGTTGCTTTCACGGCGAGCGCTTGTGCCGGCGAGATCTGGCCGACGCCGAGCCTCTCCCGAAGAATTGTCCCGGCCCGGCCAACCAGATCATCGACCTGGGCCTCATCTCCTTTGACGGAAGCTGCTGCGAGAATTTCGCCCACCCGGGTATCCTGGAGACGCAAATCAACGCGAATCTGGCCGCCGCCAAGAGGAACATACGAGCCAAGAACGATCTCATCGGCATTCAGATTCTTGCGAATTCTTTCCAGCGTATCCTGGCCAAAACTATCTGTCTCCGGCAACGACAAATTGATTTTCATCCTCGCGACATTTTCTCCGGGAATCGCTCGCAGTTGTTCGCCTGCGGCCAGCTCCGTGGTCAGCATCTCCGCAAGCGCCGTGGAGAGCCAAGCCTCATTCTGGCGTTCTGAAACGTTCTTGAAGCCAAGAACCGCGACGGACCGTCGTGGCTTGACCAGTGACGGAACTACTGCTCGACCGGGCACGGAGGCGCGATGCAGGAAGCGATCGCCCAGCCCGCCGAAGTTCAGGCCAAGCCCCAACCCGACCAGCACAAGGAGTGCTCCTGCAGCGCCTGCGGAGGCAAAAAGAGGAAACCGGCTTGGAGGAGTTTTCGCGGAGCCGCCAGAGGCTACTCCCTGGAGCGCGACCAGCAACTCGCGCGCCGACTGGTAACGCTGCCCGGGTTCCTTTTCAAACGCCCTCATGATGACGCTCTCGAGTGCCGGCGACAGTCGGTGATTGCGCGAGCTGGGAGGGTCGGGAGTCTGGTGCAGGATGGCGCCCATCAGCTCGGCACTCTGCGTTTGCGGGAACGGTCTGAGACCTGCGGCCATTTCATACAGGACTACGCCTGCGGAGTAGACATCACTCCGCGGATCCACGGGAAGTCCCCGTAACTGTTCCGGAGACATGTAGGGCACGGTTCCGGATATGACGCCTGTGGTGGTCGCGACGCTTACCGTGACATCAACGTCTTGTGCCGTTTGAAGAAGACGAGCCAGGCCGAAATCCAGGATTTTTAGCCGTCCATCAGAGGTAATCATCAGGTTGCCTGGTTTGAGGTCGCGATGTACGATGCGTTGATCGTGGGCTGCGGCTAACCCCTCGGCCAATTGCATCCCAAGAAGTATGATTTGCTTCTCCTGAAGCGGCCCTTCTTGGAGTTTGTCTCTTAGCGAACTCCCCTGAATAAGCTCCATGGCCAGGAAGTCAACGCCGTCTTGGGCATTGAATTCGTGAACCGTTTCAACATTCGGGTGATTGAGCTTGGCGAGCGCCAATGCTTCTTTGCGAAATTGTTTTCTTGCTGCTTCGTCGGACAGCGTACCGGCAGGCAGAACTTTTAACGCGACGTCGCGATCTAGTTGGTTGTCATGAGCGCGGTATACCTCACCCATGCCGCCTGCGCCGATTTTCTCGACAATGAGATAGTGGCCGAGGATATGGCCAATCATAGTGAGGGGAACCCCGTAGGGCATGGATATTAGGCCGCCCTATCTGGCAAGTCAATGCGCGCGCGAGGGAGTGGGTTGGTATTCGGAAGCCAGCAGAGGCTTCCGAAAACTACGCTACACTTATGCCAAGATCTGGTCCCCTCCCAGGTTTAACGATGAGGCTTTTGGCCTCTTTGATTAACTCACGAGAAGAGCTTAGTGCTGGAGACGGTCGGCGTTACTGGCAGGACACGCCAATGTACTTACCAGAGCGCGCCAGCGATCGCGAGAAGCAAGTTGAGGCTACCTATTAGCCGGGGTGGATCTCCGCCGCAATGGACAGTCAGTGGAGGCAGGGCCGCTTGATCGTGCGCCCTACTACCTGGAAACGAATGACCCAGGTCTTTTCGCCGCTGGAGACGTGCGCCACGGTTCCGTGAAGCGCTGCGCTTCTGCGGTGGGAGAGGGAGCTATGGCCGTTACGTTAGCGCACCGCTACCTTGCTACGGGCTAATTGCCAGTCGCGGTGTTCTTCAAGCCGAAACCGGAGCGGCGGCCCTCAGCCACTGTTCCATCTGATCGTGATTTACCACGCCGGCTTGCTGCATCACCAGGCGCCCGCCGACGAAAACCGCAAAGTTCGGGATGCCGCGAACATCGAAGCGTCCCGCGAGTGTCGGGTATTTCTCGGTATCCACTTTCAGCACCACAGCCTTTCCCGTCATCTCCGCCGCGGTGCGAGCCACTTCAGGAGCAGCCATGCGGCAAGGTCCGCACCAGTCCGCCCAGAAATCGACAAGCACGGGAACGGACACATTGTGAATGATTTCATCGAATAGGATTTCGTCGACCGGCAAGGGCTCGGAGAGCGGCGGCAACGGCGATTTACAGCTTCCGCAACGGCCGGTGCTGGCCAAGTATTTTGCTGGGATACGGTTGTTCTGGCCGCAATGGCTGCAGGCACGGATTACAGGCATGAAAGACCTCCGTCACACGAATCGACGCCGCTCATTGGATGCTTGGGAGGTTTCCGAAGTTTAGAGCAGCAAATCTAAAGATCCGAAAGACGCGCTCCCATTCCTTCGCTGCGGCTTTCACTCCTTCAACTCGTGTTGCATCTTGGAAAACTGTTTCTCGAGGTTCCGCTCTTCACGCTTTATTGCCACCAATAAGTCTATGAATCCTCCGCGGACTATTAAACACTCGCGGCGCCCAAAGCACAAAGATTTTTGGCGGCCGGTGACCAATTTTTGCAATAAGACGGGCTCGTCGACGCCAGTGAGGTTTCCACAACGGGACGTCGGGCCCGGCATAACTTCCGGTTTCCGCGTCATTCGGGCAGAATTGGAAGACGCTGATGCTCCCCAGCAGTAGTAGGATCGACGGCACCACGGTCGCGATAATCTTGGCCTGAATCCTTTCCTCAGGAACTTATGAGACGGCACGTGCTCATCTACGGGTTAATCGGTGGGATCCTGATTGCCGTGCTCAAGTGGACCGAGTATCGGTTCCTGGTAATCGAACATTCGATCGAAATCTACGGTGGACTGACCGCGGCAATCTTTGCCGTTCTTGGTATCTGGCTCGGCGTCAAGCTGACAGGGACGAAACAGAAGGTCGTTGTGAAGGGAGTGCCTGTCCCGGCTGGCGAACCCTTCATTCCGGACGAGAAAAAACGAGAGAACCTCGGCATCACGCGCCGCGAGCTTGAGATCCTCGAACTGATAGCCCAAGGCATGAGCAACCGCGAGATCGCCGAGAAGCTTTATGTGAGTGAGAACACGGTCAAGACCCATTCCAGCCGTGTTTTCGACAAATTAGGGGCCAAGCGACGGACGCAGGCGGTGCAGCTCGGCAAGGAATTCGGCTTGCTCCGTTGAACTACTCACTCGAACGAATGATTTTTCATCACGACCGCCAAAATCACCCGAAAGGATGACGACAGAGACCCTGCCTGATGGGGTATGGTGCGTCAGCATTCACGTCTAGCATTCCCGGTAGCGGATTTGTTTAAGTACGCACACTGCAGAAGGAGCGAACATGGAACTTGGTGCGTTTTCAATCAGCTTGGCTGTCAAAGACATTGCAGCTTCGAGGGCTTTCTACGAGAAGTTCGGCTTCAAGGTCTTTGCCGGAGATGCCTCGCAGCACTGGTTGATTCTAAAGAACGGCCCTCACGCAATCGGTCTCTTTCAAGGCATGTTCGAAAAGAACATTCTAACCTTCAATCCTGGCTGGGACAGCAATGCTAGCAAGCTCAGCGCATTCACAGACGTTCGCGATCTACAGCGCGAATTGAGAGCACAAGGTGTACAGCTAACCGAAGCTGACGAGACCTCCACGGTGCCAGCGAGTCTTACCACCATTGACCCCGACGGGAACCCCATTCTAGTCGATCAGCACGTGTGAATCTGACCTGGAGACACCTATGAGAAAAAGCATACTAATTTTCGGGCTGATTTCGGGCGCTGTTTCCTCGCTGATGATGGTGGCCACAGTGCCGTTCGCGGACAGGATAGGCTTTGACAAGGGCGCGGTCATCGGCTACACGGCCATTGTGCTGTCGTTCTTGCTGGTATTCTTTGGCATCCGCTCGTACCGCGACAACGGCCAGATCACGTTCACGAAAGCCTTTGCCGTCGGGATCTCCATTACCCTGATCTCGTGCATTTGCTATGTCGTGACCTGGGAGGTTCTCTACTTCCACTTCCTGCCCGGTTTCATGGACAAATATGGCGCCCATATGATCGCGAAGCTCAAGGCCTCGGGCGCGGGTCCTGACGCTATCCAGGCGCGACTTCAGCAACTAAGAGCATACAAGGAGATGTACGACAACCCGTTCCTCAACGCAGCGATGACGTTCATCGAGCCCTTCCCGATTGGGCTCGTCATCACGCTGATCTCCGCGGGAGTCCTGAGAAGAAAGCCGCAATCGCAACCGGCACAATCGCCTTCGCCGGCATCCCATCTTTATTTGCGGAAGCCGGGTCCATAGAGGACTTTGCCGGGTCGCGCGCCGGTGTGCTTGCCGTGGTCGATCACGACCTGGCCATTGACCAGGACGAAATCGATGCCGTCTGGCGTGACATCGGGATGCTCGTAGGTAGAGCGATCCTGGATTTTGTCGTAATCAAAGATGACTGCGTCAGCCCACATGCCTTCGCGGACCAGGCCACGGTCGGCGATGCGCATTCGCGTGGCGGGCCACGAGGTCATCTTTCGTATAGCGTCCTCCAGCGTTAGGGTGTGGGTCTCGCGAACATAGCGCGCGATCACGCGGGGAAAATTTCCGTAGCTGCGCGGGTGAGCAAGGCCGAGGGCGTCATCACCACCAGGGGTGAGCGCTGTTCCAGCGTCACTGCCGATGCTGGTCCACGGAAATTTGAGAGCGGTGACAATGTCTTGCTCGCTCATCATGTGATAGATCGCGAGGACACGGCCGGTCTTGGCCTGTGCCACAAAATCGAATGCCGTGTCCGCGGGATCCTTGGTCAGTTCCTTGGCAATGTCGGCGATGCTGCGTCC
>Ga0210406_10007080_pt1 | contig 11480 bp, 10 predicted proteins | sample IncBWC30MmetaG_FD_155454 | JGI IMG/M metagenome (GOLD analysis project Ga0210406, IMG submission 155454) | Forest soil microbial communities from Barre Woods Harvard Forest LTER site, Petersham, Massachusetts, United States - Inc-BW-C-30-M | ecosystem: Environmental > Terrestrial > Soil >... | reverse complement strand
CCCACCATCCGAGGACGAATAGCCGCGCATCGGATCCCGGAAGATTTCATTCGAGCCGCCGGCGATCGACTTCCCGTTCAGGGTGTTCAGCGTGATGAAAGTCTCGCTCTGCGGACCGCATTCGTTGGAGACGTCGACGTTGGTTCCGACCACCGGCGCGGAGCTGGTGATTCCCGCGGGGACGTTTGCGCCATTCGTCAGCAGGGTCTGGTATTTGGCCCACCAGCGGGGCGTGAAAGAGTTGTTATTGTTTTGAGCGGAAACAAGAACAGTAGAAAAAAGTGCCGCAATCACGAGCCGATTGGAAAAAGACATAAAACCTCCGGCTTTCAAGATACCAAAGGAGGCTAGGAGCTTCTTAGCGTCCTTGTGATGTCGTCGATCATCCTCAGCGTGTTCTCGCGGACTGCCGCCACGAAAGAATGGCAAGGCAAATCAGGCGAGGCGTATTTGTAAGTGATGCCACGCGATGAACTCACTACCGCACCGTGCCCGTCAGCATTGAAACATGCCGCGGCGCTCTCCGCGCTGCCGCCCTGCGCTCCGTAGCCAGGAACCAGGATGAGCGCCTGAGGCATCAAGGCGCGCAATTTGCGGCCATCTTCGGGAAAAGTTGCCCCGATGACCGCGCCGATGGAGCTATAGCCTGATTCGCCGATGAGCGTGCGTCCGAGGTCGTCCACCGTCGCGGCAATCGATTCATAAAGGGGGCGCCCGGTGGCCGCGACCGGCTGGTCCTGAAAATCGCGTGAGCCGGGATTGGAGGTTTTAAGAACGACGAACAGTCCTTTGCCGTACTGCGCGCACGCGTCGACAAACGGCACCAGGCTATCGCGGCCGAGATACGGAGTAACAGTGGCTGCGTCGGCGTCAAAGACTTTCTGTTTGTGGCCGAGGATAACGGCTTCGCCGAGGAATGCCACGGCGTAGGCTTCGGCAGTGGATGAGATGTCGTTGCGCTTGCCGTCGGCGATGACCAGCAGGCCGCGCTGCCTGGCAAAGGCGACCGTATTCTCGAACGCCTCGACGCCGGCCGATCCATATTGCTCGAAAAACGCTAGCTGAGGCTTGACGGCGGGGACCAAATCGGCGACTGCGTCGATGACAAGTTCGTGAAAATCGGTGACGATGGAGCGGACCACTTCGCGCGTTGGTTCGCCGCGTCCCGACTTGATGAACGCCGGCATGAGATCGATGCGCGGGTCCAGGCCAACCACGCAGGGATTTCCTCGGGCGCGGATGGAGTGGATGAGGCGGTCGGCGAATACCGTCATGGCTTGTATTATTGTGCCATTCTGATATGATCGGGCACATGCGAACGTCGGGGATTTTATGTCTAATGTCTGCGTGCCTCGCCTCATCCGTAGTTTTCGCATCAGAGGTTTCACCGGATCGTGTCCGCGAAGCTGCTGCGAAGGCTGTCGCGCTGATTCAGGCATCGCAGAAAAATTGGGCCGGGAAGGAGAGCTGCTACTCGTGCCATCACCAGTCTTTGCCGCCGTTGGCGTTCCGCGCCGCCAGGGAACACGGCATTCCTGTGGACGAGGCGGCTACGCGGGCCACTGCCGAACGTGACTTCGCCCTGTTTAGCGACATCAACCGCGCTGTGCAGTTCACGCATGTTATCGATCCGGCGATTAGCGAATCGTACCTGATGCTCGGAGCCGAGGCCGCCGGGGTCCGTCCAAATCTCGTGACCGCGGTCTATGCCCGTCTCATCGCGGCGCGCCAGAAGGCTGACGGCCACTGGGACACACTCGACGTGCGTCCTCCGCAGTCCTACAGCATAGTGACTGCTACTGCAGTTGCTCTGCGTGCCGTTCAACTCCATGGCCACCCTAGTCTCGCGGCCGAAACGAAGTCGCGGGTGGAGCGCGCGCGTAACTGGCTCGACGCGCAACGCCCGAGTGTGACCGAGGAGCGCGCGATGCAGTTACTTGGATTGAAGTGGGCCGGAGCGAAGCCGGAATCGCTCGCGAAGCTCGCGTCGGCGCTCAAGGCCGCTCAGCAAACCGACGGAGGATGGAAATCGCGTGATGGCCGCACGAGCGATGCCTATTCGACCGGTGAAGCGCTGGTCGCGCTACAGGAATCTGGCGGCGTGCCAGTGAGCGATGCCGCCATCGAGCGGGGCCTGAAGTTTCTACTCGACGCCCAGGCTCCGGATGGCTCCTGGCATGTGGTCTCACGAGTGCATCCACCCGCTCCTGTGAGCCCTCCGTATATTGAGACCGGCTATCCGTACGGGCATGATCAGTTCATCTCGATCATGGGCGCAAGCTGGACGGTTCGTGCGCTCGCCCCTTCGCTCGGACCTGCTCGCAAAGCCGAGGTTCCCGCGGTGCAGGCGGCTTCACTGAAAGATGTCGAGCCTTGGATGGAGACGGCGCTGTTCGGAAGCCCAGCCGACCTACGGGGTCTGCTCGATAAAGGACTGGACCCGAATGTGGCGACGAAATCGGGCGGCACGACGCTGCTGATGCTGGCTCAGCCCGACCTCGAGAAAACGAAACTGCTGGTGGAGCGAGGAGCAAAGATCAACGCACATGCCAAGACCAAATACACAGCACTCATGGTAGCGGCCCAGTATCCCAACTCGAGCAACGCGATGCGTTTCCTCCTGGATCATGGAGCGGACGTGAGCCTCCCGAAAGGCGAGGGCGCGCCATTGTTCAACGCCTCGCCGCTGGTGCTGGCCTCAGTGGCGGGCAATGCAGAAATCGTGCCTCGGCTGCGCCAAGCCGGTGATCGGATCGACAACAAGATGGTGCTGCTCGGCTCATTTCCCGCCACGCCCTTGTTGAGCGCCGTTTTCTTTCGCGATATGGCGATGGCGCGCGCGCTGCTCAATGCCGGGGCCGCCGCGGACCAGCCGGATGACGATGGCATTACGCCGCTCGGTTGGGCGGCGATAGGCGCGGAAGCCCCCGTGGGGCGCCTGTTGATCGAGCACGGAGTCGATGTCAACCGTGTCGATCACTTCGGCATGACGCCGCTGCTCTACGCCGCTTCAGTCGACTTCGGCGATACGTCGATGATCGAAGCGTTGATCAAACACGGCGCAAACCTCGGCGCCCGCACCAAGCAAGGTCTGACTGCTGCCGACCTGGCGCGCAAGTACGGTCACACGGAACTTCTCAAGAGTTTGAGCGGCGGTCTGTAACGCCAACTGATTCTACTTCTTGGTCAACAACGCCAGGCTTCCGCCTGCCGGGTAAGTCTCGATCTTGGTGCCGGCCGGAAAGCTGAGCGGCTTGCTGAAATAGTAAGCCTGGTCGAACTTGGGTTTGTAGTCGTAAATCCAGATCAGCTGTTCGATGGCGCCATCGGGAAGCTGGGCGATCGCTTTAACTGACGCCCCTTCCGCCAGCGACTTGGCGCGCGCGCCCACGAAGGTCTCCGGATGCTTGAGCTCTAGACGGCCATCGACCACCACTTCAGCGCCGGTCTTGGGCGGCTTGTCGGCTGGATCAGGCGCGGTGAAGTCCGGGACCTTGGGCAGCAACGACGGTTCGCCTTCGGGAGATCCGCCCTCCACCCAGTCGGCAATGAGGTGCAGTTCCTCCTGCGTGATCGCACGGTCATTGAGGAGTTCTCCAAAGCCTTTGATGGCGCTGAACGGAGGCATCCGGCGCTCGAGGACTTCTTCCTTGATCGCTTTCGCCCAGGGCCGCGCCTCCTGATAGGTCATGAGTGAAAAGGCTGAGCCGCCCTCACGATGGCAAGAGGCGCAGCGCTTGTAAACTATGCGGGAGATTTCGCGCGACCAGGTAATCTTTGTGGAAATAACATCGTGGGCGCTCAGTAAGAGACCGGCGCCCACGAGGAGGAGGAGGGTTATGGCTATCTTCGATACAACAGGCTTCACTGACCGCTTCCGCTGGTCGCGCCCTCCGTTTTCTTAGGTGTAAACAGATCGCGCAGGGTCATGTCAGCCGGGATCACGATGTCGTAAAAACCAATCATCATCTCTTCCGAACTTTGCTCTCCGAAACGAACGGTGGCGGTCGGGTCTGGATTCTTCGGGTTGTTGGGCGAGTTGTCGTACCAGCCCGTACACTCGATGCGCGCTCCCGGGGGAATCGTAAGGGGCTCGGCCAGTTTGTAGTCGAGCTGCCAGAAGAAGTCGTACTTGGGCACGCGGAGCAGGGTTTCAGTCCTGCCATCCGCATATACGATGCGATATTCGAACGATTTCCCACGCAGGTGCATATGCGGGAAGAAGTTCAGGATGGTCGCGCCATTCGGGAACACGTTCTTGGCGTCAACGCGATAATTAGGATCGCCGGGAGGAATCTTGAAGCCGAGATTGTTGCCGCCGATGGTGATGGCGCGCTCGGTCGGCTTCTCTTTGGCGAACACCATGCCGACCTTGGTGTGATCGGTCGTCTCTTTACCGGTGGTCGTGTAGTGGATCTGCAGCACCAGGTCGGACCCAGCCTTGATCATCTTACCTAACCCGGGTCGCCACATCTCGGGGATTTTCCCCGGAGTGTAGATCATGAGAATATCGTTGCCGCCACCGGATGTGTTGTTGAAATCTTTCCCGTTGCCCGGAGGAGTGTACGGAACACCGGGCTGGGCTTCGCGCAGCCACTTCGACTGCGGATCGCGAACGAAGATTACCACGTGATGGACGACGGTGCGGTCACTCGGACGCGCCTCGGCAGCCTGAATCCACTGGTCTTCAGTGAATTTAGTGGGCAGCACAACATATTGATACTGGATGTCGCCCGTCGCAGGGATGTGGAACGTGTTCATGTCCAGCACGAGATCGGGCTTGGGAATGTTCCAGCCTTCCGTAAATGTGCGAGGCTTGGGGGCGTCCTTGGAATCGCCTTCCTTGGCGCCGCCATCGACCCAGGCTACCAGGGTATCGATCTCCTGCTGACTCAGCGAGCGGTCGTCTGAAAAGTGGCCGATCTGTGGATCGGCGAACCAGGGCGGCATCTTCTTGGTAACAACATCTTCCTTGATGGCCTTGGCCCACGGACGCGCATCGTTGTAGGACATCAGCGCGAAGGGTGCGATCTCACCCGCCCGATGGCATTCCTGGCAATGCTGCTGCAGGATCGGCTCAACGTCCTTGTGGAAAGTGGCCTGCGGCGGGGTAGCGGACCATGCGCAGACGGCGGCCGAGGCAAGCACAAAAGAGAGTGACTGGGCGCGGCTCATGGTATTAATCGGACCTTCCGGCCGGGCGCTGCAACGCTGTCGGATCGGAATGGGCATCGAACGAGACGTCGAAGAATCCGACCATCATTTCTTCAAAGGTCTGATCACCCCAACGCACTTCCTTGGTCGGATCGGGGTTGGATGGGTTGTTGGCGGAATTGTCGTAATGCGCCGTGCATTCGATGCGCGTGCCTTTGGGCAGCAACAGCTCTTGATCCAAAGCGTACTGGATCTGCCAACTGAAATCGTATTTCGGAACGTTCAGAAGAACCTGAGTCTCGCCGGACGGATAGACGGCTTTGTAGAGAAAATCCTTCCCGCGCAGGTGCATGTGGGGCAGCAGGCTGACCAGGTTCACGTCTTCCTGCAGTGTGGCATGGGAGTGTGCTTCATAATTGGCATCGCCGGCCGGAATTTTGATGAAGTAGTTGATCGCCATCATGCTCATGACCCGTTTTTGCGGCGGTTCCTTGGCGAAGATCAAGCCGAACTTGCTGCGGTCCGTGACCGCTTTTCCGTTAGGCGTGTAGTGCAGCTGCAAAACGATGTCGGAGCCGGCTTTGATCAGCTTCGCTTCGCCAGGCCGGCATTGGCTAGGTGGAAGGCCTGGAGCGTAGCCGACCAGCATTTCACCCGGGATCTGCTCTTGGATATTTCCTTGGCCGCGTTGGCCAGTGGCGCTCACGGCACGGCGCGGAATATACGGCACGCCCGGTTGCGCGTCCTTCATGAAACTATTTCCCGGCGGACGCAGAAACGCGAGCACGTGATGCACGGCCGAGCGGGCATCCGGACGAACCTCTGCGAACTGCACCCATTTGTCTTCGGTGAAGTTGGTGGGGATAACGACGTAGGTGTAATCGACGACTCCCGAGGCCGGCACGTCGATCGGCGTCGGGAGCTCAAATACCACATCCGGCTTTCCGATCTGCCAGCCTTCGAAGTACTCACGCGGTTTAGGCGCGTCCTTGGGGTTACCAGCAGGAGAGCCGGCGTCTACCCAGGCGACCAGCGTGTCCATTTCAGTCTGCGAGAGAGACCGGTCGTTAGAGAACTTGCCATAGTGCGGATCGGCTGACCAAGGCGGCATCTTCTTGGTCAGGATCGCCGTCTTCATGGCCTTCGCCCACGGGCGAACCTGATCGTACGTCATGAAGCTCATGGGAGCTACTTCACCTGGCCGGTGGCACTCCTGGCATCGGTTCTGAACGATCGAAGCAACGTCCTTGTAATACGTAACGCTGCTTGGAGCAGCTACGGCCACAGCCGACAATACGACTGTGAGTACGGCGCCTTTGAGTTTCATCCTCTTCCTCCGCTTACTCTTTGTTCTGTTTAAAGGCCAGGTCCGCCGGTGGCTGCGGGCTTGGGTTGGTTCTTAGGCCGCATCAGATCCATGGCAGTCTTGTCCATCGGGACAGACACGTCGAAGAAACCGATCATCATTTCTTCCCAGGTCTGCTCGCCCCAATGCACTTCTTTGGTCGCATCCGGATTGTATTTGTTGTTCACTGAGTTATCGAAGTGCGCGGTGCACTCGATCACGGTACCCTTGGGCAACAACTTCGGCTTCGCCAATTCGTAGGTAAGCTGCCAATTGAAATCGTAGTTGGGCACGTTAAGCAGTGTTTCTTTTTCGCCGCTTGGATAGGTCACGCGATACTCGAAGTCCTTGCCGCGGAAGTGCATGTGCGGCAGCAGGTCAATCAATGTGGAGTCGTCCTGAAGCGTGATTTTGGCGTCTACCCGGTAGTCGGACTCCCCCGGAGGAATGGCGAATTGCGGGTTGGCAGCAGCCAGTGTCAGCACACGTTCGGTCGGCTTTTGGGTTGCGAATACCAACCCGACCCTGGAGATATCGGTGCCGACTTTGCCGTTGGCCGTGTAATGCATCTGGAGCACGATGTCGGAGCCGGCCTTCACTAGCTTGGCCTGGCCCGGCTTCAACACGTCGGGAAGCGTTCCCGGCGCATAACCCGCCAGGAAATCGCCGCCGAAGCCGAGTCCACCGCCACCACCGCCTTCGCGCTTTTGTCCATTGCCCTTTCCGTCGGTGCCTTTTCCATCGGCTTGTCGCTCTTGCTCTCTGGGAACGAAGGGCACGCCGATCTTGGCATCCTTCAGCCACGGATTACCCGGCTCGCGGATGAAAGCAATAATGTGATGCACTGCGGTGCGGTCGCCGGGCCGCGCTTCGGCCATCTGTACGTACTTATCTTCGGTGAAACCCGTGGGGACGATAATGTACTGATAATCGATCGTGCCGGAGGCCGGAACGTTGAAAGCTACCGGCATGCTGAGAACCATGTCGGGCTTTCCGATCCGCCAGCCTTCCACCCAATCGGTTGGTTGGGGAGCATCTTTGGGATTGCCTGCTTTGGCTCCGCTGTCGACCCAGGCGATCAGTGTGTCCATGTCCGCCTGTGCCAGCGACCGGTCATTGGAAAACTTGCCGTAGTGCGGATCGGCATACCAGGGTGGCATCTTCTTAGTAACAACCGCAGTTTTGATGGCTTTGGCCCACGGGCGGGTCTCGTCATAACTCAAGAACGCCATTGGAGCCGCTTCGCCAGGTCGGTGGCAGGTTTGGCAATTTTTCTGTAATACTGGCAACACATCCTTGTAGAACGTGGGTTGCGGAGTGGCCGCGGCAGCAGCCAAGGCGACGGAGCACAAAGACAGCGCGAGTGAACGCATGAACAGCCTCCCTAAGGATCTTCTGCTCTAATGATACGGGACTCTGGCCCAAATTGGTCCCGTCAAATCGAACCCAGCCACGAAAAAAACGGTTGTTTTGAGGTTGTTGAACGCTGCGACGCGCGCTGTCCATAGTAGCTCTACTTCCAGTTAGGCTGCGTGGGCTGTAGTACTTAGTAGAATTACCAGTGGATATTAAGGTAGTTTCACTCTCGTAAGTTGTTGACAGATGGGTTATCATAGACCCTTACAGCTTTTAGTACTGTTACTACCCTTTTTAAGGACATCAATGCCCTCGAAAAAGCCCGGGACGCCTGTGCCGCCCCCTCCTGCCCGCATTCATCCCCTGGATCTTTCCCGATTCCGTAAGAAAGCTGGCATCTCGCTAGAGCAGATTGCTGATCGTACCAAGATCAGTTTGCGATTTTTGCGAGCCATCGAAGCCGAGGAGTTCGAAAAGCTTCCTGGCGGCATCTTTAGCACCAGCTATTTGCGTCAGTACGCCGCATTGATCGGCTACGACGAGGTCGAATTGCTTGCGCAACTCGATCGTAAGATAAATCCCCAGCCGGTAAGTGCCGAACCGGATCGGGCGAGCGGCAGCCGGAGTTTCCTGGACCGGTGGCTGCGAATTCCAGCGCAGGCGCAGCGCTAAAGCGTTAGGCCGGCGAGCCCTGTATACCCCAGCAAACATAGGGGATACTACCTCAATTGGCACCCTAATCCCTACGATCAGCTGCCGGAGCGTCGATAAGGGAAACAAGGGATGACTCCGGCAATGAAAATCAACAGTTCTGAAGGCCTGCCGTTCTCCGAGTTGGCGCGCTTCGGCGGGCCGGCGTCAGCAGGCGAAAGCAAAGGCAGCACCGTTTCGTCAGGATCCTCTTTGGCAGGGGATCGCGTTCAGCTCTCTAATCTCAGCGCGAACCTAACGGCCACCCTGGGTGATTCCGCGGCGCATTTCACAAAGCTCTCCTCCTTGGGCGCAGCGGTATTGAGCGGCCGGTACCAGGTGGATGCGGGAGCGGTGAGCGATAGTATCATTCGTAACAGTCTGCAGGTCGGCGGAGCGAATTACCTCTAAAATGGGTGGGCCATGTTGAACATGAACGCCGAGTTGGAGCAGATCAGGGCTGCCCGGGCAAGTCTTGAAAAATTCCGTTTGAAGTTGTTGCGACCCTCAGTAGCAGCGCTCGAAAGCGGCTCCACGGATCTACTGTTTGCGGTGGAGTGTCTGGAACGCCTGGAACCTGTCCTGAGATCGCGAGGCCCGTGCTCCGTGGCTGTCGAACAAGCCTTGCGCCTGGAGGTCGCGGGCCTGCGGCGCGATTTGCAACAGGTGAATACATTGCTCCAAGGCGCGGGCAGCTTCTACGAAGGTTGGTCACGGCTGTTGGGCTGCGCGACGGATGACGAAGCTGCTAACTACAGAGCCAACGGCCAGCCCGGCTCTTTGTTTCCATACTACGCAAAGGAGGCGGTGATCCATGGGTAGCATAATGACGGCTCTAATGAACACGGCCAATTCGATGAAGGCGGTCGAGCAGGCGCTGACAGTGACGGAGAACAATGTCGTTAATGCTTCAACGCCGGGCTATGCCAAGCAGACGGCGACATTTTTAGCTCAGCCCTTCGATCTGACAGTGGGTCTGCCCGGGGGGGTAGCCGCCGGCCCGGTGCAGAGTTCGCGGGATGCGTATGCCGAGCAGGCCGTCCGCAACCAGCAGACAGATGTCAATTATTACCAACAGAAGGTTACGGATCTGACCTCGATGGAGAGCTATTTCAGCACCTCCAGCACGTCCGGGCTCGGTCCGGCGATGACCAGCTTGTTTCAGAGTTTTTCAACGCTCAGCGTAAATCCGAACGATACCGTTTCGCGACAGAACGTCATTAACCAGGCGCAGAGCGTGGCCCAGAACTTTCAGACCACCGCATCAGGTTTGGAAAGTCAAGGAACTAATATTGACCAGGAGACCCGGAGCACGATTGCTACCATCAACCAGTTGGCCGGGCAAGTGGCCACCATCAATGGGGAGAACCGGGTGGATCCTTCCGGTGGAGTAAACGCGGGAGTGGATGCCCAGTTGAACTCCACTCTGGAGCAACTCTCGCAAGTAGTGAACTTCACGGCTCTGCAGCAGCCTGACGGCACGGTTACGGTGTACATTGGCGGCCAGACCCCCTTAGTTGTGGGCGGACAAACCTTCGCTATCTCGGGCGACTTTTCGAAGCCACAGACGGCCGTACGCAACAGCACTGGAGCTGATATAACGGGCCAGATCACGGGCGGACAATTAAGTGCCATGCTGGACGACAAAAACAAGGTCTTGCCGTCCTACATCCAAAGCCTTAATACACTGGCCCAAGGCGTGGCTGACCAAGTAAACACCAGCTTGTCAAACGGCATTGACGAGAACGGCGTGTCACCAATGACCGCTTTGTTCACCTATAGCACCAGCGTCGGAGCGGCCGCGACACTGGCCGTGAACCCACTGACGCCCGATCAAATCGCCGCTGCGCTCCCAGGGGCGCCGGGCGGGAATGGCAACGCGCTCAATCTGTCGGCCCTGGGCAAGGGAGCAACCCTGAGCAACTATACGTTCGCGCAGTTCTATGGAAATATTGCCGCACAGGTGGGCAGCGATTTATCAACCGCGACGGATAACCAAACCACCAAACAGTCGTTATTGAGTCAGGCGCAGACTTTGCGCCAGCAGGCTTCCGGCGTTTCGCTCGACGAGGAAGCCGCAAACTTAGTCGCTTTTCAGCGCGCCTATCAAGCCAACGCGAAAATGCTTACTGTGCTGGACACTCTCACTCAGGACCTCATGAACGTGCTGCCGAACGCGGCATAAAGGACTATCCAATGATTACCTCTCTTGATCCCTCGGCCTTGAGCTTCCTCAGTGGCATCGCCGTGATTCAGCAACGAGCCCAAACTGCCGAAAATCAGATGACGACCGGTTTGAAGATCAATGCCGTCTCCGACGCGCCCGGCCAGATCGCCAACCTGTATGAGACTCGTTCCGAGCTGGCTCAAGCTCAGCAGATTGATACGAATTTGGGACAGGTCACGGCCGAGGTCAATACCGGCGAATCGACGCTCAGCTCAGCCGTAACGCTGATAGAGCGGGTTCAAACCCTGGCTTCGGAAGGCGACACCAGCACCGCCACGGCGGCGACTCGCCACGACATCGCGGGCGAACTGGGCGGAATCATGCAGCAACTAGTGAGCACGGCGAATACGAGCGTAGGCGGCCGCTACATCTTCGCCGGCAACAGCGATCACACGCAGCCTTACAGCATCGACCTCACTCAAACCAACCCCGTCAGCGCGTATCAAGGCTCGGCTTCTACCCGTCAAATCCAGGGCGCCGATGGGACGACCTTTGCGGTGGCCGAAACTGCGCAGACTATCTTTGACGATCCGACTGGTCAGCAAAATATCTTCACCTCGATCAATAATCTTCGTTTGGCGATGATGAATAACGATCAGGCCGGCATCGACGCCGCTATGCCCAATGTTCAATCCATAGACGGTTACCTAAACCAGCAACTGGCCTTCTACGGGAACGTCCAAAATCGCGTGACGAGCGAGACGGATT
>Ga0210406_10007078_pt1 | contig 11480 bp, 7 predicted proteins | sample IncBWC30MmetaG_FD_155454 | JGI IMG/M metagenome (GOLD analysis project Ga0210406, IMG submission 155454) | Forest soil microbial communities from Barre Woods Harvard Forest LTER site, Petersham, Massachusetts, United States - Inc-BW-C-30-M | ecosystem: Environmental > Terrestrial > Soil >... | reverse complement strand
CGACGGCGGGCTTCGTTTGCGCGATTACATCCTCGATCGGCGGCTCCGGAGCGGGGTCGGCATCCGGGGGTTGGTCTGCGGCTTTAGGGAGGTCCGCAACAATGTTGCCTGTGAACACCTTCGAGATCGGATCGAGGTCGACGTGGAATTTTTTTAATTTCAGCAGCCAATACTCTCCGTGACTATGACCTTTCAGAGAAACCCAATTCATCGGCCCCTCTGTCATCTGGATCTCTTTCGTTGTGTAGCCGGCGAGGCTGATGCGTGCAGCCATCGGATTTTGCAGACGCCGGCCGAGGGCTGTTTTGGTTTTATGAAAGTAGCCGCCGGGCACTTCCTCTTCATAAGGCGTGATTCCGACAGTGACGCCGTTGATTTCTACGGTAGCGCCTGAGGGAGTGCTGGTGATTCTAAGCGTATCGGCGCGCGCGGAAGGGGAGCAAAGGCACACCCAAAGTACAAATAAAGAGAGGGACTTCGAAAGGGACTCGGAAAGGGACTCCGAGCGGGATAGCATGCCCCAACCTCGCAGGACTGAGGAAATGATCGAAGCGGATATTACCATGCAGGGACATACGTGTATAGGAATATTTAGGAGTTGGCTGCGCGCGGGGGCTCATTGGCAGGCAGATAAGCCTCGCAAGACAACACCGGCAGCCGGGGATACTTGGGGAACGTGGGATCGACGGCAGAGTACCGGCACATGATGAAGGTCGAGCCACGATCGGAGAGTATGGCACGGGCATTGCGACAGTCGGAGCACAACCCAGCTTCCTTCCGTTTCGGCGCATCGCTCACAGAGCAAGCATAGCGCAGAGTCGCGCGTGAAAACCCCAAGCGCCAAGGTCAAGGAATCTGAGGCTGAGGTTCCAATAGCCACAGCGTATGAGGCGTCGCATAATCGAATTATGACGCCGCGGGAACTAGCCAATTCGATTTGTGAAACCCTGCGCAGCCATGGGTATGAAGCGCTGTTGGTGGGCGGGTGCGTGCGCGATATTTTGCTGGGGCGTGAGCCTGCGGATTATGACGTGGCAACGGATGCTCTACCGGATCAAGTGATGGCCCTTTTTCCGGACAGCGTTGGTGTAGGGGCGCAATTTGGGGTGGTTGCAGTGCAGCGCGACAGCTTCAAAGTGGAAATCGCGACGTTTCGCGCCGATGCCGGCTACTCCGATGGACGCCATCCTGACGCGGTGCTCTTCGCGCGCACTCCAAAAGAGGATGTACAGCGGCGCGATTTCACCATCAATGGGTTGCTGATGCGGCACGACTCCGGCGAGGTGCTCGATTTTGTCGGCGGCCAGGAGGATCTGCGGGCTGGGATCGTCCGGGCGATTGGTGAACCGGACCGCCGTTTTCGCGAGGACAAGCTACGCTTGCTGCGGGCGGTGCGCTTTGCCGCTCGTTTTGGTTTTGCCATTGAGTCGGCTACGTTCGATGCGATACGCCGGCATGCCCACGACATCACCCAGGTTTCTGCGGAGCGCATGCGAGATGAGCTCACCAAACTGCTAACTGAGGGTGCGGCTCGGGGGGGATTTGAGCTTTTAGACGAAACAGGCCTTCTTGGGACGGTGCTGCCGGAGATCGCGGCTATGAAGGGCGTCGAACAGCCACCGCAATTTCACCCGGAGGGCGACGTTTGGATCCACACGCGCTTGATGATCGAGCAGCTACCCGCCGGAACCAGGCCAACACTGGCTTGGGGCGTTCTCTTGCACGATGTAGGCAAGCCGCCGACGTTCAAGTCCGCCGAGGAGACGGGCGACCGCATCCGCTTCAATGGCCATGTGGACGTCGGAATACAGATGGCGCGGGGCATTGCCCGCCGCCTACGCTTTTCCAACGAAGATACAGAGCAGATTGTGGCGTTAGTCGCCAACCACATGCGGTTCAAGGACGTCGAACAGATGCGGGCTTCGACGCTGAAGCGATTTCTCCGGCTGACGCGGTTCGACGAGCATTTGGAGCTGCACCGGCTTGACTGCATCTCCAGCCACGGACGGCTTGAGTCTTACGGATTTGTGAGCCGCACATTGGCCGAGACACCTGCAGAGCAGATTCGGCCGCTTCGCCTGCTAACGGGGGACGATCTGCTCGCAATGGGTTATGAACCAGGGCCAGTATTCAGTGAGATCCTGCGGAGCGTGGAGGATGCTCAGCTGGAGGGGCAGTTCACGACGAAGCAGGAAGCTACGGAGTACGTTCGGGGAAAGTTTGGCAACCCGAAGGGCTCGGCGATCGCACAAGGGCTATACGTAAGGCCAGGGGGCTATACCTAAGGCTAAGAATCATTGGGTTCCATGCGCCATCTAATTGAATAGCAGGCAGTTAGACCTGAGGATTGCGCTGGATGGTAGGAGAGACTACAATCTTAGCTTGGCACACTAAACTTTCATGCTACTTGCAATTGCAACTCTCGCACCCTTTACCACCCCGCCGCATCTAAACCAGTCAAGCGCGCTGGTCTTCGGTTTTGCGCTTAAGATTTGAGGACATCATGGCTGAGAAGAAAATTTCAGTGCCAGACGTTTTACCGGTCCTGCCGGTGCGGGACACCGTGCTGTTTCCAGGGGCGGTGCTGCCGCTGACGGTCGGCCGGGAAAGCTCCCTGGCGCTAGTTAATTCATTAGAGGGGGAGGAAAAGCTGCTGGCGGTGGTCGCCCAGCTCGATCCACGCATTGAGGATCCGTCTGCCGCGGACCTACACAAGGTCGGGACCGTGGCCAAAGTACATAAGACCGTAAAAATGCCTAACGGCAATGTGGTCGTTTTTCTGGAAGGCTTGCAGCGGGTGCAGGTGGCCGAGATGATTACGCTGCGTCCGTTTATGCGTGCTCGCGTAGAGCCGCAGCCGGACATTGTGGGCGAAGTCGATGCGGAACTTGAGGCTTTGCAGCGCAATGCCCAGGAACTGTTCCGTGACGTTGTAGGCCACTCGCCGCAACTTTCCGACGATTTGCAGTCGGTGGCGATGAATATCGACGACCCCGGCCGGTTGGCGGACTTCATTGCTGGAACGCTGCCTTCGCTGTCCACGCTCGTGCGCCAGGAGCTCATTGAGACTCCTAACGTACGCAAGCGGCTGGAAGCGTTGATTCGCGAGCTTTCCAAGGAGCTCGAAGTACTCGAGCTGCGTTCAAAGATTCACGAGCAAGTGCAAGAGCAGGTTAGCCAGAACCAGCGGGAATACCTGCTTCGCGAGCAGATGAAGGCGATTCAGAAGGAACTGGGCGAGTCCGACGACTCCATGCAGGAGATCGACGAGCTTCGCAAAAAAGTCGAAGACGCGAACATGCCCGTAGAGGCTAAGAAGGAGTGCGACCGCGAGCTGAAGAGGCTTGCCAAGATGACTCCGGCTTCGGCGGAGTACATGGTCTCGCGAACGTATTTGGAGTGGATGACCTCTCTGCCCTGGAGCAAGTCCTCCGGGCATGAGGAAATCGACATTTCCAAAGCGCAAACGATTCTGAATGAAGATCACTATGACCTGGAAAAGGTCAAGGAACGCATCCTGGATTACCTGGCGGTCAAGAAACTGCAGCCAGGCATGAAGGGACCGATCCTGTGCTTTATCGGGCCTCCAGGCGTGGGCAAGACCTCGCTGGGCAAGTCCATTGCGCGTTCGCTGGGACGCAAGTTCGTGCGCATCGCGTTGGGCGGCATGCACGACGAAGCAGAAATTCGAGGACACCGCCGGACGTACATCGGCGCGCTGCCTGGTCAAATCATCCAGGGCATCAAGCGCGCGGAGATGAACGACCCGGTGATGATGCTGGACGAAGTCGATAAGCTCGGACGCGATTTCCGCGGCGATCCGTCGTCGGCGCTGATGGAAGTTCTCGATCCGGAACAGAACAACGCGTTTCGCGATCACTACCTTGACGTGCCGTTCGATCTCTCGAAAGTGCTGTTCATTGCCACGGCGAACTGGATGGATCCCATCCCAGAGCCGTTGCGTGACCGCATGGAGATCATCGAGCTGCCGGGCTACACGGGAGAAGAGAAGCTGCACATTGCGCACAAGTACCTGATCCCGAAACAGGCATCGGAACACGGACTGAAGGTACCCGAGCAACTGGAGTTCACAGACGAAGGGCTCCGGGAAATCATCCACAGCTTCACGCGCGAAGCGGGCGTCCGCAATCTGGAACGCGAGATCGCAACGATCACTCGCAAGCAGGCGCGGCGCATCGCCGAAGGTAAGCCGGAAAAGATGGTTGTCACTCCGGAAGTCGTCCGTGAGTTCCTGGGCGTGCCGAAGTTCCGCACGGAAAAGGAAGTTGCGGATCGGGTCAAGAGGCCCGGTGTGGCGGTTGGGTTGGTGTGGACGCCTGTGGGCGGCGACATCATCTTCATCGAGGCCACGCGGATGCGCGGTGGCAAGCAATTCACCATGACCGGGCACCTGGGCGAAGTCATGCAGGAGTCGATGACTGCGGCGCTAACCTGGACACGAGCCAACGGCGAACGCTACGGCATCGATCCGGACTTCTTCCGCAAGCAGGACATTCACATCCACGTGCCGTCCGGCGCAGTGCCGAAGGATGGACCTTCGGCGGGCGCGGCGATGGTAACGGCGCTGGTCAGCCTGCTCAGCGGGCGGGCGGTACGCGAGGGCGTGGCCATGACCGGAGAGATGACACTGTCCGGTGTGGTGCTGCCAATCGGAGGAGTGAAGGAAAAAGTGCTTGGCGCCAAGCGCGCGGGCATCAAGGAAGTGCTGCTGCCTGCGGACAACGAGCCGAACGCCGTGGCCGATCTTACCCCGGAAATTCTCGGCGACATGAAGATCACCTACGTTCGGACACTTGACGAGGTGCTGGAACACGCCTTGGAGAAGGAGCCAACGACATCGGCAATCGTGCCGCCGGAACCAAAAGGCAAGCGCGTGGAAGTGCCTCGCGCCATTCACTAAAACACTACCGGCGCAGCAGACTGCGTCCTAACTACATAATGTAAATGACAGAGGCCCGGTGAAAAAAGCCGGGCCTTTTCTTTTTGTCACTCCTGCTACCATGGGCGTAATGAGCCCGGCGAAGCAATCGGCGGCGGATGCGACTGTGGAGCTGGCGGCGCGATTGACAGAAGCGCTGCGACGCGAGCGCATCGTGCCGCGGTTTGTGGATTCCTACGTGGTGGAACACGGAAGGCACGGCCTGCAAGTGCACGCCGCGCTGTATCGCGACTTACTCGACCTATTGCACAGAGAAGCCCTTGTTGCGGCAAGCGTGTATGCAGTCGAGATAGTCACTGATAATTTCCAGCCCACAGCGAAATCCAAGCCGCGGCCGATGATGCGGAAGGACGCAGTGGCGTACCGGCGACGGTATTTGTCAGCACTCGCCCGGCATCAGAAATGGTCAGCAGGTGACGCCTTGGATTTCCAACGAGATTTCCAGATCTATGAAGAGCTCATCGCACGCGGCGGGCCGGGGCGGAAGCGCAAACCCTTCGAGGCGGCGAATCATCCGTTTGTCGATCGCTGCGCGTTCTTGCTGGATTCGTCTTTCCTGGAAAAGGCGCGCGTGGCGGCCAGCCGCGCCCTGAACGATATTGAAGAACTAGCCGGCCAAGTGCTGGCCTCTATCTCCCGTGACGAGGACCCCAAAAGCCCGCGAGGAACGCGCTGAGCACTGGCGCCGCCGAGTCTCCGATTGCTAGTCCAAAGCTGGACCACTAGAAAAGAGGTGTCGGTCGAGGTGGGGACTTCAACGGTCACTACGTATCGAGTGCAGCGCCGGTGAAAAGGGGCCGCCCGGCCAGTCCGGTAAAAAAACCGTACGCGAGGAGCGCCGAGATGACCACGATTCCCGTGAGGCCGGCGTTGGCATACCAGCGCGAAAGGTGTGAGGTCATCGGGAAAACAACGAGCACATTCTGCACCACCAAGCCCACGACGAGAGCAAGCAGCCCTACTTTCTTCAGGATCAACACAATCGACATCCAGATTATTCCAAATAACAAATAATTGAGGACCGGATACTCACCAGGGCTATTCGTCCCGGTAGCGATAAGCACCAGAATCACCGCGGCGATCCAATCGCGTTTGAAAAGCAGGCGCAGCAGGAATAGGAAAAAGAAAATCAGCAATGAATAAAGAAGGAAAGCGAGGACATAAACCAATAGTCCACCGAGCGCCAAACGCACGCCCACTAGATTGCGTGGGTCGATCCCACTGGGCATCGGGGGCAACTTGCCGAATAATGGCAACAGCAGATTGTCAGACATCTCGAACAGCGTGAGCAACACGCCATAGCACGTTCCAATGAGTATGTCGCTGCCGACCAGCGGATCGCGCCACTGCCCGGCGAGAAGGCGGGTCCAGGAAATCAACGTGTGGGGATCGTGGCGGCGAACGTAGGGCTCGAGCGCCAAGTACATCATTGTGGCTAGCGCGGTGATCGGCAACGCCCACCCCAGAGCGATGAGAATAGTGTCGAATTCATCCATCGATCCCACATGATGCGCCCTCAACATCCACATGGCGGCGAAAATCAGGAACACCACTACGCCAAGCCTCGCTGCGCCGCGAGAGTCGCTGCGTTTGCGCCGCACGTTGCGTCGCGCGACGTACAGTCCGCTGATCGTAACCGCCAAGAATAAAATCAGCAGGATGCCTATGGAAATTCTGTCCCGCGGCTTATTCACAACGGGCGCGGCGCGGTCCGGCGTGGTCCAGGGGTAAATCAGGTCGAAATACACAGGGCGTCCCCGATATGCGGCAGCTTCGATGCGTTCGGGAATGCTTATCTTTGCAGGCACGCTACCCACCCACGCGGCGCGTGAGTCACCCCAGGCCAGCGGCGTCCACTCCGGTGGAACGCTGCGGTACGCGGATGAGTCCACTCCAGCGGCGGCCAAGAGCGCGGCCCAGTTCGGCACCGTAACTCGATCTGCGGGAGTGTCCTTCTGCGGAGGGACGGCTTCAAGATGTAAAAGGTGCCCTTGCATATCCAACATGACGAGCACCATTCCGCTGATCTGCATCGGCGGATCGAACGTTGTGATTGAACCGTCGCCGACGGAGGAAAAGAAGCTTTGCGGACGCAATAAGCGGGGGCTTTGCCGGTACCAGAAGACCACGGAGGCGGGCCGACCGTTCGAGAGGGCGCTCCAGCGGAGCGGAGTCTTGTCGTGGTCTTGGAGGTATTCCAGATACTCGGCCTGCAAGAAAAAGGAAAAAGCCTCGTCGGCGTAAGGTTCGGTGTATCCCAATTGGCGGATGACTTGGCGTGCTTGCGCGGCTAAGACTTCGGGAGTGTTGTCGAGCGGGGCAATATTGTGAAGCTTGAAGCGGTCGGAAGCAAAAAGCAGCAGGAGTAATGTCACAACCGAAACGGCGAGCAGCGTCACCGCGAGAATCGGCCGCATGCCCTCAGTCGCACCTGCGGCTGCGACCATCTCCGGTGAAGGTGTTTCGCCCGCGGCCAGCGCGGCGGCCAGCGGGTCACCACCGGGAAGCGCTGCAGCGACCTGGAGCGCGGAAGCGGGGCGTTGCGCGGGATCCTTCTGCAGGCAGCGCAAAATTACGCGTTCGACTAACGGATCGAGGTCGCGAACGATTGTCGAAGGACTAGCAGGAACCGATGATTCGCGCTGCCTCATGAGTTCGGGCAGGGTCGTTGCGTTGAAGGCGCGCTTGCCGGTCAAGATCTCGTAGAGCACGAGGCCAAGCGAGTACAGATCGCTCTTTGCGGTTACTTCTTTGCCTTCGAGCTGCTCCGGCGCCATATATGCCGGCGTTCCGGCCCTTACGTCGCTGGCTTCAATGGTGGCGGCAATGCTCGCCAGGCCAAAATCGGTGATACGGATTCGTCCGGTACTATCCAGCATCAAGTTGGCTGGCTTTAGATCGCGATGGATCACGCCGCGTTCATGCGCGGCGGCGAGCCCGGCGCAAGTTTGCCGCGCGATCTCGACCGCTTTGTCTGTGGATAGCCTGCCAATACGGCGAATGAGCGAAGAGAGATCCTCGCCATCGACATATTCCATCGTGAGAAACGGAACGCCATCGGCATCGCCGATATCGAAAACGCGGCAGACATTGGGATGAGAAACCTGGCGTGCGATGCGTACTTCCGAATGGAATCGCGCCAGTGCACCAGCGTCTTGAGACAAGCTGGCAGGTAGAAATTTAATGGCGACGATCTGGCTCAGCTTCAGGTCTTCGGCGCGATAAACCTCACCCATCCCGCCGCGGCCCGCCAGCGCTACCACGCGATAGCGCTCAGCAATAATCTGGCCGGGCGTGAATCGTCCACCTCCAATGGCGTCGGAGCTGGAAAGAATCACTGCCGAGCTTGAGGATCCGCGTGTCCGACTTGAGGGGGCAGGGAAGCGATTAGGCGTTTTCAAAGATCTCGCGGGCGCAATCGTCTCTTGTGCAAGGGCGTCAGATTCGTCTCCAACGAGAGTCGCGTCGCCGCCGCTGGTATCAAGCACGGCGCCGCATTCAGAACAGAAACGAGCCAGAGCGGGTGATTCCGCCCCACAGGAGCTACAGACCATGACGTGGAAATCCTATCATCAAGCTATGAGATGTCCCGGCGGCTATTGCGAACTGCGCTCCACCTGGACGGCGGTGCCGTATGCGAGGACTTCCGTAACGCCTTGCATGACTTCGGTAGCGTCGTAGCGCATCGCGACGACGGCATTAGCGCCATGTTGAGCGGCATGCTGCAAAAGTAGCTCGTAAGCCTCTTCACGAGTCTTCTCGCAGAGATTCGTCAGTATCGTGATATTCCCGCCGACAATGGTCTGCAGCGCGGCGCCCAAATTTCCTATCACGCTACGCGACCTTACGATGATTCCGCGCACGATGCCAAAGTTCTTGACGATTCGGTAGCCGGAAATTTCATTGGCGGTGGTGACCATGGAACTGTCGACGCGATTCATAGCCATTCTCCTTGATGCATGTTTACCGGTGGGATTCTACCCGTTCACGCAATCCAGCGGGAGATTAATGGTTCTGCTAGGCTCGGATTCACGTGGAGACTCTGTTCTATTACCTGGCCATCCTCCAGATAAGCGTGGGTGTGTACCTGGTGTGGCATGGGTTGCGCTGGGTGGCATACGTGCGTCGCAGAATGCGAGGCGATCCGGGCTTCAACGCGCCGCGCGCGGCGGTCCTGTGTCCGTGCAAAGGTATGGAACCCGGGCTCGAGCGCAATCTCACCTCATTGACCGAATTTGATTATCGCAACTACGAGATCTTTTTCATCCTGGCCTCCGCTTCCGATTCCGCCTACGGCACGGTCAAGCGCGTGGCAGAGCACTCCAAGGCACCCGCGCACGTAATCATTGCAGACCGACCGGAAGGATGCGGGGAAAAAGTAAACAATTTGCGTGTGGCGATCGAGCAGTTGCCGGCTGATTTTGAAGTCCTGGTGTTTGCGGACTCCGACGGGCGGCCGGGAAAATTCTGGCTGCGGCGCCTGGTGGCTCCGCTGAATGACAAGCAAGTTGGTGCGACGACCACCATGCGCTGGCTGATTCCGAACGGTCGTGATTTGGCGACAGCGCTGTTGGCCGCGTGGAACGCGTCTATCGTCACGATGCTAAGCGAAAAGGGCAAGAATTTCTGCTGGGGTGGGGGAACGGCGATCCGACGCACCGTGTTCGATGAAATCCGCGTGTTTGACGAGTGGCATCATTCCGTGAGCGACGATTACTCAATGACTCGCGCCCTGCATCACGCTGGGCGTTCCATTGTGTTCGTGCCAGAGTGCCTGACGCCTGCGTACGTGGACGTTGACTTCCGGAGCCTGCTGGAGTTCACGAACCGGCAAATCTTGATCACCAAGGTCTACTCGAAGAAGAATTGGGCATCGGGCGCGGCAACACACGCTCTGTATTGCGCAACCCTCCCGCTTGGTCTGGTTGTCACGCTGATGAATTTCTTCGCGACGCTGCCGGCGTTTCACCTCGCGATACTGACGTTTCTCCCCATGCTGCTAGCCGCTATTCGGGGCGGGCTGCGCGTGGTGGCGGCGAGCGACGTTCTGCAGCCTGCGCGCGAGCAGATCGTGAGTCAGGCGTGGCTGTACATTGTGCTCGGCGCTTTTATCCCTTATCTGTTTCTCCTCAATTTCGTAATGTCGTTGTTCACCAGAAAAATTCGCTGGCGGGGCGTCACGTATGAGCTGATTTCGCCACAGCAAACGCGCATATTGGTCTATTAGCGCATCTGGCTTTAGTTTCCTGAGTGCGCTCCCAGAGTGGTTGAACGAAGCTCGGTAAGAACGTTTTCCACAGCACGTTGAGTCCTCATCGGCGGACGTGGCGACCGGTGTAAACACATGTAACAAAGCTGCCTACGCGGGAAAAATTTCGCGTACCGTGAAATTCCTACCCGCAAACCCGGGTCGGGGTGGAGAGTTTCCCGTAGGTAAGTGCTGATATCCTAGGGGTTTGTACCGACTCAAATTTACAGCCACGTTTGCACTGTAATTGCGCTTCTCGGGCCAGTATTTCGTCGCAAGCGAAGTGACGAGGGGCTCCTTCTCACGCCCAAAGCTGGTTATGAGGGCATTTCGATCGTCCTCAGCCCCCAAACCTTGGCTCCTTGCCCGCCGCTTGCTTAGCGCAGTGGAACCATGCCTCGCACAGGGGCGAATCAAACAAAATCTCAGGTCTCGGTTCCTACTCGAGGCTGCATACAGAGGGGTGCATGTGAAAGTAATCCGCAGGAGTGAATCAACGCATTTGAATGTCTCTCGCACGAATGTTCCCCGCGAACTCTATTTTTTCTATGAAAAAAACACCGGCGTTTCTCATTTCCATGTGGAAGCCGGTTCCGATGGGCAATTCCCCGTTGAGCAGGCTGCCGGCCTGCTGGCGATGCATTGCTTGGTTCGCGGCCAATCCCCCAGAGACTATGTGGTGATGGTGCAGGCGGCTCAGGACTCACTGGAGGGCCTGGCGGAAAAGGCCGAGCAGTTGCTGCAAGCGGGGCATTCAGTGGGAAGCTCGGTAAAGCTGACTCGCCGGGAAGAGGAAGTGCTTGGGGGCGTAATGCGCAGTCTGGCTAACAAGGAAATCGCCGCTTCGCTGAATCTCTCCGAGCGGACGGTGAAATTTCACGTTTCTTCGTTGCTGGCCAAGTTCCGCGTTCGAGGCCGAATGGAGCTCGTCCGTGAAGCGGCGCGCCATACCGCGTCACCTATGACCATGCCCACAGCGCCAGCTGCCGCGCGTGAGGCTCGGCCATCGGTTCCTCCTCCACACACATACAGCCAGGTGGCGCGCAACCTGGGTCCCATTGCGCTGACCAAGCGGCAAATGTTGGCCTAAATTTTCTTTGAGTGCCAGACACAAAAAAGGCCCGGACCGGGGAACGGTTCGGGCCCTTTTCATTTCTGAACTTAAGACCAATGGCTACTTGATGGCAGCAGCGTACTGTTCCGAGGCGGAATCCCAATTCACGACGTTCCACCAGGCGGCGATGTAGTCTGGCCGGCGATTCTGATATTTCA
>Ga0210406_10007077_pt1 | contig 11484 bp, 20 predicted proteins | sample IncBWC30MmetaG_FD_155454 | JGI IMG/M metagenome (GOLD analysis project Ga0210406, IMG submission 155454) | Forest soil microbial communities from Barre Woods Harvard Forest LTER site, Petersham, Massachusetts, United States - Inc-BW-C-30-M | ecosystem: Environmental > Terrestrial > Soil >... | reverse complement strand
CGCGATAGGCAAGGCCAGGTGTGGGGGAAGTTCCGGCGAGTTTGGATTGTGAACCGATAAAAATAGGGCTCAACGATCACACTCTCAAGGGGGAAAAAGTTGCTTCGCGCGGTTCTGCGTGTCGGGCTCATTTGAGTTCCCGATTGATTCGCACCACGCGAAGCGGGGAAAAGTGATTGGAACTGTCAGCGAATCGGGTGCCACTGTGACGGATGTTTGCCGGCGAGGTCAATCGTGGGAGTGGTCCACCAGGTTCGGCACCGATGCACCACCGGGGTGCACCGGGCAGCACTTTCGATTGCTTACCCTGTGGAAAACCTGTATAAGCCTTCTTAGCGGCTGCCTTTGCGTGGGTGCCGGTGCAGATTTGCGTGAAAACTGCTACCGACAGTCCGGCGAACGGCCGCACCGTGGAAAAAACCACGGTGACCCGCGTCATTCCTACCGATTTCACTCAAGAACGAAAAGTTGTCGACTTTTGGGATTACTTGGAATCCCTTCCCGCGACGTGGGGCTCACCACCGGACCGCCATTTGCTTTACATCTACCGGCGCCTCTCTGATAGCGGACCTAATCCACAGATTGAAAAATGTTCCGGATGTCTTTACATGCCGGACGGTTCGAGCGTGATCCTGAACGATCGGGAAGAGGTCGAGCACGCCATCGGGAAAAAACACGGCGGTGGAACTTACCGGCTGATTCTCAAAAACGGTAGTGAACGAGTGTCGGAAGGTCGCATCGTGGTTGAGGGTGCGCCGAAACTTCCTCCACCGATGCCGGCGACTGCTCCAGTCGCGCAACCTGGCTCACCTGGTGACCCTGGCGACGTCGCGAAAACAGCAATGCAACTCGTCGGCAACCGTGATGCCGAAGCGGTGAACGTCGCAATCAGTGCGCTCCGTGGTGCGTCCGATGTGGTGCAACGTTTTAGTCAAAACGGAAACGGCGCCGGCATGAATGAGATGTTGATGCAGGCGATGATTCAACGTTTGCTGCAACCGCCGGCGGATCCGATCGAATCACTTGCGAAAGTGATCGCGGTTTTTCAGACGTTGACTAGCGCCATGAATCCGGCCGCGGCGCAAAATCCGACGCTAGCGAAGATTCTTGATAGTGCGGTCGAGCGGTTGATTAATCCGCTCCCGAGTGGGCCGGCGACGTCGACCGGCGCCGAGCTCGTTCGCCAACTGCCACAAGTCGCCGGCTACGTGACCGAAGCGATTCGGGAATGGCGGGTTGGCACCGAAGCGCAATTGCACACCGCGCAAATCATGGCGACACAGCGACCACCGCAATTGCCGGCCGGCACGGTCCAACAGCCGGCGCCAGGTCAACCGGTGCGACCGATCACACAAGCAACTCAAATTTCACAGACTCCACCGCCGGGGGAATTACCGATGCCTGTACGCAGCAGCGCCGGCGATGGAGCACCGTCGCTCGAGTTCATCGAAGCGAAAATTGTTGAGATTTTGCAAAAGGCGATTCCGACCGACGAAGCTGCCGACGAAGTGCTCGCCTTTCTCGATTTGATGGCGCCGACCATGGTCGATCAGCTCTCCCAACTGGAAGAGTCGCAACTCATGCAACTGTTTCAGGGCCGGCCGGTGTTACGGCAATATCGCGATCTCGCGCGGCTGCAAGAGTTTGTGCGGGCGTTTTTGAAGTACTCAAAACCTGAGCCCGCGCCCGGCGTTGATACGTCGTCAAAACCGAACTGAAAGGAGAGTGTGGGAAAAACTTAGAGCGGAGGCCGGCGTCCGACAATTTTTTGTTGGCCGCCGGATTCTCGACTCGACCGAATCCATGACAGTCGAAACGAAGCTCGATAAAACACTCCAATGTGCGCAGTGCGGGCAAGATTTTGTTTGGACGGCCGGCGAACAGCAATTTTATGCGGAACACTCCCTTGCGAACGAACCGAAACGCTGTCGAGAGTGCCGACGATCAAGAATCAAAAAGATTGCCGGCGGTCATTCTCGAAACGGCGCCCGCGTCTCTAGCGGTCGGTGAATCCGCGTCTGCTCGCATTCGTCAGGCTCAAGACGTCTTACGCACGTTGCTGCTTGATGATGACCTTGAAGGGGAAAAAAGTTTTTTGTCCGGTTCGATTGCCGTTCGTCTCGATCGGCTGCAACTCGAGCTCGGGCAGTTAGCCGGGTTGCAAACACTGTTCGAATTGTGGTCGAAGGTTTGAGCAGGTTTTATCAAAAGATCCACGATTTTCTAGATCTCAATTATCCGAATCCGAAAGGAAAGCGCATGACGTTTCTGAAAAAGCTTGGTACCGCACTCGCGGAAGGAATCGCACTCGCCACTGGAATGTGGCCACTGGTCTCAAAGTTCTTCGGGTCCGGCACCGCGGCATCACAAACGGCGTCAGTTGTGGTCAACGATTTGAGCGCAATCGGACAAGTGGTCGTGCAGGCGGAAGCGATGTTTCAGGGCGCCGGCACCGGTGCGTCGAAACTGGCCGCTGCGACTCCGCTGGTTGCGAATGTAATCAAAACCTCCGAACTCGTTTCCGGTCACAAGATCGCAAACGAAGCGGCTTTCACAACCGCGTGCCAGGAGATCACGTCGGCCGTTGCTGATCTGCTGAACTCGCTTGATGCTGGCTCGGTACAAACGAGTGGCAAACCATTGCCGATCGGTCCGGCGCCAACCGCACCGGCTGCATAACTGCATATGGGACAAGTCGAACCACTGCAACCCGAAACCCTGGCGGATCTTAAACGCTACATCCTGGCGGTGAAGGGAGTATTCGGCGCGATGCATCTGGAAGCGGTCGAGTCAAAGTGTCCGTGTGAAATTTGTGCGTGCATCCGCATTGCGATCGCGAACGATAACGCACCGCGGCAATGAGCTCGAGACTTCCACCGTTGCTCTGCTCTTACTGCTTTCATCCTTTGCACGAAGGTTTCAAGTGCACACAATGCAAGTGCAAAGGTAAGCCGAGTCTTTGGAGAAAAATCACCGATGCCGTCTCGCGCTGGATTTCCCGATGAAGTTTGACCACGTTTGCGGGGATACGGTCGAGGTAATTCGATTGAGTTTTGATTCGGTTCCCTTGCCTGATCGTGGATGCACGAACTGTGGCGGGACAAGATTTTTCATGGTCGAAGTTGTATCGGAGGACGAGCGAGTCAAAAAATTTAGTGCGATCTGTGAAGGTTGCAAGAGAATTGTTGAACTGCAATGACCGTGATTGAAGCTTTGGCCGATTCGATTCACCGTTTCGAAGGTTGGTTTCCGCCTGGTGTAGACCCGCGCTATCCGCGGGGCTCGGTATCCTGGCGCAATCGCAACCCTGGCAATCTCCGACCGATGGCCGGCTTGATTGTTCCTGTTGATGCCGGCGGGTATCGCGTGTTTCTATCGATGGCCGATGGTTGGCTCGCTCTGGTGAACGACATCAAAGCAAAACTTGCGGGTTCGCACAATCTCACCGATGATTCGACGTTGCGCCAGTTCTTCGACGTTTACGCGCCGTCGGACGACGATAACGACCCGAACAAGTACGCGCGCCAGGTCGCGACGTGGCTATCTCGAGATCTTGCGGTAACGATCGCACCGGAAACCACACTCGGATACATGAAGCAACTAGGCGGTTGACTCATTGAGACTTCGAGATTTTATGCTCGGTTTTATGGTCGGTGTTGCGCTGTGCGGAATCATCCACGTGATCGTTTTCAATTAGATTCGCTGAGTAGCAAGCGCCGCATGTTCGCGATGCGGTTCGGCGTGATCGGGTGATCGCTCGCTAGCTGCCGAAACAGTCCTGAGAGTCCTGTCGAAGTATCTCCAGAGTACATTTCGAGTCGACCAAACGCGCCGGCCGCGGCATAGGGTGAGTAACCTGCTTGACGCAAGAGCCAATACCCAATTTCATCGGCGCGCTGCTCACAAATGATTTGATTCGCGCGTGTCACCTGTGTGCGCTGCCGGCAAGCTTCGTCTACGGTGTGGCCGAGTTCATGCGCAATGATGAAACCTAATTCATCCTCTTCGCCCATGAAGCGAACGAAAGTGTTCGGTACACAAACAAGCGCGACGCGGTTCCCGTTCGTTGGATCGCTGGCAAAGTCCGGAGCTGCAAACGCATTAATCACGTTGGAACTGGTGACCGCGATCACAACTCTGATATTCGGATAACTCGATTTAAAGACGGGCAAAAGACGTTCCGTACTACGTACGAAAATCGGATCCGCTAAGGTGTCACCATCGGGCAGGGCATTGTCTTGATTATCGGTAACGACTGGATTCGATCCGAACGAGTCAATGCGCGCCATCGGAGTAGCGCGGCAGTTTTTCGCGATCGCGTCAACGAATGCTTTGTTTGTGGTTTGTGCTGCCAGGGGAAGAGTGAGAGTGCAAAAGAGCAGGAGAACCGCGGGTTTCATGGCGTGAGGATTGTAGGCCATCCGTCCACCTGTGGATTGCAGAATATTTGTGGAAAAAAGGGCCATGACCTAACGTAACTTGCTGAGCGGAAAAGACCCTACGATTTCAGTTGCATTGCGCAGTATACCGCATTACGCTGCAATGCATGAAAGAGAAGCTCGGGAATCAGTCTTGCGTCCGATGGCGTCCTGCCGATCGTCGGTTGATCCTCAACCTGCAGCGGAAAAGCGGAATTCAATCCGTCTCGGATCTGATCCGGCAAGCCTTGCGCGCTCTGGCCGATAAAGAAGGGCTCACCACCGCCTAACTGCACATGAACTGCGACACAAAAGCCGGCGGATTCTCTGTTGCGTCCGATAATGCGGGTCAACAGGTATTCTGTAAAACTTCGTTTTCTGGGCCGTCCCTTTCTCCGGTCCTGCTTCTGATCCAGCTCGATAAGCAATTGCTCGTTCGAAGCACCCTCCAGCACAACCGCGAATTCCGGAAACGAGTGTCTGTTACGTTTTCCGAACAAGTTCTTCAACTGCTCTCTGAATCCCGCAGTCCGGTGGCAAGATCCGTTCCCGTTCCGCCAGGACTACGGGAGAAAGTTATCCCAAAACTTCGCTGTCTCCAGAAAGTTGTGGAGCGCTGTCCGAAAAGTGTCTTTATCACTGAGGGGTATTCGACCACCTACTACGTCGAAAAGCTTGTTTGCGGGCATGAGGTTTTCACCTTCCCACAAGCACATTCCCTGACCGCTCGCCGTCGCAATTGCATCGAGTGCGCCAGGGTTGGCGGGAGTGTTGAGGGGGATTCGCGGCGTGTTCCGCTCCCGCCTTCTTTTCCAAAAAAGAAACCGAACGAGTCTGTTCACTCTGCCACGGAAAGCGAGGTGATTTCTCTTGAGTCTCGCATGGGGTAATCCCGAACAACACACCGAAGCTTTTCAACGTGCGTGGAGTGAATACCGGGAAACACATCCGGAAGATTTGCGCGCGTTCTATGAGCTCGATTCGGAACCACGAACGAAGGTTCTTAACCGTCAACTCGAGATTTATCGCGAACTAGTTTCTTAGTGGCTTGATCGGTGTTCAATCCAGAAAGAAACGAGGCAAACTCAGTGAACTCCGCGGCAACCGGCTCGATTTCCCTTCCGGGTGGATAGTGGAAACCGGGCCGGCACTGCGGATTTCGGCGGTAAATCGCCTTGCATGGGATTATGGCCATTCTCGCACGTCTTCTCCCTTCTTCCGACGAATTGACCGAACTGAATCGCATCCTGCGACGTTCGACCGATCTCGAAATGATCGATCGGATCCACCGCGAGCGCCGCGGCATGCGTGTGTGTTGCTACGGAACTCTGCTTTGTCTGGGACTATTCAACGGTTTCACTCTCGCCGTAATCGTGCGTTGGTTCCGCGGCTACCAGGATCCGCTTTTGTTGTGGGCCATGGTCTTGATTCCGACGATCGGGTTCACTCTGCAATTCATGTTCATGTTTCACGTTGAACGGCTGTATCGAAAGGTGGGTTTGTGACTGCCGAACAGATTCGCGCCGAGATAGTTGCCGAACTTTCCGAAAAGCGCCGGCTCGCATTTTCCGGTATAGAGCCCGGTTATCTGATCTATGGAGATCGCGGCGCAACTAGCCGAGCAGAATCAAAAACTCGATCGGATCGCGAGTGCGGTTGAAAACTTTCGAATCAAAATCTCACAGTCGGTGCAGGAATGACCACGTATGTCGGAGCACGGCATCAGGGTCGCTCGATCGTGAGTGTGATCGACGATCACACCAGGTGTGCATCGATGCTAGATCCTGGTTATCGGCACGTGAACCACTCACCGACCGGCTTCGAGTGGGGGTATACCGGCGCGGGTCCGGCGCAACTCGCCTTCGCAATTCTGCTCGATCACTACGGTGCGCCAGGTCCGGCGTTGCTGTTCTATCAGGATTTCAAAGAATTCGTAGTTGCCATGTGGAACACCGATCAGTGGGAACTCACCACCGAAGAGATCAATGCGGCACTCGAGCGCATTCGCATTATGCGTTCACGTGCGACGACTGAGGGAGCATGGAAACAATCAACTTAGAACTCGATCAAAAAGAAGTCGGAATTCTGATTTACGCCTTGGGTATTTGCTACAAGTTGCCCGAGGCTTGGCCGTTGGCGCAAAGGGTGCTCGCACTCGTCTCACACCCCGCGTTGCCGACGGGCGCCGCGTCCCTTCCCCCGCGGCCGGCTGTGGGGGGATCCACACCGGCCGCGGCCGCGGTGCCGGCAGATGTGAAAAAAGAAAACGGCAGCACTGGCGAGCTCGCGATTACTCCCGTTGAGGTCGAGCAATCGGCCGACGGAAAAGCGATGCTCGTTACCTACCAGATTCAAAGTGGCAGTGTCTCGAAAAAGAAAACGGTTCGTTCCTGGGATCCGACGTTGTTCTCTTCCCTGCTCGCGAGCAAAGGTGTCCGGACCACGTTCGTTGTCAAAGAGTCCAAAGGCTTTCTGAACATTGTGGGCGTGAAACGGTGAAGCGAAAACCGATTCCCTTTCGTTGTCCGAACCCTGGCCACCGGCGCCGGCGTGCCGATCGCAAACTTCCGCAACGGGCTGCCTAAATGTTCCGACTGTATGAGTTGCTTCGGCTCTTGACCGCGATTCGTCGCGAGGATCCGGAACTTTGGCAACTGATTCAGACTTTCGCGCGCAACTGGAAAAGCGCAACAAGCTCGGGTCGCGGCGCGTCTCGAGGTTGCTTGAGCCGGCGGTGACGGAGGGCGAGCCCTTAAATACCGGCATCCGGACCGCCGGCCGGCAACGAAAGGAAAAACCCGCATGCCGTTTCCGAAAACGATCGATCAATTACGCGCTGCCGGTTATCGCTTTGAAGAGCATGCACCGTGCCGCGGCTGTCACACCGTAATCGAGTGGTGGCGCACTCCCGCCGGCAAATTAATCCCGATGGATGTGACCGACGGAGGCCAGGTGCAAACGCATTTCGCGACGTGTCCGAAAGCTTCTCAATTCAGAAAGGCGAGCGCATGAAAGCAAAGGCGGAACAGATTGCACTGATCGAAGCACCGGCCGAAGACTCGGGCAGTCTCAAGAGTTGGGCACTGGTCGAATTGTTCGGGCACCAGAGGATTGTTGGTTACCTCTCACAGCAAACTTTTGGCACCGGTGTGCTGTTTCGTGTCGACGTTCCGGATCTGCTGAAAGATGGAAAGGCAGTGCGGGAAGGATTCACACGCTATTTCGGACTCTCTTCGATCTACTCAATCACTCCGGTTTCTGAATCTGTGGTGCGCGAACTGTTGCCGTCGATTGATGGTGCTCCCACACGTCCCATGAGTTTGAAGTCGTATGCCAGCGATGACGATTACTAAAAATCAAAACAAAGGGGGAGTCAATGAAAGATCACACACTCGAGGTTCCGAAGTTCGAGGGCGACATCACGAATCGTTGCGCCGTCGCAATCGATAGTCACGATTCCGTCATGCTGATGAATCCTGGTGCATCGATCGCGATGACCAAAGAGCAAGCATTAGTGCATGCGGCTTGGCTCGTTGCTCTGGCGGATGGCTCCGAAAACTTCGAAGAGTTTCGCCGGATTCTGAAAGCGGTGCTCGAGGCATGATGAACATTTGGAAACACTCAATTCCGCAAATTTTCGAGCGTCCTTTCCCGATTCCGCTACCTCGTGGTGCTGAGGTTCTTTCGGTGCAATTGCAGCGCGGCGAGCTCGTGCTCTGGGAAATGCATGCCGTAGCAGTCGAAAAATCAGAACAGGATGCTCGACTGTTTTTTGTTGTAGGGACAGGAACCCAAGTCGACATTCCACTGCACACCTTTCTTGGAACAGTGCAACTGTTTTCGGGTTCTGACCCTTTCGTTCTGCATGTGTTCGAGGTCTTTAAGCAATGATCGGTGCACCGTTTCATTTTTCCGTGCCACTGCTCCCGCCGTCGGTGAACCACTACAAGAAACCGCGGCGCGGTGGTGGATGGTACCGGGCCGTCGAAGCGACGGGATTTGTTGATGCGGTCTGCGTGTACTCGAGGAAAACCAGAGTTACGGGAAATTTCTATGTTCTCGAGCTCTGGTTTTTCCTGGGACCGTCGAAACGTAACCTTTCGTCGAACGATCTCGATAACTTTCAGAAAGTGGCCATCGATGCCCTGGTGCGCGCGTCGGTGATCAAAACCGATGGCCGGATTCTCGATCTCCACTTACACAAGCGTTTTGTCGCAACCGATCGCGACGAACGAACCGAATACTTTGTGACCGGCCGGCAAGTCGACGAAGCGGGAATTCTAGGAACGAAAACGGCATGACCGATTCCCTTTATCCGCGAGGTCTTGATCCGCAAAACCTGAGTAACTCCGAGTTGCTCGTTCACTTCTTGCGGTTCGCATTTCTTTGTACAAACGATTCGAACGATTCGATTTCTCGAGTTTCGTTGTTGCTTTTCAAAGCTGAAATCTTGAAGCGAATGGAGAAAACCAAACAATGAGAGAAAAGTTTTTCCAGAAAGGCGCCTATCTGCTGCGACTGGATGACATTCGGCCGCGGGAAGCGAAACCAAACAAACGGATTCATATCAATTGCTCGATGGAACTCACCGAGGGCGAAATCTCGCACGCACCGACACGCATCCGGCGAGTGTGGGAGATTGTTGCGAATCCTCAACTCGATACTTTTCATGTTCCAATTTCTTCCCAACTCAAGGGAATCGAAATCGAACTGTTCGCGACGGAACCGATTTTGCCGAATGATGTGCCGGTACTTCTGTGCATCAAGAACTCGATTCTGCGGGATATCCGAATCGATCGGGAAAAGGTAGACGAAAAGAATTGGTCAACTCGGTTGCGGTTCTCGCTCGGGATCTCCTGGGATTCGAACGTGTGGAAGTGGGGCGAGGATTACGTTTTCATGGAGTGTTACGCGAAGTTCTCACAATCACAATCGGAACTCTTCGACGACAACCCCGCAGATGAGGTAATTGCGACGCCAGAGGCTGAGAGGCTTCGCACCGTCGAAGTTGAGGATCTTGCTAGTCAACTCGGAACAAACGCGCCAGGGGCCACGGAAACGCCGGCAATCGACCCTCTACTGAACGATGCCGAACCTCGCCGGCGCCGGCGCAAAAGTAATTTGGGCCTTGTGAGCACACGGAAAGGGAAATCGGATGTTAGACCCAACGCCTAGCCATGAAAACGTACCAGGTAAAAAGCAAATGTGTCCGTCCTGTGGGATCTGGTTTGATCCGCAGAAAATCGACGCGGTTGCCGAATACTGTTCGGAAGAGTGCTCGCTTACCGCACAGCGTTTCACTTCTGCCGGCATCTGGCGCCGCTGTCGACTCTGCCGCGGCGAGTTTCTTGCGCTCGAGCCGGAGTGGCGATTGTGCCAGGGCTGTTATCGGTCGCGGCGAAACCTTCCACATGCTTGCGCGTGAACTGTGCATAATTCCGGCGTTTTCCTCAAGTCGGTTGTGGATGAGTTCAACGTGCACATTGAGCGAGATGCGGAGATTTCCGAAGTTTCCTCCGCGTCTCTGCTTCTGCTGTTGGTTTTGATTTTGTATTTGATGTTGATCTTAGGTCTTGTTTCTTAGTTGAGATTTTCGCGCGCGCGCGTTCTGTTTCTATGGCGAATGCGAATTACAAACCGCTGTTCTCGAGTGCTTCGGAGCACTGGCGCACACCGGAAGCACTCTACAAAGCCCTCGATGCGGAATTTCACTTCACGTTCGATCCATGTCCCTTTCGTGAAGAAAACGAGTTTCTCGAGTTTATGAAGCCCTGGCGGGGTGAGCGTGTGTTTTGCAATCCACCGTACGGGCCAAAAATCCCCGACTGGATTGCGAAAGCATACGAGGCAGAACTCGCGGTGTTCCTGCTTCCCTCGCGCACAACGGTCGTGTTGACTGCATCTGTCGACATGCAAACACTCATATCGATGCGACCGACACTTCGAAGCAATCGCTGGTGTGCCGATGAGTTACTTCAATCGCGATCAAGAGGAGTACATGGAAGAGTTGAGCCGAATCCCTCCGCACCTAAAGTGCTATTGCGGCTGGTACCGGTTGGGAGAATGCCCGCACTGTCCTGCGGGTCGAACCTGTGCCGACAAGCTTTTCGATCGCGGGAACACTCAACCGTCGAGCGTTTGCCAGTGCAACGATGTCAGCAAGAACTTCGCAGTCTTGAGATTTTTATTTCCTTTCGCTGTAACACGGATTTCAAACTGAGCTCGAAAATCGATCGCACATCACCGCATGAACACTGTGGTTCCGCAAAGTCAAATAGGCGAAAGGTCACTCACTGGCGTGAGTTTGAACAGTGTTTATGCGGGTCTAAAGGCGAAAGTCGGAAACTCGGTTTGTAAAATAGAAAGTGCGGTCAAAGGAGGACCGCACTAAATGGAAAATGGTTTCGAAACGATCAGCAAATTCGATAAGGCTTGCTGTGAAGATTGTTACCGGCGAGCAGACCACCAACAGCCCTTACCACACTCGAGGAAGTTGAAAAGTTCACCGGCGAGGCCGAAACCTTCATCGTCCAAACGATTCGCGACGAAGCGGGGGATCACGTGGTGATTAAGTTCGTCGATAAAGACGGCGTGAAGCGGCTCATCCTGGCGCCGCGGGTTGTGAACGCGATCATCCGGCAACGGGATGCACTCTCCGCTCGAGCTCGGTCGAATAGCAGTAAAGCGCTTGCGAAGGAAAGGATGCTCCGCGGCGAACTGCCTGGTTTCCTCCGGAAACGGGGCGAACCTGCTGCGTAACGGTCCGGATCCGGCTCGCATGCCCTAATCTTGGGGCATGCGGGTTGTGATCTACGCGCGGGTTTCGACTGCCGATAAACAAGATCCGGAAATGCAGGTCCGCGAAATGCTCGAGTTCTCGAAGCGCCGCGGCTGGCCAGATCCGATTTCCCTGGTCGATCGGGTGAGCTCGGGGAAAGTTCGTCCTGAGCTCGAGACTTTAAAAGCTCTGTGCCGGCGGGGAAAAGTCGACGTCGTTGTGGTCTATCGCTTCGATCGGTTTGCCAGGTCCGCAAAAGAACTGCTCGAGGCTCTTGAAGAGTTTCGG
>Ga0210406_10007074_pt1 | contig 11488 bp, 8 predicted proteins | sample IncBWC30MmetaG_FD_155454 | JGI IMG/M metagenome (GOLD analysis project Ga0210406, IMG submission 155454) | Forest soil microbial communities from Barre Woods Harvard Forest LTER site, Petersham, Massachusetts, United States - Inc-BW-C-30-M | ecosystem: Environmental > Terrestrial > Soil >... | reverse complement strand
CCCAACTGCAACCTTTCCGTGGGAACGGCACAGGTGAGCGATCAACTCTACCGCTCCCGGTACGATCATTGTGATTTCCACGATCGGGATTCCCCCGCGCGTGACTGCCTCTGCGGCGAAATGCGCGTCGTCGCCGGACAAGACCTTTACCGCGGGTATGATGGCTATCTTCCTTATAAGAGCGCAGACGTCGTCTTTTTTCATTTGTCAAAACCTCGCTCACGGGATCGCCTATGGCCATCCGCGCGGTACCTAAACCGGTTCGTTCACGTCGGCAGCTGGAAGCTGGTCGTCGGGACGAGCGAACCATGTATACAGAGTCGGCAGCAGAAGCAAGCTGATGATCAGGTCGGCAACCAGACCACCGACGATGACGATCGCGAACGGCCGTTGAGAGTCAGAACCGATGCCATGCGAGAGTGCTGCCGGCAGCAAACCCAGGGTCGCAACCATCATGGTCATAGTAATTGGCCGAAGCCGCAGGACTGCGCCTTCCACCGCTGCTTCCTCAATGTCATACCCGCGAGCACGAAGCTGGTTGATGTATTCCACCATGATGACTCCGATTTGCACCGACACGCCAAACAATGCGAGAAAGCCGACGCCCGACGACACGCTGAAGTGGGTGCCCGAAGTCCAGAGTGCCAGCAATCCGCCGATCGGCGCCATGGCGATATTGGTCAGAATCAAGAGCGCCCATTTCACCGACTTAAACATGGTGTAGAGGATGACGTAGATGAAAAGGATAGTCAGAGGCAACACGAACAACAATCGCCGCTGCGAGCGCTTTGCACTTTCGTATTCACCAGACCAGTCGATCGTGTACCCGACCGGCAACTTGACCGAGGCATTCACCTTCTTCATCGCCTCTTCGACTGTACTGCCCAGGTCTCTGCCACGCACACTGAACTTAACAGCCACGTATCGAGAGTTCGCCTCGCGATAAATTTCCGACCCGCCATCCATCACGCTGGCTTTCGTCAATTGCGCCAGCGAAACCCGTTCCCCCGTAGGCGCCAACAAGCGAATTTTCTCGATAGCCTCCCTCGTGTCTCGGTACTCGGGCAAATACCGCAGAACCAGATCATAGCGCTGTTCTCCGATCAGCACCTGAGTGAGGGCATTACCCCCCACGGCGGTCTGAATGGCGTCCTCCACATCCGATACATTGATTCCGTAGCGTGAAGCTTGTGTTCGGTCGACCGCGAAGTTAAGGTTCGGTTGGCCGAGAACACGAAATATTCCCAGGTCCTCCACACCGCGAATGGGCCGCATGGCGGCGGCAATCTTATCCGCCAAATCCTCCAGCGTTCTTAGATCATCGCCGTAGATCTTCACCGCCAACGCGCCCTTGACTCCGCTCACCGCTTCTTCCAGGTTGTCGGAAATGGGTTGCGAAAAGCCCCAGGTCACTCCGGGAATCTTTTCCAGCTCGCGGTCCATCGCGGCAATCAACCGATCCTTATCCTGATGGAAAACCGGCCGCCACTTCTCCTTTGGCAGGAGATCGACAAAGAACTCCGTGTCGAAAAACCCAGTAGTGTCGGTGCCGTCGTCGGGGCGTCCTATTTGGTTGACGACCTGCGGAACCTCAGGAAACGAAGCCAGGATCTGGCGGGCCCGCTCTGCAACCAGAGCGCTCTCCGTCGGTCCCACGCTTGGGGCCAGCGTTCCACGTACCCAAATCGCGCCTTCATCCAGATGCGGCAGGAACTCAGAACCGATCGCACCACTGAAAGCCAGTAGCATCGCCAGCGTAAGTGCAAGCAACGCCGCTCCGACGGTCAGCGGGCGATGCCGGATGGCCCAGTGGAGGCTTGTCCTGTAGTGGGTCGTCAGAAATGTCATCACCGGGTTTTCCCACTGCTTGGCGCCCTTGCGGAACATAAGGCTCGCCAGGGCAGGTGCAATGAGCATCGAGAACAGAAGGGCGCCAAGCAGTGCGAAGGCAACGGTCCATGCCATGGGTTTGAACAATTTTCCTTCGACGCGCTGCAGGGTGAAGATCGGAAGGTATGCAGTGATGATGATGGCTATGGCATAAAAAACCGGCCGCTGGACTTCGTGGACTGCTTCGCGAATTCGCTCCACTAGCGGACGCGGCGCTTCATCGGGGCGGTTCAAATGTCGGACGATGTTTTCGACCATCACCACCGATCCGTCCACCACCATGCCGAAGTCCAATGCGCCCAAGGAAAGCAGGTTCGCCGAAATATGCCGCAGGTCGAGGCAGATGGAGGCAAACAGCAGGGAGAACGGAATCGTGAACGAGACAATGAATGCGCCGCGAGCGTTTCCCAGGAAAAGGAAAAGGATAAGCACCACCAGGATCATGCCTTCTGTGAGATTGTGGAGGACGGTGTGTGTGGTGTAATCGACTAGATCATCACGGTCGAGATAAGGAACAATCTTTACTCCCGGTGGAAGGATATGGTTGTTGAGCCGGTCGACCATGGCGTGGAGACCTTTGAGCATCGTCGCCGTGTCCGCCCCCTTTCGGAGGAACACGATGCCCTCGACCACGTCGTTATCATCCTCAACAACGCCGTCTTTTCGAAGGACCGCTTTGCCAATCTGGCCGAGGCGAATCTTTGACCCCTGCGATACGACGGCAACGTCCTTTATGCGAATAGGCGTGCCGTTCTGCGTCTTGAGTACCGTCTCCTCGATGTCGTGGACATCCTTGACTAGGCCAAGGCCGCGCACGTTAATCTGCTGCGTGCCTTCTTCGATGAAGCTGCCACCCACGTTAGCGTTGCTGTTCGTAAGCTGCTGTTCAAGCTGGGCCAGACTCAGACCATATGCGATCAGCTTCTCCGGGTCGACACGAACCTGATACTCGCGAGTCAAGCCCCCGAATGAGGAATCGTCGACCGCATCCGGTACCGATCGGATGTACTTGCTAATCACCCAATCCTGCAGCGACTTCAATTCCATCAGGTCATAGGCAGGATTCGTGCTCTTTAGCGTGTACCAGTAGACCGAGCCAATCGGGCTAAAATCGGGACCAATACCTGCGGCGACGCCGGGAGGAAGCGTGACTTGCGACAAGCGCTCCATGACTTTCTGGCGGTCCCAGTCATTGCTGGAATTGTCGTCGAAGATCAGGTTCACCACCGACAATCCGGCCAGCGACACGGACCGCAAGTGCACAAGGTGCGGAATTCCGTTCATCTGGATTTCAATCGGTATCGTGATCTGTTGCTCGACCTCTTCCGCCGCCCGCCCCGGCCATTGAGTGATGACCTGCACCCAGGTGTTAGCCACATCGGGATAGGCCTCGACCGGCAGATTGTGGAAAGCGACCCCGCCCCAGATAAAGAGAAAGATTGCCAGCCCTAGAACCACGAAGCGATTGTTCAGGGCAAAATCGACAAGCGCGCGAATCATTGCTGTTGCACCGAGTTCTGGAATGCCAGCGCGTTCGCCACCACTTGCTGACCGGGTGCAATGCCGGAGACCACTTCCTGCATCCCGTCGGGAAGCATGTCGCCTCCGACCACTACTGTGCGGCGAAATTGGCCGTTTTGCAGGGGAACATAGACCCAGTCGCTATCGTGCAAGTGCAGGATCGCCGTCGCCGGCACAGCTGCCCGTTTCTGTTTTTCGCGACCGTGGAATGTTGCGCTAACGAACATCCCGGGACGCATCAGGCCGGGGTTGGCCATTTCAACGCGTACCTTGCCGGCTCGAATATTGGGATCCAGAATCGGGCCAATATTGCTGATGGTTCCCGTGAAGACTTGATTGGGGTACGCGTTCAGGCGGATGTCGGCCTTGTCCCCCAGGCGTACATTGGCCAGATCATTTTCATAGACGTCGCATAGAATCCAAACCGTACTAAGGTCGGAAATCGTAAACGGATTGGGCGAGCCTAAGCCTGGCACTCCTGCCGCGTTGGTAACCTGTTGATCCGTGATGATGCCCGCAATTGGGGCTCGAATCTCGACGATGCCGCTGGGATGATCCAGGTTCGCATTTCCCAGCACACGAAGCCTCTCTGCTGACGTCTGGACGTCGACCCTTGCTTTTGCCTCCGTATCCTCGGCCACCTGCAGATCGTTCTGGGAGATCGCGCCGCGATCATACAGAATCTTCGCCCGTTCGAATTGGGTGCTGACCAACTGTTCATCAGCCTTCGCCTTTTGGTAATCCGAGAAGGCGCCCGAAATATCCGCGCTCTGCACCTTGAGCAGGACTTGCCCTTTCTTGACCGTGTCTCCCAGGCGCGCGGCGATTTCCACCACCCTGCCCGTTGCGAGTGAAATAACAGGAACGGCTCGCGAAATGTCTGGGTTGACGGTGCCGGTCACCTTCAGTTCCGGAGCCGCAAGATGTTCGACCGCCGGCGTCAGCTGATACTTCTCTGGATGGCCTACCTGGAACACATTGCGGTCCTCAACCTTTTCCACCTTGAGCGGAGGCGGCGCCTCGGCCGCGGGATTGCTCTTGCCGCCATTACAGGCAGTGCTCCCAACGCACAACGCCATGGACACGGCGATCGCTGTGAATTCCGCGCGTTTCATGGGATCACCTCACGTCCTACGGCAAGATTCAGTTGGTTCGCGGCGTCGAGATAGGAACCAATCAGATTCAGATATGCGACCTGAATGCTCCGGTAGTCGGCCTGAGCGTTCAGGAAATCAAGCAGCGACGCAGCGCCGTGGCGGTACGAAAACTCAATCGTGTCTCGCACGCTGGTTGCTTGTTTCAGGTATCGCGCCTTGTAGGGTTGAAGAAGAATCACCGAGCCGTTTACCGCCGCATAGGCGGAGTCAACGTCGCCGAACACCTGTGCCCGCGCGGCCTGCACAAATTGTTCATTGCGTCCAACGTCGAGTTGTGTGCGCTGTTTCTCCCCTTGGTTGCGATCGAAGATGCGTAACGGAAAGCTCACACTCATGCCGACGTACGTATCGATCGGCGGATTGCGTCCGATGTCGAAACCGATGGTCGGATCAGTAGATCCGTTGGCCCAGGCCAGACGATTGTCGGTGTGCGCTTTGTCCAGCGATTCCATCGCCGCCCTCAAATCCGGCCGTGAGTCCAGGGCGGTCTGCCGGACTTCATCAAGCGAAGGCATCTGCTCCGCAAAGTCAAACGGTCCGGCCACGTCGAACTGGTCAACCGGAGTGCGATCGTTGAGGAGGGCGAGAAGCTGAATCTTCGCCGTGCGCAAATTCACTTCGGCGGTCTGCAAATCGGACTCGTACTGTACTCGCTGCAATTCCAGTCGGTCCAAATCCACCCGTGCGATGCCGCCGACTTTGTAGCGATCGCGACTGATGTCGAGCAGATGGTCGTAATAGGCCAGATTCTCCCTCGCAAGATCCAGCACAGCCTTCTCCTGAAGCGTCTGCACGAATGACATGCGGAGATTGAACACCAGCGTCCTTTCCAGGTCAGCTTGATTCGAAACAGCGATCCGGGTGGCCTTTTGTGCGCTCTCAAGCCGCAATTCGCGTTTGTGTTGGCGCTCGAGCAGGTAGCTTCCGCTTCCCACTGTAAGAAAGTACGCAAATGGTCCATGCGCCGGGCCGCTTGAGAATGGATCGATTTGGTCGGCAATCAGGCTAAGGGTGGGATTGGGGCGGAGGTAGGCGGTGGTCTCCTGTGCGCGGAACTCCTCGATTCCGATTTGTCCCGCCCGAAGAGTCGGGTTCGCTGCCTCAAATTTGGCGCGGATTTCCTGCCAGCTGAGCGCCTTTTGAGCGTAGCCGCACTCCAGCAAGGCTACGGTCAGAAACACCCCACAGGCCATCCGCTTCATAGCCTGGTACATGAAACTCCCCTTTCCCTTCTCTGAGTGGCACACGTCAAGCAGTCCCTCACGTTGGTCGCAACGTGCAGTCAAGGAAGGTAACTCTGGCCGCTTAGCTGTCCTGTCTGAATCCCACACTCGATAACCTCGATTTCCTGGTGCTTGCATTACATAGTCGGAAGATGAACAGACTGTTAATTCGACGGAGTGCGACGGACTCATCTACTTGTTTAGGAAGCCAGGGCTCGACCAAGCGCTAGGTTCCGTTGCCATCGATTTCCACCGTCCACCGCGCTCTCACAATCGGTGTGCGCATTTGACATTCTCAAAAAGGAGCTTTAGTGCCATGCAAGAGGTGCTGCTGATTGGAAGTCTCGGCCGTGATCGTGAGGTGAGGTACCGCGAGTGGTCGGCCTTCGCCGAGGCTTCTTTCGGCTTCGCAAAGACATGGTATTCTCTCAGCACCTAAAAGGTGCTATCAAAATGGGCAGACCAATGCCATCGAGATTGACGGAGACCTCGATGCGCGAGGCTGCACAGTAACCTACAAGAAGGGCGACCGCATTCTCGCGGCAGCAACGATTTCGCGGGACTTGCAAAGTCCGTAGATTGAGGCATCAATGGAAGTATCACTGGGCCGTTAGAACGTAGAAAGTCGAGGGTAGATCGAATGGGACGAGCAGTGATCTACCCGAAGAGCGCACTCTGAGCTGGCGATGAGCCGTGCCAAGGCACCACGCAATCCGGATCATCGTGTGTTGCTGCATTAACTCTCGTACTGACGGGAAAGCTTCTCATCTGTGAGGCATCGAGCGGCGCCAGAAGTTCCGCAAGCGCCTGCACATTCTTGAAGCCGGGATCGAGCCATTGATCGTAGTCTTCTTGGCGAAGGATTACCGGCATTCGATCATGTACGTTCGCCAGCAGCGAGTTCGCAGTGGTGGTTAGAATCGAGCAAGACTCAATCACCATGCCGGTTGGGTCTCTCCATCGATCCCACAGACCGGCAAATGCAAACAGGGAATCGTCCTGCATGCCGAAGTGGAAGGGCTGTTTCTCTCTCCCGCTACGCTGCCATTCGAAAAACCCGTCGGCAGGAAGTAAGCACCGACGGCTCACGAAAGCATCTCGAAAAGCGGGCTTACTCGCGACCGTCTCGGCACGCGCGTTGATTGTTTTGAATCCCATAGTGGCGTCTGTAGCCCAGGAGGGAATCAGGCCCCAGCGGGCGACGGAAAAGCGTCGCTCCGGTCTCGATGGATCCTGCCGAACGATACCTACTGGCTGAGACGGAGCGATGTTGTAGCGAGGCTCCCAATCGACCTCGTTGTCGGTTTCGAAGTACTCTGCGATCAATTGCTTGCGTCTGGACAGACGATAGCGGCCACACATTTCCGGCTCCTGGAATCCAATTCTAAAGCGGAACTGCCAACCTTGTACTCTTCTGTACATGACAGCGTCGCTCTCGTAGGCGATTACAACCCACTGCCGTCGCGCACCGGGCCAGTCCCGAGGCACTGCGGTTAGCCGGTCTCCAAACCGGAGAACGCGCAGTTATCGGCTTTCGAATGCATTCTGGTTGGGGCGCTCTGGCAGTGATGTCCAATGATGGCGCGTGGGATGTAGTGGAGCGCAGACATATCGTTGTTGCCTTGACGAGTATTCCAGGATCAAAGCCGCCGTACCACTATGTGGAGAAGCTTGGGCTCAAAGAAGCGGAGAATTATCTTGCGAACTGCTCCGCCCCGCATGAGGTCAACTCGCGTCAGCCGCCGTCGGAGAACTCATCGAAGACCTTGGGTCTCAGCTGCCGCTATTCTGATGGCCTCGGGCCGTGCCTTGCGTTCCCTCGCAGATTCTCGCCTCGCAATGAGCTCATTCACGCCGCAGGGGGGGATTCTTTCGCAAGATCGTTCACAAGGTCTGCGAAGACGCCGGAATTGCGGTGACTCGGTTGCGAGAGCGAGAGCGCGAGCAGAGCGCCAAGGAAGTGCTAGGCAAGAAAGCAAATCAAATGAAGCAGCGGATGTCAGGCTTCGGAAAGCGCCTTGGACACAGGACGAAAAATTGGCGGTTTTGGCGGCGACATTGATCCTTAAGGTGTAACAGATCGACTTTCATAGGCCGGGCGGTCACCGCGTGCCATCTCGATGACCGCGCCGCCGCTACCGCTCAGTCGGCGGCTGAGCTGTTTTCTCGCCATCTCGGGGTCTCGGCTGATTTCGCCCACTCGCCTGCAACCTGCCGTGCGGTTAAGGCGATTACCGATGTCTCGCGATTGCGCCGCCGTCCCAGTGCGAATTTCAGGTGTTTAGTTTTCCTCGCCCCGGCGATCGATGGTAACTTCCATCTATAGAGAGAACGCAGCACCCTCACACTTCCATGCCCGAACGATTCGTTTTTTCCGATCTCCGTGAGATCTTCGCCAAAGCCAACGAAGAGAAGTCAGGCGACCAATTGGCCGGTTTGGCGGCGCGATCCGAGAGCGAACGAGTCGCAGCTAAGCGCAAGCTCGCGGATATTCCGCTTGCCAAAATTGTTCAGCAACCTCTAATCGATCCAGTCGCGGACGATGTCAGCCGACTCATTCTCGAGACTTTCGACCGGCACGCCTTTCAGCCCATCAAGAGCATGACCGTCGGTGAGTTCCGCGAATTCATTTTGGACGATGCAACAAACGCAGCGGAGCTGAAGTCGGTGCAATGGGCCATCATCCCTGAAATAGCAGCTGCCGTGGCCAAGATCATGAGTAATAAGGATTTGGTATTGGCAGGGGCCAAAATTCGCAACGTGACAAGGTGCCGAAACACGATGGGTGAGAGCGGAGTGCTGGGCATCCGCATCCAGCCAAACCATCCGGCCGACGACGTGGGCGGCATTCTGTTAGCGGCCTTCGAAGGGCTTCTCTACGGATGTGGAGACGCAGTGATTGGAGTAAATCCGGCTTCCGAGTCTGTCGAGGCTGTCAGCTCCATTCTCCACGCGCTAGGTCGCCTGGTAGATGCCTATAAAATACCCACTCAAAGCTGTTGTCTTGCGCATGTCACCACGCAACTCTCTGCGCTCGAACGAGGAGCGCCGATTGACCTTCTATTCCAATCGATCGCCGGCACACAAGCAGCAAACCGCACTTTCGGCATCACTTTAGCGATGCTGCGGGAGGGCCGCGAACAAATTCTCGAACATCATGCCCAGCGCGATGTAGTGTGGGAAGGAAAGAATGTAATGTACTTCGAAACGGGGCAGGGAAGCGCTCTCTCCGCGGAAGCTCACTGCGGAGTCGATCAATTGACGTTGGAAGCGCGGGCTTATGGAGTTGCGCGAGTGCTTGATCCCTTTCTGGTGAACAGTGTAGTTGGATTTATCGGCCCGGAATATCTCTACGATGAACGACAGATCATCCGAGCAGGATTGGAAGACCACTTTATGGGTAAGCTTTTAGGGCTGCCGATGGGCTGCGACGTTTGTTACACCAATCATGCGGCGGCCGATCAGAACTCGGCCGACAATCTCCTGGTGCTCCTCGGCGCGGCGGGATGCAACTACCTTATGGGTGTGCCTTGCTCTGACGATGTGATGCTGAATTATCAATCCACGAGCTATCACGACGCCATCGCGGTCAGGAGACTCTTCCATTTGCGCCCCGCTCCTGAATTCTTGAAGTGGCTTCAGGAAAGTGGAATTTATCAAGGCGCTGAGCCCGCTGTGCTCGACACGTCAGTGCGTCACCGACTGCTGCGAGGGCTGGAGTCATCGCTTACGGGAAACATCTGAATGGGGAAGGAACCCGAACGCACACTTGCGAAGTCGGATTGGCCTGACCTAGTGCGGACCATCCGCGCACGGACTCCGGCGCGCCTGTTGACAGGTCGCGTGGGAGCTGCTTACCCCACCGAGACCCAGCTCGAGTTGCGGGAAGCCCATGCCGATGCGCGAGATTCGGTTCGGGCGGAATTGGATCTGGAAAATACTTTCGGAGCTGCTTTCATCAGGGAATGGGGGCTCTTCGACGCCTGCACGCAGGCCGCTGATAAGAATGAATACCTTTTGCGACCTGATCTCGGGCGACGTTTCAGCGCCGCATCGCGGACGGAGATCCTGCAACGTTGCTCTCCAGGTAATGATCTACAAATTGTGGTGGGGGATGGCTTATCAGTTGCTGCCATATGCGCTCAAGTTCCTCGACTTTTGCCCTTACTTCACGAGGAATCCGGGGCGCGCGGTTGGAGTGTGGGCCAGGCATTTGTTATTCATCATTGTCGCGTGGGAATTCTCAACGAGATTGGCGAATTACTTAATCCGATGGTCGCGGTTTTGCTGATCGGCGAGCGCCCAGGCCTCGCGACGGCAGAAAGTCTGTCGGCCTATATGGCTTATCGTCCCCGGCAACATCACTCGGACGCCAACCGAAATCTTATCTCGAACATTCACTCGCGAGGTGTGGGTATTTCGCACGCGGTTGTTCGCATCCTGAATCTCGCCGCACGGATGATGTCAGCGCGGGTCAGCGGTTCTACCTTGCGAGAAGGGCTCGCCGCGCCTGCGGAGGAGTAAGAGCCGGATCGATTGCCGTCAGGGAAGTCGACCAATCCAGTCTTTCCAGCCATAGAAAGCCAGATTCAGGGCGCAGACGACTACCGCCGCAGCCGTTAACATGCTTGAAGAAATATCCGGATAGACCAGTTTGTCCAAGTAATATAGGAGGAACCCACCTTGGTCAGGTTCGACTCCAGCGTTGCGTTCGAGCCAGTTCTCCAGCACAGTCAAAGGACACGGCCAAGGAAGCAGCTCCGTAAGGATTCCCCACACAAGAGAAGCGACATGCAGCCAGCCGAGAATCGGGCGCGAGCGTGTCAGCAAAGCACCTAAAACGACCCATAAAATGTACAGCGCATGCAGGAGGAGAACAGAAATCGCGAGCGCGGAATAGAAATTCGGAGCAAGAACCGCTGCATGCATCTTTAGAATTTACCGTAACGAAAGTTGACGGTCCGCCCCATACGCGGTTCACGTCGTTCTGGGAGCCGGACTAAGATCACTGCCAGAAGATTGTGCGAGAAATCATCCATGTCGACATGGACGCGTTTTATGCTTCGGTGGAGCAGCGCGATGATCCGCAGCTTCGCGGCAAGCCCGTGATCGTCGCCTGGCTGGGCAATCGCTCTGTCGTCTGCGCCGCTTCGTACGAGGCCAGGAGCGTCGGTGTGCATTCGGCCATGCCAGCAATACGAGCGCAACGCTTGTGTCCCGATGCGGTCTTCGTACCTCCGGATTTCACACGTTACCGCCAGGTCTCGTGCAGCGTACGGGAGATCTTCAAGCGTCACACAGACTTGATAGAACCGCTGTCTCTCGACGAAGCGTATCCTGACGTCACCGAGAACAAGACTCGTTTGGCGACAGCTACCCTGGTGGCACGCACGATCCGCCAGCAAATCCGCGAGGAATTGAATCTGACAGCCTCGGCGGGGGTAGCGCCAAACAAGTTTCTGGCAAAGCTAGCCTCAGACTGGCGCAAACCTGATGGGCTCTTTGTCATCCAGCCTGAGGACATAGACGCGTTCCTGCTGCCGTTGCCCGTTGGACGCTTGCCTGGGGTCGGCAAAGTTACCGAAGAGAAGCTGGCGAAACTTGGAGCACAGACGGTGAGGGAGGTGCGAACGCTGGACTTGGCCATACTCGAACACTACTTCGGCCGCTATGGTCAGCGCCTGCACGAGCTTGCCC
>Ga0210406_10007073_pt1 | contig 11488 bp, 7 predicted proteins | sample IncBWC30MmetaG_FD_155454 | JGI IMG/M metagenome (GOLD analysis project Ga0210406, IMG submission 155454) | Forest soil microbial communities from Barre Woods Harvard Forest LTER site, Petersham, Massachusetts, United States - Inc-BW-C-30-M | ecosystem: Environmental > Terrestrial > Soil >... | reverse complement strand
CTCACCCGCGTCTGTGAATACTCGGAAGCACTCCGATCCCTACGCCTTGGTCCGCACGAATGCCTTGATGGTTGCGCAGCGCTTGCCCTCCGCTGGTCCATGCGGACGTATCGTGTATTCTCCAACCGCAGCAGGAACGATAAAGGTTTCGGCGTAGTGCACCACCAAGGGTTCGAATTGTCCGCCCGGACTCTCCACCACCACTTCTTCACCCTCACAGAGATTCAATACATTCACGCCGCCCTTTGTGGAATGTGGAACTGGTTTGGTGAACCAATGGCGGCGGGTTTCGATAAACTCACGCTCGTGAAGACCCGTGTGTTCTTCGCGCCAGCCGTCGCCTTCACTGACCGGGTCCAGCGCATTGATAAGATTGTTGGCGACCCACTCCGTCGTTCGGTCCCACTGAATATTGCGCAAGGCGTGTTCCAGGTGAATCGGCCGGGGAGAGCCATCCATCCCCATCCGCCCCCAGTCCCACATTTTGAACGTGAAGATGTAAGGCGTCGCGCTGATTTCCAACACCATGCTGTTCTTCCCCGAACAATGCGGGGTTCCCGCGGGAATCAGAAAATGATCGTGTTTTCTGGCGGGGAATCGATTCACATACTTGTCGGTATCGAAGTCAACTCCACCCTCTTGCGCCGCCCGCAGGTCCGAGGTCATTTGTCCCCGGTCGATGTTTTCTTTCAGTCCCAGGTACACGCACCCGTCCTCTCCCGCGTCCAGCAGGTAATAGCTTTCGTCCTGCGTGTAGGCCATCCCAAACTGTTGCTGGATATATTCGGTCAAGGGATGCACCTGAAACGAAAGGTTTCCGCCGCCCATGGTGTCGAGGAAGTCAAAGCGGATCGGAAATTCCATGCCGAAGCGTCCGTGAACGGCATCGCCCAGCAACTCCCGCGGATGCTGGAAAACCAGATTGATGGAGGGGATTTCAACTCGTAACCCGCCGAAGCCAAGCAACAGGCTATTCTCCTCCGGAACGCAATCGAAACACCACGCGTAGTTCTCCACGTCGCGTGGGAGATCGCAGACCTCTTTCATCCATTGCCCGCCCCATGGGCCTGGATCGAAGAACGGCACCACGCGGAACGGTTGATGGGCTGCGTTCCGTAATCCTTGCAGCAGATCCTTGCCGCGAATCATCTTGGGGATGTCGCGCTGGTTCGTATCGAGAAGAAAGTCGATTCGCGTCAATAGCGTCTTCTTGAGCCGGTCTGCAACGCGCCAATCCACAAAGTAAGCGCGTTTGTATTTCAAGGAGGCGCGGTCTTCGCAGTTGTTGAGGCCGAGGTTCGTGACTTCCCCCGCCCGCTGGCGCTGCTGAATTTCCCACCGCGCCATGTCGCAGTACATCAGCAGGTCCCATGTTTCGGCAACCATAGTCGCGCCCGTACCAATCACGAGCACCAGGCCGGTGGCCTCACTCAGCCCCAGGCGCTGCTTTGTGACTTCGCGCTCATCCAGGAACTCGGAGACTTCGTACTTGCCCATGAATGCAAAAACCGGGTCATCTCCGAGGTCACGCGCACAAAGCGACTGGATCGCCCTCTCCGGCAGGTAGCACTCGCCGGCACGCACCACCAGCGCCGGATTCAGCGCGCTGACCAGTTCTCGCTCGATCTCTTTTTCAAAGCAGCCGGGATAGCATTCGACACACAGAACGAAGCGGCCGGGATGAATGCTTGCTTTTAGACGCTGCGCGATGGCGTGCCACCCTACGTCGCAAACGTCCGCGTTTGCGGAGACACTTACGACGGGCTGCTTGTCATAGGTGGATCGTTTAGGAGTAGACATCCTCAGACCTGTGTTCTGCGAGTTGCTCGGTTATAAAGCGTACCAACGATGCTGTGAAGAGGCCGTGCGATCGCAGGTTGGCGCGGCCATTTCCGGTGCGGTGACTGCTCCCAAGACTTGGATTACAGACGCGAACTTCGCCCCCCATCGCAGGTCAGATCGCGGCGGCCACAACCATGGATTGTCGCCGCCGCAGTCAAGCACATCGATCCTTCAATCGATCCTTCAGAAGATGAACTTTAGTGAAAATTGAGTCTGGCGCGCAGTGCCGCCGCCGATCTGGGTTCCATCCTCGCTGGCGATGGTTTGCCCAACTCGTCCGAAATTGGCATTGGGAACGCAAACTGGCAGAGGTTGTACAGGTGGTGCGGGCGCCGTGATCGACGAACAGATGCCTCCGTCAGGGTTGGCAAAATTAGGGTGGTTAAAAAGATTGAAAATGTCAGCCCGGAATTGCACTGTGACTCTCTCGCCGATCGGGAAGTTCTTCATCCCGGAAAGGTCGAATTGGAAGTAGGCGGGGGCACGTACTGAATTGCGCCCAACGTTTCCGATGGTGTCGCCCGGGGTGCCGTCATAGTTGGATTCAAACGAAAAAGCATTGATGTTGTAGCTCGTATTAGGCCAACTATGGTTGGGAAGCCAGACTGGCTGCCCCGTATAGTTGGGACGTGTCGGGTTGCCGAAGAACCCGCTGACCAGAGTAATGTTCTGGGGAAGACCGGAACGAGTCTGCAAGATGCCGGCTGTCTGCCATCCGCCCAGGACTTCGCGCATCAAGGACTTGGAGCCTCTCAGGGCGGGCAGGCTGTAGACCACACTACCCGTCAGATTGTGCCGCACGTCCCAGTCTCCGCTGCCGTGGTCAAAGTTGGGATTGAGGGGACTGACGAAACCCGGGCTGAAGATGCCGACCATATCGTCGATTTCGTGGGACCAGGTATAGTTCGTCTCGAGAGTGAGCTTGCCCACGTTCCGGCGCAGTTTTACCTGCAGAGAATTGTAGTTAGAACCGAGTTCGTCGGAATCTATGTTTTCGTTGGCAAAGCCCGAAAAAGGCCGAGCCCCGCTGAAGGTGTTTTGGGGATTGGCGTTCAACGGCTGGAAGTCAATGCCAGCCTGCATGTGATGAACACTATTCGCAACGTAATTCACCGTCAAGATTGTGTTATGAGCTACTTCTTGCTCAATGCCAAAAAGCCAGTTCGCAGCGACCTGATCTCTGGGGTGCTGGGGAAACGCGTTTACGTTTTGGGTGCCAGCGATCAGCGGCGGATTGGGCGCGGGATAGTTGATCGAAAATGGAGGGTTCGCAAAGATGGCCTGGAAGACGTTGTCATTGTAACTTGCCAAAGCCGGTACGTTGGGAGTGAGGGGGAAGTTAAAATGCATCGGGTTGTAGAACAATCCGAAGTATCCGTGAATCACGGTTTTTGACGTACCCAGCGGATCGAAGGCGAAGCCGATACGGGGCGCGAAGTCGCCCTTCGGAGCGTGGTATGGGGCCTGACCGATGGGCAGAAGCGACTGCGTCGCCACGTCGAAGTTCTGCTGCTGGTTTGGACCTGCCGTCCACACCGTGTTGTAGTCGTAACGCACGCCCAGGTTTAGAGTGAGCTTCCGATTTACCTTCCAGTCATCCTGCAAATAGAAGTCCCAATTGGAATTCTTGATCCCGACGAAGCCAGGAAAACCGTTTTTCTGCAAGACAAAAACATTGTTGCTTACCAGATCGTTGACTGAGCCGTAGTCGTAGGTTTGTTGCGGCCGCAGCCACTCGTTATTCCGGTTCACGCGAATCTGAGTGCCAAACTTTAGCGTGTGCGTCCCGATTGTCTTGCTTATATTGTCAAACACTTCAATATCGGTGAACGGAGTGATCTGGTTGAAGGTGTTCGGTCCGGGTGCAGAACCTATATCGGAGAAGAACCCGTTAACCCCAGCCAGCATCGGTGTGCCCGAAGTTGAAATGGTAGGGGTGTTGGAATTGGTATCGGAATAGAAGCGATTGAAGGCCACACTGAACTCATTCAGCAGGCTCGAACTAAAAATGTGGGTTTCATCCAACTTCCCAAGTTGTGTTCTCAGCTTCTGGGGTGAGACCTGGCCCTGGTTCATACCATAGGTAAAGTTGGTCAGCGAATCGTTGATGTTGTATCGGAAGAACACACGGTCTCGATCGGAAACGTTGTAATCGACCTTGATCGAGCCGGTATCCTCTCGAACAATGTTCGGAAGAGCGGCAGGATCGTAAACCATGTCCGACTGGGTCGGGTCCACTGTGTCTGGGAAGCCGGGGTACACACACGAGGCGGGCGCGGGAATGCCGGTACAGCCAGCGGGCAGCGGTGCGTACTGAGCCAGGATCGGCGCCATCGCAGGAGTTGCCGCCATGCGTGACCGGGCAAACGCACTTAACGTGTGGTTAAGAGCATTGATGAGCGTAACGTGAGTGCGATCCCCTTCATAGTTCACGAAAAAGAAGAGCTTTCCTTTGACGATCGGGCCGCCTAAATTGCCGCCGAACTGGTTGAGTCGTAACGGCTGTTTGGAAGTCGCAAAATAGTCTCTCGCATCCAGAGCGTCATTGCGGAAGAATTCAAACAGCTCGCCGTGGAACGCATTGGTCCCGGATTTGGTGATGATGTTCATTTGCGGCCCAAGGGAGTGTCCGTTTTCAGCGGTATAGCCGCTGTTGGCGTAATCAATCTCCTGGAGGCTATCCACGCTGGCTCGCGTGATCCTGGCTCCCTCCTGGCCTTCGGTATCGAGAAAGCCGTTGATGTCGCCGCGCATCGCACTCTGGCCATCCAACGTGATATTGAGCCCGGTGAAAATGTTTTCCATGCCATTGACGCTGCCCTGGAAGAATCCCGTGGAAGCCACCGATCCGGGAGCAATTTCAAGGAATTCGCTTACGTCTCTACCGTTGATCGGCAGGTTGGCGATTTGGTTCGTGTCCAAGGTTGTGCCGGATGTGCTCGATGAGGTATCAACAGTCGAGAGCGTGCCTGTGACCTGGATGCTTTCGGCGGTGGCAGCCGCGACCGCCAGGGCCACGTTGACATTCACCGTTGCACCCACGTTCAGCACGATTTGCGGGCTCTTAGCTTCCTGGAAACCGCTCGCATTCGCGGATACCACGTAGGTTCCAAAAGGCAGGGCCGAACCGACGAAGCTCCCAGCGTCGTTGCTCTGAAGCATCGTCTGCTGCCCCGTCCCATTATTCGTAATCGTGACCTTGGCGTGAGGCACAACCGCGCCCGACGCGTCGGTTATCGTGCCGGCGATGGTGCCAGTATCAAACTGGGCAGAGGCTGAAACTGCAAACCAGCAGAAAAATGTGCATACCGCAAGAAGACGCAACGCTCCACAGACGCGTGAGATTTCCACATGTGCAATTCGTGCCATGACGACCGCCTCCCAGGTATCTCGCTTGCGAAACAATGGTTTTAAGCTTCCGCGAATGTTACTGTCAGCAGTTGGCCATAGTCAACTCTTTTCTTCTTTAAAACATTAAACGATCTTTTTTTTGTTCTTTTATGGTTACAATTGAACATTGGACCTGGTGCAAATGGGAAACCATGGACCACACCAATTGTCTTATCTGGCGCGGCACGAGCCGAGTTCGCTCGCATTCCGAGGTCCCCTAATCCGTCCTGAATCGTCGAAAATGAGGTTGCCTTTTTGCGTCTCCGCGAGCGAAGTGCGCTCACTTTCACGCGCCACGTGCGTGCGATACTTCTTACCTGGTTGGAACGACGGGCCAGAGATGGATCGCAGGTTGGAAACGATAAACCGCAAATTGGAGCGTTTCAAATGAAGGCTCTCGCAGTGGATCTCGGAGGCACGCACGTCACCTGCGGACTGGTAGAGGATCGAACCTTAATTGCGTGGGAAACCCACGATACCGATCGCAGGAAGGGCCTGGCTTCCGTACTGCCCGTCATTGAGCAGAGTTTCAGAAAGCTGACCCAACGCGAATCCCTCGCCCTGCAAGACTTCGCGGGGATCGCATTGGGCTTTGCCGGACTGGTGGATTCGCGCACCGGACGAATCACGGACACGAATGGGAAATACGAAGACGGTCCACAAATAGATCTTGATAGTTGGAGCAGAAAGACCCTCGGCATTCCGGCGCGCATCGAAAACGACGCCCGGATGGCTCTACTGGGAGAATCTTTTGCTGGCGCAGCCAGAGGACTCACCGATGTTGTCATGATGACCCTGGGCACCGGCATCGGCGGAGTCGCCATGATTGAAGGCAAACTCCTTCGCGGAAAGCATGCGCAGGCGGGATGCCTCGGCGGACACCTTCCAGTTCTCTTTACCGGCCGGGTTTGCACCTGTGGAGCGATCGGATGCGCGGAAGCAGAGGCCGCGGGATGGTCGCTGCCTTTGGTCGTGAAGGACTGGCCCGGTGTTGCCCAAAGTGCGCTCGCACAGCACTCCCATGTAGGTTTCAAGGAACTCTTTGAAGAATCTGCCAAGGGGGACAACATTGCGGTTGCGATCCGGGACCGGTGTCTCAATGTCTGGGCGGTGGATGCTGTGGGTCTGGTTCACGCCTACGATCCAGAAGTCATCCTGATGGGTGGAGGCGTAATGAAAAGCGCAAACGTAATCATTCCGTACGTCGAACAGTACGTCCAAAAGCACGCTTGGACTCCCTGGGGAAAGGTGAAAGTACGGGCTGCGGCACTGGACAACAACGCTGCATTGCTCGGGGCTGTTCCCTTACTCTCCGAAAGATAGTCCCAACCCAATCGCCGCGCAATTTCTGCAAAACGCGGGAGCCACGCTCAGAGAGGCGCAAGCGCAGTTGGGTCACTCGAAGATGTCCACGACCCTCGAAATTTACACGATCTCGACTCCCACAACGCAACGCAAAGCAGTCGAAAATCTTTCTGTTTTGGCGACCAATGGTGACGAGTTGGGCCAACTCGGAGGGAAACTCGCGCTCGCGACTGAGCGGATTCAATGAGATAAATGGTAGGCACGAGGAGACTCGAACTCCTGACCTCTACCGTGTCAAGGTAGCGCTCTAACCAACTGAGCTACGCGCCTACGCTGCACTTATTCTAATGTCGTTGGCCCGTTCCCGCAATCTTGGACGCGGGCCTTCTGGTCTCGGCGACAGGAACCGCGATTGCCAGTTGCAAAGTCCCGCCTGCGGCGGCGACAATCGTTCCATGCCGAAAGGCTCTCAGCGGGAGGATGACCGTCCCACCGAACAGATGCCCGCCCGCGGTCCTTTCTTGGCGGGATCCATGGTCGTCGTGACGCTGGCCAATCCCCGGGACAAATTCTGGGGAGTGATACTGGCGCTGGCTCCGGAAGGACTCAGCATGAGGGGCATCGAACTGGCGTCTTTCGATGATTTTGTCGTGATGGTGAAAGATGGCGAGTCGTTCAGTCCCGCCGTCGTCTTCTTCCCGATGCACCGGATTGAACGCATTGAACTCGACCTTCCTGACGGCAGTTTGCCTTCGCTTTCGCAGCGCTTTTCTACCAAAACCAGGCTCGACCCGGCCGCGCTGCTCGGCTCTTCCGAACGTATCGGCACAGATCGGCGCACCAGCGCATCGTGTTCCGAGGTTCGTCCCACCGAGGACCCGGCATGAGACTGTCTCAAATCTTCACGGCGCCGAACCAGCTCACACTGCTGCGAATGGTTTTTGTTCCGTTTATTGTGATCGAACTGGTCGAAGGCCGGTATTTCTGGGCCCTGACGCTCTTCGTGATCGCCGGATTCAGCGACGGCCTGGATGGGCTGTTGGCCCGCAAGTTGCACCAGCAGACCCTCCTCGGCCAGTATCTCGATCCCATCGCGGACAAGCTCTTGTTGAGCACGATGTTTCTGGTGCTCTCCATCCTGCACAAGATTCCGTGGAAGTTTACCGTACTGGTCTTCAGCCGCGATATTTCCATCCTGGCCGCCAGTGCGGTGCTGTTTGCCATCGCGGGACTGCGTGATTTTCGGCCCAGCATCTTCGGAAAGGCGAACACCTTTTCGCAGATCGCCGCCGTGTTCTTCGTGATGCTGTTTTGCACACGGCCGGCGCGTTGGATATGGATTACTCGCACCGTCTTCTTGCGCGCCACATTCGCCTTCACGATTGTCTCCGCACTGCATTATGTCTTTCTTGTGCAACACCGGCTGCGGTCGCACACTCACGCGCTGCCTTCGCACTCTTCTGCCGACGTCCGCGCCGGTTGACCCTTTTTCTTGCCTCCCCCTAGAATTGGGGGTTCATCTCTGAGCTCGCAATCACTCTATGGCCTTACGCCTTTACAACACTATGTCCTCGCAGGTCGAGGAATTCCATCCACTCCGCGACAAGGAAGTCCGGATGTATGCCTGCGGCCCCACCGTCTACGATTACGGACACATTGGCAACTTCCGAACCTTCATTGCTGTTGACTTGCTGCAGCGATTCTTGCGTCAATCCGGCTACAAGGTGCGCTACGTCATGAACATCACGGACCTGGACGACAAGATCATCCGCAACGCCGCACGCGACGGAGTCGGCGTGCAGCAATACACGGCAAAGTTCGACAAAGCGTTCCAACAAGACGCTGCCATGATTGGGATCGAGCAACCGAGGCTGGTGCGCGCCACCGAACATATTCCAGAGATGGCGGATTTCGTGGCCAAACTGGTCGAGAAAGATGTCGCCTATCGCACCGACGATGGGTCATATTATTTCCGCATCGCCAGCTTTCCACGGTACGGAAACCTCTCCAAGAAAGACTTCAGCGGAATGCTCGATGGCGCCCGCGTCGACGTGGACGAATATGACAAAGACAGCGCCCGCGACTTTGCACTATGGAAGGCACCCAAGAAGGGCGAGGCTTCCTGGGACACGTCGATTGGTCCAGGACGTCCCGGATGGCACCTGGAGTGCTCGGTCATGTCGATGGAGGAACTGGGGGAGAGCTTCGACCTCCATGCCGGCGGAGAAGACCTGATTTTCCCGCACCACGAAAACGAAATCGCCCAATCGGAATCGCTCACCGGCAAGACCTTCGCTCGCTTCTGGTTTCATGTGCGTTTCCTACTCGTCGAGGGCGAGAAGATGTCGAAGAGCCTGGGGAACTTCTACACTCTGCGCGATCTTGTGTTGAAAGGCCATAAACCGTCGTCCATTCGATATTTGCTTGCGTCGGTTCCGTACAGAAACCAGCTCAATTTCACCTTCGACGGGCTCAAGCAAGCCGCGGTCTCGGTTGAACGCCTGCGCAATTTCCGCCAGCGTCTGACCACTGGGAGTTTTCCATCTGGCTCCAACCCGGAAATGCAGTCGCTCGCCAGTGAAACCATTGACCGCATGCGGGCCGCGCTCGACGACGATCTCAACACGGCTCAGGCTCAGGCCGCCATCTTCGAGATGGTGCGCAGCGCCAATTCCGCATCCGATTCAGGCCAGATCAGGAAAGACGATGCGGTACCTCTGCTCGCAGCGCTGGAGAAGTTCGACGAAATCTTCGCCGTTCTCAAAGATGACGATGGCCCCAAGATGAAACAGGTCTTCGACTGGGCGCCGACCGAAGGCCACGGGAACGACATCAGCGCGGAACTGAGGGAGGCGGTGCAATCCTCTCAACTCTCTGACGCCGACATCGAGAAGAAAATTGCCGGGATGGAGTCCGCCCGTAATGCCCGCAACTTCAAGGTCTCCGATGCTCTGCGCGCCGAACTCACCGCTGCGGGCGTTCTGATCGAGAATACCAAGGACGGCGTGCGCTGGCGCCGAAAGTAGCTTCGGGGTGTTAAGCTGACGGCTGATGGCTGAAAGCTGACGGCCTCCTATGAAATCCCTCGACGAATACCTCAGCGACGCCGAGCAAGCCCATGGACATCTCTGCGCCGGGCAAGTCCTCGGAGTGCGGCTGGCGATGCTGGGTCTGGTCAAACTCGGCATCGACGATCCGCGCGGCAATAAAGAAGATCGCAAGCGGCTCGTCACCTTCGTCGAAATCGACCGCTGCGCCACGGACGCCGTTGCCGTGGTCACTGGTTGCCGCCTGGGAAAGCGCGCCCTCAAGTTCCGCGACTGGGGAAAAGTCGCGGCAACGTTTGTGGACGTAAGCACCGGGAAGGCAGTCCGGATCGCGGCAAAGGAATCGTCGAAGGCTCTCGCCCGCCAAATGCATCCCGAAATCGCCGACAAGAACCAGCAGCAGATGCTGGCCTACCGCGAGATCACCGATGACGACCTGTTCACCGCTCAGTGGGTGAAGGTCGATTTACCGCCCGAAGAGTTTCCCGGATACAAAGGTGAGCGCGTGGTGTGTGAAGAGTGCGGCGAAGGCATCAACTTCCGCAGAGAAGTCCGTGCTGGTGAAAAGGTCCTTTGCCGTGCCTGCGCCGGAGAGCGCTACTACGAGCCGATCTAAGCTTGTTCGTACGCATGAGCAACGCGAAGAATAGTGGCTTCATCAAAATGTTTTCCTAGAATCTGCAATCCAATCGGCAGCTTCTCGCGCGTCTCGCCGCAGGGCACCGAAATCCCCGGAATCCCCGCCAAATCCGCTGTAACGGTATAAATGTCCGCCAAATACATGGCCAGCGGATCGTTCGACTTTTCGCCCAGCCGAAACGCCGCTGTCGGACTCGTCGGCGTCACGATCGCATCTACCTTGCGGAAAGCCTCTACGAAATCACGCGCCAGCAGCGTACGCACCTTCTGCGCCTTCAAGTAATAGGCATCATAGTAGCCGGCGCTCAGCGCGTAAGTGCCGAGCATGATGCGGCGCTTTACTTCCGCGCCGAAACCTTCATCGCGGCTGCGCCGGTACATCTCCGAGAGCGACTTCACTCCCGAAGAGCGATAGCCATAGCGCACACCGTCGTAGCGGGCAAGGTTCGAAGACGCTTCCGCGGTTGCGATCAAGTAATAGGTGGGAATCGCATACGGCGTGTGCGGCAACGAAACCGGCACAATCTTGCAGCCCAGGCTTTTCAACTTGTCGATCGCAGACTCAACTGCATGGCGGACCTCAACGTCCAGTCCGTCGCCAAAATATTCTTTGGCCACGCCCAGCTTTAGGCCGCGCACGGGCTTTTCCAGTTCAGCAACGTAGTCAGGAACCGGCACCTCGGCTGAGGTCGAATCCATCGGATCGCGCCCGGCGATGGTATGCAACACAATCGCGGCGTCTTTCACAGTCTTCGCCAGCGGTCCAATGTGATCGAGCGAGGACGCAAACGCGATCAGCCCGTAACGCGAAACTCGACCATACGTTGGCATCAACCCCACCACGCCGCAGAACGATGCCGGCTGCCGGATCGATCCTCCCGTGTCCGAACCGAGCGCGACCACCGCCATGTCCGCGGCGACGGCTGCGGCTGAACCACCCGACGATCCTCCCGGCACGCGCCCCAGATCGCGCGGATTTCGTACGGGATGAAACGCGGAATTCTCATTCGAGGAACCCATGGCGAACTCGTCGCAGTTCGTCTTGCCCAGCACGACGGCACCCGCTGCTTCCATGCGAGCGACGGCAGTGCAATCGTAAGGCGGAATGTAATGCCCCAGAATCTTCGATCCCGCCGTGGTGCGCACTCCGCGCGTCGACATTACATCCTTGATTCCCACGGGGACGCCGCCCAGCGGTGGCAACGGCTTGCCCTCGGCGGCCATGCGGTCAATCCGATCCGCCTGTTCCAGCGCGCGTTCCTTAC
>Ga0210406_10007070_pt1 | contig 11493 bp, 7 predicted proteins | sample IncBWC30MmetaG_FD_155454 | JGI IMG/M metagenome (GOLD analysis project Ga0210406, IMG submission 155454) | Forest soil microbial communities from Barre Woods Harvard Forest LTER site, Petersham, Massachusetts, United States - Inc-BW-C-30-M | ecosystem: Environmental > Terrestrial > Soil >... | reverse complement strand
CATGTTCAAGCGTCCGTCGCGCAAGCCGCTGATAGCGGCGGTGGAGGGGTTTGCCGTCGGTGGCGGGCTCGAACTTTGCCTGTCGTGTGACCTCATTGTCGCAGCGCGCGACGCGAAGATGGGGCTTCCCGAGGTGAGGCATAATGTTGCGGCCGTGGGTGGCGGATTGTTTCGTCTGCCGCGGCGCATTCCATATCACGTGGCCATGGAGCTTGCTCTGACCGGCGGCTTCTACGGCGCTGAGTTCTTCCAGCGCCATGGGTTGGTGAACCGTATCAGCGAGCCAGGACATGCCCTTGCCGACGCGATTGCGTTTGCCGAGGAACTACTTGCGAACGGACCCACGGCGCTTGCCGCCTCCAAGGAGATCATCTTTCAGTCAGCCAACTGGACCGACCAGGAGGCCTGGAGCCGGCAGGCGCCAATCGCCGCAGTCGCCTTTGAGGCTGAGGACCGCGCGGAAGGTCTTCGCGCTTTTGCCGAAAAGCGAAGGCCGGTTTGGCGCGGCCGCTGAAAAGCCAAATGCGGACCGACGTGGAGAACCCCTAGTACAGAGCGCATGGGAGGCGAGGAGTGAACGAGAGAATAGGGTTCGCGCCGACGACGACGACGATGATTCTGCGCGCGTTGTCGCGGTTTCCGGAGCGTGAAGCATTCGTGTGGAGCGGCGGCAGCCTCAGCTATTCCGCGGTGCGCGCTCTGATTGCCGGCTTGCAGTCGGGAATGGTTCAAGCCGGCCTCAGGAAGGGTGATGTCGTGGCGCTCCTGAGCGCCAATAGCGCCGAAACCTGGTGCGCGGGTGTTGCTGCGCAGGCTCTTGGCCTTCTGATCACCTGGCTGCATCCGCTCGGCTCGCTCGCCGACCATGTCGCGGTGATCGAGGACATCGAGGCGACGGCTTTGATTGTCGACCCGAAGACCCACGGTCAACGTGGGGCAGAACTTGCGAACCGCGCGACCGCACAGCTCAAGGTGGCGTTCACCATGGGACAAACCGAATTTGGCCGCGACCTGCTTGCGATCGCCCTCGCGGCTGGTGCCGTACCGTTGGTCGATCTCACCAGCATCGATGAGCGTGCGATCGTAAACTACACCGGCGGCACGACCGGACAATCCAAAGGAGCAGTCCGTCGTCATCGCGCTCTGGTGGCATCGGCACAGTCGGTCGCCGCCGAATTTGGGCTGCCCGACACGCCTCGCTATCTTGCCGCGGCACCGATCACCCATGTTTCGGGCAGTTTTGTCCTGCCATCGCTGATGCGCGGGGGAACCGTGCACCTGCTGAAAGGCTTCGATCCCGAAGAATTTCTTGCCACGATCGCGCGCGAGCGGATCAACGTGACCATGATGGTCCCGACCATGATCTATGTCATGCTCGACAACCCGAGGCTCGACGATACCGATCTTTCGTCGCTTGAGCTTCTGCTTTATGGGGCATCGCCGATGTCGCCGACACGGTTGGTGGAGGGGCTCGAGCGGATAGGGCCGATCTTCGGGCAGCTTTACGGGCAGACCGAATGCTATCCAATCAGCCTGCTCGGCAGAGCGGATCATGACGCCCGACGTCCGGAACTCTTTGCATCATGCGGATTTCCGTTGGCCTCGTGCGCGGTGGCCCTGCTGGACGAGAACAACGAACCCGTCAGGCAGGGCGAGGCAGGCGAGATCTGCGTCAGGGCCGCGCAAGCCATGGACGGCTATTGGAAGCGCCCCGAGCAGACCGCCGAAACATTTGCCGGCGGCTGGCTCCATACCGGCGATATCGCCAAAGCTGACGAGCGCGGTTACCTCTATATCGTCGACCGAAAGAAGGACATGATTGTCTCGGGCGGCTTCAACATCTTTCCGCGCGAGGTCGAAGACGTTCTGTCGTCTCATCCTGACGTGGCGATGGCCACCGTCATTGGCGTGCCTCACCCCAAATGGGGCGAGGCTGTCACCGCTCTGGTCGTTGCCAGGCCCGGGAAACAACCCAGTGCGGAATCCCTGATGGATTTGGTCAAGCAGCGCAAAGGTGGCACCCACGCGCCCAAGCGGATCGAGTTCGTCGCGAGTCTGCCGCTAACCGCAGTCGGCAAGGTGGACAAGAAGATACTGCGGTCGAAGTACTGGGCGGGGCGAGACCGGCAGGTGGGGTAGTGAGGCGCGTAACCATACTGATCGAAGTGCCGGAGTAGCCACAGTTTCAATCCCTTCACTTGTGAGAAAGACACATGGTTGAAGCACTGATCATCGATGCATGCAGGACGCCGCGAGGCATCGGCAAGGCCGGCAAGGGCGCCCTTTCCGGAATTCATCCGCAGCAGCTTGGCGCTACAGTGTTGCGTGCCTTGGCCGATCGTACCGGCATCAATACCGCTGATGTCGACGACATCATATGGGGTACAAGCTCGCAACGCGGGCAGCAGAGCGGCGATCTGGGGCGGATGTCCGCTCTTGATGCTGGATATGACGTTCGCGCCAGCGGCGTCACGCTCGACCGATTCTGTGGATCCGGCATCACCAGCGTGAGCATGGCGGCGAACGCGATCATGGCGGGCTCGGAGGATGTCGTGATCGCGGGCGGCACCGAAATGATGTCGATGGAAGGCCGTCGCGGCGAGGGACCGCTGGTGATGGATGCCGGCAATTTGCGCCTGCGGGCCCGCCATCCACAATCGCACCAGGGCGTTTGCGCCGACGCTGTGGCGACGCTTGAAGGCATCACGCGGCAAGAATTGGACGAACTCGGACTGGAGAGCCAGAGACGCGCCGCCGCAGCGATCAAGAGCGGCCATTTCGACAAGAGCCTGGTGCCGGTCTATCATGAGGATGGCACGCTCGCGCTCGACCGTGAGGAATATCCGCGGCCGCAGACCACGCCCGAAGGCCTTGCTGCACTGAGGCCAGCCTTCGCGGCGATGGCGGACTATCCGCTCGACAACCGAGGTACGACTTATCGCAAGCTCATCCTGGGCAGATATCCCGACCTTGATATCAACTTCGTGCATCATGCCGGCAATTCGTCGGGTGTGGTTGACGGCGCGGCGGCAATCCTTTTGGCGTCGCCAGATTATGCAAAAAAGCACGGGCTCAAGCCACGAGCGCGCGTGGTGGCGACGGCGAACATGGGTGACTCGCCGACCCTGATGATGAATGCGCCGGTTCCCGCCACGCGCAAAGTGCTCGCAAGGGCAGGACTGACGCTCGACGATATCGATTTATTTGAGGTCAACGAGGCCTTTGCCGTCGTCGTGGAAAAATACGTTCGAGATCTGAAGATCGACCGCAACAAGATCAACGTCAACGGAGGTTCGATCGCGCTGGGCCATCCGATCGGGGCGACAGGTACGATCCTGATCGGTACGGTTCTCGACGAACTTGAGAGGCGCGATCTGAGGCGGGGCTTGGTGACCATGTGTGCCGCCGGGGGCATGGCGCCGGCTATCATCATCGAACGAGTGCAAGTAGGCTAGACACCGCGACGTGGTCGAACGCCAGGTCACTATCATAGAGCATGATCGTGATTCCACCTAATCACATCATGCTCTAGCGACTGGATTTCAAAAACGCCGCTGTCCTCGACTGCGACGTCGTCGGAGACGTGGAACGGCTTGGATTTCGACGCGCGACGTGAGTGGCGGTGGCCTTCGCACAAGTTAATCGCTCTTTGGTATTGCCTGCATCAGAAGCGCAAGCGCTCTCCTGAAGCTCGTGGCTCCAGGCACGGCACCCTTGTAGTGTCCCATGCGCACGACGACGAGATCGTGCGACGGAATAATGAGCGTGGTCTGCTCACCTGCGCCTGCCATGTAGTAGGCGTCCTTCGGTACCGGAAACGTGCTGTCACCGTTGATCCAGAAGAAGGCGCCATAGATCGGCCGTCCGTCAGCTTTCCAGGCAGGCGCAACCGTGCTTACGAATTTGGCATAGCCCTCCGGAAGTATCCGTTCGCCGTTGCAAACACCATCGTGAAGATACAGATTTCCAAGACGCGCCCAGTCGCGTCCAGACCCCAAATCGTAACCTTGTCCGAGAAAGTTTCCAAACGGATCGGTTTCGATCACCATCGAGCGGATGCCGATCTTGTCGAACAGCGCACGCTGCGGGAACGATAGATAATCCTCACCACGTTTCTCGACTGCCAGCCGGATCAGACAATTGATAAGCACCGGATCGGTGTTGTGGTAGCGGCCGATCGTGTTGGGAGGCCATTGTAACGGCCGCGTTGCCGCGTAGTGACATGAGTCGATGCCTCCGGTGTAGAGGTAAACGTGATCAGGATACGGACCCGAAGGATCGTAATCGGGATCCTGCGGCGCTTTGATCCGGAGTCCGCTCGACATGTGAAGAAGGTCGGCAATTCGTATTTTTGCACGGGGATCACCCGGCGTTTGCCACTCCGGAATCGGTGCCGGCTGCGAGAGGTCGTAGTCGCCCTGTTTCACCAGAATCCCAAACAGGGCAGCGATCATGCTCTTGCCCATTGACCAGGATTCCAACGGCGTGCGCGCAGTTACGCCCGGACCGTAACGCTCGGCAATAAGCTTGCCTTTCCACGTGACCACGAAAGCGGCGGTCATCGCTTCGGCCGGCTCGAAGGCTGCATCCACGGCCTGCTGAAGTTTCGTCGCATCGATCTTCCGCGGCAATGGCTCATCAGGCAGCACGTCTCCCATCGGCCATCGCTGCGTGGTTGGGTCCGGCAACCCGCTCTTCACGGCAACCGGCTTGAACTTCACGGTCGTTTCGCCGACCGGCAGTGTGACGCAGCCCTGAGAACCGAGATATTTTGCGGTGCGTGTAATCCCATTGGGAAGCGTGATGTGAACCGCCTGATTGGCACGATCGATCACAGGTTTGCCGACCTTTGCCCGTTCCGCGTAGGGGCCCGTGAAATATCCGAGATTTTCAGCCGCGAAATCGGGATCAAGTCCGGTAATAAAAACCGCCGAGCACATGACCTTGGCAAACCCCGCCGTATGATGCTCCAGCGGGTTCCCAGGAGGCGGCACATAGGGCGTGTTCAGCTCAAGCGATCTTGCGCGAGCAATGAGATCATCCTGGGTGGACAGCGGCTGCTCTGCCGCTGCCGTGCTGATGCCTAGAATTGCGGCGAACAGGGCAAGCAAGGCTCTGGTCATGGCCACCTCCCGATCAACAGACTTTTGTTGGCTACGAATACTGTCGCATTTGCCAGAGAAGGACAGATTGCTCTGGTACATGACTACGCAGAGCAGCCGATGTCAGCAAGTGGACCACGCAGACCAGGCAAAGAGTTCCAACCAAGCCGATTTCAGTCTGGAGCGGCCTCTGACGATTTGGAATGAGAACCACCTCCTACCGGCGTTTTCATAGCCTGCTTTGGTTGGCCACTGGCCTGGTTCTTCCATGAGATCTGACCTGCGAGGAACAGCAGTTGGGCTGAAGCCGCCAACTGACGGCCCAAAACCGAACTGAGCCCTTGGCCGATGATGCCCCCATGCTATCGTCCGGGAAAGCAGGCTGCCCCGCTCAGGGCGGAAGAGGAGGGGAGGGAATGCGCGGACGTCGTGTTCTGATGGAATCTCTTGTGTCGCACGGCGTGCGCCATATCTTCGGCAATCCCGGCACCACCGAGACGCCACTCCTGGACAGTCTGCCGGCCTATCCGAAGATCAACTATGTGATGACCCTGCACGAGGGCGTCGCGGTCGGGGCCGCCTCCTTCTATGCGCAGGCTTCGGGCCGCATCCCCGTCGTCAATCTCCATGTCGCCCCTGGGCTGGGCAATGCGATCGGCTCGCTGTATGGCGCACTCAAGGCCAACTCGCCGCTAGTGGTGACCGCAGGCCAGCAGGATACGCGCATGCGGCTCACGAATCCGCTGCTCAGCCACGATCTCGTCTCGATGGCCGCGCCGGTCACCAAGTGGAGCGTGCAGGTCGAACGGGCGGACGAGATCGCCCCCATCCTTCGCCGCGCTTTCAAGGTGGCAACCGACCAGCTGAAAGGCCCCGTCTTCGTATCACTGCCGATCGACGTCATGGAGCAGGAGACCTCGGTGGACGCCATCGGGCCAGACGAATTGTGGCGATCTCCGCAACCGGATCCTCGAGGCCTTGAGCAGATCACTTTGCTGCTCCTGAAGTCGGAAAATCCAGCGATCGTTGCCGGTGACGACGTTGCGCGATCGAAAGCCCGTGAGGAGCTCGTAGCGCTTGCCGAGACGATTGGTGCATCGGTGTGGTTCGAAGGGCTGCGGCACCACGTGCCCTTTCCGACGAGCCATCCCAATTTTCGCCAGTCGCTCCCATCTGACGCGGCACAGATTCGCAAGGCGCTTGGCGACGCTGATCTCGTCCTGCTGCTTGGTGGGCCGTTCTTCGAGGACATCTGGTACGCGGGCGGCAGTCATTTCCCAGCAGGTGCGGCCGTCGTGCAGATCGAGGAATCGCCCGAGCGCCTGGCGTTCAATCATCATCTCGATGCCGGCATTGTCGGCGATATGGTGGCGAGCCTCGTCTCGCTGGCGCATGCAGTGCGTTCGCACGCGCCCTCGGAGTTCAGGTTGGCCGCGCAACGACGCAACCAGGCACTCGCCGGGCTGCGTGCACGGGAGAACGAGGCGTATCGCGTGCGATTGGAAAAGAGCTGGAGCCGCGAGCCGACGTCCATGCCTCGCGTGATGGCCGAACTTCGGCGTGGTCTGCCTGACGACGCTGTGATCGTCGACGAAAGCATCACGGCGAGCCTCGACCTCGCGCGGGCGTTCGACTATCGGGGTTTCGGTGATTATTTCGGCGGCCGCGGTGGCGGCATAGGCCAAGGTCTCGCCGGTGCGATTGGGGTCAAGATCGCGATGCCGGATCGCCCGGTCGTCGCCGTCTCTGGCGACGGCTCGGCGATGTACAGCATCCAAGCGCTATGGACTGCGGCTCACCACAAGCTTGCGGTCGTCTTTGTTATCCTGTCAAACCGGGAATACCGCATCCTCAAACACAATGTCGACGTCTGGCGTCAGAACTTCGTTGCCGGGACGCAGCATCCTTATCAGCACATGGATCTGACGGGACCGGAGCTTGATTTCGTGCATCTGGCGGCCGGCATGGGCGTCGAAGGCATCAGGGTCGAGAAGGCAGACGCCATCGCACCGGCCTTGGCGCGCGCGGTCGCCACCGCCCGGCCCTATCTCATCGAGATTGCTGTCGAAGGGAAGCGGTGATGCTGCTTTAAGAGAGCAACTGCTGGCGAACCGCCAAAGAGAAGAGCGACGCCATATTTCTATGCGCCGGGAGGCTGGAGGAAAATATGGTTCTTGCTGAATCCTATGTCGCCGGACCGACTTCGCCTGAAGTCCAGGAGATAACATTTGGCGAATTGTTGCGAAAGGCAGCCGAAGCTGCGCCCGACCGCCTCGCCTTGATCGCGGGCGTTGCGGATCCGGCGCTGCGGCGCCAATGGACCTACGCGGAATTATTTAGGGAAGCGCAACGCACCGCCCGCGCGCTTCTCACTCGCTTCAAGCCAGGAGAGCGCATCGCGGTCTGGGCCCAAAACATCCCGGAATGGGTGATGCTCGAGTTCGGCGCCGGCGTCGCGGGCATGATCCTTGTCACTTTGAACCCCGCCTTTCGCGCCAAGGAGGTTGAGTATGTGCTGAAGCAGTCGCGTTCGGCTGGCGTTTTTGTGGTGGATGGCTTCCGTGGAAATCCGATGCTTGAGACTGTGGAGGCGGTGGCACAAAACTGCCCCGAACTCCGCGAGATCATCTGCTTCGACGATTGGAATGCTTTCATCGCCGCAGGCGATGACGAGAGTATCAAGCTTCCAGTCGTCAGCCCCAATGATCCAGTGATGATTCAGTACACCTCTGGTACGACGGGCTTTCCGAAAGGAGCGCTGCTTCGTCATCGTGGACTTTTAAATAACGGGTCCGATACGGCCGACCGGATGGGGGTCGATCCTGGGGACGTGTTCGTCATCACCATGCCTCTGTTTCACACCGGCGGCTGCGTCTGCTGCGTGCTTGGGTCGGTCTCCAAAGCGGCGACACAGGTGCTGATCGAGGCGTTCGACCCCGCACTCGTGCTTGAGATGTTCGAGACTTATCGCGGCAATGCGATGGTTGGCGTTCCCACGATGCTAATCGCGATGCTGGAGCACCCGACGTTTCCGACGACTGATCTCTCGTCGGTCAAGGCGATCTGTTCGGGCGGCTCCACGGTGCCAGCGGAGCTGGTCAAGAGGTTCGAGGAAAAACTTGGTGCGCAGTTCACCATCGTGTTCGGTCAAACCGAATGCTCTCCGGTCGCCGCGCAAACCCGCACCTATGATAGCGTTGAGGACAAGGCCAATACGATCGGGCTGCCACTTCCCAACATGGAAACCAAGATCGTCGATCCGAATACCGGCGAAACGGTGCCAATCGGTGCGATCGGCGAATTCTGCACCCGCGGCTATCATGTGATGCTGGGTTATTTCGAAATGCCGGAAGCCACCGCGGCTGCGATCGATGCCGATGGCTGGCTGCATACCGGCGATCTTTGCGCCATGGATGCGCGCGGATACTGCACGGTCGAAGGTCGCCTGAAGGACATGATCATCCGCGGCGGCGAAAATATCTACCCGCGCGAGCTGGAAGAGCTGTTATTCCGGCATCCCAAGGTCGGCGAAGTTGCCGTTATCGGCGTTCCCCATGAAAAATGGGGCGAAGAGGTCGCGGCCTTCATTCGCCCGGTGGCCGGCGCGGTCATCGACAAGGACGAAATGACGGCTTACATGCGCGCTTCACTCGCTCCGCACAAGACGCCAAAGCATTGGTTCGTTGTGGACTCGTTCCCGCTGACGGGATCTGGGAAGATCCAGAAGTACAAGCTTCGAGAAGCCTGGGCCAAGGGCGAGCTTGCGGCGATCTAGTCAGAAAGGTTCGCTAAGCGACGTCAAACCACTCGGACTTTCTGCTGGGAAGCTCGTCGCGCGAACTTTGGGTTCTTGCATAACGGTCAGTTGGACCTCGTCGGGTGCGCGCCGAATTCCCAGCCAGCGACATTGCGCAAGACACGGATCAGTGTCTCTTGCCCTTGATGCGGCAGGGCTGTACACTTTTTCGAGATCCTGATGACGTGTTGAGGCGCCGCCGCGGTGCCGCGGCGACTAGCCGACGCTCAAATCGAGCCGGCGGGGCGAACGGGCCATGGCTCTATCCCGCGACAACGTATCCGACAGGTGGCCCTATCGCGGCGCCCTCTTGGTCGCAGCAGCGATCGGCTTGATCACTGCGGTTGCCAGCCTTTGCGTCTTCACCGTCGACAGTGCGGACTACGCGATCGTCACCGATTTCGGTAAACCCACGCAAGTGGTGACGGCCCCCGGCCTTGGGTTCAAGCATCCATTACAGAGCGTCTGGAGGTTCGACCGTCGCCTGTTCGTCTATGCTGCACCGCCGAGCGAATTCCTGACAGTCGAAAAGACGCCGGTCTTGGCATCTGGCACCATCTTGTGGCGCGTGGCCGACCCAAAGCGCTATTTTGAAACCGTTATCGACAGAAAGGGTGCCGAATCGAGACTCGGCGATATCCTTTCAGCGGAGCTTGGGGCCGCCATCGGAAGCAACAGTCTGGCTGCGTTTGTCTCGACCGATGCTGCAGCCTTCCGAGCGGATGCCATTGTCGGCGAGATTGCACGCCGCTCCGGCACTGTGGCCCTGAGGGATTACGGCATCGAGGTCGTAGACGTCCAACTGCGGGGCTTTGATTTTCCCAAGCAGAATCGACTCCGCCTCTACGCCAGAATGAAGTCGGAACGCGGCCGCCTCAGCATGCTGTACCGCTCGGAGGGGGAAGAGGAAGGACTGAAGGTGCGAGCCGCGGCGGAGGAGCAGAAGGCGCGGATCCTCGCAAGGGCGATCGAGCTCTCGCAGCAGCGCCGCGGCGAGGGGGACGGAGAGGCGGCGCGCATCTATGCGAACGCGCTGCGCCAGGCGCCCGAATTCTACGCGTTCTTGCGCGCCATGGAAGCGTCGCGGACGTTCGCGCGCAAGAGCACCACCATGGTGCTGCCTGCGGATTCCCCGCTGTTCGGTGTGCTCTTCGACAGCAAATATTTCAACAAGGACGCTCCGGCGAGCGACAGCGCCCGCGACGGGGATCAGCCGGAAAAATAAAGAGATTTCCGAGGAAGGGATCAGACACGAGACAGCGCGGTACGATCGGTAAGAGTGCGTACGAAAATGAAAACCAAATGTTCCGAGGGAGGTACGAGCATGTTTCAGACTTATCGGGCACCGAGAGAGACATTAAGGTTGTTGTCGGCCGCGTTGCTTGTGTCGATCGCAGGGCTTCCGGTCATCCGGCCGGCCGTGGCGGCCGAAGTCAGGTATGATCCGGGCGACAAGGTCTATTTCACCTACTGCCACTCCCATCCACCGGCCATGCGGATCAAGTCGGGGGACTCGGTGATCACCACGACGCGTGACGCATCCAACGATGTCTTCTCGGTCTCCGACAACACCGTCGCGGCAAAGCTGGACCTTACCAAGGTCAATCCGCAGACGGGTCCGTTCTACATCGAGGGTGCCGAGCCCGGTGACACGCTGGAGGTCCATATCGACAGCATCGATCTCAACCGCGACTGGGGATGGGGCGCCTCGATCCCCTACTTCGGACTGCTTGCGCCGGAGTACAAGACCGCGATGGTGACGCCGGCTGCCCCCGACCACTTGTTCGTCTGGCGTCTCGACAAGAACCGCAAGGTCGCCACTCTCGACATGCCCAACAGCAAGATCGGCAAGGTCGAGGTTCCGATCAGGCCGTTCTTCGGCACCATCGGCACGGCTCCAGCCGGCAAGGAGTGCATCAGCTCGCTTATTCCGGGGCCCCACGGCGCGAACATGGACTTCAATGAGGTCGTCGCCGGGGTCACCATGCAGTTTCCGGTGTTCGAACCGGGCGCATTGTTCATGCTGGGCGACGGGCACTCCGCTCAGGGCGATGGTGAGATCGACGGAGCGGCGATCGAGACGCCGTTCGCGGTCAAGTTCACCGTGAACCTGATCAAGGGTAAGAAGATCAATTGGCCGCGCCTGATCAACGACAATGAGATCATGTCGATCGGCAGCACGCGGCCTCTAATCGACGCTCTGCGGCTCGCCTGCGCCGACATGGTCGACTGGCTGATGAAGGACTATGGCTTCGAGCGGTACGAAGCTGTCGAATTACTTGGTCAGACGGCTCACCTTTACATCGCCAACGTCGTCGACCCGCAGTTCTCCGTGGCTTGCGCATTGAACAAGAAATATCTGCCGAAGTAACTCAAGCCGCGGCGGCGTCTGCGAAGGCGTCGCCGCGGTGCAAAGCGGCAGGGTCCAGACCACCGCAAAACAGCGGAACCATGATGCTCGACTTTCTATTCAGCGTCTGTCGCGAAACCTGGGAAATATTGGAAGACGCTTCCGTCTTCCTCCTCTTCGGCTTTCTGCTTGCCGGCGTCCTCGCGGTCCTGGTGCCCGGCCGGCTGCTGACCCGGCTGATCGGG